>Ga0351850_1078_pt1 | contig 21875 bp, 9 predicted proteins | sample TotcelHFGM3001N4_FD_206796 | JGI IMG/M metagenome (GOLD analysis project Ga0351850, IMG submission 206796) | Enriched cells from coal bed in the Powder River Basin, Montana, United States - Total cells FGM rep1 HSBNCT.FGM.300.1.N4 ...
CGACACGTCGGTCGCGTTCAGGCCGTCGTAGCCCGCATCGGCGCTGGTTGCGGCCGCGGTGACGATCGAGTACGCCACGTCGCCATCGTCCAGGTCGTCATCCACGCCGGTGACGGTGACGGTTTGGGGCGTGTTCCAATTGGCGGGCGTGAATGTGACGCTCGTCGGCGAGACCGTGCCCTCGCTCGTGTCGCTGGATGTCAAGCCGATTGTCACTTCGGCCGTAGGTTCGCTGTCCAGCACGATCGTACACGTGGCCGTGCCGCCCGCTTCGGTCGTGTCGCCGCTGATCGCCGAGACCGTGATGCCGGCGACGTCGTTATCCGCAATTTGGACCGTGACGGCCGCGATCACGATCCCCTGATAGTTCGGATCGCTGCTGAGCGCCGCGTGCGTGATCTCGCTGGCATGATTTCCTTCCGCCACCGCGTCATCCACCGCCGTCACGGTCACGGTCTGCGGCGCGTTCCAGGTATCGGGGGTGAACGTCAAGCTGGGCGGATCCACGTCCGCCTGGCCGTCCGCCGCAAGCGTGATCAGCACGTTGGCCGTCGGTTGCGTGTTCAGCACCACGGTATACGTGTCCGTGGAGCCGCCTTCGACCACCTGCGTCGAACCGCCGCTCTGCGTGACCGTCACACCGACGACATCGTTGTCCGTGACATCCAGCGTGGCGGTGCCGTCCGCATAGCCGAGGGCGGACGCTGTGAGCGTGACGGTTTGCGTACCGTCCTGGATGAAATCGTCGATGGCGGCGATGTCGAAGGTGACGGTGGCTTGTCCGGCCGGTATGACGACAGTTGCTGGGACGACGGCTGCCGTCGCGTCGCTGCTGGTCACCGCGACCGTCAAGGGATCCGTCGTGGGACCGCCACGCGTTACCGTCGCCGTCGTGGCCGACGGTCCGGCGGTCTCAGGGACTGCCGTTGCAGCGATGGCGAGCGTCAATATCGGGCGGGCGCCGAAATCGACGGCGGTCACGTCGAGCGGGCGCCGATCGATGATCACGACGTCGTCGAACTGGTGCCAATCCCAAACTTGATTGACTCCCCATTCCAAGTTGAGGATGCCGGAGAACCCAGACACGTCGAAGGACTGAATCCCGAAGTTTGAGAAGGCGACGTCCTGCGACGTCGCCGATTGCCACTCGTGAAGGCCGGAAAAACGCACGGTTCGGCTGCCCGCCTGGTTCTGGTCCTTGGACAAACCGATGGCAGCGACGTCGAAGGGGCGTCCGTCCTCCCGTCGCAGGATCACCCGCGAAACATACTTTGGCGTCAGGGTCGCCGTGCCCGTGTATTTGTTGGGTTGCCCCGGCCCGAAGACTTCAAACGAAGTCGGCACCGATACGGTACACGTAAATACAAAGCCATCTTTGCGGTACAGCGGAACGTGGATCGTGTCGCCGCCGTGCGCTAGATCCTCGAAGTCGAAGATCCGGATCAGGGGCGTCCCGACTTGGACAACACGATCGGCAGGCCCTCCAGGCGCCGTCTGTACCCAGCCCGGCGGAAGCACTTCGGCGACTCGATACGTTCCGGGCACGACACTGGCGAAACGATAGTGACCCTGGACATCGGTAACCGTCGATGGTTCTCCGGCGTCCAGTTCTCCGTTCTCGTTGGCGTCCAGGAAGATCGTCCAGCCGGACAGGGCCGGTTCCTCGGCATCACGGATTCCGTTCCCATCAAGATCCAGCCACTTGACGCCTTGAATCGAGCCCAGCGTCTGTTGGCTGCCGAAGTTCATGCCAGGGTAATCGGCAGTTTGAGTCAGATCGACCGTGTGCGCGCCTGCTTGGTGGATATCGCTTCCACGGGTGACGAAGACGTCCATCAGACCGTTCGTATCACCGGCCACCAGATTCGAAGACGACGATCCGAAGGCGACCCAACGGCCGTCGCCACTGATCGCAGGCCGGCTCGACCATCCGTTGCCGGGACCACCGTCGGCAGCGGCGCTGAGGAGGCGAACTTGGCGCGTTTGGCGATCGAACAAGAACGCATCCTCCTGCGCGTTCACATCGCCTGGGACAAGGTTGGACGCAATGGATCGGTAGGCCACGAAGCGGCCGTCTCCGCTGATGGCGGGAAACCAACTGGAAGCGTTCGCTTCCGTTGCGTCTCCGCCCACACTGATTCGCTCGATCTGGCTGGCGTCCCGGTCGTAGACAAAGATATCATCCTGCCGATTGCTGTCCCCGGCCACGAGGTTCCAAGCAAGGGAGAAAAAGGCCACGTATCGCCCGTCGCTGCTGAGGGACGGATACCAACTGCCGCTGTTTCCCTGAACGCCAGCCGCCGAGACGCTCACTCGTTGGGTTGTCCCCGACTGCCGGTCCCGGACGAACACGTCGGACTGAAAATTGCTGTCGCCAGCAACCAGGTTCGATGCGGTCGAATCGAAGGCGACGTAGCGGCCATCGGCGCTCAAAGATGGATTCTCGCTGTCGTTATTACCGAGGTCGCCGCCCGACGAACGGCTGACGAGTTCGAGCGTATCGGTCTGCCGATCGTAGACAAAGATGTCCTTCTTGTTGTTCGTGTCCCCGGCGACAAGGTTCGTCGCGGCCGACATGAACGCCACGAAGCGGCCATCGGCGCTGATTGCCGGCGTCATCACGCAGTCGGCGTTGGCCTGATCGCCCGCGGAGGAAACGCTGACCCGTTGAATGGTGGCCGTCTGTCGATCGTACACGAAAATGTCGGCCCGATTATTCGTATCGCCGGGAACCAGATTCGTCGCGCTGGAAACGAACGCGACGAAGCGACCGTCGGCGCTGATCGCCGGCGAGGAACTGGACTTGTCGGCCTGCTGTCCCAAGCTGCTCACGCTCACTCGTTCGACCGCGCCCGACTGCCGGTCGTACACGAAGATGTCCTCCATGCCGGTGTCGCCCGGCACCAGGTTCGAGGCCGATGATTGGAACGCCACAAAACGGCCGTCGGCGCTCATCGCCGGGGCGACGGAACTGCCTGCCGCTTGGATTCCGCTCGAGGTGACGCTCACCCGCTGGTGCGTGACTGGATGCCGGCCGGGATAGCTCTGCTGCCAGCCGTCGGCAGGCAGTTCCGCGACCACGTAGGTTCCCGTCGGCAAGTCCGTAAAGGCGTAATCGCCGGCGTCGTCGGTCTGGGTCGACAACTCGCCCGCGTCCAACCGGCCGTTCTGGTTCTGGTCCAGAAAGATCGTCCAGCCCGCCAACGCGGGCTCGCCGGGCTCGCGCGTGCCGTTTCCGTTCAGATCGTTCCATTTCGTGCCTTGGATTGTGCCCGTCGACGGCCAGATCGCGACGGCCACGTCTTCGACTTCGCCGTCGGGCGCCCAGCCAACGGGTGACAGGCCGCCGTGCGTGCTCAGGCGAAATCGGGCATAGGTCCGATCCGTGACGACCGCACCGGCGGGGACGGTGAACGTGAGAAGATTCGCGCCCGGCTGCACCACGCGATCCGCGAAGATCTGCTCCCCTTCGTCCGCCCAGTCGCCGTCGGCGTTGCCGTCCAGCCAGGCACTGAGCAGCCCCGCGGCGCTGGCCGTAACGGTGACGGTGGCAGGCCGTCCGATTCGCAACAGCGAAGTGAACGTCACGCCGTCTTCGTCATCCTGTCCGGACGCATCGTCGCTCGTCCCGTCCAGCGGCGCGGCGGCATCCGGCTCGGTGTCCCGCAAGGCTCCCAGGATCGGGCCAAACGCCTCGTGCCGGGCCCCGTTGGCGGCCAACGAGGTGCCGTACACATCGGGGGCGTCCCCGAAATCCCATGCGCCGGGGTCGTTGTCCAGATTGACCACCGATGCGTCGGGCGGGTTCAGCCCGTGGTAGCCCGGATCGCCACTGACCGCCGCCGCGGTGACGACTGTGTACGTCACGTCGCCGTCGACCACGCCGTCGTTCACGCCGGTGACGGACACGGTCTGCGGCGTGTTCCAATTCGCCGTGGTGAACGTGACGCTGGCCGGCGAGACGGTGCCTTCGCTCGTGTCGCTGGACGTCAAGCCGATCGTCACGTCGGCCGTGGGCTGGCTGGTGAGGACGATCGTGAACGTGTCCGTGCCGCCGCCTTCGGTCGTCGTCAGGCCGCTGGTCGGATCGACCGTAATCCCGGCCGTGTCGTTGTCCGAGATCTGGACCGTCACGGCCAAGATGGAGATACCCTGGTACTGCGGGTCGCTGCTGGCGGCGCTGTGGCTGATCGTGCCCGCATGCGTGCCTTCGGCCACTGCGTCATCCACCGCAGTGACCGTAACCGTCTGGGCCACGTTCCAGTCGGCCGGCGTGAACGTCAGGTTGGTCGGGCTGACACTCAGTTGACTGTCGGGCGTGATCGTGATAACCACGTTGGCGGTGGGCGGCGTGTCGAGCGCCACCGTGTAGGTGTCAGTGGCGCCGCCTTCCGTCACTTGCATCGCGCCGCCGCTTTCCACAACAGTCACTTCCGCCACGTTGTCAACGGAAATCGCAAAGACCTTTTCGAACCACAGCCCACCCTGGTCCGTGCTCCGTACGCGGATGCTGTAAGATGACTTGGTCTCGAAGTCAAAAACGGCCGTGGTGCGGACTTCATCACCGACGATCGTAAACGACGGATTGTCTGTGGCCCCCCCTCCCGAGACCAGAGTGTAACTGAACGTGTTTCCCGAATCGGGATCCGTGGTCGACAGGAAACCGACGAGGTTGCCGATGGGGCGGTTTTCCGGCGTTGCGGCATTGCTCAGGGCCACATCCGTGGGCGGCAGATTCGGGAAGCCCTCACGGTGACGGAACAGGAACAAGTCGTTGGCCCCCGCGCTGGCGAGCGCAAACGTCCCGGCGCCGGGTTCGAAATCGGCAGTGCCGTTGAAATAGCCCGTCGCGAACACGCTTTCGCCGCCAACGACCGCGATCCCGTGCCCCTGGTCAGATCCAGCACCACCCAGGCGTTTGGCCCACAGGAAGCCGCCGGCCGCGTCCAGCTTCGAGACGTACGCGTCGTTACTGCCGGCGCTGATGAGCGCGAATGTGCTCGTACCTGGATCGAAATCGGCGATGCCGGTGAAGTACCCGGTGCCGAACACGCTCCCGTCGGCAGCCACAGCGATCCCCCGCGCGTAGTCGTTGCCCGCCCCTCCCAGCCGCCTGGCCCACACGTAATTGCCGGCCGCGTCCAGCTTCGACACGAACGCGTCGTAGCCGCCGGCACTCGTCAGCGGCGCGGTGCCCGCGCCGGGGTCGAAATCTGCCGTCAGGAAGAAATAGCCCGTCGTATGCACCGTCCCGTCGGCGGCAATGGCGATGCCGCGGCCTTCATCCGTGCCGGCGCCTCCCATGCTCTTGGCCCACACAAAGTTGCCGGACGCATCCAGTTTGGAGACGAATACGTCCGAGCCGCCGGCGCTGGTGCGGGAGGCCGTCCCCGGGCCGGGATCGAAATCGGCGGTGCCAACGTAGTAGCCGGTCGTAAACGCGCTTCCGTCCGTGGCGACGACGATGGCGTTGCCGTAATCGCTGCCGGTGCCGCCCATGCTCTTGGCCCAGACGAAATCGCCGGCCGCGTCCAGCTTCCAGACGAAAACGTCCGAGCCGCCGGCGCTGGTGAGCGTGGACGTGCCCGCGCCCGGATCGAAATCGGCCGTGCTGGAGAAGTGTCCCGTTGTGTACACACTCCCGTCCGCGGCAACGGCGATGCCGCGGCCTTCATCGCTGCCGGTGCCTCCCATGCTCTTGGCCCAAACGAAGTTGCCCGCCGCATCCAGCTTGGAGACGAACACGTCGTAATTGCCGACGCTGCTCAGCCGAAACTCATCCGCGCCGGGGTCGAAGTCCGCCGTGCCGCTGTAGTATCCGGTCGTGACGACACTGCCATCCGCCGCGACGGCGATGCTGGTCCCATACTCGCTGCTCCTTCCGCCCATGCTCCGCGCCCACACCAGCGCTCCACCGACCGAATACTTGGCAACGAACACGTCGCGGGCAGCGGCTCGCGACAGGATCCACTCGCCCGGCCCGGGATCAAAGTCGATGTCCCCTTCGAAATCCCCCGTCACATAGACGCTGCCGGCCGCATCCGTCGCCACCGCCCTTCCCTGATCATCGCTCGGCGACCCACCGCCCAAGGCGAACCCGAAATCCGGCGCGGCACCCACCATCCCGACGTCGTGCGTCGAATCGGCCTGCCCCGCATTCAACGTGAATTGTCCCGTCACGCCCCTCGCGTTCGCATCGCTGTCCAAGGCGTCGTCTTCGCCCGCGTCGGCGGCGGTAAAGGCGTATCCCACGGGCGGCCGGACGGCGAGGTAGTGGCTCAACCCCGGCAGCAGGTTTCCGAGCGAGTAGTGCCCCTGAACGTTCGTGATCGCCAGACCGCGGGACACGTTGTCGTGTGCCGAGAGAATTTCAACCACCGCCCCGTAGACCCCCGGCTCGCCCGCGTCCTGCAATCCGTCGCCGTTCAAATCCTGCCACACGCGATCACCCACGGCGGCCGCTTGACCGAGATCTAACACTTGGACCGTAAGGGCTGACTCGACCCACAGGCCGGCGCTGTCCGTGCTGCGCACGCGGACCGAATAGCTGGTCCGGACGTTGACGTCGAAGACCGCGTTGGTCCGCAGCACGCCGTTGCGGATCACGAACGAGACGTTGTCCGTGTCACCGGGGCCGACGACCAGGCGATAGGAAAACGTCTCCCCAGAATCCGCATCGGTGGACACAAAGCCGCCGATGGCGGTGCCCGACGGCTGCTGCTCCAACACACGATTCTCCGGCAGCGCCACGCCGCTGGGCGCGTGCGGAGGCAACCACTTCGCGAGAAACATGTCCGCGGCGCCGGCGCCGACCAGCCGAGCAACACCGCCCGCCGGATCGAAATCGGCGGGTCCCCAGAACGAACCCGTAGTGTAAACCGTCCCGTCGGCGGACGCGGCAATACCGCGGCCGCTCTCGCCCCCCAAGCCGCCGGCCTGTCGAACCCAAACGAAGTTGCCCGCCCCGTCCAGCTTCCACACGAACACATCGGTCGTGTCTCCGATGCTGGTCAACGCGAACGTACCTGGACCGGGATCGAAATCGGCCGTTCCGAGGTAGGTCCCGACGGTGTACACGCTGCCATCCGTGCCGAGCGCCAGCTTGCTGCCGCTGTCGTTGTTCCAACTTCCCACGCTCCTGGCCCAAACGAGGTTCCCCGCCGTGTCCAGCCGCGAAACAAAGGCATCGGTCAAGCCGGCACTGGCGAGATTCAACGTGCCCGCGCCGGGATCGAAGTCGGCCGTGCCACTGAAGCTGCCCGTAACCATAACCGAATCGTCGCCGCCGAGCGCCACGTCATTGGCCCGGTCGCTCGACGCGCCTCCCCAAGCGACGGCCCAGACAAAGTCGCCCGCCCCGTCCAGCTTGCAGACGAACGCATCGTTGGCCCCGGCGCTGGTTAAATTGAACGCCCCGCCGCCGGGATCGAAATCCGCTGTGTCGGAGAAGTGGCCGGCCGCGTACACGCTGCCGTCCGCGGCCACGGCCAGCGCGGTGCCGGCATCGGTGCTCGTACCCCCCAGGCTCTTGGCCCACACAAAATCGCCGGCCGCATCCAATTTCCACACGAACGCATCCGAGCCGCCGGCACCGGTGAGCGGAGAACTGCCCGCGCCCGGGTCGAAATCGACCGTCCCGGAGTACTGACCGGTGACGTACACGCTTCCGTCGGCTGCCACGGCGACACCGTTCCCCTCCTCAATGCCTGTACCTCCCAACCCCTTGGCCCACACGAAACGGCCGTCCGCGTCCAGCTTCAATAGAAATGCGTCAGTACTCCCGCCGTTCGTCAGCCAGAACTCGCCCGCGCCAGGGTCGAAGTCCAGCGTCCCGCTGAAGGAGCCCACGGCGTAGACGCTCCCGTCCGCGGCCAACGCCAGATCGTTGCTCGCGTTCCCCGGCCCGGCGTAACTCCTGGCCCACACCAGGGCCCCGCCTGACGTGTACTTGGCCACGTAGGGCGTCAGGCTTCCGGCGCTGGCCAGCAGGTACGTGCCGGGACCCGCGTCGAAATCGGCGGTGTCCTCATACTCGCCGGCCACGTAGACGTTTCCGTTGGCGTCGATCGCGACCCGGTCGCCGCGGTCATCTCGGTTGCCGCCGGCAGCCAGCGCCCAACCAAATGCCGGGGGCCCGCCGACCGCACCAGCGTCCCAGGACAAGTCGTCTTGGCCCGCGGCCAGGTTAAACGCGGAAGTGACGCCCGTCGCCCCCGCGTCGCTGTCCCGCGTGTCGTCCGTGCCCTCGTCGGCCGTCGTGAACCCATACCCGACCGGCAAACGAAACTGCACGACATGGCTCACGTCGGGCAGAAGATTGCCCAACGCATAGTGTCCCTGATCATCCGTCACAGCCACGCCGCGCGAAATCTGGTCCGCCACGGAGAAGACTTCCGCCACCGCGCCGGCCAGGCCCGGCTCACCGCCGTCCTGCAGACCGTCGCCGTCCAGGTCCAGCCATGCCCGGCCGCCGATCGCTGCCGTGTCGGCCTGGTCGATTACCATGATCGTGAACGCCTGCTCGATCCACAGGCCCGCACTGTCCGTGGCTCGCACCCGAATGTCGAACGTGCTTTGCACGTCGACATCGAAGACCGCGGCCGTCAGTAACTGGCCACCCGCAATCGTAAAGCGGTTGTTGTCCGCGTCGCCCGCGCCGGATACGAGGGTGTGGGAGAACAGATCTCCCGGATCGGCATCGCTCGTCCCTAAAGCTCCGACGGTGGTGCCGACGGGCTGTTGCTCCACGACGCGGTCGGTGCTCAAGGAAATCCCCGTCGGCGTGTGCGGCGCCCCGAGCCGCGTCAGGAACATATCGGAATCGTTCTCAGGACTGGTCACCGTGAACGTACCGGGGCCCGGATCGAAATCCGCCGAAAGGGAAAAGTATCCCGTGACGGCGATGCTCCCGTCCGGACCGAGGGCCAAATCGTTGCTCCGGGACACGCCCAACCGCCAGGCCCAGGCAAAGCCGCCCGCCGCGTCTAGCTTCGAGACGAAGGTTCCGGTCGGGCCCAGGTTGAATGTCTCGGCGCCGGGGTCGAAATCCACCGTGCCCACGAAATTGCCCGTCGTGTAGACGTTGCCGTCCGAGTCCACCGCCACGTCGTAGCCGTAGTCCCAGCCGGTCCCGCCGAACCGGCGCGCCCACAGGAAACCACCCGCGGCATCCAGTCTCGCGACAAAGGCGTCGGTGTTCCCGGCGCTGGTCAGATTGAACTCACCCGGGCCGGGATCGAAATCGGCGGTCCGCTGGAAAACGCCGGTCGTGACGACGTTGCCGGCCGCGTCCACGGCCAGTCCGTGGACGTAGTCGCCGTCGCCGTCGGCAGCGCCCATCCGATCAGCCCACAGCAAGTTACCCGCCGCGTCCAGCTTGACCACAAATACGTCGGTGCTGCCCGCGCTCGTCAGGTTCGCCACGCCGGCGCCCGGATCGAAATCTGCCGTGCCCCGGAAGTCGCCTGCCAGGTAGACGGTCCCGTCGGCGGCTGGGGCGACCGCTTTGCCCTCATCGGCCTGCGTTCCGCCCATGCGGCCGGCCCAAACGAGATCGCCGGCAGGCCCCAACCGCACCAAGAACGCATCCGTGGATCCGGCACTCGTCAGGTTCAAGGTGCCCGTCCCCGGATCGAAATCCGCCGTGCCTTGGAAAGTGCCCGTGACGTACACCGAACCGTCGGGGCCGAAGGCCACGCCGTTGCCAACATCGGCCGATGATCCGCCCAGGTTCCGGGCCCAGATGAAATTGCCGTCGGTATCCAACAGCCAGACGAACGCGTCGCCACCGGTGCCCGTCAGGTTGTACGCCCCCGGGCCGGGATCGAAGTCCACCGTGCCACTGAACGAACCGGTGACGACAATGTTCCCGTTGGCTCCCACCGCAACGTCGTTCACGGCCTCCGTGTTCGTGTTCCCCAGCCGGCGCGCCCAGGCGAGTGCGCCCCCCGCCGAATACTTGGCGACATACACGTCGCTGCCCGGCGTCCCCGCGCTGGTCAGGGTGTAAGCCAACGGCCCCGGATCGAAGTCCGCGGTCGCGGTGAACGTGCCCACGACGATGATGTTTCCCGCCGCATCCGTCGCGAGGGCGTTGCCGTTGGCCGAGCTGGGCGCGTTCGACGCGAGGCCTCCCGCCCGGAGCGCCATCCCGAAGGCCGGCTCGCTCCCCAGCAAGCCCACATCGAAACGCGAATCGGTCTGTCCGGCCGCCAGCGTAAACAATCCGCTCCGCCCGCTGGCGTCCGCGTCGCTGTCAAGGGTGTCGTCCGTTCCCACGTTGGCCACCGTGAACGAGTAGCCGACGGGGGCCCGAAAAACCAGGTAATGCTTGACGCCGTCCGCCAGACCGTCGAGCGCATAGTTGCCGGCGGCGTCCGTGATCACGGCGGGGCCGACAGAGACATCGTCCGAATTGCCCACCGTATTATCCGGGGAACGATAGGCCTGGACCACGGCCCCCGCGATTCCGGCTTCCCCGGCATCCTGCAGGCCGTTGCCGTTGGCGTCGTGCCACACGCGGCCGCTCAACGCAGCGGTGCCGAATTGCACCAGGAACATGCTGTTGGCGACGGAGGTGGTCAGCAGGTAACTGCCTGGGCCGGGGTCGAAATCCGCGGTGTTCCCGAAGGCTCCCGTCAGGTACTGCCGACCGTCGGGCATGACCGCCAAGCCATAGCCGATGTCGTCGCTGGATCCGCCCACGCGTTTTGCGCTCAGCAGGACACCCGCCGCATCGAACTGGGACACAAACACGTCGTTCATGCCGGCACTGGTAAGATGGAACGTCCCGACTCCGGGATCGAAGTCCGCCGTGCCCTGGAACGCGCCGCTGAGGTACACGCTGCTGTTCGGTCCCCACGCCACCGCATTCGCGACGTCGTCGCTGGGGCCCCCCACCGCGTCGGCCCAGACAAAGCTGCGGCTGGCATCGAGCTTCACCAGAAAGGCGTCCGTACCGCCGGCGCTGGTGAGCGTGAGGGTCCCCGCGCCGGGGTTGAAATCGCCACTGTCGGAGAAGTATCCCGTCGTGTAGATCGACTGGTCGTCGGCCACCGCGACGGCGAGGCCCACGTCCGCGCCGGTGCCTCCGTATCTGCTCGCCGCCACAAATCCGCCGTTCGCGTGCAGTGTCCACAGGAATACATCCGTGCTGCCCGCGCTGGTCAGTTGGTGGACCCCGGTGCCGGGGTCGAAGTCGGGGGAACTCTGAAACGATCCCGTCGTGTAGACGGTCCCGTCCTGGGCCACGGAAATGCCGTAGCCGACGTCGTCCTGAGCGGCGCCAAAACTCTTGATCCACATGAAATTGCCGGCGGCATCCAGTTTCGAAACGAACACATCCGCACCGCCGGCGCTTGTCAACGTGGACCCGCCGAAATAGGCCATGCCGGAGAACTGGCCCGTGGTGCAGACGCTGCCATCGGGGCTCAGCGCCAAGCCGTAAGGCACGTCGTTGTTCGTCCCTCCCCAACTCCGTGCCCAGATCGAATTGCCGGCGGCGTCCAACTTCCATACGAACACGTCAAGGCCGCCAACGCTGGTCAACTCGTAGGTCGCCGGTCCCGGCGCGAAGTCCGCCTTTTCGGAGAAGTAGCCCAGGACGTACACGCTGCCATCCTGGCCGACCGCCACGCTTTTCCCGGCGGCGATGTTCCAGGATTCCGCCGAGCGGACCCAGAGCAGCGCCCCCGCCGCCGTGTACTTGGCTACGAAGACGTCCAACGAATCCTTGGCTGACACGAGGGTCTCGCCGGGCCCCGGGTCGAAGTCCCGCCCGAACGAAAAGTTGCCCGTCACGTACACGTTTCCGCCCGCATCCGTGGCGGTGCCGAATGCCTGGGCCTCTGCACTGAGGGCAAAACCGAAAGCGGGCGGGCTGCCCCGCACCCCCGCATCAAAGGTCGGATTGTCGTGGCCCACGCCCAGGAAGAACATGCTCGTGGTGCCGCCCGCGTATACATCGCTGTCGCGAGTATCGTCGCCGCCCGCGTTGCGCGTCGTAAACGTGTAGTCCCTCGGCACGCGGAATTGCAGAAAGTGCTGATTCCCCGAGTACACGACATCGAAATCCAACGTGTAATGGCCCGTCGCGTCGGTGACGGCAATCGCCCGCGAGACGTCGTCGTCGTCGCCTTGAAAGCCGTTTTCAGAACTGAAGGCTTCGACGACCACCCCGGCGACGCCCGGTTCGCCCGCGTCCTGAATACCGTTCCCGTTCAGATCGTTCCAGACGAAGTCGCCCAGACGCGCCGCCGCCAGCAGCCGCCGGTCTTCCAACGCCTCGGCGATCAACCGCCGTCGCCGCGGACCCCCGCGACGGGATCTGGCCCGTTGCCTGCCTTCAGGTGCGTAAAGGCTCCACTGCCATTGAGCCCATCCGAACAAAGATTCCCATTTGCCCATCACGTCTGGCTCCCGGAAAACAACAGCGACCGGCCAACGAGATTACACGTCCCCGTCCACGAAAGAGATCCTTCGATCCAGAACGCCATAAAGTACCGCGCTCGGGCCGCGGGTACAAGCAACTTTCTGAGCAAGACCCGATCGGCGGATGCCGCCGAACTTGCGAATGACCGTGAAAGCGTACACCTTTGTGTTGCTTGCCGCCGCGACGATTCAAGCGGCGCAGCCGCTGGCGGCAATTCGTCCGGAGGCGACGGCTGCATCGCGGCCCGTACCGGCCCCGTCAGCTGCCGGTACGTTTTCCCTTCCCGCGATGTGGGAATACAGCGCGCCGTTGATCGCGCCCGAGCCGCGCGACACGGACCGCAGCGCCGCGCAGAAGGACCCGACCGTCGTCTTCTATCGCGGCCGCTGGCATGTCCTCATGACCGCTAAACTGCCCGGTCGGTCATCGAATACGGCTCGTTCCCCTCGTGGGACCAGGCCGACCGTTCACCGCGCACGATGCTGCGGGTCAGTGACAGCAGCTATTACTGCGCGCCGCAGGTGTTCTATTTCGAGCCGCATCGAAAATGGTACCTTATCTACCAGGTCGGCATTCCCGGCCAGCGGAAGATATGGGTCGCCTACTCGACGACCTCCGATATCGCCGATCCCCATTCCTGGACCGCTGCCCGGCCGATCCTCGACGGCGGGGAAAGCGATCCACGCCGCGAAGGCGGCTTGGATTACTGGATCATCTGCGACGACCAACGGGCGTATTTGTTCTTGACCAGTCTGAACGGCAAGATGTGGCGGTTGTGGACCAGGCTGGAAGATTTTCCGCGGGGCTTCGATCATTGCGAACTCGCCTTGGAAGCCAAGATCTTCGAGGCCAGTCACACGTATCGGCTGAAAGACCAAGACCAGTACCTGACGATCATCGAGGAGAACGGGAGGCGGTACTACAAAGCCTAGTCGGGAAAGGCCTACGGCCAGTTTTCCTGGCGGATCGGAATGCTGACACCTGCGTCTGCGCCACCGCCCAGATAGTATTCGTGGGCTCCAGGTGGATTTCCTTGTCGACGAACCCGAACCGGTTGATTTCGCAACTGACGGTCGAGGCTTCACGTGGCGTCATCCCGCACCGGCGCGAGGCCCCGGTCGTCACGGCGGAACGTGGCGATTACAATGCTGGCAATGCGTGTTTCTTTCTCGCTGCCCGACCGATGGGGCCACCGCCAAACCGACTTGCTTGAAGCAGAAGAACGATATGGACGACATGCCCGAGACGCTTGCGTCTGACACTTGTTCGCCGCGTGCTCCCCTGTGGGGCACCGCAGCGCTGGCCAATTACGCCGGACTGCTATTGGTTCTGGTGGCCTTGGTAGCGTTGTTCAGCTTCCGTAGCGAACATTTCTTCACGCTGCGGACCTTGGCGACGGTGGCCAATCAGATTCCCGATTTGACGGTGATTGCGGTCGGCATGACGCTGGTCTTGATCATCGGCGGGATCGATCTGTCCGTGGGCTCGGTACTGGCCTTGGGGGCTGCCGTGCTGGGGGTGGCGATGGTCGATTGGCAGTGGCCCGTGTGGGCGGCGGCGGCGCTGTGCCTGGGCGCGGGTTTGTTATGCGGACTTGCCAACGGCGTGATCAGCGTCGGCTGGTCGATACCGGCGTTCATCGTCACGCTGGGCATGCTCGAAATCGCGCGGGGCTGCGCGTATTTCGTGACGGATTCGCAGACCATGTATATCGGGACGCAGATCGAAGGCATCGCCGCCCCGCTGGAGGGTCTGGGGATTTCGGCGGCCTTCCTGGTGGCCGTGGCCGTTGTCATCGCGGGCCAATTCGTCCTGTCGGGAACGGTGTTTGGCCGTTACATGATGGCCATCGGTCATAACGAACAGGTGGTTCGGTATTCGGGCATCAATCCGCGGCCGACCAAGATCGCCGTGTTTGCCATCGCCGGCGTCTTGAGCGCTCTGGGCGGCGTGTTTCAAGCATCGCGACTGGGCTCGGCGGACCCGAACGGGGGCATCGGGATGGAGTTGGCGGCCATCGCGGCGGTGGTCATCGGCGGCACCAGCCTGATGGGCGGCCGCGGCTCGGTGATCAACAGCTTTCTGGGCGTGTTGATCATCCGCGTCCTGGAATCCGGCCTGGCGCAGATCGGCGCCAGCGACCCTACCAAACGCATCGTCACCGGCGGCGTGATCGTCGCCGCCGTGATTGGCGACGCCTATCGCTATCGCTTCGGCGCCCGCAGCTTCCGCCTGATGGGGCGCTGGTTTTCGCGGACGCCACCAGGGGAAGCCAACCGCCACGAGCAAACGCCAAACGCTGGACGGTGAGCCTGCGCGGCGGGTCACACCGGCAGCGCGATTTCGCGGCCGTCTTTGTCTCGGCAGTCGAGTTCCAGGTGTTCGGGGTACAGGCCCTCGCCGCCGAGGATTTGCACGACCAGTTTGCCGTCGTCTTCCAGCCGGGTCAGTTCTTTGCGTTTCTTGTTATTCAGATAGGACGCGACTTCGTCGTTGACGCGCACGGTCACGCGCGCGGCGCCGGGCTGTTGGCTGGCAAGCATCAGCATCCGGACGACCTCGATCGCCATGCTTTCCGCCTTTTTGACGACGGCTCGGCCGCTGCAGCACGGACAGTCCATGTAGACGCTGCGTTTCAGGCTGGGGCGGACGCGCTGCCGCGTCATTTCGATCAGGCCGAAGGGACTGGTCCGCAGAATCTTGACCCGAGCCCGGTCGCGGCGCATCGCATCCCGCAGCGCCCGCTCGACGCCGCGGCGGTGTTTTTCGCGGCGCATGTCGATAAAGTCATTGACGATCACGCCGCCCAGATCGCGCAGCCTGAGCTGCCGAGCGATCTCGCGGGCGGCGGTCAGGTTCAGCTGATACGCGGCTTCTTCCGCCGAATCGTCGATGCGAAAGCTGCCGCTGTTGACGTCGATCGCCACCAGGGCTTCGGTCTGATCGATGACGATCGTTCCGCCGTGCTTCAACGCCACTTCGCGTTTGTGGATTTGTGTGATTTCATGTTCCAGCTTGTACTTGTGGAACAGCGGCTCGCGGCCTTCGTACTGGTGCAGGCGATGAACGTAACGGGGCATGACCAGCTGCAGGAATGTCTTGGCCCGCTCATAGGCATTGGGTTCATCCACGTAGATCGCATCCACGTCGGAGGCGAACATATCGCGAATGGTGCGGATGATCATATCGCTTTCTTCGTAGATGTCGATCGGCGCAGGCTGTTTGCAGACGCGCCGCACGATGACCTTCCAGAGCCGCACGAGGTACGCAAGATCGCGGGACAGCTCCTTCTTGCTGCGTCCCTGGCCGGCGGTGCGGACGATGAAGCCCAGGCCCTTGGGGGGATTCAACTCGAGCATGGCGTCGCGAAGCTTCCGGCGTTCTTCGTCATCTTCAATTTTACGCGAGACACCGACGCGGCCCAGGGCGGGCATCAACACCAGGTAGCGGCCGGGAATGCTGATATACGTGGAGAGCGTCGGGCCTTTGGTGCCGATCCCCTCCTTGATGACCTGGACCAGCACTTCGTCGCCGCGGCGAAAGATTTCTTGAATGGGCGGCTTGAAGCGGGGGCGGCTGCCCGGTCGCGCAGGCCCCCTGCGGCGTCGCGGCGGTTCTTCCCCGTCCTCGTCCTCGTCCGACTCTCCGTCGTCGATGTCGTCCAGGCGGCCCCCGTTTTCGCCCGGCGAGGCGTCTTCCGGCGAGTAACCGCCTTGGCGGAAATACTGAGGTTCGACGTCGCTGATGTGCAAAAAGCCGTTCCGGCCGACCCCAAAGTCCACAAAGGCGGCTTGAATCGTGGGTTCGAGATTGACGATCCTCCCTTTGTAGATGTTTCCGACGTAATTGTCCTGGCTGGCGCGTTCGATGTACAGCTCTTCCAGCACCCCGTCCTCAACGATCGCGATCCGGCATTCCTCCGGTTGCGACACATTGATCAACATTTCCTTCCTCATGCGATTTGTTTCTTTCCTCGTTAGAGTTGTGCGATCGAGCGGCAAGTTCCACGCGCGTGCGCGTGAGGCAGCAGCCTTCGCTTTCCAGCTGGGCGACGCCCAAAGCTGCCAGCACCTCGCGCGGACGCGCGCATCGGGGCTGGCTGGCGGCCAGAGAAAAACGGAGCTTGCCGTCGCAGAATTCGAGCTGATCGAGGCCGGCCTTGAGATCGGCCGGTTCGTCGGCACCAGCTCGCTGGAACCAATACGCAGACGCGGCCTGCAGCTGCGCGATCTGTTCGACCAGTCGCGGGCCGTTGGCCGGGGGAATGGGTAACTCGTAGGTGACTCGCTGGAGTTGCGGTTTGGCGTCGGCCCGGCTGACCGTGAGAATCTCGGCGGCTTCCAGTCCGGGCAGTGCCGTGCGGTCCAAACGCTGCCGCAATTCGGCCAGGTCCAGGGGTTCGGTTAACTCGAACTCCAACACCTCGTCGAGGGCGGCGATGCCCAGGGCCAGCGCAGAAGGAAAGCTCAGTTTGGGCTTGGGGTGAAACCCCTCGCTCCGGCGCAACGGCAACCCGGCCCGGCGCAGCCAGCGTTCAAACGTCCGCACCAGGTCGTGATGGCTAATCCAGCGGATATCGTCCCGCTTGCGAAAACGCAAGCGGACGCGAAAATAAATCATCGAGAGCACCCGTGGTCCGGCCTGGACATGACCGTTCGGCCAGCCGCGTCCGGAACCGATGCTTCCTGTCGGGGATCAGAGGCCAAGCTTCTGGAATTCCTCGCGCAGGAAGGCTTCAATGTCTAGGGCGTTGTCCAGCAACATGACGTGGGACGCAACCGTCTCGCACTGGGTCATCGTAACACTGCGACACACCCGCTTGATTTCCGGGATGGTGCTTGGCGGAACACTCAGTTCGCGGAGCCCCATTCCCAACAATAACATGGTATATACCGCTTCGCTGCTCATCTGGCCGCACAGGCTAGCCTTGACGCCGGCCTGGCGAGCCGCTTCCAGCGACGCAACGATCATGCGCAACACGGCCGGATCGGCCGCTTGGTACAAATTGGCGACGCTGGCATTACTGCGGTCGACGGCCAGCGTGTACTGAATCAGGTCGTTCGTGCCGATGCTGATGAAATCCACTTCCTGGATGAAACAATCGATCATCATGGCGGCGGCAGGGGATTCGACCATCATGCCGACGAGCATATCTCGGCGAAACGCCACGCCCCGGCCGTCCAGTTCGTTCATCGCCTCGGCCAAGATCTCCTTTGCCTGTCGTAATTCCGTCAGCGTCGTGATCAGGGGGAACATCAGCCGCACGTCGCCCAGGACGCTGGCTCGCAACACGGCTCGCAGTTGCGGCATGAACAGCGACGGATTGCGGAGCGACAGGCGGATGCTGCGGAGCCCCAGGACGGGATTCCGTTCCGGCTCCATGTCCACGGCCACAAACCCCACTTTGTCGGCGCCAAGATCCAAGGTGCGAATCACGACCGGCCGCCCCTCGACCGCCCGCACGACTTCCGCGTAGGCCTGAAAATGATCCTCTTCCGATGGTTCCGCGTCGCTGCCCAAATACAGGAATTCGGTGCGGTACAGGCCGATGCCGTCCGCACCTCGCTCCAAGCAGGCGGGCGCCTCCAGCGGAAACTCGATGTTCGCCATCAATTGGATGCGGACACCGTCCTTGGTTTCGGCAGGCACGTCCCGCAGCAATTGCAGCTTTTCGGCTAACGATCGTTGCCGCTCGGCCTCCAGATGATAGCGGGCCACGGTCTCTTCATCGGGCTGAAGAATGACGCAGCCGCTGTGACCGTCGGCGATCACCAGATCGCCCGTGGAAACCTTGGCGAGAAACCGTCCTACGCCGACAATGGCCGGGATCTCCATCCCCTTGGCGACGATCGCCGTGTGCCCTCCCGCGCCGCCGATTTCGGTGACAAAGCCCCGTACGAATTCCGAATTGAGCCGCGCCGTCTCGCCGGGCGTCAGGTTGTGCGCAACCAGGACGATCTCGGAGGTCAGATTCGCCAACTCCTCTTGCGGCTGCCCGGTGAGATGTCGGAGCAGGCACCGTTCGAGATCGACCAGATCGTGAGCCCGCTCGGCCAGGACCGGATTCGGCGATTCCCGCAGCCGCTTGGCAAAGGCCCCCAAGGTCGAGTTCACGGCATATTCGGCCGAGTAATTCCGGTCCCGAATCAGGCTCTCGACTCCTTGCCGTAGCCCCGGATCCCGCAGCATCTGCAGGTGCGCGTCGAAGATTGTCCCGACCGCTTCGCCCAACTGAGTCGTTACGGAATCTCGATTCGCTTCGACTTCCTCGGAAGCGGCCGCAATCGCGACGTCAAAACGGCTTAATTCGGCCTCGATCGCCTCGCGCAATACAAAATGGCGAGGGAATACAAACCCCTCGTTGTCGATCACCAAGGCCTTGCCAATGGCAATTCCCGAAGAAACCGGTATTCCTTGCAGTGTTTGCATCACGCCCCATCTCGGCGCCGCATCCAAGCCCCCTGCTGGTGCTCGGCCGCCGCCTTCGGTTTTCGTTCGTTCTCGTCGCGCCGCCCCGGCAGTCCGACGCTCACACAGTCCTGCTTCCCTCGGCCAACGACAGATCCTCCTCGGGAGGCGTCTCTCGTTCGATCACGGGCGCCAGAGACTCGACGGCCTGCTCCGCGTCCCGTCCCCGCGCAACAATGGTCAGCACCGTGTCCCGCGTCGCGGCGAGCATCAGGATCTCCAAGACGCTCTTGCCGTTGACGCTCTGACCATCCTTGATGATCTCGATCGACGCTTCGTACCGTGCGGCCAACCGCGCAAACAAATAAGCCGGTCGGATATGCAATCCGCAGGGATTAGCGACCCGAACCTCTTTCCGCGAAATCATGTCCACCATGAGATTAGCCACGCCGGCAAGCCATCGACGATCTACCCTTGATTACTGTCTGCCTCGTCAAGCAACTGCTTGATGTCCTCCACTGACTTGGCCTCTTTCAGAAAGCGGCAAAAGGTGTCGTCTCGCAGTTGGCGAGAGATGTTCTCCAGTGCCCGCAGATGGTCGCCCGGACGATCCGGCGGCGAAACTAACAAGAAGAAGATCTGGACCTTCTCCCCGTCCAGACTATTGAAATCGACGCCGTCCCGGCTGATTCCCACGGTTCCGATCAAGCGATTAACGCTGGCGTGCTTCGTGTGCGGTACCGCGACGCCGCGTCCGATTCCCGTACTGCCCAATTCCTCCCGCTTCATCACGGCTTGGACGATGCCCTCCTGCTCCTCGGCCTTGACGCCCGCCGCCTTCACCAGCGCACCAACCATCTCCTCCACGACGCCTCGCTTGTCCTCCGCCTTTAAATCCGCCCGAATCGCCTCCACCAGAATGAAACTCGAAAACTTCATATCAGATGCCCTTTCCATCGGAACTTATCGGTCTCTCTTGAAATCGGCGAAAAACGCCGAAAAGGCAGCTAGACACCGCTCAGTCTTCCTCGGCTTCAGCCGACTCCTCCGAGTCGATGTCTTCGGCCGGCTCGCCAGCCACGATACTCTTCGCTCCGCGAGCACGATGCCCCCTACGTTTGTCCTTGTGCTTCCGTAACTGCTGCTCCAGTTTATGAATCGTCGCGTCCAACGCCGCAATCACGCTCGCCGCGGTGTCCGTCGCCAGTAAAACGTCCGTCCGTTCGACCGACACCCGTAACTCGACACTCGGCGACTCGCGGTGTTCGAGGTCCACCGTCACTTCAATCGCCGTCACACGATCAAACAGACGCCTCAGCTTCTCCACCTTGTCGGTGATCTTGGCTTGAGTTTCCGAACTGAGATGACCGTGCCGCGCCGAAATCTTGACTTGCACCGAAGTGACCTCCTATACGCCGTTTCCAGTTGCCCTGCTGGGCAACTCTGATGAACACGTACCGAAACCCGAATCCAACCCAACCGGCCTCGCCGACTTGTCTCGTCCCTGGTGTCGATACTGGAATCCACAAGAGCCTCAGTCTATTCGTTCCGTTCCGTCGTAAAAAGGGGCTCTAGCGGGGTCTGTGACCGAAAACTACCTAATAATAAAAACTAGCATGCGGCCCTGTATACCTGTTTAGCCGTTGTCTTGTTTTCATTATCGCAGATTTTGAAGAGGAGAGGGCAGTGTTTCGTACACAATCGCCCCATTTTGCAGCTGTTCCTTCCAGCGTTGGATGCTGGACTTGCGTCTGGCTGCCGAGACTTCCGGCATGTAGAGCAAGGTTTTTTTTGTAATTCGGTTCAGATTCTCGAAGGCAAACACGCGTAGTCGCAGTGAATCATGGTCCAGCAGGTCGACCAATTGCCGATCCCCCCCGTCGCGCAATTGCTCGACACTGTATCCCCAACTCAAGCGATACAACTCAGCGGCGTCCGTGCCGCAGAAGGCTTCGAGAACCTGCCGCACTCTGGCGGCCGTTTCGGGGCTGCGTAACAGCGTCTGGCGCAAGACGTCGTATTCGGCCGTCCAATAGGAGCGCTGACGATCATCGCCGAACTCCTTGACCAACGTTTCGAAGGAATCGAGATAGGCCAAACAGCGCGCCGCGAGGGAGCGGATTTCCGATTTTCGGTCTTCGGTGCGTTCTCGCAGCGCGAGGCTTACCGGCCGATCCGGAGTAATGAAGGGCTGCAAGTTATCCGAAGCAAGACGATCGACATCGCGCAGGTCGGTCCCCTGCATCCAAGCCGGGGGTTGGACAACCGCCATGGTCTCCGCCTGGTCGCCGACGATCACACGGACCTGCCCTTGCTCGATGGGCGTGGATGTTGCGGAACCCGCCGCCTGCCAGGTGATGCGGCCGATGGTGGTATAGATGTGGATGACCGGCCAAGCGGATTCGAGTTCCGGATTGACGCCGGGCGGCAGAAAATGGGAGACATCGACCGCCATCTCGGACGCGGCTTCCTGGAACGTGACGCTGCCCTTTCGGCCGGCGAGATCCAAGTGAATACGGGCTCCGGCCACGCCCGCGGTGGCGATCAGCGCCCGGCCGTACTCGATCGCCAATTCCGGCTCGCCCTGGGCGTTGTGCGGCCGGGTTTGGACAGACGAAGGACCGGCGAACACGACCTGCACTCCCGGCGTCAGCACGATTTCCGGCCGATACGTCGGAAACACCAACAGGCGGTCGTTCGACAGCAATCTCGTACGGGCCGGCAACCGGAACCAGTCCGCGGACTCGGCAACGTATCTGACGAGAAAGTTCGGTTCGGACAACTTGACGTACCCGACCTCGACGGGCCCCGTGACCGCCGGCGCCGTCGGTGGGCCGAGAGGATCATCCTCCGCGTCGAGCGACTCCACAGGCCCCGCCCGCCCGTTGGGCATCGTCTTGGTCTCTGCAGGCATGTCACCTTCCGCCACGGAGGGCGGGAAGGGGGTGCCGTCCGCTGGTTCGCCGCGAGGCTCTGTGGGCGGGGCCGTAGCGGGCGACCAGGCGGAGACCATGGCGGTTGTCCAACCCCCGGCTTG
>Ga0351850_1148_pt1 | contig 21561 bp, 23 predicted proteins | sample TotcelHFGM3001N4_FD_206796 | JGI IMG/M metagenome (GOLD analysis project Ga0351850, IMG submission 206796) | Enriched cells from coal bed in the Powder River Basin, Montana, United States - Total cells FGM rep1 HSBNCT.FGM.300.1.N4 ...
CCGCATTTGTAGAGCGCGTTTGCTATCGGCGTTACCAGCGCCACATGGTAAAAATGGAAGTTCCGCATGGGGCGTATGACATCCACGGACAATCCGCATTGTTCAAATCCCCGCACCAGTCTGTCAAGGGCGGGGGAATGCCTCCCGTCCGGCGTCCCCAGATGGGCGGCGCGCCATTTTCCGCCTTAAACCGCTCCGGTGGCGATGTGGACGACCCCTTCGCGTATCTCGCCTCCGGCCATTGGAAAACCGCTTAGCAGTCTTTTGCCAAGCGCTTCGCGCCAGGTATCATAACCGGTAACGGCGTTCATGAAAAACACGACGTTTTTGGAGCAGTTTGCGGATATTTCGGGAAGCACCGGGTGCAGCTGGTTGCAGCGCAGCGTTACGAATATATAGTCGTATTCGTCTTCGGGAGCAAGGCGCTCTGTAAACCCGATCCCGTATCTTTCACTCACGCCCGTATCCTCATCTACAACCACAAGCCCGTTCTCGCGAAGGTTTTGGAGCCTTTTGCCCCTGGCTAAAAGCGTCACGTCGTGGCTTGCAGACAATCTGGCGGCATAAAAGCTTCCGATCACGCCCGCGCCGTAAAATAATATTTTCAGTTTTTCCATAAAAGCACCTCGCTTTATAAGAAAGCAGCAAGCCATGCGTTTTCCCATATAAATTTTATCATATTTTGGAATAACCGTGAATATTCATGTTGTTAAGGTTTTACACCTGATAAACGTTCGCGCAGTAATAGTTGGATAGTTGTCCACATAAATATTACTACAGACGTCTGAAAGGAGTGTTTTTAATGAGGTACGCGAGATTAGCGCCTAGGAAACCCAAGCGAAATTACACATCCATGATACTTTTTGTATTGTTACTGGGTGCGGGTGTGTATATATTCTGTGCGACAGCGGCAGGAAACTGGGTCGCAAACAATGTGGTGACACCCGTTTTTTCTTATCTTGAAAACGGCGCGAAGCAGACGGGTATAAACGACTTGCCGGATGCTTCGAATAACCCTGCGGCCGCATCTGCCGCGCCTTCTACGGGGGCTAAAGTGACGCAGTCGGTGGCGGCGGAGGGCAAGATCTACTGGCTGCTGCAATACGGTATTTTTGACAGCGCGCAGAATGCGGAAGTTGCTGCCGCGGATTTAAAGCTAAGAGGCGGGGCGGGGTATATCTATAAAGACGGCGAGAGAAGCAGGGTGATCCTTGCAGCGTACGGCTCCGAAAGCGACGCCAAACAGGTGCGTGATGCTCTCGAAAAAAACGAGGGTATTTCGACGTATGCCTTTGGCGTAAAAATGGAAGGCCTGAATTTTTCCATCACAGCGGGTGACAGCCAGACACAGGCGCTAAAAGACGGCATTGCGCTTCCCGAATACGCTGCGGATACGCTGATGGCCATTTCTGTAAAATTCGACAAAGGCCAGGGGATCGGTCCCGACATAAAGGCGATCAAAGAAAAATGCACATCTGTGCGGGATGGCCTGAACGGCGCAATCAAGCAGGACGAGAAAAACGAAGATATCGTTCGATTAAAGGAGTTTACAGGGCAACTTTGTGAAATAATTAACAAATTGCCCGATACTGCGGCCGCAGGTAATGTGGAAATTTCGTCGCAATTAAAGTATACTGTAATTTGGGTAGCTTTAAACTACTCGGATTTAATGAAAGAGCTGATATAGAAGGCAGCATTGGAGGGGTATTTTTGAGGATAGCGGAAATTGCGGAGTGTTTGAACGCAAAGATTTTTACTGAATTTTATTTGGACAAGCAGGTTACGAGCGCGTGCGGGGCAGACCTCATGAGCGACGTGCTTTCTTTTGTAAAGAGCAACACGGTCCTGTTAACGGGTCTTTTAAACCCGCATGTTATCCGGACGGCTGAAATGATAGACATATCCTGCATCGTATTCGTACGGGGGAAAGTGCCTACGGAGGAGCTTTGCGAACTGGCCAGGGAAAAAGGGATCGCTCTTCTGGCGACGGAAATAAGCATGTTTGAAGCCTGCGGAATACTGTACCAAAAGGGGCTTCCGGCGTGTATGGAAGGATAAGGGATTCATGAGCGAGCTTACGTATTCCGGCAGATACGGCGTAACGGCAGGCGACTACGCCGCTGCAGGGGAGATCTCCGCAAATATCAAACAGGTCTTAAAAAAGATTGGTTTTGAACCGCAGCTTATACGCAAGGTGTCCATAGCCGCCTACGAAGCCGAGCTGAATATGGTGATCCACAGCCTCGGCGGAGAGATGACGCTTCTCATCTACCCGGATACCATAAGGCTTACCTGTGCGGACAGAGGCCCCGGGATAGAGGATATCGATCTTGCTATGAAGGAAGGGTATTCCACCGCGCCGGACAGCGTGCGCATGATGGGATTCGGCGCAGGCATGGGGCTGCCCAATATTAAGAAAAATGCGGACTCTTTCCGTATAGAATCCAGTCCGTCGGGAACGGCTTTGGAAATGGAGTTTAATATATAATGGAACAGAATAATAAGAATTATTTTCATTCCGTACGGCTGCAGAGGGACAAGTGCAAGGGCTGCACCAACTGCATCAAAAAATGCCCTACGGAAGCCATAAGGGTGAGGGACGGAAAAGCGCATATCATAAACGAACGGTGTATTGACTGCGGGGAATGCATACGTACCTGCCCGCACCATGCGAAAGCGGCGTTTACGGACAGTATCGCGGATCTTTCGCGTTTTAAATACGCCATTGCGCTGCCTGCGCCTTCGCTTTACGGGCAGTTCAAGAATTTAAAGAGCATAGACCGGGTGCTTAACGGACTTAAACTCATCGGTTTTGACGATGTATACGAGGTAGCCAAGGGCGCCGACATCGCTACGAGGGCCATCAAAGACCGGCTTTCTGAAAAGCAGGTGCGGCCTATAATCTCCTCGGCTTGTCCGGCAGTCGTCCGTTTGATACAGGTCAGATTCCCAGATCTTCTGGACAATATCGTGGATGTAAACCCGCCTATGGAGGTTGCTGCGGCATTTGCGAAGAAAGAATTCGCCGAAAAGCACAATGCGGATATCAAGGATATCGGCGCTTTCTTTATTACGCCCTGCCCTGCAAAAATGACGAGCATCAAAAACCCTATCCGCGGGGAAATGAGCCAGGTGGACGGCGCTATTTCCATATTGGAAGTCTATGCCCTGCTGGCGGGGAAGCTTAAAAAGCCGGACATGCCCGATGCCGCCTGGGAGATGGCTTCGGCGTACGGCGTCGGCTGGGCGAACAGCGGCGGGGAGAGCGTCGCGCTCGGCATGGACGGATACCTTTCCGTTGACGGCATCCACAACGTGATACGCGTTTTAGAGGAGATAGAAAACGACCGGCTGACGGATCTCGATTTCTTCGAGGGCCTCGCCTGTACGGGAGGCTGCGTCGGCGGCCCGCTGGTGTTTGAAAACGGCTATGTCGCGAGGAACCGCCTGCGGCTCTTGGTAGAAGGGCTTCCGAAGGAGAGCAGCATCAAGGAGAAAATAGCGGAATACGCGAAGAGCTCCCTTGTGGTGGCGGGAGGGCAAATAAAGCCGCGGCCCGTATTGAAACTGGACGAGGACAGGGTAGAGGCCATGCGCAAAATGGAGCGTATGGAGGAGATATTAAAAAGGCTGCCCGGCCTGGATTGCGGCTCCTGCGGCGCACCCACCTGCAAAACGCTTGCGGAGGATATCGTGCGCGGGGAGGCCAAAGAGCTCGACTGCATATTCATTTTAAAGGACAGGGTAAAAAAGCTCGCTGAGGAAATGGTAGAGCTTTCCAGCGAGGATATATTTAAAAAAGACGGAGGAGACAATGACAGTTCGGGAACTAACGGATAAAACGGGATGGGAAACTTTAGCCGGCGTATCCGGCCTTGACAAGGGGATTTCATCCTGCTATGTGAGCGATCTTTTAAGCTGGGTCATGGCGCACGGAAAGGAAGGAACGGCCTGGATCACAGTGCAGACGCACCTGAACGTGGTTGCGGTCGCCTGTTTGCACGATTTTTCCTGTGTCATCATACCGGAGGATATAGATGTCCCCGAAGAAACGCTTGCAAAAGCGGACGAGGAAGGCATCCCGGTGCTGAAGACACGGCTTTCGGGCTACGGTGTATGCCGTGAATTAAGCAGTATGCAAGTACCAGAGGTGTGATTTGAAGCTTGCCGTAGACCTGCATATCCATACGGCGCTTTCGCCCTGTGCCGACGACGACATGACGCCATGCAATATAGCCAATATGGCGGCCTTAAAGGGCCTTGACGCCATCGCCGCGACAGACCACAACTGCTGCTTCAACGCGCGCGCTGTTGCACAGTGCGCCCGCGATGCGGGCGTTGTTTTCATCCCCGGCATAGAGGTCACGACTTCGGAAGAAACGCACATGCTCGTGTATTTTGAGGAGATAGAAGCGGCGGAGGTCTTTGGGAATATGATATACGAAAGCCTCCCGGACATTCCCTTAAAGGACGGGTTATTCGGAAGCCAGCTTATCATAAATGAAAAGGATACGGTTACAGGCAAAGCCGAAAAGCTTTTGGCCCAGGCCGCGCCTTATACGGTAAAGCTCCTGCAGCAGGAGGCCAAACGCTGCGGCGGACTCATGATCCCGGCGCATATCAACCGGCAGGCCTATTCCATACTGGAAACCCTGGGATTCATACCGGAGGACCTGGAACTCACTACTGTCGAAATAAGGCGAAACATGCCGCTTCCGGAGGTCTACAGGCGGTGGTACAATACGATCAGCTCTTCGGATGCGCATATGCTCTTTCAGATACTGGAGCGTGAGGAATTCATAGAGGCTGAAGAGAGGACCGCAAAGGGCATTTTAAACGCCTTAAGCGAAAAGTGGGAGAGATAAGGCGTACTACAGGGAAGCGGGGCAGATGGAAAAATTCCCTGCACGGCGGCGGTAATGCGGACTAATCCTTTGCAAGACCCCGAATATTTCAAAAGGGTTTTATCCGACTGGATTACCGGCTGAATTGCACAACTGAAATGAAAAATTTTAAAATCAATGTTTGACCAAACTTGGTTCACCCGGATCATTCCTCATGAACATGTGCTTTTTTCATATACTCCTTTATCGCGTTTGCAAGCTGGCCGGGTACGAATCCCCTTTTCTTCATAATCGATCCATTCCAGCCGCACATTGTTTCTTCTGCATGCATTCCTAGAACCGGCTTTGATATGGCTTTAAGGTCTCCGCCACATCCGGCTGAGAAGTCAACATGTGCAATATGATTGTTTTGATTTCAAACCGTATGATTGTAGAATATATTCCTAGTGTTTTAGACGTTTTCATTTTTACCCTTCTATGATGCTGAAAATATATCTTGTATTTTTTATCATAATATTTATTTCATTTACGGTTAAGACACACTTTTGTCCTGATATAGTTCTCACCAAACAGCCTTTTAACGCGTAGAATAATTAAAGATTAAAAATACCTGTAATTAAAGTAAGGGAGGACAGTAATCATGGGGTTTGACGGAGGATTCGGCGGTGGAAATTGCTGCTGTTTAATCATCATCGTTTTATTGCTCTGTTGCTGCTGCGGCGGCGGTGGCTGTGGAGTAGGACCGAGATGCTAACGCGCCATTAAAAACATATTACAAAATGATTTTATTTTTTATAACTTGAGGGCTTTTTAAAGCCCTTTTTACTAATTATTTGAACCAGAATTTTTCAATACGCCGGGATATGTAACATGGCTGCCTCCAACAGTCAGCACTCAAAATAACACTGCCGCAATGCATACTCTAACAGAAGATTTGTAAAGTCTCTCATATATCCCTTCTTTAGGTATATTTTGATACAATATAGTTTTCTATCGAATATGTCGGTTATAAAGAGGTTTTCTTTATTAGTTATTGGTTCATTCAAAAAATTTTTTTTATAACCGTTTTAATAGAATCTTTAACATATTTTAAGCCCTAATGTAGCCCTCGTTTATTTCCCCGTATCAAATTCCGGTATTTTCTCATACAGAAGCTTTTTGATTCTCCTCATAACCGCCTCGTCTTTTGCCTCTATGCGCAGCGTTACCGCCTCTTCCGTTACGGATTTCCGGACCAGCAGCCATCCGTCGCCGAAATCCACCTTAACGCCGTCCAGATACGATACGTCGTAGCCCCGGCCGAGCTCAGCCGCTCTTTGCAGCAGTCCGTCGCGCTTTTCGTACGGGCAGAATATGCGGATATCCGGCGTGATGACGGTAGAGGGGATCGCCCCGGCGATTGCAGAAAAAGGGCCCCCGCTCTTTTCGATGAGGCCCGCCATGACGAGTGCGGCGTAAAGCCCGTCATCGTAACCGAGCTCGCTAAAAAAGAAATGCCCGCTGATCTCTCCGGCCAAAGCCGCATGATTCGTGAGAAACCGCCGCTTGATGAATGCGTGTCCGCTCCGCTCCATCAGAGGCGTTCCGCCGTTTTTCAGTACGGCGTCTTTTACGATCGAAGAGGACTTCAGGTCGTATACGACGGGCGCTTGTCTTTTACCCAGGTATTCGTTTATGATGACGGCAAAGCTTTTTTCGCTCGGAATGATGTTTCCCCTGTCGTCTGCGAATACCACCCTGTCACCGTCGCCGTCAAAGGCTATTCCAAGAGCCGCTCCTTCGGCCACGACCCTCAATGACAGGGCGCTTAGGCTTGCGTAATTGGCGGGGTTTGGGTCGCGGTTAGGGAAATTGCCGTCAAAAGTGCAGTACAGCGGTACGACGTCGTATCCCAAGCGCGAAAATACCTCTGGGGCGAGTTTGCTCATGGCCCCGTTTGCGCAGTCGATGACTACTTTCATGCTGCCCCTGTTAAAAGATGCGAGAATTTTGTTTGTATAGGGCGTTGTTGCGTCCATGGTCTCAACAGTGCCGTTCCCGGCCGGGAAAGACCCGCTTTCGACCCGTTCCTGTATCTCGCGCATGATTTCCGGCGTTACGGGAAGCTGGCCGAACATGAGCTTAAACCCGTTGTATTTTGCGGGATTATGCGAGGCTGTAACGGTAATGCCGCCATCGAAGCCCCACTCCTTCAGTGCGAAATAGAAGACGGGCGTCGGAACCATGCAGATATCGACGACGTTTGCGCCGCTTTCGGTCAGCCCGCTAATGAGGCTTGCCTTTAAAACGGGCGTGGAGACCCTTATGTCTCCGCCCACGGCCAGCGTTTTATCCGCCATCATGCCGCCGATTGCGCGGCCGATGGCATAAGCGGTGGTTTCGTCGAATTCCTCGCCGTATATGCCGCGTATATCGCATTCCTTGTATATGCTCATGATCTTCCCCCCATTTTAAAGCGCGCCCTGCATTCCGCCGCAAACGCGCCGTACAGCTCGTCGTACCGCTTTGCTTTTTCCGCGACGGGGTCCACGATCTTTTCAAAGCGTATCATGCGCGAAGCCGCCTCCGATAATGAACCGAAATGCGACGAAGCCGCGAGGAGGGCGCTGCCCATAGCCGCGTCGATGACCTCCGGTACGCGGAGCTGTTTGCCAAGAATGCTTGCGCGTATCCGAAGCCATTCGTCCGAACGGCAGGCGCCGCCGGAAGTGTACAGTATATCGCCGACTTCCGCGCCGATCGCGCGCATCCTGTCGAAGGCCAGCCTTTCCGCAAAGCCTACGCCTTCCATCAAAGCGGCGTAGAGTATCCGCTTATCCGAAACGTCGCCCGCTATGAATTCTTTCGCATCCGGGTCCAGGAATGGGAACCGTTCGCCCTTGCCTACGAGTGGGTATATGAGCACGCCTGTAGGGGAGAGGCTGTCTGCAAAACGGTTGTAATATTCAAACTCTTCTTTTTTAAACCTTTCATTCAGGCATTTGCCCCCGACGTTGGAAGCCCCGCCCAGCATGTAGGCGCCGGAGGGCATTTTATGCGAGTAGCCGGCTCCGTCCGGGTCTATGAGAAGGTCCCGCGTTACGCCTTTTAAAACAAGCGTTGTGCCGATGATAGAAGCCCAGTCTCCGATACTCACCGCGCCCGCCGCGAGGGCCGAGGCGTATCCGTCGGTTGCGCCTGCGACAACGGACGTGTTTTCGGAGAGGCCAAGCTCCAGGGCCGCCTGCTTTTGAACAGTGCCGATTACCTTTCCGGGCGCCGTGACCGCGGGCAGCTTTGTCAAGCCTATTTCCACAGCCGCTATCGTATCCGGCCACCGCTCGTTTACCAGGTCGTATCCGGTCTTTAGCGCGTTGGAATAATCCGTGACGCCGTATTCACCGCACAACCGGCCGATGATATAGTCCGTCTGGTGCAGGAACAAAGAGGCGCGGTCAAAAACTTCCGGAAGGTTGTTTTTAATCCAGAGGATCTTGGGAAGGGCATAGGAGGCGTTGAACTTGTAGCCCAGCCTTTTCTCAAGATCTGCGGCCTTTTCCCGTACGAGCCCGGTTTCGCTTACGGCGCGCATGTCGTTGTACATGATGGCGTTCGTCAGCGGGGCTTTTTTTGCGTCAACCGGCAAAATCGTACCGGAGGTCCCGTCGACACACAGAGCCGCGATGTCCTCGGGCGGTATATTTTGCTTCTTCAGCTGTTCAACGCAGCCTGAAACGGCGTATACGGCCGCTGCATACCAGTCATGCGCGCTTTGCTCGAAATGCCCGTCATTCCCGCTTACATTCATCTTTGCATAAGAACGCGATTCCGAAGCCATTACCCCGCCGTTCTCGTCCGCGACGACCGCACGTACGCCCTGCGTTCCGGCGTCTATTCCCATAAAGAGCATATGTTTACCTCGTGCTGTTTTTTATAGCCGGACTGCAAACGCTGTTTCCGGCCTATTATAGTTTAAATGCAAAGAGCATCCGATGCAACTTAAAAAGATAATTTATAGCGGGAAACAAAACCTAAAAGCATTTAAAAGGGGCGTTTTTTTAGCCGGGGCATATGATATGCATAAGAGGTGTTGACAATGAATGACAAACAAGCCGTGATCACAAAACAGGAAATTAAGAACAGCTTTTCAGTAGGGCCTGTCGAATTGCTGTCACTCAATATTTTCTATCCCGAAATAAAGCTTAAACGCAAACCGGATGTAGAAAAGCATATAAACGCGCACTACAAACAGGAAGCAGACCGGTTTTACCGCTACAGCTCGGGAAGCCTTTTAAGCGGCGCTAAAGCCGAGTATGCCGATTCCATAAAAAACGGCTTTCCCTTCAGGCCGTATGACGCCATGATGACTTATTCCGTGGAGCTAAATGAAGGCTGCATACTAAGCACGTATTACGAGCAATACACCTATACGGGAGGCGCCCATGGAAATACGGTGCGGCGGTCCGATACCTGGGATCTGCAAACAGGCGCGCAGATAAGGCTGAAGGACCTTTTTCCTGACGGCTCCGGATACAGGCGCCTGATATTGGAGCAGATACTGCCCATGGCCGACAAGCATATGGCGAATAATCCTTACGTTTATTTTAATGATTACAGGGAGCTTATCGTGAAATACTTTAATCCGCAAAGCTTCTATCTGACGCCGAAGGGTCTCGCCGTATATTACCAATTATACGAGATCGCGCCATATGCCTCGGGTATCGTCGTATTTGAAATTCCCTACGGCAACCTGGGTGTGCAAAAACCGGACTGTATTTAACATGGCAATGATAACCGCGAATATCAGTGAGCATACTGTGAGGTATTAACGTACCGGTTTAATGGGGTACGCCGCTTAAGGAGCACAGTGCGGCCGATCTTTTTTATGTCAATATAAACAAAAAACCGCTTCGCATAACTTTGTCATATATTATTCCGGTGTAATCTTAATGTGTTCATATAGAATATATGTAAATATACAAGGTGAACCTTATAAAATGGTGCGTGTCCTTTTAGATCCGGACTTCACGCTTCATGCCGGTGTGAATTTAGTATGCTGCCTCTGAAATCCGGTAAAGGAGGGTTTTCGAGTGCGGATATTTTTAGTCAGCTGGCCCACGATTTCGGCTTTGTCAATATAATCTGGCAAGCCGGATTCTGCGCATTTGCAACAAGTATAAAACCGTCTTTTTCAAAAAAGACGACATCTTCGCCTTTGCGGATTTTAAGTTCGTCCATAATCTCGTCTGTAAGCAATATACGGCCTTCGTCGTCTAAGTGAACCTTTTTCATATCATACCTGCTTTTTGTTTATTGGGAACCTTATATAGTTTATCATGTACATACCGTCAATTCAAATCCAATACATGTAAAAAAGCCCGGATTACCGGGCTTTTTTGGAAGTTTTGAGTTTATAGCTTCATATACTTTTCCACGCTATATTTTCGTATAAGCGCTTTTAGTGTAGACTGGCCTGCCACGCCGTCCGCTTTCAAACCTCTGCTCTTCTGGAACTTCATAAGCGCCTTTTCCGTATCTATGCCGAAATACCCGTCTGTGGAGACTTTATAGCCAAGGCCTTTCAGCATTTTCTGTATTTTTTTAACGCGTGTAGCCGGCTTGCACCCGTACTGGGGCCATCTGTAGGTCCGCTTGAACAGCGCAGGCGGTACGGTGTCGCCCCTGTACCTTCCGCTATAGTTAGCCTGGTAAAATGCCGTATTTCCAAGGTGCTTATAGTATTCGTGGCTGCCCCAGTCGGATTTTGACTTGTTTGCCCTGAAAAAATACGTATTCTGCGGAACCGTCCATACCTCGTAGTCGAGGATGTCCCTGGCCACACGGTAGCATTCGGAATTCGGCGTAACCGACGCTTTCCAGGCGAACTGGTTTTTTCTCGTTACGACGGCTTCAATGGTAGAACCCGGATAGCCGGGGGAGAGCACGCGGTTCATTACGACGTTGCCCACGGCCACCTGGCAGGAGTACGGCTGGTTCCTCGCCTCCCGATAGATGATGATAGCCAGCATCTTCAGCTCTTTAGACGTATACTCATAGTGATTTGACGAGTAACTCTTGTCGTTATAGTAATCTTTTGACTTTACCTCGAATGCCGCGACCAGCTTGTCAATGTCCGGCGCCTTGGCTTTGGGTTTCTTTGTCGTCTTTTTGGGTTCCTTCGGTTTTTCAGACGGCTTGGGGGAAGGCGACGCGCTTGCAGACGGTTCCGGTGAAACCGAGGGCGCGGCGGACGGCCCGGAAGCCGTGACATCCGGAGACGGTTCGGGAGACATACCTGCAGACGGTTCGGTGGAAGCAACTGCGGCTGTTTGATAGCTGACGGAAGGAGTCTCAATTGCTGCGTTTCTGCTAAGAAGCTCGCCTGTTGCCGGGCCGCCTGTCAATGCAATAAGCGCGATCACCGCAATAATGACGGCTGCACCGCCCGCTATAACCGCTATCAAATGCTTTTGTATAAATTTTTTGAATTTCCAATAGTTCATATACATTCCTTTAATCAGTTACTGCTCGCGTAAGGCATTTAAAGCATATTTTAAGCTAAATTATACACAATATGGAAATATTCATACCTGTATATGCCTGGTACTTTATGCTTTTGTTATTTGGCAGAGCATTATATGCCTGTTACAGCGGGCCAATCGCGAAGGATAATACAAAGCGCCCCGTCGGTTTCAGAAGCAGGCGGGGCATTATTCAATAATGCAAAAGATATCTTTATGCCGTAATTATTTGCCGATCAGCTGCTTTCTGTATTTTTCGCTGTCCCAGTTATTGATGTAATCCGCATCCTGTTCGCTCATGGTGTGGATATCCAGCCCGCTTTTCCGTATGCAATCTACGACGTATACCACGCCGCAGAGCGTTTCTTCTATAGCCTGTGCTTCGGATTCGCCGGTCTTGTAGATGATATTGCCGCCTTCAAAGGCTATCTTGCCGTCTGTGATGTCCGGGCCGGAGCCAGTCAGGTAGACCAGCTGATCCGGATACAGGGGAACATGGAAGCAAATTTTAAGAAGCTCTTTGTCTGCCGTTTTTTCCTTGAGCCATTGTGTGCTGCTTGTGTAGAAATCCCCGCGTTTTTGTATGGTGCACCGGGGAAAATCGGGGAGCTCCAGCGCTTGTTTAACAGCGCTGTTCGCCCTTTCGTGCAGCCGGATGCAATCCGCCGCGCCCTCGGCATGGGCGATGATGCCGTGGTTTTGTATCAGTATGATATCCGGGGTCTCATCATGCATTGCGGCTATAACCGCTTCGGTGAGGAAATACCCGGGCTTCACGCACGGAACCCAGATACTGGAGATGCCCGCGCTTTTTAGTATTTCCTGAGCCTTTTCGATCCCGCCCTCGCTGCACATCAGCACATTTGCATATACGGAATGCGTATGGATAACACACCGCTTTAAAAGCGCATGGAAGCCGGCCTCTACGCTGGGCCTTTTCGTAGGTTCTCCGTTCACCTGCACGATGGAGGCTATGGCCTGGTCCATAACTTCCTTGTTGTAATCCCTTCCGGCCTGCAATTTGGGCGTTTCACGATGATATTCCAATATCTCTTTGTATTTGAGCGCTACAAAGCCGTTGCTTACATTCATCTCGGAGAGGAGAGACCCGCTTGCCTTGATTGCCATGAGCACATCGTCCAGTTTAACGGATGTGTTTCCGCCGCCGCCCTGTATATAATCCTGGCTTTTTCCGACAGCCTGTGACATATCCACAAGATCAATAAGCCCGTTAATCATTAATGCCTCCCAAAAGTATATACTGTAACTATTATAAAGCAATACAATCAAAAACTGCAAGTTTTTATGACCAATATACGGGTGAATAGGTTTTTTTACCATCATTTTGGTCATAATATTTGGACATTATAGTTTAATCGGTGTATTCCGTGTTAATATTAAAGTAAGAAAGTCATATGCGGGGGGATTTTTTTGACCATCCGGACACTCGCGGGCGTATTGCTTTTCTGCGGAAATGAGCTTTTGATGATGAAGCGGAATTCCGACAGGGAACTCTCGCCCGGGCTTTGGGCTAACATCGGCGGGCACGTGGAAAAAAACGAGGCTGCTTTTCCTGCTTCGGCGGTCTTGCGTGAACTTGCGGAGGAGACAGGCATTACCTCCGACAGGTTACACGGCCTTTTCATGCGCTACATCGTATTGCAAAAAGCGGGGGAGGAGCTGCGCGTTTTCTATGACTTTGTCGCGTACTGCGAAGAAAAACCGCCGCTTTCGGACTGTGCGGAAGGTGAACTGCACTGGGTCGACAGTAAAGACGTACTGTCCCTCCGAATGCCCGGTTCTTTACATCTGCTGCTGCAGCATTATTTCTCCCATCCTTTTGAAAAAAAGACCGTCGTCGGAATTATAGATAACAAAAACGATGAAATTTCCGTCACATGGCATACATTATAATACAATAGAGAAGCCTTTGGGGGTTTTTTTATCGGAACACGTTTTAGGAAAAAGGATGCGGCTCGCTCCGGGCAAAAAAATACCGCACACCATAAACATGGTGCGCGGTATTGGCGGCGGCAACTTGCCGCTGGTGGGACTTGCTGGACTCGAACCAGTGACCCCTTCGATGTGAACGAAGTGCTCTACCGACTGAGCTAAAGTCCCGCGATTTAATAAGCAAAGCCTATTTTACAACAAAACCGAAAAGAAATCAAGTGCGGCTTTTGCAAAAGTACAAAGAATCAGGATGAATGATCCCTCATGCCCAAACGGACTAAATTTTGCCTTGACACTATTGCCTTTTAAGAAAATCGGATATCTGTGACAGATATTCAGAAACGCGGTTTACGGAATCGGTAACGTCGCCGCCCGCTTTTAATATATACGCCATCGATTTTTCGGCAAAGGCGCTCGTATCCGTTGCCTGCTCCACCGCTTTTTGCGATTCCCCGGCGAGATCCCTTATCGCCTGCGCTACGACCGCAAAGCCCTTGCCGGAGACGCCTGCGCGCGCGGATTCGATCGAGGCGTTGAGCGAAAGCAGGTTGGTCTGCAGCGCGATGGCGTTGATCGCCTTGGCCATCTCCGAATACTGGAGCATTGCGTTTTCCACATCCTCAAGCCCGGAGACCATATTGCCGTAAAGCTGCCGGATATCGTTGATCTCCTGCGTGATTTTCTGTATCTGTGTAATATTGCTGTTCTGCTCGTTCAAAAAGGCCTCGTGTTCGCGCAGCATTTTGTGCCGCGCCTTTTCGATGCAGTTATCGGCGATATTGATGCCTTTGGCGATCCGCTCGGCCATTTCCCTGCAGGTATAGGACCCGCAGGCGTAGCAGTTGTGCTGCCGCTCCCGCTCCGTCCTTTTTTCCAGCTCCGCAAAGGCGTCTTCGATCGCCTGTTCGCTCACAAGTATTTCCCGTACGGGCTTTTCCCTGTACGTCCGGCGGAAATCCTCGGGCTTGAGTTCCCGGTCAAACGCTTCGAAAAGCTCGGTCATAGCGGCCTCGTCTGTCTTTTCGTAAAGTGCCATGGCGGTTTGCCGTGAATCATCCATGATCTTTCCCACTTCGAATATGGACGGGCCGTGGCCGCAGGCTGTCCCCATATTGCAGCCTTCCTGGCAGTTCAGCACATCGAATACGGCGGGGAGGTTGCTCTTTTTTTCCTCCGAATACGCGTCAAGGGCGCGGTATACAACGCCCTGGCCTTCCGACTTGTCTACCCGGATTTTCTTGCCAAGGTAGAATTCCATATTCTCCTTCAAACCGCCGGGCATGGAGTATAGTTTTCCTATCGAAGCTTCGACATTATCAAATTCGAAGTCCGCGTCAGGCAGTTCAATGCCATGGCCGCGGATGTATTCGGCCAGCTTGGATATCGTGACATTATAGGATACATAGCCCGTTTCGTCAAACTCGTCGGCCTTTGCGATGCAGGGGGAAAGCGCGGCGATCTTATCCTGTATGTGCATATTCTTTTTCATAAATACCGCCGTGCAGAGCATGGGGCTGTGAATGGGGGAGAGGTGCCTGAGCAGTTCGGGTTTATATTTGGTGATATAATTTACGATGGCGGGGCAGGGCTGCGTAATGAGAGGCACGGGATTGTATTTTTCAATCCACCGGATATGCGCCCAGGTACAGATATCCGCGCCAAGGGATACGTCCGCGATTGTCCGGACGCCAAGTTTTTTCAGCCATGCCATCACGTTTTTCCAGTTTTTGAAATTTGTCCTGTTGGCTGGAGCCGCGAACATGGAAATCGGAACGCCTTTTTTCAGGTCGCTCAAAAATCTTTCCGTGTCGTCTTCGTATGTCCTCGCGCCATGCTGGCAAACGCCGATGCAGGCCCCGCAGGCGATGCATTTCGTGTGATCGATCCTTACTTTGTTCACACCGTTTTCCAGGAACGCTATGTTGGCTTCCTTGACGGGGCAGACCCGTATACACCGGTTGCACCCTTCGCATTTTTCGTCATCGTACAGTATCAATTCTCTCATTATTACCCCCACTGTAAAAAAACAATACGGATAATATATCGGAGGAGTTTGGATAATACTCAAGCGGAATTTTGTAAAATGTAAAGAATTATTAAAAAACAACCTTAAAAAGAGGGCAAATCGGTTTTAACCGGCAAACATGGTTTTCCCTATATCGTAAGACCAGCAAGGAATACAAAGAAGACAGCAATAGAACCAAGAATAAATAAAATTGCCGCAAGCCTTAAAATGGAACTCAAAACTTTTCTCGTATCTTTATAGTAGCCGCTTAAGACGAATCCGCCCAGGGATAATGCACCAACGAGTGGAATACCTATGATAAGGCCAAAAACAGTGTTTTCGGTTGGAATATGGAACACCCTTGACAGGATGAAGGCGGCAATCCAAATTCCCGCCAGTATTTTTATATATTTGATTCCGGAATCTATTATCATATATATTACATCATACCACTAATTGATTTTAACGCAAACCGGCTTTAAAAAATAAAAAAGCCCCCTTGAAAAACAAGAGGGCTTAGGAATGTTGTACTTATTGATATTTCGGCCGTTTATGATAATGCGTATGCAAAAGCTCATGCGCTTTGTGGCTGTTCGGCTTTTCCAGATAATCCGCGTACAGCTTCTGTACGGAGGGGTTTTTGTGCGATTTGCGCAGAGGCATATCCTTGTCTTCTTCGTATATCGCCTTCGCGCGGAGTTCCGCGGGATTGACCGAAAGCTTCACCCTGGAAGATACGATCGGCTGGCCGCCGCCTGTGACGCAGCCGCCCGGGCAGCCCATGATCTCTATGAAGTGGTACTGCTTTTCGCCTTTGCGTACCTTTTCCAAAAGCGCCTTGGCGTTTCCTGTGCCGTGCGCCACGGCCACGTTAACATCCAGGTCTCCGATTTTCACAGTGGCTTCCTTCACGCCTTCAACGCCGCGCACAGCCGTGTATTCTATATTGGGAAGGTCTTTGCCCGTCAGTATGTCGGCAACCGTTCGCAGGGCCGCTTCCATGACGCCGCCCGTTGCGCCGAATATGACCGCGGCGCCGGTGGAGTCGCCCATGAAATCGTCGAATTTCTCATCCGGCAGGTTCACGAAGTCGATGTTCGCCTGTTTGATCATGCGGGCCAGCTCCCTCGTGGTGAGAACGGAGTCGACATCCGCGTATGCGTCCGTGCCGAGTTCTTTTCTTTCCTTTTCGAACTTCTTGGCGGTGCAGGGCATGATGGACACCACGAATATCTTCTCGGGGTCGAGGTTGTTCTTTTCGGCCCAGTAGGATTTTACAAGCGCGCCCAGCATTTCATGCGGGGATTTGCAGGAAGAGAGGTTCTCTATGAAATCCGGGAAGAAATGCTCGCAGTATTTGATCCAGCCGGGGCTGCAGGAGGTGATGAGGGGGAGTTTCCCGCCCTTTTGTATCCTCGTTAAAAGCTCCGTGCCTTCCTCCATGATAGTGACGTCCGCCGCGAAATCCGTATCGAATACCTTGTCGAAGCCGAGACGCCTGAGGGAAGCCGCCATTTTGCCTGTAACGCGCGTACCGATGGGCATACCGAATTCCTCGCCCAAAGCGACGCGGACAGCGGGGGCTGTCTGCACGACCACGTATTTATCCGGGTCGTGAATGGCGTCCCAAACTTTATCGATCTCGCTGTGCTCCGTGAGCGCGCCTACCGGGCAGGCCGCGATGCACTGCCCGCAGTTTATACAGGGGACATCGGCCAGCGATTTTTCAAATACAGGCTCCACGATGGTTTTAAAGCCGCGCTTTGTAGCGCCGACAGCGCCTATCTTCTGCACATTTTCGCATACGGCTACGCACCTTCTGCAAAGAACGCATTTTTTGGGGTCGCGGACGATGGAGGGGGAGGAGAAGTCCTTCGGACGCTCCACATGGGCCCCTTCATACGGTATTTCCGAAATATTGAATTCCTCGGCCAGCTTCTGCAGCTCGCAGCTCTGGTTCCGCACGCAGGAAAGGCAGGAGCGGTCGTGGTTGCTCAAAATAAGCTCCAGGTTGATCTTTCTTGCATCCTGAACCCGTTTGGACTTTGTCATGATCTCCATGCCTTCGGTGACCGGAAGCACACAGGACGCCTGTAAAGTAGGCGCGCCCTTCTGTTCCACCAGGCAGACGCGGCATGCGCCGATCGCATTGATGCCCTTTAAATAGCAAAGGGTAGGGATATGGATGTTGGCCTGCCTTGCGGCCTCCAGTACGGAAGTGCCTTCCGGAACCTGGACTTTAATGCCGTCTATCGTTAAGTTTACCATCTTTTCTCACGCTCCTATTTCTTTATAATGGCGCCGAATCTGCACTTTTCCTGGCAAGCGCCGCACTTGATGCATTTTGCAGGGTCTATCTTATGCGGGGACTTTATCGTGCCGGATATGGCCGTTACCGGACATACCTTTGCGCAGGCGCCGCAGCCTATGCACTTTTCCGGAATGATGGAATAGGTGAGAAGCTTTTTGCAGTACCCGGCCGGGCATCTCTTATCACGTATATGCGCGTCGTACTCGTCCCTGAAGTAGCGTATGGTGGAGAGCACGGGGTTGGGCGCCGTCTTTCCGAGCCCGCAGAGCGCGGATTCCTTTATAGCATGCCCCAAAGCTTCGAGCTTTTCCACATCGCCTTCTTCGCCTTTTCCTTCCACGATCCGCTCAAGCATCTCCAGCATCCGCTTGGTGCCGATACGGCAGGGCGGGCATTTGCCGCAGGATTCATCCACCGTAAAGTCGAGGAAGTACCTGGCCACGTCCACCATGCAGTTGTCCTCGTCCATGACGATGAGTCCGCCGGAGCCCATCATAGTACCTAAGGCGATCAGCGAATCGTAATCGATGGGGGTGTCCAGGTGCTGCGCCGGTATGCATCCGCCGGAAGGTCCGCCGGTCTGTGCCGCCTTGAACTTCTTGCCGTTCGGTATGCCGCCGCCGATGTCGAAGAGGATCTCCCGAAGCGTCGTGCCCATGGGGATCTCCACAAGACCGGTGTTGTTGATCTTGCCGCCCAAAGCGAAAACCTTGGTTCCCTTGCTCTTGGCCGTGCCCATGGAGGCAAACCACTCGGGCCCTTTCAATATGATCTGCGAGACGTTAGCAAACGTCTCGACGTTGTTGATGATCGTAGGTTTGCCGAACAGTCCCTTGTTCGCCGGGAACGGGGGCTTCGGCCTGGGCTCGCCCCTGCAGCCTTCTATGGAGGCCATGAGCGCCGTCTCTTCACCGCAGACGAAAGCGCCTGCACCCAAGCGGACTTCTATATCGAAATTAAATCCAGTACCGAAAATATCCTTGCCCAAAAGGCCGTATTCACGCGCCTGGCCGATGGCGATACCCAGCCGTTTTACGGCGATGGGGTATTCCGCGCGGCAGTAGATATAGCCCATATCCGAACCGATCGCATAACCCGCTATGGCCATGGCTTCCAGAACCGAGTGGGGGTCGCCCTCCAAAACTGACCTGTCCATGAACGCGCCCGGATCGCCTTCGTCGGCGTTGCAGATGACGTATTTCTTGTCGCCTTGCGCTTTGGCTGCGAATTCCCATTTTTTCGCGGTGGGGAAGCCGCCGCCGCCTCTGCCTCTTAAGCCGGCCTTGGACAGCGTGTCGATAACATCTAGCGGCTTCATTTCTGTCAGCACTTTTCCAAGCGCCTTGTAGCCGTCAAAAGCTATGTATTCGTCTATGTTCTCCGGATCGATGACGCCGCAATTCTTCAAAGCGACGCGAACCTGTTTCTTGTAAAAGCTTACTTTGTCGAGAGAAGTCTCAATGTCTCCGGCCTTTTCCTTGTATAAGAGCCGTTGTACGAGCCTGCCTTTTAAAAGATGCTCGGACACGATCTCGGGCACGTCGGAAGCCTTGACCCGGCTGTAAAAGCTGCCCTCGGGGTAGACAATGACAACAGGACCAGCCTCGCACAGCCCGAAACAGCCAGTTTTTACCACCTTGACTTCCTTATCAAGGCCAAGTTTTTTTATCTCTTCTTCAAATTTATCTATTATCGCGGGCGAACCGGAAGAAGTGCAGCCTGTGCCCCCGCAAACCAATACATGTGAACGGTAAATATCCATTCCTAAACCTCCTTTACTTCAAAAGCCTCATCTTCACTGATTATTCGCTTCGGCGTAACCGATCGTATACTCTATAACCGGGTTTCCGTTGACGATGTGCTGTGCAACGATCTTCGCAACCATTTCCGGCTTTACTTTTACATAGGTGACTTTTTCGTCTTCGCCCTTGTAGATCTCTACCATGGGCTCCAGGCGGCAGGCCCCGATGCAGCCGGTCTGTGAAACGACTACGTCTTTTAAATGATGCCGGTTGACTTCCTCAACGAACTTGGTCAAAACCGGGCGCGCACCGGCTGCGATGCCGCAGGTCGCCATACCGACGACCACACGCGTGCCCGATCCCTTCTTGCGAAGGTCGATCTGATCTAATGCTCTTTTTCTTATTTCCTCTAACTCCTGTAAGGATTTCATATATGTTTACCTCCAAAATTTGTCTTAAAACCATCCTGCAAATACTCCAGGATCCAACCCGATACTTCGCCGTTGTCCAGCGGGACCCCCTGCAGGGTATTCCGGAGCTCTGCCGTATCCAGTTCAAACATTGCATGGTTGTATACAACCATAAACCGAAAATCGAGATCAGGATTCGCAACTATGAGCATATGCACTGTTTCCGGCAGCTGACCTACCGGCGGCCTGTCTATGTGGCTGAGCGCATAATGCGCCGTAAGTTTCGTGCCTTTTCCTTCTTCGGATTCCATGTGCAGGCTTCCTCCGGTCGCCTCGCACCCCGCCTTTAAAAGCGATATACCCAAGCCCACTTTCCTGCTCGTCCTCGTGGTGATAAAAGGGCTTGATACGTTTTGCAGCATTTCTTTTTTCATACCGCAGCCGTTATCGGTTATTTCAATGCTCAGCGTGTCGGCCGCTTCGTCTACCGCCAGCTTAATAGTGATACGCGTAGCCTTGGCTGTGATGGAATTCTGGCAGATATCGAGTATATGTAATGCAATCTCTCGCATATATCCGGCTTTATTGAGCCTTAAAGTTCTTTACGATCCCGGGAATGTCGTCCGGTACAAGCCTGCCGAAAACCTGATCCCCTATCATCATGACCGGAGCCAAACCGCAGCAGCCCAGACAACGGGTCGCTTCCAATGTGAATTTTCCGTCCTTCGTGGTCTTTCCAACATCTACGCCCAATACCGTTTTCATTTTGTCCAGAACACCTTCAGCACCTCTGACGTAACAGGCCGTTCCCATACACACGCCCACGATATGCTCTCCTTTTGGCTCTATGGCGAACTGCGAATAGAAAGTGGCTACGCCGTACACGTCGATCATGGGGATATTAAGTTCCTCGGCTATAAAATTCTGCACTTCGATAGGCAGATACCCGAAGAGTTCCTGCGCCTTTTGCATAATGGGCATCAAGGGGCCGGGAGCTGTCTTTACCTCATCGATATACTTTTTGAGCTCCCCGTATTTTGCCGCTTCTGCACTGGTCTTTGCCATTTAATATTTACCCTCCCTTAATAGATTGTTAAATAATTATCAAATTACACCTCGATAATTTTATCACAATCTTTTTAAAATTGCACGAATTTTTTCGAACATTTTACAAATTTTTTTGCATGGATATGAATAGGTTTTTGTATTGTTTTGGTTAAGTATAGCGCGAAATGGTATAAAAATAAACCAAAAGTTGATAATTTTCTTATTTGCTATTTTTAGGAAAGCATAAATGTGATGAATTTGTTAAGGCTGTATTGCCGAATTTTCTGCCATTTTTTATAGGGTAAACAGGGCATTTTTGAAGAGCCAAAAAAGAATCTTGTATACATTAACAGCATGAGCCCGGATAAAAAAGCCGTATTGCACCAACGAACATTGACATAATCCATCTTCTGGAATAGACCGAAATGAAGAATGCCTACAAGCGCAGTCACAGACATAAAAAATAGACGGGATTTTATAAACCAATGCTGAGTGGAGCGTTATGCGGATCATTTGGGACCATGCGCCCGCTACATCGGTACACATCATCAAAAACCTGGATAAAGATACTGGCCTTGAGCCCTGCAACGTTCAAAACGCTTCTAAAAAGGCAGGTATAGAAACATCACCGGTTATGAAACTCACGGCAAGATTTATCATTATTATACCTTGTGTTTTGGAGGCTGTGGAATGAAAAAACTCCTTTTGATTGCGTTTATACTTAGGATTTTACTTCGCGGCTGTGAACC
>Ga0351850_1173_pt1 | contig 19410 bp, 15 predicted proteins | sample TotcelHFGM3001N4_FD_206796 | JGI IMG/M metagenome (GOLD analysis project Ga0351850, IMG submission 206796) | Enriched cells from coal bed in the Powder River Basin, Montana, United States - Total cells FGM rep1 HSBNCT.FGM.300.1.N4 ...
GTCGGTGAAGATCGTTTTCAAATGGTCAATCAAGTACTTGAACATGGCGGTAAGGGGAAAAAACTAAAGCTCATACAGCCGCACCAGGTCGCGATACGCCTCGACCAGCAACCGGTCGAGGTTTGCCCCGGCGGGCGGCCGGATGTAAGTCAGCACCTGCCACCGTCGCACGTGATCGGTCGGACACTGCCGAAACCAATCGGCTCGGCGGACCGTCAGGTGCCCGTGCGGCGAAACCAGAATCAAAAAACGTCGGCTGTTCATACTCGGTGGGGGAATGGTTTTTCCACGATCGTGCAAACGTCATGCAGCCCGGGGATGAAGCTGCTGCGGTACGTCCGCTTGCTGCTGCTGGCCCCGTGCGAGAAACGGATGATCTGCGTGACCTTCTGCCGCAAGCCCAGCTCGAAGCACAATCGCTGGGTGTGGTACACCAGCGGCACGAAGCCCGCGTCGTGGTCGGCGTAATCGCCCATCAAGACGGCCATCCGCCCGCCCGGCCGCAGCTGGTCGTTCAAGCAGGTAAGCAGCGCCGGATATTTTTCGAGGAACGCGTCCAGCGTCCCGACCGCCGACAGATCGCGCGGATCGGCGGTGTACAACTTCTGCCGCCAGTAGGGCGGATGAATCCAGATGAAATCGAACGCGTCGAGCCCCTGATACGACTGCGGATCGGCCGCGTCCCGGCCGTCGCGGATATCGAAGCTGACGCACTCGACGCCGATCTCTCGACAGACGTCGCCGCACGTACCGGAGACGCCACCGTCAACAGTCCAAACGCTTTCTGTGCTTTCCGGCCCCGCTAGCATAGGGCCAACGCTCGCGGATACTCGCGACGGTTAATGGTTCCGCGCCCAAGTCCAGCAAAAAGCGGTTTTCGGGGCGGTCGATGGTCAGTAATGGCTTTGTTGTTCCCAAAAGTTCCCGGCAGAACGCCTCCGTTTTGCCCCCGGCCGCAGCATGGGCCACCAGGATCTCGTCGGCAATTTGGGCGACGAACCGGTTGCGGCGTGTCGCCGAGTCGGCGGTCACGGTCCGTTGCGACGGCGGAAACGGGGACAGCAGCAGCAGTCGGCCGGATTCCATCGCTTCGTGCCACGCCTTCGCGATCCGCATCGTTTGGAGACTGCGGGCGGGACAAATGATAATGGGCTGCGTGCCGCGCATCAACAACTCCAGGCATTCCCGTTCCATGGGTGAATGGAAGCCGCCAATTACCGTGACAGCGGCGTTACGCAACTCCCTGGCGAGATCGTACACGTCCAAGATGACGTTGCCAGGACACCTCGAGGAACAAATAAAGGCCAGAAGCCGCCCGTCAAGGAGCGAAGGGTTCCCGATGGCGGTGACGTGTTTTAGCCGGCTTGCTGCGAGCCGGCGGCGCAGCGTGTCTGGGCTGCGCCCGCGAAGCTCGAAGATGGTTACGTCGGCAGCCATGTGACTCTCCGTTACTCGGCGATGGCCAGCTCAGTTGACTCCGAAGCGGTTGGCACGGCCTCCGCTTCGGAGCTGTCGCGGATCTCGTCGTGCCTCGTGGGCATGGGCAACTTCAACACCGGGGCGAGCAGACACTGAAGTCGCGGGAGTATCTTCACCAGCCGCTGCCGAACTCGCTCTCGCGTAACGCCGTACTGCTGGCCGATTTGCTCCAAGGTTTGCTCTTCCCCGTGGAACCCGTACTTCAGCCGGACGAATGCGGCGTCGCGTGACTTCAGAGTCGCGACGGCGTCGCGAACGATCTCTCGTCGCTCGGCGTGTTCCACACCCAGGGCAAGTGGGTTCGCCCGGGCGGGAAGCTGGCGTGCCTCGCGATACTCTGGTTCGCTTGGCTGAGACAAGGACTTCAGGCTTCTCGTCTGATCGAAGTGGGGCCACTCTCGGGCCAACGCTGGGTCGCGTGCAGCCAGTTCGATCAGGTATTCATTGATGGCGACTTGACCTCCGACCGCGTACACTCGCTCCAGGTCTCGTTGCAGGTTTAGGCACGGCCACAGCAGGTGGATAGGAACGCGGATAGACTGGAACCAAACTGCCCCGTCCCTCTTGCACAGTCCTTCGATGCAATGGACGGCATAAGTCGAAAACTCTGCGCCTCGGCTCCGATCGAACCGCCGGGCGGCATGCAACAATCCTAGAAAACCAGACTGGGCTGCGTCATCGATATCACCGCCAAAGAAGAAAACAAATCGCTGGGCTACCCAGTTTACCAGCGGTTGGTGAAAAAGCACAAACGCGTGCAACGCCGCTTCGCCTCCCTCCTCCATCGCTTGCGCCAGACGATCGCTCTGTTCCGCGTACCATGGGTGCTTCGCGAAAAAGTCAAATTCGGCGTCATGGTCCAGCACTCGCCGGACTCGACGCAACGCGTCGATCAGCGTAACCTTTTCTTCTTCGTCCAACGTGAATCGAAGGCCGTTCAGGCGGTGCAACAGACGCGAAGGCGGCGAGTGTGAAAAGAATGGGTGTTCGCGGTGGCGTAGACGACGTCCATCGTCACGGCGTACGGCCCACTGCCAAACCTGCCTTCGGGGACCGTTACATGAGTAGATCACCACGTGTTCATGGACCAAACCGGCGAGCTTCTGTTGCAAGCGGCGTAAGCGTGCCCGGTTTCGCAGTGTGGGACGGTCGATCTGCCCGTGCAGGACCTGGATCCCGCGTTTCTGGGCGACTTTCTCCAGATCCCACACGCGTCCGTCCAGAGACAACTCGATCCTACCCGCAGCGCGGTCCCATCCAAGCTCCTCCAAAAAGAGCTCTTGGAAGCGGTGCTCGGCTAGGTAATAGGCGATGTCGGTCATCCGTTGCATTCCCTTCCGCCGCCACAGGCGGGCAGCGTCGGTGATCAAGGGCCACCCGAATGCGATTCCAGGGCCCACATTATGGCTGCTCGATTCTTCCTGCATCCCGGTCTTCTCGGAGAAAGAACTTCATTTCATCCTTGGGGATCTCGAATACGTCCAGCAGTTGGCGGACCATGTCACGGATGCCGTTGGCCGACAGATTACTTTCGGCGTACAGACCGGTTTCGACCTCCAGGGCCTTCCGCAGGGTAAGCGGGTCGCGACTAAAGGAGTGATGCCCTCGGTTTGAAATGAAGTCGGGGTGGTCGACCAACGACCGCAGCCGCTGAGGGTCGCGACGCAACAGTTGCTGACAGACCAGTTCGTAGACTCGCTGCCACGTCGTGAGGCCGCTTGCGCCCTGCCCGCACAGGATCAATCCATGAGGCCGCTTGTACGTGAAGTCTTCGTCGACCGAGTGGGGCTCCTCCCGGTTCAATTCCTGGATGATCCGCTCGTTGCTCTCGCGGTCATCCAGGCCGGTCTCCTCCTGGGCTTCGAGCCGGACGCTCGTGTACTCTTGGACCATGGCCGAGATCTCGGTCGCCAATTGGTCGAAGGCCGTCATCTTCTGCAAGTACGTCCGCATGAACTGCACGCCATCGTCAAATGCCGCCAAATCCTGGCGGTCGATCGAGTCCCAGATGTCATCGGATAACGCGAGCAAGTTCTCCCGAACTGCTTCGAGGTCTTCGAGAATCTGCCGAGTCCGATTCGGCGTTGAAAGGCTGCGCGCGGCGTTCATGAGTGGCTCTCCCTTCAGTCAGCATCGTAAATCTGGGGTTTCACTGTGGGGGTAAATCGTTGCTTGGCTTAGTCTTTCGCGAATATCCGGCGTTTTCCCGGAATCATTTCCGGACAGATTCCGGATAGGATCGGCAATCTTCAGACGATAATGTGAGCCGCAACCCATTGATGTAAATGGGTTTGCGTCGATATCCAGAAATCTTATCCAGAGAAAATCCTGGATAAAACAGCACAAATTCTGGATAAACGTCAGAAACACCGTCACGGCAACGAGTAGCTTCGGCCCTTGCCGGCTCCCGTCGATTTGATGCGTTTGGCATCGCAGAGCCTTTTCAGCAGGTAGTAGGCCCTCGTCGGTCCGACCCCCAGCAACTGGCGACACTCCTTGTTGGTAATGGACTTTTTCTCTGAGATCCAATCCAGGATTTCTTTCTCCTCCGTCGATAACTCGATTTGGGACGGCACATCAGGCGAGACCTGCAACCGGTACGAAGTCCATCGCCGTGTCCCCTCTTGCTCGACCAATGCCGACTCGACCAAGCTCCGCAGCTCACGGCCGGCCACCAGCGGGTCCACCCGGTTCAGCCGGCGATAGTCGGGATTGGTGATCTGCCCGTGCTGCCGTAGGTAGACCAGTGCCAGGCGCTGGCGGTCGTTCAGCGGGCGGTCTGCGAATTGGTTGAGCCAGGCGAGGGCCGGGGGATTCAGCAATGTGTGGTTGCGGAACGTGACCAAGAACGAGGCTCGCCGATCGTCAAACTTCGGCGGCTCCAGATTTGCGTCGCGCAACGCCTGCAGCATCGACTTGATCCCGCTGCCGCGGTTTTCGACGACGTGCATGTCCTCCATCATCCGCATCAGCCGGGCGTTGCGCGTCGAGTGCTCGTCCTCGAGGTTGTCCACGGTCACGCTGCCATGCAGTCCGCCGGGGCTTTGAACTTCCAGGCGGTCGGCGAACATCCGGACGCGAATATAGCTGCCGCGGACGTACGAGCTATAGTCGCGGTGGGCCGCGGCGTTGGCCAGTGCCTCGCGGAACGCTTCCCGCGGATACTCGGGTACGTCGCGCCGGAACACGCCTTCGATCAGCGACGCCTTCCGCATCGCGGCCATCACGTAGTCTTCCGCTCGGGTGATCATTTCGGGGATCGGGCCCTCGAAACGCTGGTTGTCCAAGAACCGCTCGCCGCGAGGGGTCTTTTCTTCTTCAGTCGTGCCGTAGTACTGGACGAACGTGATCATCAGTTGCGGGAAGAATTCCTGCGGGAACTTGCCGAACATCAGCAGTCCGGCGAGCGTTGGCCGGCACGCGGTGCCGTCGCGTCGGCAGACGTGCAGGCGGATCAGCGCGTCTTCGATCGGGGCGTCCAGGTAGCCGGTGCGCGGCCGCGTGCGCCGCAATCGGTCCAAGTAGCCGTCGACGAGCGTCCGATCGAGATCGTCCAGCGTCGCGTCCGCCACGAGTTCCTCGTCGTGCGTCGGCTGACCGCGGCCACTCAGGTAGCCGAAGACCTCGTAGTCGGTCATATGGCGATTGGTGTTGCCGACCCGCAAGTAGGCCCCTTTGGGCAGCCCCGCGGGTTTGTAGAAGCACGGTTTGTGAATCGCCGACAATTCATCGATTTCCACGGCGATCACCGTCTGGCCGCCGATTTCGTCCACGGCGAAGTTCGGGCGCAGCGGCGGTTCCATCTCGCTGGAGGCCAAGTGCGTGATTTCCTCCTGCAGCCGCTGCGTATTTCCCACCCCGGATACGGCAAAATCGCCGGACTCGTCCAACCCGAACAAGACCACGCCGCCGCCCGGCCGGTTCGCAAAGGCCGACAAAGATTCATACAGCCGCTTGGGCGTCCCGCCGCGGGCCGCCTTGACCTCGATACTGTCCGACTCGCCGTGCCGGCGTTGCACGTCGGCGACCAGTTCCTGGACTTCCTGGGGCGTCATCGCATGTTCTTCTCCGAGCATTGAGCCAAAGGCCCGCACTCCGACGTTGCTGGTGAACTGGTGAACTCGATCTTCTCCAGGAGCATCTCGAATTCGGCCATGAGATTTGTCAGGTAATTCTCAATTACAGTCACCTCTATTCGTCTCCTTCTGCTTCGTCTTCTTGCCCCATCCGGTACTTGATGTCGTAATTGACGATATGGTCAAACTCCTCCTCATCGAAACGATAATGTTCAGCGAGGATGGAATCAATGTCGTTGATGATTGGCTTAGATAGGCTTGGGTAAAATGTCTCGTATTGACAGTTGTATCTGACCGTTGTTGTCGAGTTGCGGCGATAGTCTTCCATCAGGCGTTTGAAAAGTACGGCGCATCTTTCCACCATGTGCGTATGCGGCGAGCCCACTGGGAAGTCTCGGACATCTTCGTTGGTTAGATTCCGGCAATTACACATCTTGCTGAACCAGAAAAAAAATGTACTGCTATTTAAGACACAACCGGCTAGTTTAGCAAGTGGATCGGTTGACACCCGAATATCACGAATATGATACGTGGATCGGGTCTTTGTAGCCGACTCGAACCGTGGCTCAAAATCCATCGCGCGAATCCAGTAAAGAGGACTCCGATGGAAATTAATCACACTGCCGCCAGTGCGAACGAAGTGCGTTCCCAACTCTACTTTCGTTCCGAGTATCTTGGCGATGATCGACAGTTCTATGGGATCACTGATTTTCGGAAAGTGATCCTCATCTGTGAACGTTGCTTCAACGTATTGCAGTTTCGAGAAAAGGCTTGGCCTTTCTTCCTGACTCCAAAGTATGTACCGCGTCGAGAGAGTTCTCGTGTGTGTTGAATGCTTTGTAGCCAGGAGGATCGTTAATCGCAAATTGACGCCTTCAAACAGCTTTGCTGGGCGGAAGCCAAAACTAGAATGCCATATAAGCCCCGTGGACATTAGCAGCTGCGTACGCAACGTCCTAGTTGTCGAAACACTAATTGCTGCCAGTGGTACGATAAGGCCGACTCTTGCACCATACGTCATCAGTGCCAGTGATCGCTCGCACACATATGCGTAAAGGTTTTTTGTTTCGAGAGTCGCGTAACTGCGCACCGAGTAGGGAACATTTGACCCTTTGCACTCCACGTATGGCGGGTTCCCGATAATCACGTCGAAGCCGCCACGATGCATGATGCCGTAGAACTCGGCGAACCAATGGAACGGCTGGTGGCTCTTGAGCCACGCAGCGAAGGCTTCGCGCTTTCGTGGAACAACGCCGTACTCGGCCGCCAGATAGCGGTCGAGTTCTTCGCCCAGGGTGTCCAAACGCCGTCGCAGTTCGCGTTTGGCTTCCGTAAACTGACTGGCATCCATGCCCTGTTCGGTTTGCATTTCTCGGAAGCGCTGATAGGCGCGGTCGGCGATCAACGCTTTCTCCTCGATGGCTGCGACTTCTTCCTGGCCGTCGGAAAACGCCAGCTTCTTCTGCCCGCCCCGTTCTCGTTCGACGGCTTCACGGATTTCGTCGAGCGAGACGTAGCCCACCAGCGTGTTGCCGGCCCGGATGTTGAAATCGACGTCAGGCAGCGGTTCGATCTGTTCCAAGCGATTGACTTGTGCCACCAGCTTCAGAAACAGCCGCAGCTTGCAGATCTCGACGGCCTCTTCCATGATGTCCACGCCGAACAGATTGCTGATGATGATCGACTTGAGGATGAAGTAGCGTGAACTGGGGTGCTTGGCCACCTCCGCCAGGGTGCGGCGGAAATCGGAGAACTGCTTGGGCTTGGGTGCTCTTGCGGCGGGCCTGGCTTCTGCCTTCGGTTCAGATGCCTCGATTGTCGCATCTTCTGCCGCGAGCCATTCGGGCGAAGTCACCGCCGACGGATGTGTCGCCAGGGAGCGAGATTGTGCGCCCCCCTCACCGCTGGCCCCTCTCCCAGATGGCGAGGGGAGTTCGTCTAGGAATGCCTGCATTCGCTCCAAGCAGGCTTCGTACAGCGGTTCCAGGATGTTCAACGCAGCAAACAAGAACGCGCCCGAGCCGCAGGTTGGGTCGAGAACGCTAACCGAACAGATCGCCCGATAGTAGGCCCGCAGCAGTTCGGGGCTTTCACAGTTCTCCACGGCGTCCTGAGCAAACTGGCGGATGTCCAGGTTCAATGTGATCAGATCGTTGATCGAATGGACTTCGCCCGCAGCCAGCTTGCGGCGGAGTTCCAGGCACCGGTTTCGCCGCGTGACATGTTCCCGCCAGGTCTCGGTGGGCAACGCGAATTCGCCCGGCGCGGCTTGATTCCAACCATCCCGTTTTGACACGTTGTTCAGCCCGGCGGCGATCGCCTTCGGCAGTGGCACGTCTACGCCGTGCCGTACCGCCGCGTAGATGTACCGGTCGGGATCCTCGCAGAGCAATCCCCACAGGGGCGAATGGGGTTGGAAGGCTGCCGAGCATTTCTTTTTCGCGGCGTCAAACAAGAACGGGATGACCGTGTTCTGAGCGATGTAGCCGGTGATGTCCTCCTTGGTATAGTAGGCTCCCATCTGCTTCTGGTTGATGTACTTCTCGAAGATGTAGCCCAGAACGTCCGGATTGATCTCGTTGTCCGCCCGTAGCGGACGCTCGTCCAGATGCCACTGATAAGCGTCGAAGAAATCGAACAGCCGCTCGAACGCCTTGTCGGGGATGGCAATCTCGCGGTTACGGTCTTCCAACTTGTGGACGTCGAACAAGCCGCCGTTCAAATACGGTACGACGCCCAGCAAGTCGTCGAGGTCTTTGTTCCGTTGTGCGGGCGGTTGGCCGAGTCCTTCGTGGAACAGCCGCAGCAGGAAGTGCCGGTAAAACGAGTAGAATTTGTCCTGGCCGTGTTCCCGCTGCATGGCCAGCAGCCGGTGACGCAGGTAGTCGGGATCGTTGTCCAGGAATCCTTTCTTCTGGATGAAATAGACGAACATTAGCCGGTTCAGCATGAGCGAGGCGTACCACTCTTGGTCATCCTCGAAGGGAATGCCCTTGATGAACTTGAGAAATGCCGTGTGTTCGGCCTTGAACCGGTCGTAGAATCGTTTGGTGATGCGGTCCACGTCGAACGCCGCTCGCGTCCGACCAGCAACATCGACGATCGTGAGGCTCTCCTCTTCTTCCAGCGTGAATTCGATGGCGGCCAGTTTTTGGATCAACGATTCACCGGGCTGCGAGCGGTGGTAGATGTGTTCACGGCAGGCCGTGGGCCGGCCCACTTCGCGCTTCACCCACTGCCACACCTGAGTGTTCCGCCCCGCGTCGGTGAAGACCAAAATGTGTTCGTGAACCGTGCGCGTGACCTGCCGTTCGATCTTCCGCCGCGTGGCGTGATCTGGCAGCATAGCGGAATCGGTAGCGGGGCAATCGTAGGCCACCATGCCGCGCTTGGTGGCAACTGCGGTCAGCGCATATTCCCTGCCCTCTACCGTGACGCGCAGTTCACCGGAGTGGTGGTCCCAACCGAGCTCCTGCGTGAAAAGCCCGACCAGATCGCAATCTTTGAGACACTTTCTCACCCGTGTCAGGTTCAGCGGCATGGCCTAATCTCCTTCAGGTTCCTTCCGTAAGCCCAGAGAACAAATGATCTCGGGCTCCCCAGACTGCTGTTCCTCTTCGACCAGGCAGAGATGGTCCGCTTCGTACAGTGCGACGACGATCGAGCCGAGTTCGTCGTCCGCCACGCCGCTCCGCAACTGCCGGTTGAGCGTATCGGTGGCTGACTGACGCAGCGGATACCGGTAGATCTGGTCCACCGCCCGCCGCAGCGTGGCCGAATCGAACAGCGGCATCCGTTCTTCGATTTCGTCGATGAACCGCTTGAGCCGCTCGTAGGTGCGAAACCGAGCGCCGGAAGGCCGCCCGAGTTGTCCGCCCGTGGACCGTTCCTCGGTCGCAATCAGTCTTACCGCATCGGCGACCCGTTCGTGGTGCTTGTCGTGCCGTGGCAAGGCGGGGGTGTTCGCTTCGCAGGCGGCCGCCCTGAGAATCGCGTATTGGGACTCGGTAACGCTCTGGCCGCTGTAGTCGATCCAAGCGAGGGCATCGTTGCCCTGAACCGTGCGAACGTAGGCCAAGACACCCTCGGGTTCCGTCGGCGTTGGCTGGTGCGGCTTGGTGGAGTAAACGACCGAAGGAAGCGCGGGGATGGTCTTCTGCAGACTGGGATCTGCCTCGATGGCGTTCTTCCAGATCTGGTAAGCAAAGGACGACAGGTCGACCTCGGTTTCATCTTCGCCATCCAGGATGCCGGCCCGCTCGTTGTAAAGATCGAGAATCGTGCCTTGGCTGTCGTCGTCTTCAAAGAACGCTTCGTCCGTGCCGACCACCTCGCGATTCTCTTTCAAGCGATGCTTCACGCGGGATCGCAGCCGGATGATTCGCTCGACGCCGTCGGCCGGCAGAAACGAGTGGCAGTAGATCGTTTCTGATTGCTGACCAATGCGGTCGACACGGCCGGCGCGCTGAATCAGCCGGATGATCGCCCAAGGTAGGTCGTAATTCACGACGATACAGCAATCCTGCAGGTTCTGCCCTTCGCTCAGCACATCCGTAGCCACGAGGACGCGCAGTTCCTCCGCGGGCGAAACGGCCTGCCGCCGTTGGTTGCTGACGGGACTGAACCGCCAGGCCATCGCCGTCGGGTCGGCCGTGTCCCCCGTGACGCCCACCATGCGGTCGACGCCCAGGGCCATCAACTGCTGTTCGAGATAACGTACCGTGTCGGCAAACTGCGTGAAGACGAGGACCTTTTGGTTCGGGTACGTGGCCGTCAACAGCTCTCGGAGGGCTGCCAGCTTCGTATCTTGCGACGCGTCCCAGGGGCCACACGCATTCAGGAATCGGATCAGCGACCGGGCGTCCTTCTGCAGGTCCTTGGTCAGTGTCTCGACGAACAGGCCCGGCCGGAGCCATTTGAAGCGATTCTTGTGTGGGCCGGCGTACAGGGCGTAGACCTCGGCTGCGCGGGATCGGTAGTCATCTTCCGTGGTCAGCGTGCCAACGGCTTCGGTTTGGCCGTCTTCCGTATCCTCCTCGCCCAACAGGTCGCCGACGGTCACGTCCTCATCAAAGTAGCGCGGGTCGAGCAGTTCGGCGTCCTGAGTCCCGATCGGAATCGCTTCGCCGTTTTCGATCGCGTGCAGGAAAATGAAATTGCGAAGAATGTGGCGGCTGACGGATTGGATGAACGCTTGACCGCTGCTTTCGAGGCGTTTGAACAAGTTCGTGCGGCAGAATCCCATCAGCCGCTTGCCCGCACGGGACAGCCCCTGAATCTGACGAGCTTCGGCCTGGGTGGGCGGTTCGTGGGGGCTGGGCGAAACGTAATTGCCGAGCCCATAGCGGGGAAGTCCGAGACTGTTGATCACCCGAACTGCGTTGTCCGAATACAGACGGGCATACTGGTCGCCGGGATTCTTGTCGTCGATTTCAAACCGCACCGTTTTCGGAAGCCGAACCGGAAAATAAGAGCGGCTTCCGTCCTGGAACGTCAGGAACTTGCGTCCGTCCTTGGGCTTCCGCTTGCCGCAATGGCCGCAGGCTTTCTCCAACGCCTTGATTCCGCGACCGCAGCTGCATTCGACTTCCGCGTAGTTCTCCTGAATGAAACTGCGGGTGCGTCGGACCAGATAAAGCCGCATCAGTTCCTGCCAATCCTCCGGATGTTCACTTTTCTCAAAGGCAGCGAGCGAGCGGACGGGACATTGATATCGGCGGATAAACTCCGTTTCGCTGATCTCGCGCAGGAGCCGTTCCGGGCGGATGCCGATGTCCTTGTCGTCGCCGACGAACAGCCGCAATTGGCTGGAAAGGTCAAGGTAAGTCTTGTTATAGGGCGTCGCGGTCAGCAGGATGCAGCGGCTGGCGCTCGTCTGGATGTATTCGTGGATTGCGCGATACGTCTTTCCCTCGCGATTCCGCAAATTATGGCTTTCGTCGATCAAAACCAAGCGAAAACGGGCCGGGACATCGGGCAATTCGCGAATCGCCCGGCTGATCGACAGAACCTTGGCATGCAGCCGGTAGTTGTCCACGTGGTACTGCCACATCTTGACCAAGTTCTTGGGACAAATGATCAGCGTGCTGAGGCCGTGGTCATCCTCGAAAATTCGGGCTAATGCGGTCGCCATGAGGGTCTTCCCCAGGCCGACCACATCGCCGATCAGCACGCCGCCGTACTTGTTCAGGTGATGCGCCGCGATCTTGACGGCCGCCGTCTGGTACTCAAATAGCTTTATTTCAAAGTCCGAAGGGATGCGGAATTCGGTCAGGCCGGCTCGCGCGTCCTGCGACAGATGGTACGCCATCTTGAGATAAATATGGTACGGTGCCGGCAACTGCTCGCGAGCCCAGCTTTCCTCGATTGTCGCCAACAGGTCGGCCGAGATGTCGATGCACCAGCGATCCGTCCAACGGTCGTTGAACCAAGCCGCAAGCTTTTGCGCCGCGTCGTGATCCAAGACATCCACGTTCAACTCGCCTTGGGCCGCCAATCCTGCCATCGTCAGATTGCTGCTGCCCAGGTAACCGACGATGGGGTTGATCGGATCGGGACGGAAAAGCAGGTAGAGCTTGGCGTGCAGGGGGTGGCGGAGGAACAGCTTCACGCGAACCTTGTCCGCCTTGATCTGTGCCGCCAAGCGGCGCAACCCAGCCTCGTCTGCATTCGTGGGGCAACCCGCCATCAATTGGTTGCGGAATTCCTCGGCCAACTGACGCTTCATTCGCAGGGCGGTCTGATTGTCCAGGCCGTTCACCTTGACCAGACGCAGCGCGTCTCGCAGGTCCTCCTGGGGCAGTCGCTGCATCCCCACCAGCAGCCGGCAGCAGTGGCCATCGCCGCCCGACCAATTTTCGATGTACGAATCGAGGGCTCGCCAGCCGCGAAGATTGAAGTAGCCGACGCAGAAGTCGGAACGGTCGGCGACCTGGATCGTCTGACAGAGTGCCGGCAGCAACGGTAGGTCAATGTTGTCAAAGATGCGTGGCATGACCAGCCTCGGCGGTTGAGTTTCTCGATGCTGCCTACTTGGGCTTTGCCGGTCGCTTCCACCCGGTGGGATGCTTGCCCGATTCCTCGATCTGTCGCAGGAATTGCTCCAGATCGGTCTTCTTGAACAGTCGGTAACCGCTGATCGGATTCCGGTACACCGTCATCTTGCCGTCTCGGTGCCAGTTGCGAAGCGTGTTTAGCGACACGCCCAGGATTTTGGCCGCTTCCTTGATCGTGACGAATTCATCGAGTTTGATCATGGCCGTAACTCCGCTGCGTGACTCCCCTTTCGAGCGTGATGGTCAAGATTACCAAAGCGGAGAAGTGGACGAAAGTAGCCATCGACGCCGAGCCGCAAGTTCTTTTTTCCCAAAGCGATACAGTAGCCGCTACCGTGACCTTGGCGGAGGCTTATCGAACACGTCGTTGTCGGTCACGCGATGCGGCGCATGGTAGGACTTGTCCGGGTCTTCCAGCAGAATCCGGGGTTCCAGCCGCGGCCGGTTGTCCTTGCCGATCCAGGTGAGTTCAAGTTTCGTTTTGGCCATAGTTCTTGTGGCGATCTTATCTTCCGCCGCGTCCGGTGGCTAGGATTTCGAGTTTCGGGATTCAGGGTTCGGGGCGAGCCGCTTCCATGACTTGGCGGCCCGCCGCAGTCAGGCGGTACTTCTGTTGGCGGCTACGGGGCGATTCGGGTGAGGTCATTTCGACAAGCCCAGCCTCCAATGCGGGATGCAGGTAGTTCGCGCGCAACGTCGGGCGGTGCGTCAACTTCAAGTCCCGCATGATCGCGGGGGCGCTCAATTCCCCATTCGCGAGCGTATGCAGCAGTCGCCTCACATGATCGCTCAGATGGTCGCTTACATGATCGGTCACATGGCGCCGACTAGTGTCTGAAATACCGCTGGCTTGTGTCTCCGGGGCACCCGCGAATGCCGTGTGAATCGGCAATTTCGCGACGAACCACAGCCGGTTCTCGTCGGTCTCGAAGCTGGCCTTCGGCGAACCGTTTCGCTTCATGGCAGCCTGAATCTTCGGGATGCCGGTGCCGCGACCTTCGGTCATCTCCAGTTCCTTCAAGAACTCGCCGATGCGGCGATTACGGTAGCGACGCGAAATAATCCGCTTCGCCTTCAAGTCCATCGGGCGGATCGACGGATCGGGGCCGGGATAGGAGACGATCTCGAGGCCGTGCGGGTTGAACCGGACCTCGACCGGCTCGCGCTGGTCGTAGCCGCGGTGATACATCGCGTTGACGAGCGCCTCTTCGATCGCCGCCAGCGGGTAGTTGAAGAACCGTGTGGCTTCCGCCCGGTCCGGATGCTTGATGACCTTCTCGATGATGACGTTGTTCCGGATGTAGGCGAGGGCGTCGCGAATTTGCTGGTGGATCGGTCCGCGCAGGATCTTCTCGATGATCTCGTCGCCGCCGGGGCCTTGGGGAAAGATCACCACGTCGATCTGCGTTCCGGGAAAGAACTCTTCGGGCGCGTCGTTGAAGAACAGCAGGCCGACGTTGCGCGGCCGGACGAACTCGTCGCCCCCATCCACGATGTTCATGAGCCGGCCGAGTTCCACCAGCGGCATTTTGGCCGCCTGGGCATGCAGGCCGCTGCCCACATCCTTCAAGTACGCCTGGATCAGCGGCACCCGCAGGTCCTCCATGCTGGCCCTGTGACACAGCCGGTCGTCGAAGGGGACCGTGGCCGTGAGGGCGATCAGCTCTCGCTGCTCGTCGCCCTTGGCCTCGACCGTGCTGGAATAGCGGCGGATGTAGTAGTGGTTCACGCGGTGCTTGGCCGTGACTTCCTTGGGCGCCATGTACGGTCGGTTCTGGCCGCCGGGCGCCCAGAGCACGATCAGATTCTTGTCGTCCACCCGTTCGATGCTCAGCTTGGGAAAGTACGGCGGCTGGATCAGTTTGCAGTAGCCCAGCAGTTCCCGCTGGATCTTGTCCAACCTGGCCTCGGGAATGCCGGCCGGTGGGAAGATGGGCTGGCCGTCGTCGTCGCAATCCTGGCCGATGATGACGTAACCGCCGCCCAGATTCTCGAAATCGTTGGCGAACGCGCACAGCGTGCGGATCGTCGCGTCGGGATTCCAGCCCGCCTTGTACTCGATCCGGTCCCGTTCGACCGTCCGCTGCCGCAGCAGGTCCTTGAGGTTGATCGGCAGTTTGCTGCTCGTTCGCACTGGCTGGTTGTGGGAAGATTGTGGGCTCATATCCTAGCGCACCCTCCAGCGAACCGCGAAGATTTCCTGCCGCGTCGTGCGCTGCTGCAAACGCGATTCCACGTCGGCGATCAGCGTGTCCTTCTTCTGCTCGATGTCGTCCTGGGCATCGAACAGCGTGCGTTTCTTGTGGTTGCGTTGCTGCTCCAGTTCATTGATCCGCTTCTGGGCGGCGATCTTGCTCTCCAAGTCCTGCGCCAGCCGCTTGACCTTCTTGGCCTCGCGGATCTCGACCTCGATATTCTTTAGTTCCCGTTCCAGGTTGTCCTTCAAGTCATCCGCCCAGCGGTCCAACTTGTCGGATTCCGCATCGAAGAACACTTCGTTCCGCTTCTGCGACTCGCCCAGAATCCGCTGCTCCTGCGACCGTAGCGACTCGTCGATCCGCTGTTTGACGTCGCCGTTCAACTCGACCGGGTCGCCCAGCCGGGCGGGCACGGTCAATAGTTTCTCGCATGTCTCCCGGTCAAGGAAGTCCCCCTCGTCGGTCACGCCGGTCAACAGCAGCGTCTGCTCGGTGTCCAGGGACGTGATGGTCAACTGCTCCGCAGACAGCCACCCCGACCGGCCCCGCAGCCGCTCGACCAGCGACACGCGGGCGCCGCGGCGCTCGTAGTCCAGGATCAATTCCCGCGGCGGCAGCGCACGCTCCCTGGCCGCAGCGATCAGCCCCTCGGCCAACGCATGGCCCGGCCGGTAGCGGTGAACATCGTCGGGCCACTCCCCGCCCCGCGAACGGCCCGCGGGCAGCTGCAGCCGGTAACGGCCCAGCGGAATGCCCGCCGCGTCCAGGCCCGGCGGAACCCGCCGCAATGTGAAATCATGCCCGCGGCCATCGAAGTCCGCATACCCGTTCAATTCGGTCGCCGTCAGCGCCCACAACCAATCGCTGTAGCGGTCGAGCTGCGGTTTCGTCTCGGATTCCCGCAGCCGCAACTTGTGATGCACATCCTCGTCAAAGTTCTCCAGCAGCTTCGTGCGGGCGGATTCAAACTTGGTCGTGATCTGCTCGTTAAGCTCCAACTGCAGCTGGTCAAACGCCTGCCGGATCTGCTCCGACGTGCGGCAGCGTTTGTAGATCTCGGCGATCCGCTTCTCGAAGTCGATCCCCGACTCCAGCGCCCCCAGCACCTCGTCGGAGGCCCCGAAGACGCCGTCGAACAGCTTGAACTTCTCGTTCAGCAACTGGAAAACCCGCTGATCGGCATCGTTCGCCCGGTTCACGAAATTGATGACCACCACATCATGCTGCTGGCCGTAGCGATGACAGCGGCCGATCCGCTGCTCGATCCGCTGCGGATTCCAAGGCAGGTCATAATTCACGACCAGCGAACAGAACTGCAGGTTCACGCCTTCGGCCGCCGATTCCGTGGCGATCATGATCGACGCCCGCTCCTCGAACTCCTCCACCAGCGCCGAACGCATGTCGGCCGTGGGCGACCCGCTGACGCAATCGTGCCCGGCATGGCGTTCCAGCCACTCGCGATAGACACGTTTCGAGTCCGGGTCGGTGTTGGTGCCGTTGAACAGCACGATGTTGCCCGCGTAGCCGTTGGCCTCCAACAGCCGCAGCAGGTACGACTGGGTGCGCCGCGACTCGGTAAAGATCAGGGCCTTGGGCTTGGCCTTCAACTCGACCGCCTTGGCAAACCCCAGCCGCAGCGCGCGGATCAGCGCCTCGCCCTTGGCGTTTTCCCGGATCGACTCGGCCAGCGTCTTGTACCGCGTCAATTCCTCGGCCTCGGCCCGCAGACTCTGCAGCAACCGGGCCGCCGCCTCGTCCTCGGCCGCCGGTTCCGCCACCGGCTCGCCGCCTTCCGGAGCCGATTCCTTCCATTCTTCTTCCACCGAGTCGGCCTGCTCGTAATCCTCGCCCACGATGTCCGCCAGCTGCTCGTCGGCCTCCTGCCTGGCCGTCCGCTCCAGCTTCCTGAGCCGGTCGATCATCGTGCCCAGCGTGGCCGCGATCGCAAACGACGACGAGGCCAGAATCTTCCGCAGGACCAGTTCGATCAATTGCCGCTGACTATTGGGCAGGGCGAGCAGGTTGTCCCGTTGCAGGTAATCGGACACCTGATCGTACAGCAGCTGTTCCTCCTGCGACGGCGTGAAATCCTGGGTAATCGGGATGCGTTTGGTGTACCGGACGTACTCGATGACCTGCTTGCGGAGCGTACGCTGGCAGACGGGCGCGATCCGCGCCCGCAAGTTGGCCAGCATCCCGGCCGACAGCGTATCGGCTTTCTTGGCGTACAGTTCGCGAAAAGCCTCCTCGCTGCCGAACACATGTTCATCGACGAACGACACCAGCCCGAACAATTCCATCAGCGAATTCTGCAAAGGCGTCGCGGTCAACAGCACCTTGGGCCGGTTGCGGAGCGCATCGCGCAGCGCCCGGGCGATCTTGTTATCCTTCTTGTACACATTCCGCAGCCGGTGGGCCTCGTCGATCACCACCAAGTCCCACGGCACGGCCACGATCTCGGCGGCCCTGGCCCGGGCGAACTGGTACGAGCAGATGACGACCAGATTCCGCTGGTCGAACGGCGACGACGACTTGCGGGCCAGTTCGCGATAGCTCTTGGACTCCAGGATCACCGAAGGGATGAAGAACTTCTCGGCCAGTTCCCGGCTCCACTGCTTGCGGAGCGACGCAGGGGCGATGACCAGCAAGCGACGTTTCTTCTCGGCCCACAGCTGGCTCTTGATAATCCCCGCCTCGATGGTTTTGCCGAGTCCCACCTCGTCGGCCAGAATGGCGCCCCGCGACAAGGGCGAGCGAAAGGCGAACAGGGCCGCGTCCACCTGGTGCGGATTCAAATCGACGGTGGCATTGCACAGCGACTGGGCCAGCTTACCGGCCTGATCGGCGCCGACCTGCTTGGTCAGTTCGTAGGCCAGATACTTGGCATGGTACGGCGTGAACGGCGGCTCCTCCGCCGCCGCGATCACCGGGGCGAAACGGATGGCCGTCAGCTGGGCATCGGAGTCATCGCCAACCGCTGCCGCATTCGGCTGCGGTTCCAGCGGAGCCGTCGGAGCTTGTTCCGGGTTTGTCATCGCGGCTCTCCGGAACGGGCGGCATGTCCCGCCGCAACGATGCAATGCGTTTTCAAGGAACGAGTCATGCCCGGCGGACGAGGAAAGTGCCGTACAGGCCAAAGCCTGGGCGGAAGTCGGCGGATTTCCATATCCGTGTTTCGGGCCATTTCCTTCTCCGCGGGGGCCGGTTCTGGGTGGCAAGCTGGCATATTGAGGACAACAGGACAATATGGCCGCTATTGTAAGTAGTCCAGCGGTTCTTGAATACCCGCAGCCGGTATTTCTGGCGGTATTCAGTTGGCCCCCATGCCGGGAGTGTTATTTCGGTATGTTCAAAGCGAGGAATTCGTCAGCATTTGTGCCACGGCCTGTGGCACAAATGGCCAATGGACCGAGCTATTCGCCGGCACGGGTCAGGCTGACGGGGGTGAGGAAGGTTGCCTCGACGGAGGCAATCGCCTCGTCGCTCAGGCCCTCGTAGACGTTACACCACGCCGGAAGGGGGCCGGAGCCTTCTGCGGACCCAGGACAGGGCAGGTGCGGCGCGTCGACATTCAGGATGTGGATGATCAACCGGAGGTCGTCCGTCAAGTTCCGCCCGATAAGGCGTTCGAGCGTCTGGCGATCCGCTAAGTCCAGGTCTTTGACGTTTTGTATGACGGTTTCCATAGCCGTCAAATCTTTGTCTGGATCGCATAGTCTTCTATCCGTCGATTACGAGACTCGATGAACGACGCTGTTCTGTCTTTATAGACAAGGTAGTCCTGTACGTCCTTAAACTCTGGCGCCGACTGAAAGTCATCGAACGGCAAGTAGAACCTCACGTTGCCACGCTCATCCACCAAGTCGTTGAGGAGGAAGAACTCGACATAGCCCTTGAATGTCTCAAACAATTTGAAAAACGAATCATATCTTTCAAGGACTTTCTCTAACGGATTTGGCTTGCTGATGTAAAAGCGTCGGATGCACTCCAAGGTCAAATCGAATCGGTCATCAATGAGCTGCAGTATTCCTCGGGCCTGATTAATTGTGTGTTTCCCATCTATTTGGTTATTGGGAAAGATGATGTATGCACCAATTGTTGAGCCGCGATCGAAAAGCTCCTGCACTTCCTTGGGAATTTGCGTCACCAACCATTTCTTTTTAGCCTGATTCTTGTAGGAGTGCGTGATGGCGTCACTCCCCAGTGAAAAGTCGCCCAATGCAGAGTTGTGGTACAGGTAGTATCGCTTATCGTCGCGTAAGTCGAAGAGATGGCCACTGGGCAAGGGCTTGCTCCACAGAAATCTGTGATAGGCCTTCAATGTGGGACTGGTGGCATCAGGATCTCCACCATTCGCGTCACTGTACATATTGAAGCTTGTATCAATCATGGATGATCGTGGGGAGTGGATATTACTCATTTATGGGGGTGCTTTTCTGAGCTAACGTTTAGGATCAATCGACGGCGACGAGTGGACCGTCCATTTCGTTTGACGCAACCGCCGGTCGATTGCAGCCAATAGTACCAGCAGAGACGCTCGCAAACACCCAGACAAGGCAAAAAATGGGCAAAGCGTGCGGGGGTTGCCCGTGGTAACCTACC
>Ga0351850_1175_pt1 | contig 19303 bp, 18 predicted proteins | sample TotcelHFGM3001N4_FD_206796 | JGI IMG/M metagenome (GOLD analysis project Ga0351850, IMG submission 206796) | Enriched cells from coal bed in the Powder River Basin, Montana, United States - Total cells FGM rep1 HSBNCT.FGM.300.1.N4 ...
CCCGACATGAGCCGCCAGGAATGCACGAGCTCCTCTCCCTCGAAAAGCCCCATGTTGATGCTCGTGTTGCCTATGTCAATGGTAAACAGCATGTGTCCTCCGGGTGCGCTCCCACCACTGACGCTCATCGCGATGAGCCGGGGTGCGCTCGCCCGCTAGATCCAGTGTCGGTGTCGAAGGAATGCAAGCATAGCGATTCCCGTTGCGCTCATCAACGCGAGGATGCCCAGGAAGGAGGCCATACTGCCGTGCTCGGCGCCGCCGGGAAGAGGCACATTCATTCCGTAGATGCCGGACAGCAGCGTGAGCGGGGCCAGGATGACCGTGATGATGGTGAGCACACGCATTATCTCCTGGATGCGATGAGACGTGAACCAGTTGCTCGTTTCGTACAAGCCGTCCACAACTTCCTTGCAGTCCTCCAGCCCGTCCCATATCTTTCTGAACTGGTCGGCGATGTCGCCGAAATAGACCTCTTGCTCTTCCTTGAAGAAAGGATAGTCCTCCTGCTCGAGGGTCTCGATGACCGAGATCTGCGGCCGTATCACCCGCCGGAACGATATAAGGTCCCTGCGGAGAAGCGAAATGGACCTGACCGTTTCGGGCACGGACTCGGTGAACACGAGGTCCTCAAGGCCTTCGATATTCTCGGTGATGCGGTTGAGTATGGGAATACAGTAGTTCACGAGACGGTCGATGATGTGGTAGAGGAGATATCCGGAGCTTCGGCCGAGATAGGCAGCGCGGCTCTCGTCTCGGGTCTGGCATTCCTGGAAGAACTTGGAAAGGGGGCGGAGGTCCCCGCTGCAGTGGACCGTCACCACGTAGTTCTCGCCGATGAAGATGTCGACCTCGCTCGGCCTTGTGATGCGGTTTGTCTTGTTGAACACCGGGAACTGCATCACGATGAAGAGGTGGTCGTCGTCTTCATCAAGCTTGGGGCGTTGTGCGCGACTGAGGACATCGTCGATCTCAAGGGGATGGAAGCCGTAGGTCTCGGCGAGAAACTGCGCCTCAGCCTCGGTGGGTTTCTCGATGTAGACCCACGTCAGCTTCCCCTGTGAGATTGTCTGAACTCTGAGTTCATGATCGTCGGCGATGGCCACCTGGTTCAACTCCATATTCCGCGAATCGTGCTATTGTAGCATCGCAAGTTGTGGCGAACCATGCCCCGGAAATGCCAGCACAGGTTTGCAGCTGGCTTGACATGCCTCCGCTGGAGCCTGTACTATATGGCTCCCTCGCACCTTAACAGCTGAATAGTGGAAGGAAGGTTCTTTAAACTGAGAGCTTGATCCTGGCTCAGGATGAACGTTGGCGGTGCGCTTTATGCATGCAAGTCGTACGGAGCTGTAGTTTTCGGATTACGGTTCAGTGGCGGACGGCTGAGTAACACGTAGGTAACTTGCCCGCGAGCGGGGGATAACTTGCCGAAAGGTAGGCTAATACCGCATGGCATGGATTTGCTAAAGCAGATTCATTAAAGTCGTAAGACACTCGCGGATGGGCCTGCGGCCGATTAGCTAGTTGGCGGGGTAACGGCCCACCAAGGCAGTGATCGGTAGCTGGTCTGAGAGGATGTCCAGCCAGATGGGGACTGAGACACGGCCCCAACTCCTACGGGAGGCAGCAGCAAGGAATATTGGGCAATGGGCGAAAGCCTGACCCAGCGACACCGCGTGGGGGAAGAAGGTTCTCGGATCGTAAACCCCTTTTCTCAGGGAAGATAATGACGGTACCTGAGGAATAAGTCTCGGCCAACTACGTGCCAGCAGCCGCGGTAATACGTAGGAGGCGAACGTTATCCGGATTTACTGGGCGTAAAGGGAGCGTAGGCGGTTGCTTAAGTCGGGTGTGAAATCTCTTGACTCAATCAGGAGGGGTCATCCGATACTGGACAACTTGAGGGCGGCAGAAGGAAACGGAATTCCGAGTGTAGCGGTGAAATGCGTTGATATTCGGAAGAACACCAGTGGCGAAGGCGGTTTCCTAGGCTGTTCCTGACGCTGAGGCTCGAAAGCGTGGGGAGCGAAGCGGATTAGATACCCGCGTAGTCCACGCCGTAAACGGTGAACACTTGATATGGGGAGTATCGACCCTCCTCGTGTCGAAGCCAACGCTTTAAGTGTTCCGCCTGGGGAGTACGGCCGCAAGGCTAAAACTCAAAGGAATTGACGGGGGCCCGCACAAGCAGCGGAGCGTGTGGTTTAATTCGATGCTACACGAAGAACCTTACCAGGGCTTGACATGTTAGAAGTAGGGACCCGAAAGGGCGACGACCTGTATCCAGTCAGGAGCTTTCACAGGTGCTGCATGGCTGTCGTCAGCTCGTGCCGTGAGGTGTTGGGTTAAGTCCCGCAACGAGCGCAACCCTCGTGCTATGTTGATTTCTCATAGCAGACTGCCTTGTACAGCAAGGAGGAAGGTGGGGATGACGTCAAGTCAGCATGGCCTTTATGCCCTGGGCTACACACACGCTACAATGGGTGGGCACAGAGGGTTGCCACGGAGCAATCCGGAGCGAATCCCTTAAAACCATCCTCAGTTCGGATTGTAGGCTGCAATCGCCTGCATGAAGCCGGAGCTGCTAGTAACCGCAGGTCAGCTATACTGCGGTGAATACGTTCTCGGGCCTTGTACACACCGCCCGTCACGCCATGGAAGCCGGAAACACCTGAAGTCGATGGGCCAACCTTTACCGGAGGCAGTCGCCGAGGGTGGCGCTGGTAACTGTGACGAAGTCGTAACAAGGCAGCCGTACGGGAACGTGTGGCTGAATCACCTCCTTTCTAGGGAGTCTCGGGGTAATTCCCGGATTTCCAGGTCGGTCGGCGAGTCTTCGACTCGCCGGTCATTCATTGGCTAATTCCTTCCTTCCACTATTCAGCGGTTAAGGTGCTTTTCTTTGCACTTCTTGCATCCGCACTTCCCTTCTTGCGTATACCATTTGGTCGGCTGATGTTGACTGCCCGTACGCAAAGGTCGTACCATTCTGTCAACGTGGTCGTCACACGAATGTACGTTCCAATGAGAAGGGAAAATGGACTCAACATATATACTGCTCGTCGCGCTTTCCCTGTTGCTTGGGGGGCTCGTCGGGTACTACGTGCGACAACTTGTCGCGAATCAGCAAATACTCGGTACCAGGAAAGAAGCGGAGAGACTTCTTACTGAGGCAACCACCCGGCACCGGGAGCTCTTGCGAGACGCCCGCGAGGAGGCGCGCAAGGTGCGGAATGCCGCCGAAGCCGAGAACAAAGAACACCGTCTTCAGCTGCAGCGTTTGGAAAACCGCCTTGATCAGAAAGAGGCGACTATCGAGCGCAAGCTCGCTGCGGTTGGACGTCGCGAGAAGGAACTCGATGATCGCGGTCGCGAGCTTCAGGTGGCCCGTGACGAGATAGACGACCTGAAACGCCAGGAAGTCGTCAAGCTCGAGCAGCTTTCGGGCGTCTCCACCGACGAAGCCAGGCGAATGCTCCTTTCCGCCCTCGAGGGCGAGGTGAAGGATGAGGCGGCCCGCCAGGTTCGCATCTGGGAGGCGCAGGTCAAGGAAGACGCCGACCGCTCCGCCCAGTACATCCTCGCTACCGCCATTCAGCGATGCACCGCTGATGTTGTTTCCGAGACGACGGTATCCACTGTTCCGTTGCCCTCCGACGAGATGAAGGGCCGGCTCATCGGCCGCGAGGGGCGCAACATCCGCGCCCTCGAACAGGCGACTGGAGTGGACCTCATCATAGACGACACCCCCGAGATGGTTACGATTTCCAGCTTCGCGCCCGTGAGGCGTGAGGTCGCGCGCATCGCGCTCAACAAGCTCATCCTGGATGGGAGAATCCACCCCGCGCGCATCGAGGAAGTGGTCGAAAAGGCCAAGGCCGAGGTTGAGGTCACCATCAAGCTCGAAGGTGAGAACGCGTGCTACGAGGCCGGAGTCCCGGGGCTTCACCCTGAACTGGTGAAGCTGGTGGGACAGCTCAAGTACCGCACCAGCTACGGGCAGAACGTACTGCAGCACAGTCTCGAAGTCGCGCACCTGGCAGGCATGATTGCGGACGAGATAGGCGCTGATGCCTCCATCGCTCGCAGGACGGGACTCCTTCACGATATCGGCAAGGCTGTCGACTTCGAAGTCGAAGGCTCTCACGCGTCAATTGGAGCTAACCTGGTCCGACAGTGGGAGAAATCCGAGGAGATCGCGCAGGCGGTCGCCGAGCATCACGGCGAGGTGATGACGACCAGCACCCTAGGGTTCATCGTGGCTGCGGCGGACGCGATCAGTGGCTCGAGGCCCGGAGCCCGCAGGGAGTCGCTGGAACAGTACCTAAAGCGCGTGCGTGAGTTGGAGGATATCGCCACCGGCTTTGCCGGTGTGGACAAGGCATACGCGATACAGGCGGGACGTGAAGTGCGTGTGCTCGTCAAGCCGGATGAGACCGATGACCTCGGGGCGATTCGACTTGCCCGCGACATCTCCAAGCGGATAGAGGAATGCCTCACGTATCCGGGACAGATACGGGTAGTGGTTGCGCGCCAGACCACCGCGGTGGAATATGCGAAATAGTAGTGGTCGGGCGCATCAGTGAGAATACTCTGTATCGGCGACGTTATCGGCAAGCCAGGGCGCCAAGCCCTGGCTGCCTTATTGCCCGACCTGCGACAGGAACGTGCGATCGATATCGTGGTCGCCAACGGTGAGAACCTGGCCGCTGGTCTCGGCATCACCATCAGTACCCTGAACGAACTTTACGCAACCGGCGTCGACGTTGTGACGTCAGGAAACCACATCTGGCATCACAGAGAGATATTGGATTGGCTGGAGGATGATCATCCCCTTATCCGCCCTCTCAACTACCCGCCTGCTGCCCCGGGACGCGGCTATCACCTCTTCAGGGGGCTCCTTGTGGTCAACCTCATCGGACGGACGTTCATGGCGGGCTATGATTGCCCCTTCAGGACCATGGATGGGCTGCTGGCGCACCTGCCGGAAGGAACACGTGCGGTCATCGTGGATTTCCACGCTGAGGCCACGTCTGAGAAGGTTGCGCTTGGGCGGTATCTCGACGGTCGCGTTGCTGCGGTCCTGGGCACGCATACGCACGTGGGTACCATCGACTCCCGCGTGCTGCCTGGAGGTACGGCATACGTTTCCGATATCGGAATGGTGGGACCGCGCGATTCTATAATCGGCGACGAGCCCCACGCCGTTATCCAGCGATTCCTGACTCAGATACCCGGCAGGCTTTCCGTGGGGAAGGGGCCTGTCGAATTCAATGCGATGCTGGTCACGGTGGACGATGACACCGGGCGTGCATTGAGCATCGAGCGGCTGCAGTCTGTGGTGGACTAGGTACCCGTTCGGCTGCCGGTTGCTGTCCGGCTCTATCGGTGTGAGCCAACCATTCGTCCTGCGACTACCCTCGATACTCCGCGCAGGTCTGGAACGCTTCTGAGCGGTTCCCACATGTGCTGTTGCGACAGGAGTTGCAGCACTCCATCCGCCTGGCCCTCGCCCACCTCAAGCAGCAGCCAGCCATTCGTGTCGAGGACCTGCGCTGCCTGTGAACAGAGACGCGTGATGGCGTCCAGACCGTCGGCGCCTCCGTCGAGTGCGTGATGCGGCTCGAAGCATGAGACCTCGGGACTGAGTCCCTGAATGTCTTTGGTCGGGACATATGGCAGGTTCGCCACTATGACGCTGTAGCGTGCGCCCACTGCAGTCAGCAGGTCGTCTTGCAGGAGGTGCACCCGGTCGCCGACCGAGTGACGGGCGGCATTGATGCGTGCAACCTGGAGCGCCGCCTTCGAGCTGTCGATTGCCAGTATCCGCGCGCCGGCGATTTCGCACGCGAGGGTAACCGCGACGCTTCCGCTTCCGGTGCCGACGTCCGCGAACGTCGGTCCTGCTGCGCGTTGCGGCAGCACAGGCAGGATTTCGCGGACCAGTTCGATGAGCAGTTCCGTCTCTGGACGGGGGATGAGCACGCGGGAATCCACATAGAACTCGCGACCGTAGAAATGCGCGGAGTTCAGTATGTATTGCAGCGGTTCACGGAGGAGTCGCCGCGAAACGATTGCCTCGACCTGGCTGTTCTCAGCGGGAAGGAGTGTGCGCTGCAGGTTGGCAAAGAAGTCGGTCGGTGTCTGGCGCGTCACGTGTTGCAGAACGATGCTGGCTTCCTGTCGGGCACAGTCGATGCCTGCATCTGTGAATAGGTCCACGAGGCGCTGCCAGCTCGCCTGTATGCTAAGGCAGGGAAGCAGCTTGCTGTATCGAGGCGGCTTTGAGTGCATCGATGAGTTCATCCAGCTCGCCGTCGAGCAGTCGCTCCATGTTGTGGAAGTTCTGGCCGATTCGGTGGTCGGTGATGCGGTCCTGGGGGTAGTTGTAGGTTCGCATCTTCTCGGAACGGTCTCCCGAGCCTACCTGGCTGCGGCGGTCTTGCTCGATCCTGTCCGTCTGCTCGCGGCTCTTGGCGTCGTACAGCCGTGCGCGGAGCACTGCCATCGCCTTGACGCGGTTCTTCAGCTGAGAACGCTCATCCTGGCATATCGCCACGATGCCCGTTGGAATGTGGGTCAGCCTCACCGCCGTGGCTACCTTGTTGACGTTCTGTCCGCCCGCGCCGCCTGAGTGAAAGATGTCGGTCCGGATGTCTTCCGGGTTGATGTCGATCTCAACCTCCTCAGCCTCGGGAAGGACTGCAACCGTTGCTGCCGAGGTGTGGATGCGCCCGGACGCCTCCGTAGCCGGTACTCGCTGTACACGATGTACCCCGCGCTCGTGCTTGAGGCGACTGTAGACTCCTTGTCCGCTCACCTCAAAGACGATTTCTTTGAAGCCCTTGGAACCGCTCATAGTGCTGTCTATGAGCTCGACGTCCCAGCCCTGGCGCTGGGCATACCTCATGTACATCCGGTAGAGGTCCGCCGCGAAGAGCGACGCCTCTTCTCCTCCGGTCCCGGCGCGTATCTCGACTATGACGTCTTTCTCGTCATTCGGGTCAACATCGACGAGGTATTGCGTCAGCGCCCCGGCGAGTTCGTCGCGATGGCGCTCAAGTCTGGTGAGTTCTTCCCGCGCGAAGTGGCGCATGTCCGCGTCAGTCGTTTCATTGAGAAGCGCCATGATATCTGCAGCCTCGCGTTCCGCGGCAAGGAAGGAGGCGTAGGCCGTTGCGGGTTGCTGAAGCGACGAATGCTCTTTGCCCAGGGCGTGGAGCCTGGCCGGATTGGTTGCGACTTCCGGCGTGCCCATCAACTGCTCTATCTCCTGGAAGCGCTGATACATGCGCTCAAGCTTGTCATATGCCATGGATTGTCTCCCGTAGCCTGAACTTACGATTGTAGTACAGAGTCGCCAGCCACTCAAACAGATGCTCGACTCTGAGGGCCGGAGCCGCCTCTGTGGCGCAGGCGCGGTGACCGCTGCACCCGGAGCCCAGTCTGCGCAAGTGTGCCCCTTTGCCGCGTACCACCATTGCGAATATAATACGTGGAAGCACGAGTTCGTGCGCAAGGAGGAGATTACGCAATGGCTCTGAAGACAGCTCAACAGTATATCGACAGCCTCCGCACGCTGAAGTCTGACGTGTGGCTCTTCGGCGAGAAGATCGACAACTTCGTCGATCATCCAGTCATACGTCCATCCATCAACGCTATCGCGCTCAGCTATAAGGTCGCCCACGAGCCGGAGTACGAGGATCTCGCGACGACCACATCGACGCTCACCGGCGAGAAGATAAACCGCTTCACGTCGCTCTTCATGAGCACGGATGATCTGGTCAAGAAGGTGAAGCTGCAGAGGCTTCTCGGACAGCGCACGGGTTGCTGCTTCCAGCGTTGCGTCGGCATGGATGCCATCAACGCGGTTTTCAATACGACGTTCGAGATCGATGAGAAGCATGGCACACCGTATCACGCCCGATTCCGGGAATGGCTCAAGTACATCCAGCAGAACGACCTCTGCGTTCAAGGCGCCATGACCGATGTCAAGGGCGATCGTATGCTCCGCCCGAGTGAGCAGCCTGACCCGGACATGTTCGTGCATATCGTGGAGCGACGGAAGGACGGCATAGTCCTCCGTGGCGCCAAGGCACACCAGACGGGCAGTGTGAACTCCCACGAGATGCTCATCATGCCCACACTGACCATGCGGCCTGGGGATGAGGACTACTCCGTGGTGTGCGCCGTGAAGTCGGATTCTCCCGGTATCCATTTCATCTACGGGCGGCAGTCGTGCGACAAGCGTAAGCTGGAAGAAGGCGACATCGATGTCGGCAACTACCAGTTCGGAGGCCAGGAAGCCCTGACCGTGCTCGACGACGTCTTTGTGCCGTGGGAGAGGGTCTTCATGTGCGGCGAGGTGGACTTCTCCGGCATGGTGGTTGAACGATTTGCCAGCTATCATCGCCAGAGCTATGGCGGCTGCAAACCGGGTATCGGCGATGTGCTGGTGGGCGCTGCTGCGGCGATGACCGACTACAACAATGTCGCTAAGGCTTCTCACGTACGCGACAAGATTGCAGAGATGAACCACCTGATTGAAACCCTTCACGCCTGCGGCCTCGCGGCTTCGACGCAGGGTACGAAGACGAAGGCGGGCAACTACCTTCCGGACATCCTGCTGGCAAATGTCTGCAAGATGAACGTGACCCGGTACCCCTATGAGCTGTGCCGCATCGCCGAGGACCTCGCGGGTGGCGCGATGGTGACAATCCCTTCGGAGTGTGACCTCCGCAGTGCTGATATAGGCAAGTACGTGCAGAAGTACTTCAAGGGCGCAGGCACGGTGTCCGCGGAAGAGCGGCTCCGCATGCTGTCACTCATCAACAACATGACGTTCGGTCTGGCTGCTCCGAGCTACCGGACCGAGTCGATGCATGGCGCCGGCTCGCCGCAGGCCCAGAAGATAATGATTGAGCGTCAGTCCAACATGGAGAAGAAGAAGAAATTGGCGAGGAAGCTCGCGGGCATCGAGCCGCGGGAGGACCTCTCGGACTGAGCACTCCGGCGGTGTGCGCCTGAATCTTGCTTGATTTTGGCGTGGCAAACGTGTGAGCGGGCGACTTCGGTCGCCCGCTCCTGTGTATAATGGCGGGCAGACGGGGCCGACGCATCCCGATCTCGCGCAACGTCAGGAGGAGTCACCCATGAGCGATGGTTACGGCGTGGAGGTGACGCTTCTCGCTATCACTCCCGACGCAGAGCGGCTCATTGAGTCTGCGGGCCGCCTCTGCTGGAACACTCAAGACAAGACCGGCACCGTGCCCGACAGGATTCAGGCGTGGATCGAGATAGGCCATGAGTCGATGATCGAGCATGCCTGCGCGACATTCAGCATACGCGGCAGCAGGGCCATGACGCACGAACTCGTTCGTCACCGGCTTGCCAGCTACAGCCAGCGGAGTCAGAGGTACGTGCGTGAGAACGAGGAATCGTATGTTCTGCCGCCTGAGGTAACGTCTGTTGATGGCGCCGGCGAGACGTACCGGAACGCCATGGGGGCCGCCTGGAAAGCCTACCGCGAATTGCAGAAGCAGGGGCTCAAGCCCGAGATTGCGCGCTATGTGCTGCCCAACGCCTGCTACACGGAGATAATCTGTACCTGGAACTTCCGCGAGTTGCGGCACATCATCGCGCTACGCTCGACGCCGCGCGCCCTCCCCGAGATCAGGGAGGTAGCGAAGAAGCTGCGTGACATCATGAAATCCGCGGCGCCCCAGGTATTCGCGGACCTGTAGACTGACCCGCCTCGCGGGCCGGTCTAGGGCTCGGCGATTGCGATATCGCAGACACGCGCGCCCGACAGCCTGAGCATATCGGCGACTCTCAGCCGGACAAGTCGCGTCCTCGCCCCGCCGCCACACCACACGTGTTCCATCCGCTCGACGTTGACGTCCACGTAGACTGGCAGGGGTCGACGGTGGCCGACCGGAGGGATTCCGCCGGTCGGGAATCCGGTGGCCTTTTCCGCGACGGTGTCGGTGGCAACCTCGAGGCGCTTGCTGCCCGAACACGTTTCCAGCTTATGCCGGCTCACCATGTGGTTGCCGAGGACGACTCCCACGATGAGGCGTCCGGCGTCATCGGCGAAGACGATGGTCTTTGCTATCTGCTCGAGTGGGATGCCGCTGGCGCGGGCTGCCTCTGTGGCGTGATGCGTGGTGGCCTTCTCAACGAACTCAAACTCGGCGCCGTGCGCCTTCAAGTATGCCGTGAGGTTCATCGCCGCTTCTCGGGCGCACAGCGTGGGTTACTTCCTGCGCCGGTGCGTCCTGACCGCACGATGTTAGCAGATTGTGGAGCATCAGGCAGCGCTTGTTGCGGACAGTCGTAGCGTGTCTCTGTCCATTAGTGGCTCATTCGTGCCCGGACGGACAGAAGGTTGACACTCCCGACCTCGATTGCATAGTATGCAAGTACAACGGTATCTCGCAGCAGACGCCGTAGCATCCTACCGCAGGAATGATCATACGGAAGGAGGATTTGGACAAATGGGAGAACGCTTCACCTGACGTTTCCTTCAATCGATAGTTCGGCTGCCTCTCTCTCTGCCTGAATCGCCTTTCATCACATAGCTTATTCTCTTCAGCCGGTAGCACTTGCCCTGGGCCGCTGACAGTTCCATACCGACCATGCTGGCATGCTTGGCTGGCCATGGTGCAATCACGAACAGTTGGCGACGATTCTCTTGAAGGAGGCGACGTAAGAATGAATATGAAAACTGCAATGAAGAAGTGGCGAGCAGCAACGTTAGTTGCTGTTGGGATCGCGCTGTTGGTCACGTCTCTCACGGCATGCGCGCCTGCTGGCAAACAGACAGTGGTGTTTGGCGACCTGTCATGGGACAGCGCCCAGGTCAACAACAGGATCGCGGCGTTCATCATGGCTCACGGATACGGGTATGAAGTCGAGTACATTCCTGGCGATACCATCACCATTCTCCAGGGCCTCAGCGCAGGCGACGTGGATGTCAACATGGAGATATGGGTGGAGAATCAGCAGGACGCGTACGACGCGGCAATCGCTTCGGGCAAGGTGCTGGACCTTGGCAACAACTTTGGCGACAACTGGCAGGGCTGGCTGGTGCCGCGCTACATGATCGAAGGCGATGCGTCTCGTGGCATTCAGGCGGTCGCACCTGACATGCGTTCGGTCTTCGGCATGGTGGACTACTGGGAACTTTTCAAGGACCCGGAGGACCAGTCGAAGGGACGCTTCATAAACTCGATACCGGGCTGGGAGTGTACCGGAATCAACAGTGAGAAACTGGTGACATACGGTCTGGACCAGTACTATACTGATTTCGTGGTGGGCTCTGATGCTGCCCTGTCTGGTTCGATGGCAGCGGCGTACCAGAAAGGCGAGTCGTGGTTCGGCTACTACTGGGCGCCAACGTGGGTGCTGGGCAAACTCGACATGTATGCGTTGGAGGAGCCACCGTACAATGAGACCACATGGAACAGCACCCGGGGGTGCGCGTACCCGTCCAACAATGTGAATGTAGCTGTGAATGCCGCGTTCGCCGAGCGCAACCCTGAAGTGGTCGCGTTCTTGGACAACTTCACTACGGAGACGGAACAGCACAATGTTGTTCTCGCTTTCATGCAGGACAGCGGCGCGACGACGGAAGAAGCGGCGATGTTCTTCCTCAAGCAGTATGAGTCCTGGTGGACCAAGTGGGTGCCTGCCGACATCGCGGCTGCGGTGAAGGCTGCGCTGTAGCGGCGGCTTGACGAAGGCGAACATGCATGGCTGAAGAACGGAATGACACTGGGAACCTCGACGCAGACCAGTCGGTCTGCGTCGAGGTTCGAAACATATGGAAGGTGTTTGGCGCCCGGGCACGCGAAATAGCCGCCGATCCGGAACTCAGGAGGCTTAGCAAAGACGAGATACAGAAGCGGACAGGCTGTGTGGTCGCTCTGCGCGACGTGTCCTTTGAGGTGAATCGGGGTGAGTTCTTTGTCCTGATGGGGTTGTCCGGGAGTGGCAAGTCCACGCTGATACGCTGCGTCATCCGTTTGGCTGAGCCCACTTCCGGCAGCATTGTCATAGACGGCGAAGATGTCGTCGCTTTTGACGAAGACCGGCTCACCGGATTGCGGCGAAACACTACGGGTATGGTGTTTCAGCATTTCGGGTTGCTGCCGCACCGGTCGGTGCTCGACAACGTCGCGTACGGACTCAAAGTGCGCGGCGTGCCGGTCGAGGAGCGGTATGAGCGTGCGCGCGTCTACATCGACAAAGTTGGGCTCAAGGGATGGGAGGACTATTTCCCATCGTCGCTCAGTGGTGGCATGCAACAGCGCGTCGGGATTGCGCGAGCGCTGACCGGGGACCCGGAGATTCTTCTGCTCGATGAGCCGTTCAGCGGCCTTGACCCCCTGATCAGACGCCAGATGCAGGATGAACTCCTTGAATTGCAGTCCGAACTGAAGAAGACTCTCCTATTTGTGACCCACGATCTGCACGAGGCGCTGAAGGTCGGGGGCCGCATAGCTATCATGCGTGATGGCGAGATTGTCCAGATAGGCACTCCTGAGGAGGTTGTCACCAATCCCAGCGACTCCTATGTTCGGCAGTTCGTGCAGGACGCCTCCCCGGCCAAGGTAATGACCGCACGTACCGTGATGGATCAACCACCGATAGTGCTGTACTCATGGCAGGGGCCGAAGGCTGCGCTGCAGATACTGCGTGACGTCAACCTCGACAGCGCCTTCGTGGTGACCAGGAATGGACGCCTGTTGGGGATGGTGACCGTGGAGAGGCTCGTGCAGCTGATACGTCGCCGAGGCACGTTCCTGAAGGACGCGCTCGATCCTGACCTCGTCACCTGTGGTGCGGATGCGGTTGTGGAAGACCTCGTACCTCTGGTGGCCTGCACCCGTTACCCGGTGGCCGTGGTTGATGAGGAGGGCCGGTTCCTCGGGGAAGTCTATGTCAGTACAATAATCGTGAGTATGATCCAGGAACAGGGAGTCGATGAGAGCGCCGGGATGGAGGGGCAATCCGAGACGGATGCCGGCGACGCGTCGCAAGGGGCACCGATATGACCGAGTTTCCTGTCTTCCTGCGGATACCGGTCGCAGACTGGGTAGATGGACTGGTCTCCTGGATAGTAGCCAACCTCGGGTCAGTGCTTGACGCCATCGGCAGCGTGTTGCTTACGGTCCTGCTGGCCATTGAGCGTCTTCTCCTGTGGATCCCCTGGTTTGTGATTCTCGTCTTTGTTGCATTCCTCGCGTGGTATGCGTTGCGTAAGTGGTGGGCTGCTCCTCTGATGGCGTCTTTCCTTCTCCTCATCGGAACGTTCGGGTACTGGGACCTTGCTATGATGACTCTTGCGCTCATCATCGCGGCCGTCCTGCTGTCGCTCGCAATCGGCATTCCCACGGGTATTCTCATGGCGCGAAGCGACGGCTTCGCCAGGCTCCTGAGGCCGATTCTTGACGCGATGCAGACGATGCCGAGTTTCGTGTACCTTATCCCTGCTTTGATGTTCTTTGGACTGGGCAAGGTGCCCGCGGTGTTTGCCACCGTCATCTATGCGGTGCCGCCGGTGATACGTCTCTCCAATGTCGGCATCCGTGGCGTGCCCGCGAGTGTCGTTGAGGCTGCCCAGGCGTTTGGGGCCACCTCCAGGCAGATTCTGTTCGAGGTTCAGTTGCCTCTGGCATTCCCCTCCATAATGGTCGGAGTCAATCAGACGACGATGATGGCGTTGGCGATGGTCGTCATTGCGTCAATGATTGGCGCGCGTGGCCTTGGCATGGAGGTGTTGCTGGCAATCAACCGCATCGAAGTAGGGCGCGGCTTTGAGGCCGGCTTGTCTATCGTCTTGCTTGCCATACTCATTGATCGCATCACGCACGCGTTCGCCTCACGCCAGGGGCATAGTCAACCGGGCGGCTAGCCGGTGAGATTGAAGGGAGAATTCACATGGGGTTGGAGAGAGTCGCGATTTTCATCGATGGTAGCAACCTCTATCACGCGCTGGAAGGGACTCTGAAGCGGCACGACCTCGATTTCACTCAGTTTGTGACGAAGCTGTGCGGAGATCGGTGTCTGTTTCGTACCTACTACTACAACGCGTTGCAGGATGTGTCTGTGCGTCCTGATGCGTTTCGGGAGCAACAGGAGTTCCTCGACACACTGAGGAAGACGCCCTTTCTCGAAGTTCGGCTCGGAACCATCAAGACCTCGCAGGGTACGCAGGTGGAGAAGGGGGTCGATATCATGCTCGGCATCGATCTGCTCAACTTCGCCTGGAACAACCTCTACGATACCGCAGTGTTGGTGAGTGGAGACGCGGATTTCGCCTATGCCCTGCAGGCAGTCAAGAACATGGGCAAGCATGTGGAAGTGGCCTACTTCGAGGGGGCCACGGCAAGAGAGCTACTGGGTGTTGCCGACGTTCGGCATCAGATCGACAACACCTTCCTGTCGACGCTGTGGACCAGCCGGAGGCGCCGCCGTCGCAGGGGCGGTGCGGGCAAGTCAGGTCAGGACAGCGCCGCAGACGAACGGCCCAACAGCCTGCCTAGCCCTCCCACCGTCTGAAGACAAGCACCGCGTTCATGCCGCCGAACCCGAAGGACTGCGACATGGCAGTTCTGACCGGAACCTCGCGCTTGATATTGGGGACGTAGTCGAGGTCGCACTCGGGGTCGGGCGTCTCGTAGTTGATGGTCGGCGGAATGATGCCGGTCTCAAGTGTCAACGCCGTGAAGATGGACTCGACGGCCCCTGAGGCTGCCCACATGTGTCCGAGCATCGACTTGTTGGAGCTGACCATCAGGCGCTTTGCGTGAGAGCCAAAGGCTTTCTTGAGCGCCTGCGTCTCTGACAGGTCGCCGAGAACTGTGGCCGTGCCGTGCGCATTGACATACTCCACGTCGGCAGGGGCGACCTGGGCATCCTTCAATGCCAGCGTGATGCAGCGCGCCTGGCTTTCGCACTCAGGCTTGACCGCGTGGTATGCGTCGATATTGGACGCGAAGCCAACTATCTCTGCATAGATGTGTACCCCTCGGGCGAGCGCGTGTTGCAGCTCTTCAAGCACCAGTACTCCCGCTCCCTCGCCATTGACGAGACCGTCACGGTCCTTCTCGAAGGGACGGCTCGCACGTTCCGGCTCGCTGTTCCGCGTTGAGGACGCGTTGAGCCTGGCGATACTCTCGACGAAGATGGGCACGATCTGCGCTTCCGATGCGCCCGCAACCATGATATCGGCATCGTCGTACTGGATGAGCCGCACCGCGTCGCCGATGCAGTGACCTCCGGTTGCACACGCCGTGCTCAGACCCCGGCTTGGTCCCTTGAGACCGAAGACGACGCTGATGTCGTTTGCCCCGGCGCTCGGGATGTACATTGAGGCCAGCATCTTCGAGACGCCCTCAAGGTTGCCTTCAGCCGGAGTCTTCATGTTGTGGCATAGCGTTCCTATGCCTCCGACTGCACTGCCGAGAATGACCCCGGTTCGTAGTGATACCTCGTCGGTCACCTCAAGACTCGCGTCCTTGAGCGCCATCCGCGTAGCAGCAATCGCATACTGCGCGAACAGGTCGGAACGCCGCACCACTTTCCTGTCCATGTACTCGCGAGCGTCGAATCCCTTGACCTCACCTGCTATCTGGGTTGGCAGGTGGGAGGCATCGAAACGGGTGATCCGGCCTATGCCCGACTTGCCCTCGCACAGTCCCTCCCATGATTCCTTCACGCCGATGCCCAGGGGAGTGAGTGCGCCTACTCCTGTGATGACGACACGTCGACCGTTCTTCATCTCTGACGATACTCCTTGATTCCTTCGGTGGGCAGATGGTTCAGCGCCGCGCAGGTCAGACCTGGCGACTGTGCGACGAGCGCGGTGCCGTATGTGGTCGCAACGCCGTGCTGATTCTGGACTCGGACCTGGCAGACCCTGTGTCGATTCGTGCCGTCTCCGGTGAGACTGCCGGCGGTGCCGCAGACGGTGAGAACGCTGCCCGCAAGGTCCATGCCGCGGTGCTGCACGCTGAGGCTGCGGACCAGTGCCTCATCGCCGGTCCAGTCCTTCAGCATCCTTGCAATGAGTGCCGTCTTGTAGAGTCCCTGGATGATTGGCCCGGGCAGTCCGAGAGAGCGTGCGTGGTCGGCATCGTAGTGGATGTCCACATATTCGGCGGTGGCGGTGGCGAACATTGCCAGGTAGCGAACCGTGACGGGTCCGACGACGAGGCTAGGGAGTTCGCTGCCTTGAGGAGCGAGGTCGGGCTTGTACGCAGCGGGCCGGGGGGCTTGAGCGGGAGGAACAGGCTCTCTGGCAACGCAGTGCAGCACGCGCCTCACTACCGGCTCCCCGCCAGTCGTCGTGAACACCTTCTCGATGGTGTAGAAGACGAGTCGCCCGCTGCGGCCGTGCTTCTCATATACGTCGAGGAATCGCTCGCGACATACCAGTGCCATGCCGGCAACGACCGGTTGGTGGAACTCAAACTCATCTCCGGTTGCCAGTTGCGCCCAGCCGTCGGGCAGTGGCAGTTCGAGGGCCGACATCGTCTTGGAGTCGCCTGCCGCGACATCACGAAGCCCCACCGCGCTGCCGAAGAAGGTAAGAGGAGCGCGGAGCGGCTCTCCGTTGGCGGTCTTCTCCGGTCGATAGCGAAGGTCGGGATCCATAATCGAGTCGGCGAAGTACTTGATCGAGCCTTCGTCAATCTCGTACCTTATCGGGACTGCCTGCGCTCCCAGCGCCTCTCGCAGAGTCGCGATTTCCGGGTACCTCTCACGTTCTGGCTGAATCATGCTCGATGAAGTGTGGAGCGCCGCGCCATGTCTCGCCGCATGAAGCTCTTGGTCACAGTGCCCCAAGTGGGGAAGGGGGGACTCGAACCCCCACGCCTTGCGGCACATGATCCTAAGTCATGCTCGTCTGCCAGTTCCGACACTCCCCCGTCACGGGCTTCACGGTCCTCGCGCGCACTCCGCTCACGCGGCGGAAGGATCGCTTGCACGCGCGCCGAGATTCTAACACGAACGGGTGCTCGCCACAGGCGGCGTGCTCCGCGGCCTCTGGACGTGGAACAAGGCGGTTTCGGGCAGGCGGCGATATGATGCGCCGTGGTATCATCTCTGGTCCGTTGCACCATGTATAGAGACTACACCACGGTGGACCGAGAGAGGAGACCTGTGACCCAGCAGTTTGAACGTGCGACACCAGACGAACAAAGCAGGACCATCATCACCTACGCTGATATCCCGCTTGTGGAACTGGCCCCGGGGGCAATGAGTCACATCGTACCCGGCAAGAACATGACCCTCAGCATCGCCAATCTCAAGGCCGGCTCCTATTTCCCCGTTCACACACACGAGCATATGGAGCAGATGATGCTCATTCTCAAGGGTGAGTTGTACGCGATACTGGACGGAAGGCTCTTCCTGATGAAGCCAGGCGACATAATACGCTTTCCTGCCGGACACGAGCATGGCGCGCAGATGATCGATGATGATTGCGAGATTGTGGACATCTTCAGCCCTGCCAGACCGGACTACGAGGAGAAGGCAAGGAAGGCAACCGCCGCAGGCGGATAGACCGGCACCGCACTGGAGCATGCCAGCCGATCAGACCGCAGCTATCCGCAAGTCGTCTGGCTCGCTTCAAGTCGCAGCGAATTGTCGCGCGGCTGAAGTCATCGCCCTCAGCTTCGCCTGGACCGCTTCGCGTGGCAGCACGCGAAGGCCGCAGTCGGGGTGAATCACTACCCTCTCCGGTGGAAGCAGCGTGAGCGCCCTGCGTATCAGGTCTGCGACGGCTTCCTGTGACTCAACTGCAGGCGACTTGGTGTCGATACAACCTAATCCCAGCATCTTGTCGCTCTGCCGGAGCTCCGAAGAGGTGAGAACATCATCGTTCTTGTCTCCCATGAAGCCATGTGAGAGCAGCGTGACGCCCTTCCACGTCAGCAGTTGAGGCACGATTTTGCCTACTGTGCCGCACACGTGCATGGCTACCGGCACATGAATGCCGGATGCCAGCCTCTCCACCGCATGCTGAGCGATGGTCATCGGTGCGCCGACCGAGAGATAGGGCTCGTCGATCTGTATCCACTCCGCGCCCTCAGCCTCCAGGGCACGCGCGATGTCGAGGAGGGCGTCCGCAGTGTCGAGATACACTTGCTCATCCCTGTATCCCGAGTATCGGGCCTTGATGCGGGTGGAGAAGACCAGTGTGACCGGTCCGGTGATAAGGCCTTTCACCCGGGGGGCAAGGCTCTTCGCAAGGCGAATGTCCTCCACGAATTCGTCGGGTTTGCCTCGCCCGATCTGGCCTGTGATGACGCTCTTGCCATCGTAGGTATAGCCGTCGATGGAGCGTGCAAAGTACTCGATCATGTCGTAGCGTGTCTGGCCGTCGGTCACGAGCTCCACGCCGGCCTGGAGCTGGTCCTCGATTGCGAGGCGGATGGCATCCGGTCCGAGTTCGCTGTACTTGAGCGGGTAGCTCCCGATGACTGTTGTGAGCATGTGCCGATTCCTCCTGAGTCCTGCCTGTGAGGCGGCAGTCCGATTATCTATCGTCAACTACTGGTGCACTCAACTTGCCGGCTCTCCGTCCTGTCGTATCACTCCGTGGCTTTCTGTTCGCCCATGCCGTCTTCGAGAGAATGTGGAGTGCGACGTGCACGCTTCACGGGGCCTGTTCCATTGCTGAGTTCGGTGAACCTGCCGATAGGTGCGGTAGCTACGTGTCCGTCGGCGCGCAGGTACATCATCTTGGGCTGACCATCCCTGTCGACGAAGATGTCGAGTATCTCGACTTCCACCTGGTCTGTGCTGTTGGGATGATACTGGGCCTTCATCTCGCTACTCGTGACCGTTCCGAAGGGATTCGCGTATGATGCCAGCCTATCACAACTCTGCGTACAGACGCCCGAAGTCGATGCGGGCAACAACGGCGCCTTCGTACTTCCGCTTGATCGACTTGCTCGCCCGCGCGAGTTCCGGCGACCCGATGCCGTTCTCCATCGCCAGGTGCGCCTCCATGTACGCGGAGAGATCGTCCACTGCCTTGACCAGCTCGCCGTCCCGCGGATTGCAGACATCCTCGTTGTATCGCTGCGCAATGTCCTCGCTGCTGCAGTATGTCGGCACCCCATCTATGTGCACCACGCTGCGGAACTCATCCTCGGTGAACAGCTTCAGCTCGGGATGCCAGACTTCCGGCACCAGCGGGTAGACCTTCTCCTGCATCTCCTCTCGCTCATAAGTCTTGATGAGTGAGCTTAGCCCCTTCACCGAGTGCTTCACGGGAGAGATG
>Ga0351850_1177_pt1 | contig 19076 bp, 6 predicted proteins | sample TotcelHFGM3001N4_FD_206796 | JGI IMG/M metagenome (GOLD analysis project Ga0351850, IMG submission 206796) | Enriched cells from coal bed in the Powder River Basin, Montana, United States - Total cells FGM rep1 HSBNCT.FGM.300.1.N4 ...
CGCGACGGTTGCGTCGGCGCCATCGACGCGCATCACGGCAGCGATCTGCCGGCGTTCGTCCGGTCGCTGCAGCGGATTCGCGCCAGCGACGCGCAATGGCTGCTGCCCAGCCACGGACCGTACTTTCGCAAAGACGACAGGCTGCTGGATGCCGTCATCACACGTTTGCAGCGTTATCAGCACATGGCCGACTTTGGCACCTGCGCCGCGGAATGGCCGCTGATGGACCAATGGGAGCAGGAGTTGATGGCCGGCAAGCGGCCCAAATGACACGACGAGCATCGGTTGGAGCTCACGCTTTGGCGTGCTTCGAAGGCATGCCCAAGCCTGAACTCCAACGTGACGGTGGCCGAAATCCGCATCCAACCTGAACCGAGACTATCTATGCCTCACGATCGTTACGAAAATCCGTTGATTTCCCGTTACGCTTCCGGAGAGATGAGCCGCCTGTGGAGCGACGACAAAAAGTTCGGCACGTGGCGGCGACTGTGGGTGGCGCTGGCCGAGGCCGAGCAGACGCTGGGACTGGCGATCACCGATACTCAGATCGCCGAATTGCGGGCCCACGTGGACGATATCGACTATGATGCTGCGGGGCGTTACGAACGCCAGTTCCGGCACGACGTGATGGCTCACGTTCACGCCTACCGGGACGTCTGTCCCGCGGCCGGTCCGATCATCCATCTGGGTGCGACCAGCTGCTACGTGACGGACAATACCGATCTGATCCTGTTTCGCGAGGCGCTGCAGCTGGTCTGTCGCCGCTTGGCGGCCGTGATCGGTGCGTTGGCCGATTTCGCGGTCCGGCATCGCGACCTGGCCTGTCTGGGCTTTACGCACCTGCAGCCCGCGCAGCCTACGACCGTCGGGAAACGCGCGTGCTTGTGGGCCTATGACCTGGTGTTGGATCTGCATGAAGCGGAACATCGGCTGGAGCAACTCAAGGCTCGCGGCGTGAAAGGCACGACGGGAACCCAGGCCAGCTTTTTGGCCCTGTTCGACGGCGACCATGACAGGGTGCGGCGTCTGGACCAGTTGGTCGCCGAGAAGATGGGCTTTGCCGCCACCTATGCCGTCACCGGGCAGACGTACACGCGCAAGATCGACTCGCAGTTCTTGGACGTCCTGTCCGGCGTTGCCCAGTCCACGCACAAAATGGCCACGGATCTGCGGCTGTTGGCCAGTCGCAAAGAGATGGAAGAACCGTTCGAGCAGCAGCAGATCGGCTCGTCCGCGATGGCTTACAAACGGAACCCGATGCGCTGCGAGCGGATCTGCTCGCTGTCCCGCTTTGCGATCAGTCTGCAGTCCAGCGCGGCCCAGACGCTGGCGACCCAGTGGATGGAGCGGACGCTGGACGACAGCGCCAACCGGCGTCTGGTCCTGCCGCAGGCCTGTCTGGCCGTCGACGCGGTTCTGGTCCTGTGCCAAAACGTCTGTTCGGGGCTGTGCGTCTATCCGCAGGTGATCGCCAAGAACCTCCGCGAGGAGTTGCCCTTCATGGCGACCGAAAACATCCTGATGGCCGCGGTGACGGCGGGCGGCGACCGGCAATTACTGCACGAGCGGATCCGTCAGCACAGCCACGCGGCGGGCGCGGCGGTCAAGCTCGAGGGGCGCCCCAACGACTTGATGGACCGCCTGGCCGCCGACGAAGCGTTCGCCGGCATCGATTGGCAAACGGCCCTCGATCCCGCCCACTTTGTCGGCCGTGCCCCGCAGCAAGTGGACGAGTTCGTCGAGCAAGTCGTCGCGCCCATCCGGCAGCGTTACGGCCAAGACCGGTTGCAGGCCGAGGTGTTGGTCTGATCACTCCGCCACAATCCCTCCCGCGGCGTCGAACAGCAGCAGGGCTTGTCGCACGGGCAGGACGTCGTGGACGCGGAGGATCTGGATGCCTTGGCGAGCCAAGGCCAGGGCGATGCCGATCGTGGCGGCTGTGCGATCCGCCTGTTTGTCGTCCAGGACTTTGCCGATGAAGCCTTTACGCGAAGGTCCGACCAGCAACGGACATCCCAGTTCATGATATCGTCCGCAATGTGCCAACAGGGTCAGATTGTGCTCGTGCGTCTTGCCGAATCCGATCCCAGGGTCGAGGCAGATCCTCTGCGCGTCGAGTCCGTCGGCGATTAAGGCGTCGCGGCGTTGGCGCAAGTACTCGAAGATATCCTGAACGACGTCCTCATATCGAGGATCGTCCTGCATCGTCTGCGGCGTGCCCTGCATGTGCATAACGCAGACGGCGGCGCCGGTTTCTCGGGCAACGCGCAACATCCCAGGATCGCCCTCCAAACCGGTCACGTCGTTGATGATTTCTGCGCCGGCCGCGATCGCTTCGGCCGCCACGAGGGCTTTCGAGGTGTCGATCGAGACGGGAACCCGGGTTTGCTCGCACAAGGCTTGGACGACGGGCAGCACGCGGCGAAGTTCTTCCGCGGCGGAGATCGACGCCGAGTAGGGCCGCGTGCTTTCGCCGCCCACGTCCAGCAGGTCCGCCCCCTGGTCCGCCAATCGCAACCCCCAATCGATCGCTGCCGCCGGGTCCAGATATTGGCCGCCGTCGGAAAAACTGTCCGGCGTGACGTTAATAATGCCCATCAACAGCGGTCGATGGGAAAACGCAAATGACCCGGTGCGCAAACGCCACCCGGCGGCCCGCCGAGGAAGACGGGTGTCGAGCTGTGTATGCCTGTGCGTGGTGTCTTGTTCGCTGGTCATTCGCCCAGTTTACCAAATTCCGTGGTCGTTGGGGACGATCCTTCAGGCTTAGGCTCAGACGTACAGAATTCAGTCTTCGCGGTCTTATGTCTCGTCCCCTTGGAAACCGCATGCCCGCGAAAACTGAATTCTGTACGTCTGAGCCCCTCCCCCAACGTTGCCGGGGATCATTGTCTATGGGCTACTGCGCGAAAACTGAATTCTGTACGTCTGAGCCCTTTCCCTCCTTGTACCCATCCCATTTAAACACAAAACGTCGATGCGAAATAAAAAGAGCAGTTGCATAGCGGCAACCTTTGGTAATAATGATGTGCGGATACAGAGATATCCCGCCGGCGGTGGCTGAGCCGCCAGATCGTAACCCCCCGCCTGTTTGACGTATCACAACCTCGCAACCAGGAGATGCAACTCTTGAAATCTTCCTATCGCATTGGATTACTGGCCGTATTAGCCATTTTGGGCTTGCGGCTGGCCATCGGTTGGCATTTCTATCGAGAAGGCGCCGACAAGTTGGTGAGCGGCGAATTCAGTTCGGCCGGCTTCATGAAGGTCGCCAAGGGCCCGTTGACGCCGCTCTTCCATTGGTTCGTTTGGGACCTCGATGGCCGTGCGCGGCTCGATCGCGAAGGCACCCTGGACGCCTGGAATCAATATCGCGAACGCGTTGCCGCTCATTTCGGCTTCGACGAAAAGCAGGCCGCCAAGGCGAGCGAAGTGCTGAAATTCCGCGAACGTCAGTACGTTACGCTGCTGGATGACAACGCGGCGGACATCGACACGTATTTTCGGGGTCTGGAGCGGCGCGACAAGTACCGCCGGGAAGCGGGGCGGATGGAGGTGGCGTCTTTGCGAGGCCAGGTCGAGACCATCGAACGTGAATTGGTCCAAGCCCTGAACGGCTGGCTCAGTTCGATCGACGCGATGTGGGAGGGCCTGGAGAACGATTTGAATGCTTTGGCGACGCCCGAACAGGGGTCGCGCGGTCACTTGGCGCTCGGCAAACCCGGCCGCAAGTTGATGGACACGATTTTCATTGACCAGATCATCCCGACGTTCGATCTGATCGTCGGAATCCTTTTGATTTTGGGGCTGTTCACCCGTATAACGTCTTTAGCCGGGGCGGGTTTCCTGGCGATGATCGTGGCCACGCAATGGCCCGGGGCCCCCGGAGCGATTCCGGCCCATTACCAGATTATCGAAATGTTCGGTTGTCTCGTATTGGCTGCTGTTGGTGCCGGTCGATTTGCCGGCCTGGATTTCCTTGTCGATTGCCTGCTGAAAAAGTGCTGCCCACCCAAAACGGAGAAAAAGTAACCATGATGAGCTTAACGCCTGAACAACGCGAAGTTGGCCGAGACAATTATTGGGAGGCCGTCGGCGTCTCCCGACGAGACTTCCTCAAGGGAGTCATTGCCGCGGGAGCTGTGACCGGCGGCGGTTTGGGAGCGATGTACTTTGGCTACGACAAGATCACCAACCCCATCCGCGTAGGGGTGATCGGCACCGGCGACGAAGGCAACGTGCTGATCGGGGCGCTCAACCCGGATTACGTCCAGGTCACGGCGATCGCTGACATTCGTCCCTACAACATTCATCGGGCCTTTCACGGCGACTGGGCATCGCCTGCGGCGCTGGCCGTTCGCAAGGGGTTGATGTCGGTTTATGGCTGGAAGTCCGAGGACGAGGCTCGCAAGCACGTCAAGGTCTACGATGCCACGAACGGTGGATATCCCGCGTTGATCAAGGACCCGGATGTCGAAGCCGTGATTATCGCTCTGCCGCTGCATTTGCACGCTTCCTCGTCGTGCGAAGCGATGCTGGCGGGCAAGCATGTGCTGGTGGAAAAGCTGATGGCGCACAACGTGGCCCAATGCAAGGTGATGGGCCGGTTGTCGGAAGAACTCGGCCTGTATCTCGCCGTCGGCCACCAACGGCACTACAGCGTGCTGTACGACAACGCGGTGAACCTGCTCCGCTGGGGATTGCTGGGGCAATTGCATCATATCCGCGCTCAATGGCACCGCGGCAATTTGCCCGGCCGGGACAGCTGGCAGCAGCCGCTTCCCGGGGGCGAGGTGGTTTTCGGAGGCGGGAAAAGCGTGGATCGGATTCTGCGAGAGCTGCGCAGCAAGGAAGCGGAACTGAAAAACGAAACGGACCCGGCTCGCGCCGAGCTGCTGGCCAAACAGGTCGCCCAATGGCGTGCCTGGGACTCTGACCGCACCGTGAACGCCGAAGAACAGGGGTATATTTCCACAACCCTCCCGAACGGGCGGCCTCGTCCAGCGATGGAAGAATTGTGCCGCTGGCGACTGTGGGATCGCACGGGCGGCGGCTTGATGGCCGAATTGGGAAGCCACCAACTGGACGCCGCGGGAATTTTCGTCAGCGCCCTGCGAGCCGATGGCAAGAAGGCACATCCGTTGAGCGTCCACGCCGTCGGCGGTCGGAACCTCTTTCCAAACGACCGCGATGCCGAGGACCACGTATGCTGCTTGTTCGAGTTCCCTGGACCAGCCTACGAACCTTCGTTTGACGTCGGTTACCGCGATGTAGCCCTCAACTATCCCAATCCGGACAAGGGCGTCCCGGGCTTCGAAGACGGGGCCTCCGGCCACAAGGTGGTCGTGATGTACTCGACCATCAATGGCAACGGTTTCGGCGGCTACGGCGAGTGCGTTATGGGCACCAAAGGCACGTTGATCCTGGACCGCGAACAGGAGATCATGCTGTACAAGGACTCGGATACCACGTCTCGCGTCGCCGTCAAGGATGGCAAGGGCGGACCAACGATGGATACCCAAGCCAGCGGCGCCTACGCTGCTGCGGCCAAAACCGCCGACAGTATGGGACCGGTCAGCCGCGGGTATACCGAGCAGATCGAGCATTGGGCATGGTGCATTCGCAATAAGGCACCGGAAAACCAGCCTCGCTGCAAGCCGGCGGTCGCCTTGGGCGATGCGGTTATCGCGTTGGGAACCAATGTCGCCGTCGGCAAGAAAAAGCAAGGCGAACCGGGATTCCTGCAATTCGACGAGAATTGGTACGACTTGAACCACGACGCCACGCCCGATGGCAGCAGCTGTGAACAGGAACGCGCCGCCTTGGTCGCCAAAGCGTAGTGCGATCTTGTGAAAGAGGCGAGTTATCGAGGGGATTCAAGTGGATCCTCTCGCAAGATCCGACGTGCATCTTGATAATTTCGGTCATTTGTCAGGTTCGGTCTATTCTCAGGACGAAAAACCTCTGTTAACATTGTGCAATCCAGCGGTGGCTAGATGGCTGTCGCTGGGAGAAGGTTCAGTGTTTCGAGTAAACGTAACGCAACGCGTCCCGGGGCAGTCCTGGAGTCGCGGGCGATTCGCGGTAAGTGATTTGAGTTCAGTTTACGGAAGTGCTTGTCCTGTAAACGTTTTCAGCCAGCCGTTGACTCGATGACGGTTTGACCTATGTACCTGATCCTAATGATCGTGCGGTTGATGTGGGGTGCGGCTCCGGACGCCTGTGTCGAGTTGCAGCTCATCCCAGTCCGTCCCGTTTGGGGTCGTCGGTGTCGTTCCCAGCAAACACGGCATGCCCGTTGCTGTTGGACGTTGGGTTGGGGTTGGCTGCTTGGGGACTCTGAACCTCGGCAAAACCAGAGAGTTTTTCAGCGGTTAGCGACAAATGATTGGTGGGAATGCTTTTGGCCCAGCGACGGTGCCCCCTCGTCGCCCCGGTGCCACTGCAGACGCTAGAACAAAGCCCCAGGTGATCATGCTCGTCTAACCCTTTGCCGAGGTTCCCGGTTCCGGGCTGGACTCGCAGACTTTTGCGATCGCCCGTCTCGTCCTGCCCGCGGACGCTCCTGATTAACAACGGAAGGAGCGGACCGTGACCGAAGTCATTGCTGCTATTGTCGCGGCTGTGATCGCTGCCGGATCGACTTTCGCGATCATCCGTGCGTTCGCCCGTCTGCGTCGCAAGGACGCGGAAAGCGAAGCGCAACGGATCCTTGCGCAAGCCAACCAGGATGCCGCCAACCAACTCAAGGCGGCCGAATTGGAAATCAAGGAAAAAGCGATCCAGCAGAAGGCCGAAACCGAAAGGGAACTGTCCAAGCTGCGAGACGTACTCCGCGAGCGGGAACGCGCGCTCGACAAACGCGAAGAGATGCTCACTCAGCAAGCCGATGCCTTGCAGAAGCAAGAACGGATTGTCGAATCCACGCAACGGCGGCTGACCGAAAAACTGGAAAACAGCACCCGCCAGAACGAAGATCTGGGCAAGGTGCTGGAAATGCACCGGCAGACGCTGCACAAGATCAGCGGGCTCAGCCGCGACGAAGCCACCCAGCGGTTGCTCGGGGCGCTGAACGACGAACTGGCCCAGGAGACAGGCCAGATCATTCTCCGGCACGAACGGCAAGTTGCCGAACGTTGCGAAGCCCTGTCGCGCGAGATGCTGCTGACCGCCCTGCATCGCTATGCCGCAGCCCACACGGCGGAAAGCACGACGAGCACCGTCGATATCCCCAGCGACGATATGAAAGGGCGGATTATCGGGCGGGAAGGCCGGAACATTCGCGCGTTCGAAAAGCGAACCGGCGTGGACGTGATCATCGACGACACGCCGGGCGTCGTGATCGTCAGCGGATTCGATCCGGTCCGCCGCGAAATCGCCCGCCAGTCCTTGGAAAAGCTGATCGTCGATGGCCGCATCCATCCCTCGCGAATCGAAGAAATCGTCGGTGATACCGAGAAGGAAATCGAAAAATTCATCCGACGCAAAGGCGAAGAAGCGGCCCAGGAGGTAAACGTCCAAAACCTGCATGAACGGCTGTTGTTCATGCTCGGCCGGCTGCATTTCCGCACCAGTTACAGCCAAAACGTGCTCCGCCATTCGGTCGAAGTCGCCTTCTTGGCAGGCATGATGGCGGAAATGATCGGCCTCAACGGCGACATTGCCCGCCGTTGCGGGCTGTTGCACGATATCGGCAAAGCCGCCGACCACGAACTGGAGGGCGGACATCCCAAAATCGGCGCGGACCTCCTGAAACGCCACGGTGAACGCAAAGAGATCATTCACGCAGCCTTAGGCCATCACGATGAAATCATCACCGAGTACCCGTACACGATGCTGGTGGCAACGGGCGATGCGTGTAGCGCATCCCGCCCCGGCGCGCGGCGGGAATCGCTGGAACGTTACATCAAGCGAATGGAGGAATTAGAAGCCATCGCTACCGGTTTCCCCGGTGTGGAACAAGCGTTTGCCATTCAAGCCGGCCGAGAGCTGCGCGTGCTGGTCAGCGCCAAAGATGCCGACGATGTCCGCGCCGCCCGGATTTGCCGCGACATTGCCAAGGCGTTCGAAGAGCGGCTGACATACCCCGGCGAAATCAAGGTCACCGTCGTCCGCGAGTCCCGGTTTACGGAGATCGCCCATTGATTGCCCGCCAATTTGACTGCGCTGGGGAGTTGCTCGAAACGCCTTGTCAATAGCCGACAGGCGTTTTTCTTTGCCAGCCGCGCCGGATGCCGGTGCCGCGGATTGACCCAGGCGGGCCGATCCGTTATCCCAAAGGGTCGGATTTGCGTTGGCGGCCCGGCTTTCGCCTGTCCACGGCGGATGGTTTGTCCGCGTTGGCGGCCTGAATGCTGGGCTCCAAGAACGATGCCTGCTGCGATTGGGTGACGCTTGGAAAGGCGGGTGCGGCGTGACAGGGAATTCGAACTGGCGGCGGCCGGGGCGGTGGTGGGGCCTCGCTCGACGAAATCACACGCGAAAGCAACGCACGCGGACGGCGACGGTGGAACGGCTGGAAGACCGCTGGCTGCTGGCGTTTGCCTCGCTGCCCGATCAGCCGCTGCCGGTCGGGACGACGCCCGTCGCGGTGGCTATCGGCCAGGTAGATCGGGATGCCCGAGCGGATCTGGTGATGCTGGGCGCCGATGGACGGTTGACGGTCGCGCTCAACGGGGGCGACGGAAGCTGGAGCCGCCTGGTGGTCAGCGATCTGGGACTGGACACGGCGGGGACGGTGCATGGACTGACCCTGGGCTTGATCGACAGCGACGCGGCGCTGGATGCGGTGGTCCAGCACAGCGCGGGCATCACCGTGGCTCGCGGGGATGGGACAGGCCGGTTCGCTCCGCTGGCCTCGTGGCGAACCGGCGATGCCGATATGCTGGTACCCACGGACGGAGGTCGCGTGGGCCTGGCCGTGACGCTGGTCAACGCGGATTTCGACGCGGACTTGGTCGCCGTGCTGCCGGGCTCGAACGAAGTGCTGGTGTTTTTGGGCGGGAACGCTGCGGGCGGCGGGACGGGCGGACTGCTGAGTGCTGCGGCGCGATATGCCAGCGGGGCGAACGAACCGGTCGATGTGGTCGTGGGCCAGTTTCTTGGCTCGCCCCTGCCGGATCTGGCGGTCGGGCACCGCGATGGGACGGTGACGTTTCTAGCGGGCCTGGGCGACGGTGTGTTTCAGTTGCAGCCGGCAGCGACGGTCCGCAGCTTGGGAGGGATTCAAGCTCTGGCGGCGGCCGATTTCGACGCCGACGGCGATTTGGATTTGGCGGTCAGCGGCGGCGATCGTGTGACGCTGTTGCGGAAGGACGACGATCTGCTGGCGGCCAGTCCGATCCGCAACGGGGATTTCGCCGCGGGACTGACGGGTTGGACGATCGCAACGGGCGTGGATGGCGGGAGGACGGACACGGCGGTCGAGGGCCGCGTGTCGGCGCTGGGCGGGATGGCCCAGTTGTGGGAACACGATGCGTTTCTGACTTCGCTGCAACAGACTTTCACCGTCGGGCCATCGCCGCAAACGATCTCGTTCGACATCGTGGCGCTGGGGCTGGAGCCGGCACACGGCGGACTGCCGGACGCCTTCGAGGTGTCGCTGTGGAACGCGTCCGGCCAGTCGCTGGTACCGACGTTCCGGCCCGATGCGACCTCGTTTTTCAACGCCAATCCGGACGGCGCCGCGTCGCGGGCTGCGGGCGTCGCTTGGGACGGTCGCTCTGTGACGCTCGATATCACGTCGCTGACGCCGGGCACGCAGGCCACGCTGGCCTTCGACTTGATCGGCAATCCGCCCGGCCAAGGTTCCGTGGTGGCGGTGGACAACGTGCGGATCACGCCCGATTTTGTGCCCAGCGATTCGTTCACGCCGGCGCTGGTAGGGGGCGGATTTCACGCCACTGCGGGAATCGCCGCGGGCGACGTGGACGGCGATGGTCATCTGGATCTGGTCGTGGCGGACGCGGGGGCGGATCGCGTGGTGATCTTCCGCGGCGACGGCGGCGGGGCGTTCGCGCGGCAGGAATGGGATGTAGCCGATTATGGACACGGCCCGCAGGCGGTGGCGCTGGGTCCGCTGACGCCGACGGACGCGGTGTGGGACGCGGCGATTGGCCTGACGGGCGGCGCACGCGTGCTGACGCCGTTGCGTTTTGACGAACTGCTGCCCCGGGTGACGCTGGTCCAGCCTGCGCCGAACCAGATCACCACGGTCGCCGTCACGCAGATCGAACTGCGGTTCTCGCAAGCCATGCACGACGCGGGCCCGGCGGGCGAACATTCGGTGACCAACCCGGCCGCGTACCGGTTGACCTCGGCCGGTGCAAACGGGGTGTTTGACGGTGCGTTGTTCGGGGACGTGGTGCTTGCCGAGGGCGGCGGCGATGACGCGGTCCTGCCGCTGGGCTCGGTCGCCTACGACGCCGCGTCGCAGGCCGTGGTGATTTCGTGGAGCGGCAGTCCGCTGCCCGACGGCTGGTATGCGCTGCGTGTCCTAGGCAGCGACCCGCAATACGCGCCGCTCAGTGTCTACGGTCAGCCGTTGGCCGACGGCGCCGATGTGGCGTTCTACTTCGGCGTCAATGCCGTCGGGCCAGTCGATCTGCAGGCCGCCGAGGTGACCGGCAGCGAAGGCCAACTCGTGATACTGCAGGCGACGTTCCGCAATCCGGCCAGCCCCGGACCGCACACCGCTACGATCGACTGGGGCGACGGCTGTGTGGAGACCGTGGGAATAGACTCCATACTTCCCATAAATCCCATGAGAATGATGGGAGCAATGGGAAGCATGGGAGCAATGAATTCATCGTTTGGGATTCCCCACGTCTACGCGGACGATGGTCAATACACGATCCGGTTGGCGGTGGCTGACGACGGGCTCGCACTGCCGCCGGCGACGCTGGACGTTGCGGCCTGGATCGCCAATACGCCGCCGACGTTGACGGTGCCTGCGGGAATCGTGCGGCATACGGGATTGGATCTGGAATTGCAGGTCGGCACGTTTACCGATCCGGGTTTCTCGAATCCGGCGGCGGGGACGGTTGAATCGTTTGCGGCCACGATCGACTGGGGCGACGGTTCGGCCGCTTCCGCGGGCTTGGTGACCGTCGTGGATGGTAGCGTCGGCCGCTTGACGAGCGGCACGATTGACGGCAGCCACCGGTACGCGGCGGCGGGGACTTACCAGGTGAGGGTGACGGTCGCCGACGACGACGGCGGGGCGGATGTTCGATCGTTCACACTGGACGTTCAAGCGGTCCAGACCACGCGGTTCTACGTCGTCGACCGGAGCCGCCGGGCCACGTTCTTGTACGATGCCCAGTTCGTGGCAGCGGGCATGTGGCCGCTGGCGCGCAGCAACGCCGCGCCGCGGGGCGTGGCGGCCAACCCGGCCGGAGACACGCTGTGGGTCGTGAACGCCAGCAAGGACGTGTTCGCCTATGACGCCGGTGGGACCGCACGGGGCTCGTGGCGGGCCAACGACCTGCGCCAGCCGCAGGGCATCGCCACGGACGGCCGGCACCTGTGGATCGTCGACGACGCGACGGACCGGGTGTACTTCTATGCCGATGCCGCCGATCGGCAGAGCGGCAAGTGGACGGCGACCCGTTCCTTCCGCTTGCACAAGGACAATGCCAAGCCCAGCGGGCTGACTACCGACGGGAACCTGCTGTGGGTCACGGACGCCCGCTGCCTCAAGCCGCGTGTGTTCGTGTATACGCTGGACGGCCGCCTGGTGGGCTCGTGGGCCTTGGATCCGGCCAATGGCCATCCGCGCGGGATCGCGCTGCAGCGGTCCAGCGGCGACTTGTGGATCGCGGACCGCCACGACGTGTTGGTGTACCGCTACGCCGACGCCGCGACGCGGACCGGCGGCAGTCAGCAGGCCGCCCAAACGTATCGGCTGGCGGCAACCAACCGCACTCCCGAAGGGATCGCCGACCCGGCGACGCAGATTCAGATCGGCGACACGGTCTCGGACGGGATCTCGGACGCCGAGGAAGACGACGAGTTCATGTTCGACGTGGCGCAAGGCGGTCAAACGATCTTCGTCGATTTCCAACTGCTGGCCGGCGGCGGGCTGGAGACGCGTCTGCTGGGCCCCGGCGGCGGCACGGTCTACTCGACGTCCGCCGTCACGGCCAGCGGATTGGACCGCGGACCCTTGGATCTAACGCCCGGGACGTACACGCTGCGCGTCAAAGCGTTCGGTACGGGGACACGCACGTATCGCTTTCAGCTGTGGGACGTGCCGCCGATGGCGGTCGACGACACGCAGATCGGCGCCCTAAATTCGGGCAGCATCCCGTCGCCCGGCGCGGCCCAGCAGTGGCGATTCGACGCGGCCGTCGGCCAGACGATCTACGTCGATTTTCGCGGATCGGCCGGCACCAATCCGATTTTGGAGACCCGTCTGCGGAACCCGACCGGCGGCACGGTCTACACGCAGATCGACTTTGCCGACGACCGCCAGGATCGCGGACCGTTGACACTGGCCGCTGGCGGCACGTACACGCTGGAGGTCAACGGCCGCGGCGACCAGACCGGCGGCTACGCCTTTCAACTCTGGGACGTGCCGCCGGACCGCGAGCAGTGGATCCCGCGGAACTCGCCCATCCGCGGCGAGACCACCTCGCCCGTGGATCGCGTGCGTTACCAATTCGACGCCGCGGCGGGCGAACAGTTTTTGCTGGACGTGATCGAAAACCCGCAGCAGGTGTATTTTGACTTGATACGACCGTCGGGCGGCTTCGTGTTCCAGCGGCAGACGGGCGACCAGCTGCCGGCCGCGCTCGCCGAGACGGGCACGTACACGCTGGTCGCGTCCAGCTACAAGCCGGTCACCGGCGTCATCAGCGACCGGTTCGGGGCGTTTCAATTTCAGGTCCAGCAAGTGGCCGCGCCGGCGGTCGGCGTGCCGGACAGTCAAGGGACCGATTTCTGGCTCGCCTTTACGCGACACGCCCGCGATGTCTTGGGCGCCAAGGACGTCGAGCTGGTGCTGCAGATTACCAGTCCGGTCGACACATCGGGCACGGTGATGCTGCCCGGATCGGGACTTCCGGGATCAACACCGTGGATGACGTCGTTCGTGGTTCGCGCGGGCCAGGTCACCCGGATCGCGCTGCCGGCCTCGGCCGAGATCGGCGGCAGCGACCAGGTGGAATCGCGCGGCGTGCGGGTGCGGGCCTTGGACGAAGTTACGGTGTACGCGCTCAGCTACTTGCCGTACAGTTCCGACGGCTACCTGGGGCTGCCCTGCGACACGTTCGGCACCGAGTACCTGGTGGTCTCGTATGACGAAGGCAACGCGCTGACGGGCCGCACGTCGTCGTTCGGCCTGGTGGCTGCGGCGGACGGCACGACCGTGACCGTGACGCTGCCGGTGGCGGTCGGTACGCGGGCGGCGGGCGTGCCGTATTCGATTCTGTTGAACGCCGGTCAGGTCTACGAACTGACCACCACGACCGTCGCCGACTTGACGGGCACGGTGATCCTGGCGGACAAGCCGATCGGCGTCTGGGGCGGGCACCGCTCGGCGCGGATTCCCGCCGGGTACAGCGCGGCCAATTATCTGGTCGAGCAGTTGCCGCCCGTCGATACGTGGGGCCGACACTTCGTCACCGTGCCGCTGGCCACACGGACCGGCGGCGACCGCTTTCGCCTGCTGGCCGCGCGGGACGGGACCGAAGTCCGCGTGGACGGCACGCCGGTCGCGACGCTCGATCGCGGCCAGTTCTTCGAGACGGTGCTCGTCCAGCCGGCCCAACTCGCCGCCAGCGGGCCGATCCTGGTAGCGCAGTTCGCCCACGGCTACGGCTACGACAACGCGCTCGGCGATCCGACGTTGTTGCTGGTGCCGCCGGTCGAACAGTATTTGGATCGCTACACGCTGGCCGTCCCGCTGACCGGCTTTGACGTCAATTATATTAACGTTGTCGCGCCGTCAGAGGCCGTCGGCGCGATCCTGCTGGACGGCGCGCTGATCCCCGCCGCCGCGTTCAGCCCGATCGGCGCCGGCCGCTACTTCGCCGCCCGGCTGCCCGTCTCGCCCGGCACCCACCAGCTGTCGTCCGTCGCCCCCCACCGCCCCTTCATCCTTCCTCCCTCATCCCTCATCCTTCCTCCCTCCTCCTTCATCCTTTCCCTTCTCCGCTTCGGTCTACGGTTTCGCCGACGCCGATGCCTACGGCTATTTGGGCGGCCAGGCGTTTGGGCGGATCAACGCCGTCACGAACTTTGATTTGACGCCCAAGGCGGCCAGCCTCCTGGTCGGCAGCCAACAGCTGTTCGTGGCCGCGTTGACCGACGGCGATTGGCAGCCGCTGGCCGGCGTGCGTGTGGATTTTGCCGTTGTCGGCACGCACGCGGGCAGCGGGTTTGCATTCACCGACGGCCTGGGCCGCGCCGTGTTCGCGCTGACCGGTTCGCAGCCCGGCGGGGATACGGTCACCGCGTCGGTCGGCAGCTGGTCCGAGACGGCGGCGGTCAGCTGGATCGCGGCGGCGCCCACGGTGATCGTCACCGAGCCGGCGCCGGACAGTCGGCTGCGGGCCAGGTCTTACACAGTGTTGACCGGCCGCGCCACACCGGGCTCGCCCGAGGTGCCGATCGAGGCGGTGACGGTCAACGGCCATCCCGTCGACATGCTGGACGCGGCCGGCAACTTTTTCGCTTTGCTGCATGTTGAATCCGGCCCGATGACGCTGACCGTCGAAGCCACCGACGCGTGGGGCCAGTCGGCCACGGCCAGTGTCACGCTGATCGGCGTCGAGCCACCGGCAGGCGGGTTCGCGTTCGACCAGGCTTACGACACGACCGCCGCCGGCCGATTGACATACGAAGGCACGTTCCTCAACCGCCAGACGCAGACGTTGCACGCGGCCATGCGGCTGATCAACACCGGCGCCGCACCGCTCCGCGCCGACGTACTGGCCGTATTCGACCAACTCTCGCCGTTAGATGTCTCGCTGACCGCCGCCGAAGGCACGACGCCCGAACACGCGCTCGTCGTGCCGCCGTCAGGCGATGACGATCTGCCGCCCGAAAAGCAGCCCGAGTCCGTGGATCCCAAACTGCCGCCCGAAGAGCAACCCGGCAAGCAGCCTGACACCAGCACCCCGAACCCGAAAGATCCTCCCGCCCCCACGATCCCTGATCCCGTTCCCAGCAACCGGCAAGTCCCCGCGGATTGCCCCTACGTGACGTTCGACGCCTCGTCGTTCGATGCCGCCTCGGTCAGTCCGGCGGGCGTGCTGCTGCCCGCCGAAACCAGCCTTGCCGTCCCCGTGCGGTTCGCCAACCCGCGATACGCCCGGTTCGAGTTTGCCGTCACGCTGCTGGCCGTCGGCAACCGGCCGCCCGAGTTCAATTCGCTGCCCGTACCCGACGCCGCCATCGGCCGCCCGTATCGCTACGGCGCCGCTGCGTCGGACACGGACGGCGATGTGGTAACGTATCGGCTTAGCGCCGGTCCGGACTTCTTGCTCGTCGATCCCTACACGGGCCTCGTCAGCGGCACGCCCGGCGCGAGCGACGTGGGTACGCACCAGGTGGAACTGATCGCCGACGACGGCTACGGCGGCAGCGCGCGGCAGACTTTTCCATTGCAAGTCTGGGAGACACTCCCCAACCGGCCGCCTCTGTTTCAAACGGTCCCCATCGCGCAAGTCGCCGCGGGTGCCGATTACACCTACGCATCCCGCGCCGACGACCCGGACGGCGACGTGTTGCAGTACACGCTGGACACCGGCCCCTCGGGCATGACGGTCGACGAAGCCACAGGCGTCGTCCGCTATCCCCAAGCGGCCGCGGGCACGCACACCGTCAGTTTGCGCGTCGCCGACGGCCGCGGCGGCCAGGCCCAGCAGACGTTCGTCCTAACCGTGGGCGACGGGACGCCGAACGTCGCGCCCCAGTTCGTTTCCAGCCCACCCGTCCGCGGCGCAGCGGGCCAGTTGTACCAGTACCAGCCCGGGATCGTCGATCCCGACGGCGGCCCGCCGCAGTTTTCGTTAACCCAAGCCCCCGCCGGCATGACCATCGACGCCGCCACGGGCCTGGTCCGCTGGCAGCCCACGGCCCAACAAACGGGCCTGCAAGCCGCCACGCTGCGGGTAACCGACCAGCACGGCGGCGCCGCCGCCCAGCACTGGGCGATCGACGTGACATCCACGGCCATCAACCGGCCGCCGGCCTTCGTAGAACGGGCTTTCAACCCGTTCGTCACCGTCGACCAGCCGGCCGCGATTCCTATCCAAGCCCAAGACCCCGAAGGCGACACGCTGCGTTACGAACTGCTCTCCGCCCCCGCCGGCATGACGCTGTCCATTCTTCTTCCGGACGAGGGCCAGGGCGATGGCACCGTCCTCACCTGGACGCCCACCGCCGCCGACCTCGGCTGGCACCGCGTCGTGGTTCGCGCCTACGACCCGCTGGACGCCTTCGCCCAGCAGACCGTATACCTCGAAGTCCGCCGCCCCAACACGCCGCCCCGCTTCACCAGCGAGCCGCTGACGACCGGCACCGCCGGCGCCGTCTACCGCCACCTGGCCGCCGCCGAGGACGACGAAGACACCGTGACCTTCGGCATCATTCAAAGCCCGCCGGGCCTGACCATCGACCCCGCCACCGGCCTGCTGTTCTGGCGATCGACTCCGACCGACGCCGGCCCGCACGCGGTCACCGTCCGCGCCACGGACGATCGCGGCTTGTGGACCGACCAGCCGTTTACGCTGCAGCTGCTGCCCGACGCCGAACCGCCGGCGGTCCGCGTTTCGCTGAGCCACAACCCGATCTGCCTGCCCCTGGGGACTGACGCGAGTCTTCTAAGTTGCGCATCGTCTCCGCCGAGCTTGCTCGGTGGGACGGCGATTCTGCCCTACTGCGGAGCCACCGCAAGCGATACGCCCCCGCCGAGCTTGCTCGGTGGAGCGGATGATTCCCTTGCCTGCGGCACCATCACCTCGACCGTCATCGTCCAAGTCCACGCCGTCGACAACGTCGCCCTGGCCGGCGTCACGTTATCCTTGAATGGCACGCTCCTGCCGCCCGAGGTCTGGTGGCGTTACGAATTCACCCCGCCCGCTCCCGGCCTGTACACCTTTACCGCGACGGCCACCGACACCGCCGGCAACGTCGGCAACGCGACGACCGCGCTCCGCGTCTTTGACCCCGCCGACACCACCCCGCCGCGGGTCGAGATCACCAGCCCCGCCGTCGGCGACGTGATCACGTACTTGACCGACATCACCGGCTCGGTCACCGACGAGCACCTCGAATTCTACCGGCTGCAATACGCCTTGGCCGGCAGCGAGCAATGGACCACGTTCTTTGATTCGGCCGTCGAGCGGGGTGTGCCGCATCCTGACGGCGGCGTGACCGACGGCCTGCTGGGCGTCTTCGATCCCACGCTGTTGCAGCGTGACGACTATGACCTGCGCGTGGTAGCGCAAGACATCAACGGCCTGACCACGATCGTCCAGTTGGGCCTGCCGGTCAGTGTCGAAGCCCAAGCCGTGCTCGGCAATTTCCGTCTGGACTTCACCGACCTGAGCATACCGCTGGCCGGCATCCCGATCCAGATCCACCGCACCTACGACACGCTGAACGCCGCCCGCAGCGGCGATTTCGGCTACGGCTGGACGCTGGGCATCGCCCAAGCCAACGTGCGCGAGAGCGTCCGCGTATCGGAGGCCGAGCGTTCCGGCATCACTGCGATCTTCGGCGCCGCCCCGTTCCGGCCGGGCACGCGCGTCTACCTGACCAACCCGGCCGGCCGCCGCGTCGGTTTCACGTTCGACCCCGTCCCCGAAGGCGGCGTGTTGGGCACCATCTGGCGACCCCGTTTCACCCCCGACCCCGGCGTCTACGACCAGCTGACCGTCGCCGACCTGCCCCTGTCCCAACGCGACGACGGCACGTTTGCCCACTATCCCGTCAACCTGCCATACAACCCCAGCCAATACAGCTTGACCACCAAAGACGGCCACACGTACCGCTACGACCAATTCACCGGCCTGCTGGACGTCACCGACCGCAACCAGAACGTCCTGACCTACACCGCCGACGGCATCACCAGTTCCACCGGCGCCGCGATCCGCTTCCACCGCGACGCCCAAGACCGCATTGTGGCCATCGAAGACCCCGACGGCAACACGATCGCGTACACCTACAACACGGCCGGCGACCTGGTGGCGGTGACGAACCAGACGGGCGAAGTCACCACGTACTTCTACCGCAGCGATCGCCCGCACTACTTCGACCGCTACGTCTGCCCGTCGTGCGTGCCGATGGTCCGCACTGAATACGACCAGGCCGGCCGCGTCGTAAGCACGTACGATGTCCTGGGCAACCCGGTCACTCAGAGTTATGACGTGGCCAACAATACCGAAGTCATCGGGGACCGGCTGGGCAACGAGACGACGTTGACCTTCGACAGCCGCGGCAACATCGTCTCCGAGACGAACTCGCTGGGACACACCGTCCAATACCAGTACGACGCCCGCGACAATCTGGTCGGCGTCACCAACGCCCGCGGATACGAGAGTCGCTTCGATTACGATGCGCGCGGCAACGTCACCGGCTCGACCGATGCCCTCGGCAACACGTACTCGGCAATCTTCAACGAATTCAACCAGATCGCCGTGGCGACCGATCCGCTGGGCCGCACGGCCGTGTACCGCTACGACGCGCGCGGCAACCTGGTCGAGCTGGTCAACGCCGCGGGTGACAGCAGCTTCTTGGACCACGATGTGCATGGCCGGGTTGTCAGCATCACGGACAATCGCGGCAACACGACGACCTTTGAATACGGCACCGGCGGGCTGCCAGTACGAGCCACAAACGCCGACGGCTCGACGCGCCAGTTCCAGTACAACACGTTCGGGCTGGTGACCAGCTACGCGGACGAAACCGGCCAAGCGACCACGTTCCGGTACGACGCCTCGGGAAAAGTGCTGTCGGCCACCGATCCGCTCGGTGCCGTCACTCAGTTCACCTACGACGCGTCGCGTCTGGTCGCCATCACCGACCCGCTGGGCCGCGTCCAGCGATTCGAGCACGACGAAGCTCAA
>Ga0351850_1161_pt2 | contig 19014 bp, 16 predicted proteins | sample TotcelHFGM3001N4_FD_206796 | JGI IMG/M metagenome (GOLD analysis project Ga0351850, IMG submission 206796) | Enriched cells from coal bed in the Powder River Basin, Montana, United States - Total cells FGM rep1 HSBNCT.FGM.300.1.N4 ...
GAGTTGAACCGCGGCGGAAGCTTCCGTCGAGCAGCGTCAGCACTTCGCTCATATCCTTGCGCGACCGTTCCGGAAGAAGGGGAGGAAGAGGCCCCCGGCGAGTTGCTCACGGAGTGGCAGTCACGCCCCATTCGGCTGGCGCTGCCGGACGGGCACCAGAAGACGCCGGCAGTCGAGTTGCTCGACCGTGCCGGCCTTGGCGTGCCGGGCTATTCGGGCAGAACGTCCGAGCGACGCCTACTCGCCGATGCAGACTGGTTGTCCGTGAAGGTCATCAGGCCGCAGGACATGCCGCTGCAAGTTGCCAGCGGCCATTTCGACGTGGCAATAACGGGTCAGGATTGGCTCACCGAGCACCGCGTCTCATTTCCGGGCAGTCCGGTAACCGAATTGGCTGACCTTGGATTTGGCAAGGTGAGGGTGGTGGCTGCACTGAGCGAGAAGATTCCGGTCAACTCGACCGAGGAGCTTCGCCAGTATATGGCGAAGGGGGGCATCAGGTCGTTGAGGGTTGCCTCGGAGTACACCAATATCGCTGACAAGTACCTGCGGGACAACCGCATCGGATCCTATCGGGTTATGCCAACGTGGGGCGCCAGTGAGGCCTTCCTTCCTGATGACGCCGATCTCCTCGTGGACAACACCCAGACGGGTAAGACGCTGGTGGATAACGGACTGAAGATCATCGAGGTGATCCTGCGCTCGAGTGCCTGCCTCATCGCTAACGTTGAAAGCCTTCAGGACCCTCTGAAGAAATCGAAGATAGACTCGCTGTCTGCGCAGCTTGCGGGGGCGGTCCAGTGAGACGCGCCTGCGGGTATGACGCGGCCGCCCTGATGCTTGTGCGCCAGGACCCGCTGAACTCTCTATCGGGGCAGCCTTCGCTTCTCGAGGGCATCCGAAGAGTCTATGGTGAGCCGCTCACCCCCTCAGAAGTTGTCGAGCGCATCGTCGAGGATGTCCGTGTTCGCGGTGACGAGGCGATTTGCTTCCACACAAGAGCCGTGTCGGGAATCACCGTGCCATCACTCGAAGTGCCGAAGGCCGATATTGCGGTCGCATGTGAACGGGTTGATAGCGCGCTGGTTGACGCATTGCGTCTGGCGGCAAGCCGGATCCGGCAGTTTCATGAAGCGTGCGCTATCCAGACAGGTTCTCGATTCGTAGACGCCGAGTTGGGGCGCCGCATCCTCCCCCTGCGAAGGGTAGGCCTGTACGTCCCGGGGGGAAGGTACTCATACCCATCCTCAGTTCTGATGTCCGCCATCCCTGCGAAGGTGGCCGGTGTTTCTGAGGTGGTCGTCGCCACTCCGCCGAACGCTGAGGGACGGGTTGCCCCGGCGACGCTGGCGGCATGCGCGATTGCGGGCGTTGACCGTGTCTTTGCCATGGGAGGAGCACAGGCCATCGCGGCGCTTGCCTATGGAACTGCCACGGTACCGCGTGTGGATAAGATATGCGGACCGGGGAATATCTTCGTCACCCTTGCGAAGAAGAAGGTGTTTGGGTCTGTGGCCATCGACAGTCTCGCCGGCCCCAGTGAGGTGCTCATAATCGCTGATGCCGCCGCATCTCCTGAGTACTGTGCGGCCGACATGCTGGCGCAGGCCGAACACGACCCGGAGGCTGTGGTCGCGCTCGTCACCGACTCAGAGGACCTCGCGGATCGGGTCGAAGCAGAGGTGTCACTGCAGCTCAAGTCCCTCGGCAATCCTGCGCCGGTGGTCGAGGCCATCGAGCGGGGAATCATCGCAGTTGTTGACTCTATCGCGGAGGCGGTCAGCCTGTGCAATGAGTTCGCCCCGGAGCATCTGGAGGTACTCGTCGAGCGGCCGCAGGACTATCTGGACACAATCCGCAATGCAGGGTGCATCTGCCTCGGCGGCGAGTCGCCCGTGGTAATGGGCGACTACGTCGATGGACCAAGTCACGTTCTTCCGACGGGGGGGAGCGCCCGCTTCTCTTCGGTACTCAGTGTGGAGGACTTCGTGAAGTATTCCAGTATCGCTCAACTCAGCGGTGCTACAATGTCTCGCCTCGGGCCTGCTGCTGTCACGATTGCGAGAGCCGAGGGGCTCGAGGCACATGCGCGAGCAGTGGAGAAGCGACTCCATCGCGCTCGATGAGCGCGCGTGGGCTTTGACGAGGTGACCGTTGAACATCGACAGTGTTGAAGCGTTGGCGCGCCCCGGCCTCACAACCATGCGAGGCTATGACCCCGTCGAACCGATCGATGTGCTGGAGAGGGAAATCGGCAGGAGCATCGTCAAGCTCGACGGCAACGAGAACCCCTATCTCTCTTCGCCGAAAGCGCGTGAGGTGCTGGCGCATTTTCCGTATTACCACATCTATCCAGACCCGCTTCAGCGCAACCTGCGCGAGGCGCTCGCTACGTATACGGGTTTCCCCGCGGCCAATATCGTCGCGGGCAACGGCAGCGATGAGCTGATCGACCTCACCCTCCGGCTCTTTGTCAGGGAAGGCGACGAGATACTCAATGCGCCTCCGACCTTCGGCATGTATCCGTTTCTGGTCACCATCGCAGCTGGCAGGCTGGTGAATGTGCCCCGTCGCAGCGACTTCTCCCTGGACGTCGACGGGCTCCGCGGTGCGGTCACGCCCAGGACGCGGGTGGTCTTTGTTGCGTCCCCGAACAATCCGACCGGCGACCTGGTGACCGAGAATGAGGTGCGACGGTTGCTCGCGCTCGGTGTCGTGGTGGTCGTCGACGAGGCATACTACGAGTTCGCGAGCGGCACGGTAGCCTCGCTTATACCGGCGAACCCCAACTTGATTGTGCTGCGCACGTTCAGCAAATGGGCCGGCCTGGCGGGCCTTCGCGTGGGATACTGCATCTGCCACGAGAGACTCGCGGGTCATCTGCTCACCATCAAACAACCGTACAACGTCAATGTAGCGGGTGAGGCCGCTGCGATCGCCTCTCTGCAGGATGTCGAGTATCTGCTCGGCAATGTGGATAGACTGAGGCGCGAGCGGGACAGAATGTATGCGCGCCTGGCTGCAATTCCGTGGCTGCATCCCCATCCCTCGCAGGCCAATTTCGTGCTATGCCGAGTGAATGAGAAGAACAACGCGACGGAGACGACGGCTCGCCGGCTCAGGGATGGTTTGAGGCGTCGAGGCATCCTGGTCCGGCACTACGAAGGTGAACAGCTCAGGGACTGCCTCCGCATCAGCGCCGGTCTTCCGCAGGACACGGACGCGCTTCTGGAAGCGCTGGAGGAGGTCTGGAGTGAATTGTAGAGCGGCAAGCATCACGCGGGATACGAAGGAAACCAGAGTCAATATCCAGCTGACGATAGATGGTTCCGGCCAATCGGACGTGCACTCCGGGGTACGCATGTTCGACCACTTCCTTGCGCAGATTGCCCGGCACGGGATGTTCGACCTGGCTGTGTCAGCATCCGGGGATGACCAGCATCACGTGGTTGAGGATGTTGCCATCTGCCTCGGCAAGGCATTCAACGAGGCGCTCGGGGACAAGAAGGGCATTGCCCGCATGGGACATGCAATCGTGCCGATGGACGAAGCGCTCTCCTCTGTGGCAGTTGACATCAGCGGTCGCGGCGCCGGGTATGTGTCAGCGCCATTCGCCGGCGCGATGATTGGCGAACTCGAGAGCGACATGGTGCGCCACTTCCTGCGGACGTTTGCCGTCGAGGGACGTATCACACTCCACGCGCGCATCGAGTGCGGACTCAACGACCACCACAAAGCGGAGTCCCTGTTCAAGGCGCTCGCGAGAGCACTGGACGACGCCTGCCGCCTCGACACAAGGCGTGCAGGGGATATCCCCAGCAGCAAGGGCGTGCTTGAAGGCTGATTGTGACCATTGATGTGGTTCTTCCTGAGGCGTCGTCTGACCCGGCCACCGCGACTCCTCTCGCCATTTCGGAAGTTCAGTGTGGTAGTCTGTATTGGAGGCAGTGAGCATGATGAAACGTATCGGCGTATTTACGAGCGGTGGTGACGGCCCCGGCATGAACGCCGCCATTCGCGCTGTGGTGCGCTGCGCCGTGGCAAATGACCTCGAGGTCATCGGCATTCGTCGAGGCTACGCGGGGCTGCTCGACGGTGAGACAGTGGAGTTGGGCCCGAGGTCAGTCGCCAACATCATCCACAGGGGAGGGACCATGCTGGGCACGGCGCGCTCCGAGGAGATGAGGACTCCTGCGGGCTTGAAGAAGGCAGCCAGCAATCTTGATGCGCTCGGCATAGACGGGCTTGTTGCCATCGGTGGAGATGGCACTTTTCGTGGTGCTCAGGCTCTCTCTGAGTTGACCAGCGTCCACGTTGTGGGCGTGCCGGGCACCATCGACAACGATTTGTACGGGACGGATTCAACCATCGGCTTCGATACCGCCGTAAATACGGCCCTCGAAGCAATAGACCGGCTCCGTGACACTGCGGAAGCCCACGAGCGACTGTTCTTCGTCGAGGTGATGGGACGTACCCGTGGCTTCATCGCTCTGAGCGCCGGCGTAGCGGGTGGCGCGGAGGACGTGCTGGTGCCGGAGGTTCGCACGGATCTTGATCAGCTATGCACCAACATCTCCGCTCGAGTTGCCGCGGGCAAGCGCGCGAGTATCGTGGTGGTGGCCGAGGGCGATGATGCGGGACACGCGTTTGAAGTGGCTGAGAAGCTCGGCCGCAGGCTGGTGATGGACTACCGGGTCTGTGTACTTGGCCACATCCAGCGGGGCGGTGCGCCGTCGGCACAGGACAGGCTGCTCGCCAGCAAGCTCGGGGCGGGTGCGGTGCTCACGCTGATCGAAGGCCGTTCCGGTGTCATGGTTGGCCTGCTGAATGGACGGGTGGTCGAGACCCCGTTTCAAGAGACGTTTACGAAACAGAAGGAACTCGACACTGAGTTGCTCTACCTAATGAAGGTACTTGCGAGGTGACAGGATGAAGCAGATGACGATAGGGAAGTATCGTGGAGTACAGCGACTCGCCGACAAGCGTGGCAGCATATGTATGTGTGCGCTGGATCACCGTGGGTCGCTCGCAAAGATGCTCAAAGAAGGCACGGGGGTGGCCCCCACGTACCAGGACATGGTGGACTTCAAGTTCGATATCTGCAGTGCGCTGTCCCCGCATTGCAGCGCGATTCTCCTCGACCCAGTGTACGGCGCGGCCCAGGCAATCGCTGCCGATGTCCTGGCAGGGGGTACGGGCCTGCTGGTATCACTGGAGGAAACCGGTTACGAAGGTGGAGGCGAGGCGCGACTCAGCCGGTCACTGGAGGGGTGGAACGCTGCGAAGGTGCGAAGGATGGGTGCGGATGGAGCCAAGCTGTTGCTCTATTACCGGCCGGATGTACCGGTAGCTGCGCGGCAGCGTGCCCTTGTGCAGCAACTCGCTGCGGCGTGCGACGAACAGGACCTTGCTTTCATCGTGGAGCCGGTGGGTTACGCGGTCGGAGATGAGTCGGCGAGCGGACGCTACTCCAGTCTGAAGCCCGATGTCGTCATCAAGACCGCGGCCGAGATAACCCCACTTGGGATAGATGTGCTCAAAGCGGAATTCCCGGCCGACGCAAAGACCGAGAAGAATGCCGGCGTCATGCTAGACAACTGCAAGAGGCTCAACGACGCCAGCAAGGTGCCGTGGATCATCCTCAGCGGTGGAGTGGATTTCGACCTGTTTGTTCGTCAGGTGGAGATTGCCTCCAAGGCCGGAGCGTCGGGATTCCTCGGAGGACGCGCCTTGTGGCAAGAAGCCACGTCAATCAAGGCGCGTCAGGCGCGGCAGGAGTTCTTCCGGACGACTGTTGTCGATAGGCTGCGGATCATCATGGCCGCCGCCAATGCGTACGGCACTCCGTGGTACCGCAAGGTAAGCGCCCCCGCAGTCGTTGAGGACTGGTACAAGGCGTACTGAGGCAAAGACAACCAACTCACTACGCAGAGGCCTGGGCGAGCCAGCGGAAGACCGTGGTGTAGCGTTCGGTTGTCTCCGCGATGACGTTGGGAGGCAGTGGGGGGATGGGCAACCGGTCGTTCCAGCCGGTGCCAATCAGCCAATCACGCACGGGCTGCTTGTCGAAGCTGGGTTGTGCTCTTCCAGCGGCATATGTCGCCATCGACCAGAAACGGCTCGAATCGGGCGTCAGTGCCTCGTCGATGAGTATGAGCGTCCCGTTATGCCAGCCGAATTCGAACTTCGTATCCGCGATGATGATGCCGCGTTGCCGCGCGTATGCCGCGGCGTGAGTGTAGAGCGCCATGCTTGCGTTCTGAAGCGCCGGCATTGTGTCCCGGAGCGACAACTCATCGATGTCAGCCTCTGTCAGGGGGCGGTCATGCTCCGTTTCACCTTTCGTGGTGGGGGTGAACAGAGGCGATGGGAGTTCCTCGCTCTCCTTGAGTCCCGCCGGCATGGGGAGTCCCTGGATGGTTCCATGCTGGCGATACTCACCCCACGCTGAGCCGGACAGGTAGCCACGGATGACGCATTCGACCGAAATCCGTTGCGCCTTCCTCGCTATCATCGAGCGACCGATGAGGTAGTCGGGCAAGCTCTCGGACAATCCAAGGCGGTCAGTCAACCGCTTCACTGCGGCGGAATCATCCACCAGCGCCACCATGTGATTGTCGATGATTCCGGCTGTCTGCTTGAACCAGAAGGCCGACATCTGGTTGAGCACCCGACCCTTATCAGGAACACCCGAAGGAGTGACGATGTCGAAGACCGAGATCCGGTCGGTAGAGACGATGAGTAGCTCCTCACCAAGGTCATACACGTCCCTGACCTTCCCTCGCTGAAACAACGGGAGAGGCAGATGCGTCTCGGTTATCACGTTCATTCAGAACTTCCTCCTAGCATGACCTCGGGGCGAGCGTACTCGAATGGCCTGAGATATCACCTGAAGCACCAGACATTCCGGCCCGTGCAAAGATGTTGTCGATCTCAGCGAGGAAGCGTCCGTAGTCGAACACCGCATCGAGTTCGGGAGCGGTCAACCGCGCGGACACGTCCGGGTCAGCGGCAAGCAGGTCCCTCAGCGGCTGTCCTGACTGCCATGCAGTCATGGCATTGCCCTGCACTATCTTGTACGCGTCCTGTCTTGTGAGACCCTTGTCGATAAGTGCTATCAGAGCCCGCTGGGAGAAGATCAGTCCCCTCGTCAGTTCGACATTCTGTCTCATCTTGTCCACGTTTACATGCATACCTGAGACAACGGAGGTGAACAGGGTCAGGATGTAGTCAAGCGCCAGGCATGAGTCCGGCAGAATGACGCGCTCAACAGAAGAATGACTGATGTCCCGTTCGTGCCACAAGGCGACGTTCTCGAGGGACGCGAGCGCATTGGCGCGCAGCAACCGCGCAAGACCGCTCACTCGTTCGCAGAGCTCAGGATTGCGTTTGTGCGGCATCGCCGACGAGCCGGTCTGCCCGGCCGCAAATGGCTCCTCCAGTTCCTGGACCTCGGTCTTCTGAAGTGCACGGACCTCCGTGGCGAACTTGTCCAGCGAACTCCCGATTATCGCAATAGTGGTGAGCAGTTCGGCGTGTCGGTCGCGCTGGACTATCTGATTCGAGATCTCAGCACAACCGAGTCCCAGATGGCGGCAGGCATTCTCCTCTACCGCAAGGGGCACTGTGGAGTGCGTGCCGACGGCCCCGGATATCTTCCCTACTGATACGATGTCGATCGCCCTTTCAAGGCGGACGGCGTTCCGCTCCATCTCCTTCACCCACAGAGCAAGTTTCAAACCGAATGTCATCGGTTCGGCATGGACGCCGTGGGTCCGCCCCATCATCAGGGTGTGTTTGTGCTCGATGGCGCGGGATTTCAGCACCCGGATGAGTGCTTCAACGTCGCTCAGGAGAATTTCTCCGGCTGCCTTCAGTTGCAGGCCGAGCGCAGTGTCCATGACGTCGGAGGACGTCAGACCAAGGTGTATGTACCGGGATTCCGGACCCAGGCTTTCCGCCACGGCAGCGAGAAACGCGGTGACGTCGTGATGTGTCACCTGCAGAATCTCGGCCAACCTGTCCAGATTGCACGTGGCGGTACGTATGCGGGCCATATCGTCGGCAGGTATCCTGCCGAGTTCGGACCACGCTTCGCACACCGCAATCTCGACCTTGAGCCACAATGCGAACTTGTGGTCGTCGGTCCAGATTTGCTTCATCTCGGGACGTGAATATCGTTCAATCATCGAAACCTCACTGATCTGCAAGCTTGCGTCGATAGGTGCGATACGCGAGCCGCAAGCGATCATCCTGCAGTGCGAGTATCTGGATAGCCGCGAGAGCCGCGTTCTTCGCCCCACTCTTGCCGATGCCCACACAAGTCACCGGGATGCCGCCGGGCATCTGAGCGATGGAGAGCAGTGAATCCACCCCTCTCAGGTCGCTGGTTGGAAGAGGGATGCCGATTACCGGCAGCATGCTCCAACTAGCGAGCACGCCGGGAAGATGGGCGGCGTAGCCGGCGGCAGCGATCAGGACCTTGATGCCGCGTTCCTCAGCAGCCAGCGCATACGAGCGCACTGCCTCCGCGTTGCGGTGCGCCGACACCACGGTCAACTCGTGCGGCACCTGGTACTCAGTCAGTATCTGCAGCGCGGGGGCAATCAGATCCCTGTCGCTCTCACTGCCGATAAGGATGCCAACCACTGGATCCATCTACGACACCTCCCTGCGCGCAATGTCCGTACGATACATCATATCGGCAAAAGAGATTCTTGCGACACTGCTGTAGACTCGGTCACGCGCCTCAGCCATTGTCTCTCCGGTCGCAACGATGTTGAGTACCCGCCCACCGTCGGTGAGGATTCGGCCGGTGGCATCGAGCCTTGTGCCGGCGTGGAAAACAACGACATCTGAGTCCGCGCGGTCAAGTCCGCTAATCACCTTTCCCCTCTCGTAGTGGCCAGGGTAGCCGCCGGACGCCATAACCACACCTACCGAACAGCCGGGCTTCCACGCTATCGACTCCGGCGTCAGCGTGCCTGCAACACAGGACTCGAGTATGTCGAACAAATCGCTCTGCAACCGCGGCAGTATGACCTGCGTCTCGGGGTCGCCGAAACGGGCGTTGAACTCCAGCACGTGGATGCGGTCGAGTTCAACCATGAGCCCAGCGTATATGACGCCCCTGTACACACAACCTTCAGCCGCCATGGCGCGAACCACCGGCGTGATGACGGTCTCAGTCGCCTGCTGCACCATCGCGGCATCGAAGAACCCGGGCGGGCTGTAGCAGCCCATTCCGCCCGTATTCGGCCCCCGGTTGCCATCGTATGCTCGCTTGTAGTCGCACGACGGCACCATGGGGGCGACGTGCTCACCATCACTGAATGCGAGGAGGCTGACTTCCTTGCCTTGGAGAAACTCCTCTATCACGACACGGTCACCGGCCTCGCCGAAGACTCGACGAACGAGGATGTCATAGAGGGCGTCCGTGGCCTCCCGTTGTGTGGTAACGATGAGCGCACCCTTGCCCGCGGCAAGACCGTCGGCCTTGACCACGAACGGTGGTTCAAGTGTAGCCGCATAACCTTGTGCGGTTTCAAACTCCGTGAATACGCGCGAGGCCGCGCAGGGAACGCCGCACTTCCTCATAACGTCGTGTGCGAATGACTTGCTTGCCTCAAGCCGTGCCGCATCGCGGCTCGGCCCGAAGGCCGCTACGCCGGCCTCCTGCATCACATCGACGAGTCCCAGTGACAGCGGCACCTCGGGGCCAACAACGACGAAATCGATATGGCGGTTTTCGGCGAGGGCCACCAGTCCCTGCAAGTCGGTGGTTGGGACGTCCACGTTCTCGGCGATGCCGGCGGTTCCGGCGTTTCCAGGGGCAACGAGTATCTCGCTGACGCGCCTGCTCTGGGTGAGTTTCCACGCCAGCGCGTGCTCTCTCCCACCGCTTCCGACCACCAACACTTTCACGAGAAGCTGCTCCTCTCAATCCGCCGAAAACGGAACAGTGGGCATTTTACGCGCCCGAAGGGTACCGAGAGACAGCAACAGAGGGGTTGCCGGGACAAGCAACTCACTCCCATTCGATTGTTGCAGGAGGTTTGCTCGTGATGTCATAGACGACCCGGTTCACATGCGGCACTTCGTTCACGATTCGGTCGGCTATGCGGTCGAGCAACTCGTAGGGCAACCTAGCCCAGTCGGCTGTCATCGCGTCGGTGCTAGTGACGGCTCTCACCGCGATGAGGTATCCGTACGTTCTGGAATCGCCCATTACGCCGACGCTCCTGACATCGGTCAATACGGCGAAGCTCTGCCACAACTGCCCATAGAGATTCGCTTTCTTGATTTCATGCATGACTATCCAGTCGGCGGAGCGCAGAATCTCCAGACGTTCCCTAGTGACTTCGCCGATGACGCGAATTGAGAGCCCGGGGCCGGGGAACGGTTGACGCCAGATCATCTCCTCGGGCAATCCGAGGGCAAGCCCCACCTCGCGCACTTCATCCTTGAACAGGTATCGAAGCGGTTCGACGAGACTCAACCGCATGTTGGCGGGCAGCCCGCCGACGTTGTGATGGCTCTTGATTCGCGCAGACGCCTTGTGCTCCGCCGAGCTGGCACTCTCGATAACGTCGGGATACACAGTGCCCTGGGCAAGGTAGTCAACCGTCCCCAAGGCGGCGGCCTCTTCCTCAAATATGTGAATGAATTCTTCCCCTACGATGCGACGCTTCTGCTCCGGGTCAATCACTCCGCGCAGTCTTCGCAGGAAGCGGTCAGTCGCATCCACGTACACGACCCGCACCTTCAGATTGTTGGCGAATGTGTTCAGGACGCGCTCCGGTTCTTCACGCCGGAGAAGGCCATTGTTAATGAAGAAACAGACGAGGTTGTCGCCGATAGCCCGGTGGATGAGTGTGGCCGTCACGGCGGAGTCGACGCCGCCCGACAGGGCACATACCACCTTGCCGTCCTTCACCTGCTCCCTGATCCGTTCCACGCTTTCGGTGATGAACTGGGCCGGCGTCCAGTTGCCGCTGCAGCCGCAGATGCGGTACGCGAAGTTCTCGATAATCCGGCGACCTTCGGGCGTGTGGGTGACCTCGGGGTGGAACTGGAGACCGAAGATGTCCTGGTCGTTGCCGATGACGGCGTAGCGCGAATTCTCCGTGTAGGCGAGGGCCCGGAAGCCCGCCGGAAGCTCGGCCACCACATCGCCGTGACTCATCCACACGGGTGTCGAGGGGGGGAGCCCGACGAATAACGGGCACTCATCAATGTCCATGTGCAGCACGGAATGCCCGTACTCACGCTTGTCACCCGGCGTCACCTTGCCGCCGAGCTGGTGCGCTATGGCCTGCATGCCATAGCAGATACCAAGCACCGGCAACCCCTTCTCAAATACGTAGTTCGGAGCAAGAGGGGCGCCGGGAGCGTATACGCTCGCAGGCCCGCCGGACAGAACGAATCCCTTGGGGTTAAGGGTAGCGATTCGCTCCCAGGGGGTATCGCTCGGGAGAATCTCACAATACACATGGCACTCGCGGATTCGCCGGGCGATGAGCATGCTGTACTGGGAACCGAAATCGAGGATGATGATGGTCTCCCGGCCGGAGACCGGAGCCGCCTCCTTGGGAGACGGCTGCTCGCCCTGAATCGCGCTGGCGATGCCGAGATACGTGGATACCTCGATATCATCGCTGGTTGAGATGCGGCGGGTCTTAGTATCTTCTTCCATGACGGGCCGTGTCGAACTGATGGGCGTAGATTAGCATCGACGAATTCTGAACGTCAAGATTGTGTGTGCGGTATTCACCAATGCCGCGCCACACTCCCGCGGTGGGGCGTACCGCCGGGCGCGTCTGGAGTGTAGAATGGCGCTGATTTGGCCGATGTCCGACACGCCCGGGCGCCGCGTGAGGGCTGCGTGAGAATCTGCGCCCTGCAACTTGCGCTAGTCGTCACGCAGTGTTTCCCTGGCAATTGCCCGCATAATTGTTCGTAGAGCGAACGTACGAGACGCTGGGTTGCCCGATATGTCAGAAGAACGACTGTGTAGGCGGAAGACCGGTTGCCAGCATCGGCGCGACCGGACCCTCTTGTGGATTCGTGCGATGCACCGGAGTGAGCGAACGCGCTGACAAGGAGGACACTTGAAGACCGAAGTACTGGCAGAACTGAGAAGCATCGTTGGGGATGACTGGGTGGTGGCCGACCTGAACCTCATCGAGTCGTACCTGGTAGATGTGACGGCTTTGCCTGTCCGTCCGGTGCCCTCTTCGGATGTGGTGGTGGTCAAGCCTGCCAATCCGGAAGAGATATCGCGCATACTTCGTCTAGCAAACGAGAAACTGATTCCGGTGGTTCCCAGGGGAGGAGGGACCGGCTGTGTCGGAGCCGTGATTCCCACAATGGGAGGTATCGTTCTCTCGCTTGAGCGCCTCGACAGCATCATCGAGGTCGACACCGATAACCTCATGGTCGTCGCGGAGGCGGGTGCTACCCTTGAGAAGCTGCTCAAAGCAGTGGAGGCAGTGGGACTCTCGTTTCCTCCGCATCCGGGCGATGAGGGCGCGCAACTGGGTGGACTCGTCGTGATGAACGCGGGCGGAACGCGGGCGGTCAAGTACGGCGTTGTGCGCCAGTATGTCAAGGGACTTGAAGTGGTATTGCCTACCGGTGAGATAGTCAAGATGGGGGGCAAACTACTGAAGAACAACACCGGCCTCGATCTCATGCACCTCATGATTGATTCAGAAGGGATACTCGGCATCGTTACCAAGGTGACGTTCAGGCTCTACCCGAAGTTTGCCGGGACAGCGACCCTCATCATCTCGTTCGACGACCGGCATGCCGCAATCAGGGCTGTGCCGAAGATACTTCAGACGGGAGTTATCCCCCTTGCATTGGAGTACGTAGAGCGCGATGTTATCGAGATTTCCGCCAGGCACCTCGGCAAGCACTGGCCGGCAGAGAAGGGCAACGCGCACCTCATAGCTATCATCACCGGCAGCAACGAGGATGATGTGTACCAACAGGCCGGGGACGTACTGAAGATATGCGAAGGTCTCGGCGCCGTGGATACGGTCATGGCTGAGACCCGCGAGGAACAGGCGGACATCCTCAAGATGCGCAGCGAACTGTACTCGGTTCTGAAGCCTACGGTTGCTGACGTGCTTGACATGGCGATACCCCCCGCGGAGATAGCCGTCTTCCTTGACATGGTCGACGAGATTGGAAAGAAGTACCACACTCGCATCATCACCTACGGGCATGCCGGCGACGGCAATCTCCATCCTCATCTGCCGCTGGAGCTCCACGAGAGGGGGCAGCTCAAGGCAGTCAAACTGGATTTGTACCAAGCCGCCATCAAGCTCGGAGGCACTATCACGGCTGAGCACGGCGTGGGCAAGTGCAGATTGAACGAGGTGCCCTTGAATATCGACCCGAAATCGCTCGAACTCATGCGCGGACTGAAGAAGCTGTTCGACCCGAATGGCATCCTGAACCCCGGAACCGCGATTCCGTGATGCTAGCGAACGCATTCCGATCAGCCTGTAAGGAGGCATTCGAGATATGGAAGGCTTCTTGAGACCTATCGGCCCCGCCGGAGCCAGGGACTACGTTGCGGTTGTGCCCACAGTGGGATGCGTGAACGAGGTGGCCAGGCGCATCGCGGCATCCGTGCCGGCGGCGCGGCCCATGCTGCACCACCATGGCTGCTGCCAGCTCCCCACCGACGTGAAGATAGTTACCGATGTACTTGCCGGAATCTGTCGCAATCCCAACGTTGCCGCCGTGGTCCTCGTGAGCCTCGGTTGCGAGTCCGTCACGGCTGAGGACATAGTGGCCGCGGTCAAGCCGGACAAGCCCGTGGAGCTCGTGCGGGTACAGGCCGTCGGGGGCATCACCGTTGCGGTCGAGAAAGGCGTGGAGGCCGCTGCACGAATGGCGGATTGCCGTTCCGGGAGGCGAGGCGAGGTTCCCGTGTCTCAACTTATTATTGGCGTGAAGTGCGGAGCATCCGATACCACATCGGGGCTTGCGTCCAACACTGCCACAGGGAATGCCGTTGACCGGCTCGTCCGCGCCGGCGCAACCGTGCTGTTCGGCGAGACCACAGAAGTCATCGGCGCCGAGCACATCCTTGTACGCCGCGCCTGCAACGACAAAGTTGCGTCAGAGCTCCTTGGCTACGTCACAGCCATGGAGGCGCGCGTCAATGCGATGGGGGTCGACATGCGGGGAGGGCAGCCGACGGAGGGCAATATCCGTGGCGGGCTGACCACCATCGAGGAGAAGTCTCTCGGTGCAATTGTGAAATCGGGCTCCATGCCGATTTCGGGCGTCGTGCGGTACGGTGAACGACCCGGCGCACCGGGGCTGTATTTCATGGACTCACCCGGCAGGGAGATGGAGTTCCTCACCGGACTCGCCTCGGCGGGCTGCCAGGTGATGTTGTTCTCCACTGGAATCGGTGCGCCGCAGGGATTCTCGCTGGCGCCGGTCATAAAGATATGCGGCAATGCCAACACGTGCCGCAACCTGGGTGAGTACATCGACCTCGATGTGAGCCGCATTGTGGCGGGCACGGAGTCAGTTGATGAAGCTGGGACGCGGGTCTTGAACGCAGTCCTCCGCGTCTTCTCCGGTGAACTGGTCAAGTCTGAGATTCTCGGATACGACTCGTCGGGTGTCAACTCCAACATTTATACTATTGGCCCCACCATCTGATTCACAGACTTTGGAGAGGAGAACCCCAGGCATGTTTGATGTAGACAAACTGAAGGCCATCGTGGGCGCGGACTGGGTTGTTGTCGACCGCAACCAGATGGCAAGCTACCTTGTCGACGAGACGTACACCGGCCTTATCATGAAGCCCGCCGACAACGTAGTGGTGGTCAAGCCCGCCAACACCGGCGAAATCGCCCGGATACTGAAGCTGGCCAACGAGCTGAACTTCCCCGTGTATCCGCGCGGCGGAGGCACCGGGGTTTGCGCAGGTTCAATCCCCACCAGAGACGGCGTCATCGTCTCACTGGAGCGGCTCGACAAAGTAGTCGAAGTGGACCGCGAGAACCTGATGGTTGTTGCCGAGGCGGGTGTCACCCTTGCACAGTTGCTTGAAGCCGTTGAAGCTGAGGATCTCAACTTCCCCCCCCCATCCCGGCGACGAAGGAGCACAATTGGGCGGCCTTGTTGCCTGCAACGCGGGTGGAACCCGGGCGGTCAAGTACGGCGTGGTCAGAAACTACGTGAAGGGACTGGAGGTTGTTCTCCCCACCGGCGAGACAGTCCAGATGGGCGGCAAGCTCCTGAAGAACAATACTGGCCTCGACCTGATGCATCTGCTCATCGACAGCGAAGGCATCCTGGGGATTATCACCAGGGTCACCTTGCGTCTGTATCCGAAATTCGCGGGCCCGGCGACACTCGTTGTCTCGTTCGACAATCGCCACAGCGCGATTCGTTGCGTGCCGAAGATCCTTCAGGCTGGTGTCATTCCGATGGCAATTGAGTACGTCGACCGCGACCTCATGGAGGACACCGCGCGCTACCTTGGCACCAGCTGGCCGGTGACGAAAGGCACGTGCCACCTCATCATCATCGTAACGGGGACGAATGAGGACGACGTCTACGAACAATGCCAGAAAGCATCTGAGATCTGCGAGGCCAACGGTGCGGTGGATAGCCTGATGGCCGAGAGCCGCGAGGAGCAGGCGCATATCCTGCGCATTCGAAGCGAGGAGAGCATGACGTACAAGGCGCAACTCGCCGAGATTCTCGACGTGACCGTGCCTCCAGCTGCCGTCGGCGATATGATGGACGAGGTCGACCGGCTTGCCGCCGAGTACAAGACGAAGATACCGATGGTGGCCCACGCGGGTGACGGCAATTTCCACCCACATCTGATGCTGGAACTCAAGGAGCGTGGACTCTCCACCGAAGTGAAGCGGAAGATCTACTCCAGAGCGGTGGCGCTCGGTGGCGTCATCAGCGGCGAACACGGCATCGGCAAGACACGGCTTGGAGAATTGGAGATGTGTATCGATCCGAAGTCGCTCGAACTGATGCGCGGTCTCAAGCGCCTGTTCGACCCCAACGGCATCCTCAGCCCTGACTCCGCCATCAAGTGAGTCTCGGTGTGGAATACTGTACACGCAAAGTTAGAAACGGCACATAAGGAGGAGCAATTCCCATGATTGATGTCGAGGGTCTGAAAGCAATTGTTGGCTCTGACTGGGTCATCACGCAACGCGACCAGATGCAGGCCTATCTCTACGATGAGACGACTCCAGACCAGAGGCTTGAACCGGCGGCGCACGTAGTCGTCGTCAAGCCCGCCACCGCTCAGGAGATTTCGGACATACTCAAGCTGGCCAACCGGGACAAGACCCCGGTCTATCCTCGCGGCGCCGGGACAGGTCTGGTGTGTGGCGCAGTGCCCACGCAGGACGGCATAGTCGTTTCGATGGAGCGGTTCGACAAGGTTGAGGAGGTAGACAAGGACAACCTGATGGTCGTCGCTCAGGCCGGCGTAACGCTGGCGCAACTGCTGGAGGCGGTGAACCAGGCAGACCTGCTCTTCCCACCGCATCCCGGAGATGAGGGAGCGCAGGTGGGCGGCATGATTGCGGCCAACGCAGGCGGCTCGCGCGCCGTCAAGTATGGTGTTGTGCGGCAGTATGTGAAGGGACTTGAGGTAGTATTGCCCACGGGCGAGATCGTCACCATGGGGGGAAAGCTCCTGAAGAACAACACCGGACTCGACCTGATGCACCTGCTCATCGACAGCGAGGGAATCCTGGGGATAATCACCAAAGCCACGATGCGGTTGTACCCGAAGTTCGCGGGCACTGCCACCCTCGTCGTCTCATTCGAAGACCGGCACAAGGCCATCAGCACAGTCCCGAAGATACTGCAGAGCGGCGTAATCCCGATGGCTATCGAATACGTCGACCACGAAGTCATCACCATGTCCGCCACACATCTCGGCATGAAATGGCCCGCCGACAAGGGTACTGCCCATCTGATTCTCATCCTCGCCGGAGCGAACGAAGACGACGTCTACTATCAGGCTGAGACCATGTCCGACGTCTGTCAGAAGTCCGGCGCAGTCGACGTGCTCATCGCCGAGAGGCAGCAGGAGCAGGCTGACATACTCAAGATGCGCAGCGAGATTTACTCCGCCATGAAGCCCCTCATCGCAGGCGATTCCGACATCACCGTGCCTCCGGCCAGCCTGGGGAAGATGCTCGACGCTCTCGATGAAATCGCAGCGAAGTACAACACCAAGATTGCCACCATCGCACATGCCGGCGACGGCAACTTCCATCCGTACATGTTGAAGGAACTTGTTGAACGCGGTACTGCTGAGGCGGTGAAGATGGAGATCTACAAGGCCGCAATCGCGATGGGAGGGGTTGTCACGGGAGAACACGGTGTAGGGAAGATACGGCTGAAGTATCTCGGATTGCTCATGGACCCCAAGCAGGAGGAGTTGATGCGGGGGCTGAAGAGGCTGTTTGATCCCAACAACATCCTCAATCCCGGGACGGCCATCAGGTAGGGTGCTATGGACGCTGAGTTCTCGCTTCCGTATGGCGACAGCCATCTGAATGTGCGGGTGCCTGAGAAGAACCTGGCGTTCGTTCTCGAACCCAGGCACGTGCCGGGTTTGCGTGATGAAGCCGCTGCCGTCACCGCGGCGTTGCGCAATCCGATAGGGCAGAGCCCCCTTGTGGAGGCCGTCCGCGCCACCGATCAGGTTGTGGTCATCGTAACGGACAACACAAGGGCGTGCCCTGACGACAGACTACTCCCCCCGATCCTCGCCGAGCTTGAGCGCGTGGTGCGCCAAGACCAGATCACGATTGTCGTTGCGCTCGGGCTGCATCCACCTCTCGACCAGGAGGAATTGCGGCGACTGCTGGGGACGGACATCATCGAACGCTACAGAGTTGTCAACCATGACCCATCCAGTGTGGTCAATATCGGCACGACCTCTCGAGGCACCCCCGTCGATATCAATCCCATTGTGGTGAACGCGGATTTTCGCCTGTCGACCGGCTTCATCGAGCCTCACTTCTTCGCCGGGTTCTCTGGCGGGCGCAAGAGCATCGCCCCCGGGGTGTTCGGACGCAGTTCGGCGTACATCAACCACGGGTATCGGATGATTGCGGACCCGCGTGCTCGAGCCGGCGTCCTGGCCGGGAACCCTATTCACGAGGACATGGTCGAGCAGGCGCGGCTGGCCAAACTCGACTTCGTGTTGAACGTGCTGCTGAATCAACACAAGCAGATCACGGCAGTCTTCGCAGGGGACCTGGTCGCCGCGCATGAGGCAGGATGCGAAGCCGCACGTAAGATTGCCGGAGCCAGGGTACCCCACCGGGTCGACATAACTATCACCACCAACAGCGGGTCCCCTCTCGACCTCGACCTGTACCAGACTGTCAAGGGAATGGACGGGGCATCACTCATTACGCGGGATGGGGGTATCGTCATCATCGCTTCGAGTTGTGCCGCCGGTGTGGGACCTCAGTCCTTTGTGGATGTGCATCGAGCGTGTCGCAGCCCAATCGATGTGATGCAGAAAGTCCGCCGGGAGGAACCACTGGGAGTGCAGTGGCAGAACCAGGTACTTGCGCGTATCCAGATGCGCAACCAGGTGATGCTTCGTTCCGAACTGCCTGACGAAGCAGTGCGAGGCATGTGGATTGAGCCGGTTCACGATATGAATGCCGCAGTCGCCTCCGCGCTGGCGTGCATGGGGCGCGAGGCCCAGATAGCCGTAATACCGGAGGGGCCACTGGTTCTGCCGCTCCTCGACCAATAAGGAGCGACAAGGCGCGGTCTTCCCCTCGGTGCGCCGAGGAGCTTGGGACGCCGTTGGAGCAGGTGGAGGGACGACCACCGGGGTAGTGCAACACACACGTGGTCCCGGTCACCGGGCGGCGCAATGCTCTCAGAGATTGTGCCGCAAGTGGGTGTGTGTAACCCCGTCAGGAGCCAGCGCCATGAGGCTGTTCTCACAGAGGGGCATTGGACCGGGCT
>Ga0351850_1189_pt1 | contig 18076 bp, 14 predicted proteins | sample TotcelHFGM3001N4_FD_206796 | JGI IMG/M metagenome (GOLD analysis project Ga0351850, IMG submission 206796) | Enriched cells from coal bed in the Powder River Basin, Montana, United States - Total cells FGM rep1 HSBNCT.FGM.300.1.N4 ...
ATCCTATCAGCGCTGTGACTGTCATAACCTTCGCCAGGGTATATATATTCGTTCCGGAAAGGTAGTTTGGCTTTATGATCAGCATGACCGAAAGAAGTACGACCACGATAATGACGGCGCCGAACAAGCTCGATTTTGTCAGGTTTCTCCATATTTTAGAAACAGCTGCGGGCTGTGAATTTACATTGTTCATTTTTTTCCTACTCCTTATGCGAATCTTCAACCAGTGAGCTTTGGCGTTTTATAAAGGATACCCTCGCCCTGTCCACCTCGTAGGCTACAAGCAGCACAATGCCGAGTATGGTCTGGAACATATAGGTATTTACCCGCCACAAGCTAAGCGCGTTGTTTATAAAGACCATGAGCAGGCTGCCGAAAAGCGTACCCAAAACGGATACTTTGCCGCCGGATAGCAATGTACCTCCGAGTACCGCCACTACGAAAGATGTCATCATCCAATCGCTGCCGATGGCCAGCTGAGCCGAGTTGAATTTGCAGATCTGTATAAATGCGGCAAATCCGGCAAAAAGCCCTGATATGGCATGCCCCATTGCGACAGTCGCGGGAACGTTGATGCCGGAGTACTGTGCTACAAGGCTGCTCGCACCGACGGCCTGGAGGCGCCTCCCGATGTTTGTGTAACGGAATACGATAAATGCAGCCGCGCATATGACCAGGGATATGATGAATGTCAGCGGTATCGCGCCAAATTGCATCCGGCTGATCACCTGTATGGTTTCCGGCAGGTCGTTATAGGAATTGCCCTGTGCAATGACTGTTGCAATACCGTTGTACACACTTAGCAGCGCAAGGGTTATAATAAACGGGCTTATACCGCTTTTTGCCACAAGGAGGCCCTGTATTGCGCCCAGCAGCATGGAAATCGCAAGCCCTAAAATCACCGATATTAATACGGGAAGGCCAAGCACCTGCATGAATAATCCCATCATGATGGCCGTAAGGCAGCCCATTGCGCCTACGGCTAAATTAAACTGTCCCAGAGCAAGCGCAGACATCTGCGCAAGCCCTATCAGCACAAAAATTGCCACGCTTTGAAGAAGCGAGATAGCATTGTATGTCGATAAAAATCCAGGTGAGCTGATCATCAGTACAACAAATAATAGTACGAGCGGCAAAACAACGCTCGTCAAATCATATCGGAGCAGTCTTTTGATCTTATTCACTTTTTTACCTCGTTTCGTTAAATCGTAAGATGAATTCGGTGTAAATCAATTGGTACCGGATCTACATGAGTTCCATTGTCGACGCTTTAGCGCTTTTCAGCGCATCGACCGCCGTCATTTCCCCCTTGATCGCCTTGCAGAATGATTCCGCTACAGCCCTTTCGAACTGGAATTGATCCACCACCTTGCCGTCGGGAGTTTGTATGACCTCCCGCAGTTCCTTTGAAAATTGTGCAATGTTCATCATTTTTAAACCGGGATAGGAATTATTGAGCAGCGAGCTGTTGTATGTGGCATTTACCGGTATGAGATTGCCCAACAATCCACGCATGACTGCCAGATCTTCGCGTATGGTCCAGCACAAAAATTCATAAGCCTCGTCCGGCATTTTTGTATTCGCATTGACCCCCAAAAGCCAGCCACCCAAGAGCGGTTTGCCGCCGGGCAGCGGCGCCACGCTGATATAAGACTCGCAGTTCATCGATAGCTGCGAATGCTTGAAAGGCAAATAGTGTGCCGGGAAGCCGCTCAGCATGGGCACGTCCCCGGTCAAAAGCCGGTTAAAGCTCTCTTCAAAAAAGTAATCGATGCACTCCGGAGGAGAATGCTTGTAGGCTGCAGCCAGGTTTTCAAGCGCGCGTACGTTTTCTATGGAGTCGATACAGAGTTTCCCCCACTTATCAACCATGCGCCCATTGAACGCCCATTGCCGGATATAGAACTCTTCCATGAGGGCCGTCGGGCTGGTCAGCGAAAGCACTGTGCCGTATTGAAAGGGCGAATCCGGATTGCTGCCGCCGTCAAAAAACTCGGCAACATAGTTGAACTCCGTCCACATCCTGGGCGGGCTCAGTTCAAATCCGTACCGGTTAAAAAAGCTTCGTTTAAAAGCCGGATCGGAAAAAACGTCCTTCCTGTAATACAATAGCCCTTCATCCATCAGAATCGGGATACCGTATATCTGTTTATTTTCATCAAAGGCGCATTTCAAAACACCCTTGGGGAATGTCGAAAGTATATTCCTGGTATCCCTTTCGATCCAGGGTTTAAGGTCTAAAAGCCTTCCCATCCTTGTCATGGTACCCACCAACGGTATATCCACCCAAAGCACATCGTGCTCCGGCGCATTGTCCGGATCGGCCACCAGTTTGTGGGTCAGCTCGTAGAACGGCGCCATTGTAAACTCTACCGGTATTCCCGTCTCCTTTGTAAAATTCGGAGACATCTTCTGCAATACGTCCATTGCGTTGGACTGAAGCAGCATGATACGCAGCGGTTTATTCCCCGCTAAGGGAACGACCTCTCTCTTTTCAAAATCGCTGCATTCATACCGCGTCTCCACCAGAATATCCCTGATTTCCTCGATCCTCTTGCGCTTCACAAAACTCATCATAAGCTTTGCGGCGCTTTGCCCCATCCTTGAAGCCTCCCGCGGCATAGACCGGATACCCGACCTGTTTTTCTCCGCCAGCGACCATGTGTCGCCGCCCAGCGCGTATATTCGGATCTCCCTTTTCATAAGGTTTTGAATTTCCAGGAGTATTTCCGCCATTTCCATACCGGACGCCAAAAAACAGGTTTGCGGAAGATCATCGCCGCCGAACCGGCTCAAGAGGTCGAACATGGCCCGCTTTACATTCAAGCTGGTCTCAACGATTTCCAATTTTCCGAGGTCATAGTCCGGAAACATCTCGCTTACCGCATCCCAAAACCCCGTTACACATTCTTTTTCGTTTAAAAATCGATGGGGCCCGGTTATGAGCGCCAGCTCGTCAGGTTTATATTTGGCAAGAAGCTCCCTGGTTTTGTTGTAGATGAGCTTTTGATTGTCAAACAATACGTTGCAAAAATCAATGCTCGTAATTCTTCTCTCTAAAAATACCGCCGGCAAACCCGTCTTTGTCCATTTGCGGTACTTATCGATGTTTTCCGTATCGCATGCTACCGCGATAATGCCAGAAACGCCTATCGAAATCAGGTCTTCGAATATTTCCTCTTCCTTTTGGACTTCATTGCCGCTCGTCTTAACGATGATATGATATTTCTCGCCGTCCAGAACATCGTGGATACCTTTGAGGATCTGTGCATAGTGCCCGCCTATACCGGGAAGTATCACGCCCACCATATGAAATTTCTGCTTCTTTAAATTCTGGGCAATCATGTTCGGACGATAATTCAATTCTTTCATCGCCGCGAGGATTTCATTGTATTTCTCGGTACTGATGTTCCGCTTGCCATTGATCACCAGAGATACGGTTGAAATGGATACACCAGCCAGTTTCGCTACGTCCTTGATAGTTGCCAAGCTTTACTCCTAAGGTGGTTAATATTGCGCTGTAATTATTCCGATAGAGTTTTGTCTTTGCCCTTGCAGTTAATTTGTGTATTTTTTAAGCTGTTGTTTGTTTGAACAATTAAACCTTAGCATAAATTAGTTTCATTTACAATAGCATTGCACGAATTAATATGATTAACGTTTTATTAAAACGTTTTGATTACTTTAAGTAATGCCGCGCTTTTCCTTTGCAAAACGCGTTTTCCGGGCATAAATCGGCCATAGCATGTTATAACGCACGCGCGTTCACAGTGCGGTTATTCGTACCGTCCGGTTGTTCCATTACTCAACGCGCCGTAAAGATCCCAGGCGCCGCTTAAGCGCTTTTTTCTGACCATTGCAATTGGAAATTTCTTAAAAGCTTCGCATTTTGCGTTTATGAAAGTTCCCTTTCTATGGCACAAAAAATGCCCCTGCATAACAGGGACATTCAATACTAAATTAGTTTAGGGCTACGACGCCGGCGTCGTCGGTGCCGGAGGCGTCGGCGTGGGAGCCCACGGCGTGGGTGTCGGTCCCGGTGGCGGGTCCGGCTTTATTGTAGACGGATCCGGGCCGTTTACATACGTCTTTCCATTGATGGGGTTCCATTTAAATGAAGTAAATTTTACTTTTTCCAGTTCTTTTCCATCGAGCGACAGGGTATGCTTATACGTCTGAACTCTTCTGCCCCTGCGCGCTTTTGAAAACTCATAGGATTTCCCCTTGCCTATTGATTTGCCGTCAGGGGCTTTGGATACGTTGAAGTAAGTCAACATTTTGGGTGAACCGAAGGAACCGCCGTCTTTAAACGAAAAATTAAGTATGATTTCCCCATGCTCTTTATCTTTGAGCGGTGCTCCGTAGATCTCTACCGTTACATTCAGATCTTTCGGGTTAACGTAGGAAACGATATAAACCGGTGTATCATACGGGTTTTTGAGCTTTAAGTCCGGGCTGCCCGTACTGATCGTCGCGTCCAGGCCAAGCGGGATATAATCGGATATTATGGAGTGATGCTCGTGCTCGGTTATATCGAGCGCCGTCCTGATCGCCGCGTTATACAGCGTGCTTGAAATCTGGCAAACGCCGCCGCCATCCTGCGGGGTATAACCGCCGTTGCTGATCCCCGCCGCTTCCTTCCATCCTTTTGATTCGGTCCTTGGTCCCGCTTCCTTATTGATAGACCATGTTTTGCCCGGCTTTATGACTACGCCGTTTATGATCCCGGATAATTTCGCCACATTCCAGTTTCTGCTGTAGCTTTTATGATTGGAATAGCTTGAAGTCCACGAGGCAATAAGCTGAGTGCCATACTTGATATCCTCCAGCTTTACCGCGGGTTCCGTTTCTTCTGCCGGCGCGGTTATCGCAGAAAAGTCGCCGTTTTTTACGCGTTCAATAATGCTGTTTATAAGGGCTTCCATATTCACCGAAAGTCCTTTTACACCGTCTTTGTACTGGAAACGGGATATATCCGCGTCTGCGGGAATGTAGTTTTTGATATAACGCGTATTTTTCCAGTACTGGTATCTTAGCTTGTTCGGCATTTCTTCTTTTGGTATGCGCACAAGTTCGGGGCGTTTTATTGTTTTATTCTTCGCGCACGATTCGATCATGTCTTTTATATCCGGTTCATACGGCGTTCCGTCCGCAAGGTAACCCCACGGCGCAAACACAAAGCTTGCATCTGCGGGCGCTTTATCGAACTTTTCTTTCAGGGGGTTTAATACAGCCTCCAAATTTTCTTTTACCGGAACAACGCTCACGGTAAAAGCCATTCCCTGGCTCCCTTCATCCGTTCCTGTACGCCCGAATGAAACCGCTTTTTCGATAACGTCCTCGTAATCGGTTTCCATACCTAAATCTTTTGCCGAGTATTCTATTATCTCTCCCCCGACATTGATGGAAACCTTTTTTTCAATCAGCAGGTTTCCGGGTACGGAAGCGGTGGCTGACAGCGCTTCTTCTTTGGTCATTCCGGATAAATCGACGCCGTTTAAGGAAACGCCTTTGAGTATCTTATCATTCCCCGCAATAATCCCGGCCGGGTTATTCCCGTTTAGCAAATCCGTATCTTTCAGATTGTTGCTTAAAATCATTACAGCTAAAGCTACCAGAACCACTACGAGCGCCGATGCGGATATGACCAATAGTTTAATCGTATTGTTACTCTTTTTATCAAAAGATTTCTTTGTCTCTATCGTCATTGCGAACTCCCTTTTTAAATACCTTTTTCAATCATTCACAGATCATAAGCATGTGCTTTCATTCTACCTGCGTCTATACATATTTATCCGTTAAAACGTTCACCTTTTATTAAAAACCGCCATATAATACGCGCTCTAAATAGTACGCGCAATATATGTATTGGCGGGCGATCAATTAGCAACTATATCAGGCCGCATTTTAACCGCTGATTCGTTTTTCTTGGTTTACTTATATGATAGCGTAAACCGCTGTTTCATGTCAACCGGACTGATTTGTACATTTTAACGTATATATTGCAAATACCGCGTTTTTTCATGCGAAACAGGTTGAATCCATTTATTTGAATTCCATATTTTGGGGTCGCATTTTAGAATCAAAGCCGCGGGAAACATATATACGCAGCATTGTCTTTGATACAGAAATTAAGAAAACATGCCGGGGCATGTTTTCCGCTAAATAGGGATATATTGCCAAAATTCAAGACCTTAACGGTCAAAACGTATGCATCAGGTCTTTCGTCAGTTGATACAGTTTATCGTACCTTTCCTTGTACGCCTTGTACAGCTGTGTATTTTTCGGGTCCGGAACAATGGTTTTCTTATGCCGGATCACTTCGGATACGGCTTTGCTGTCCTTATAAAACCCTATGCCGAGCGCGGCCAGCAATGCGTCTCCGTACGCCGCGCCGATCGCCTCCTGCGCGATATGCTGCGTTTTGCCGCTTATATCGGAAACTGCCTGCAGCCATACGTCGTTTTTCGTTCCGCCGCCGACCGCCATTACCTTCTTGGTGCCCATCCCTTTTTCATCGAATATGTCAAAATGCTGCGCTATTCCATACCCTACGCCTTCCAGACACGCCCTGTACACATGGGCGCGCGTATGCAGCAGATTCAGCCCGAATACAACGCCCTTTGCTTTCGGGTCGTTTATGGGCGTACGCTCCCCGCTGAAATACGGCAGCACGGTAAGCCCCTCGGAGCCCGGCGGAACCGCCCCGGCTTCCTGTGCAAGCAGAGCGTATGCGTTGGCTCTCCCGTCCTCCTGCAGCTGCAAAAGGTCTTTGGCGAAATTGTCGCGGAACCATTTCGTCAGCGTGCCCGTCGTAGACATGCCGGCCGCGACCGCATAGGTGCCCGGGAAGAGGTAAGGGCCCGCCCAGAGCCTTTTGTCGACAGTGAATTTCTCTACCACGTGTATAATGAAAATCGAAGACCCGTACATGAGCAGCATGTCCCCCGGGTCGAAAACGCCGACGCTTAAAGCCTCCGAGCCTGCATCCGCAGAGCCCGCGATCACCGGCGTGCCATCCGAAAGCCCGGTGGCCTTTGCGGCGCCGGCTGTAACGCCGCCTGAGACCTCGTGCGTCCATTTGCATTCGGCAAGCTGGTCGGCCCTGCAGAATAATCCCAGATTGTCGTAATCCCAGTCGTTCGTCTCCATATTGTAGATCGGCACGAACGTTGCGGCCGTGTAACGGTCTATAACATAATTACCCGTAAGCTTTGCAACGAGATAGGTCTGGCCGGTAATAAACTTTGCCGCTTTCTTATAGATCTCCGGCTCGTTGTTTTTGATCCACAGTATCTTGGCTGCGGCCGACTGCGATGTGACATCGGTGCCGCACTTTTTAAAAATGCTTTCCTTTCCGTAATGGTTTTGCAGGAAGGATATCTCTTCGCTTGCGCGCACATCGATACCATAGAGTATGGCCTTTCTCAATGGGTTGCATTTTTCGTCTACCGGCAGGCAGCAGGGGCCTATCGTGCTGCACCCCACCGCTTTGATATCCGACGGTGAAACGCCGCTGTCCTGAATGAGTTTGTTTGAGATCGTGCAAAACTCCCCCCACCATGTCTTTTCCGCATCGTGCTCGGCGTAGCCGGGTTTCGGCGACTCCATGTTGTGCGGTACGGCATGGGATGCGATTACCCTTGCGTTTGCATCGACCAAAGCGCCCTTGCTTTCAAAGGTGCCGATATCGATCCCCATAAAATATGCTTTGCCCATATTCATTCCTCCCTTAAAACCGTTTTAATACCGGTTCAAATTAAAGCCGGAACCGATCCTGTCCACTATACCGGCTGCAAGATCCCCAAGGCCCCGGATGTCATTTATGTCGCACGTCTCGACCGGCGTATGCGTATACCGCGTCGGATATCCGAGCTCCAGCGACGCCACTCCCCGGCCTTCCAGCTGCAGATACGAAGAATCCGTCAGTATGCCGAGCGCCGCGAAGCGCTGCAGCGTTATGCCCTGTTCCCTGGCCGTGCGCAAGGCAAGATCCCTTAGCCCCTCATGCGCAATCGTGCCGTTCAATGTTCCCCGGCCATGGAAGGTATAAAGCGTAACCGCGGGTCCTCCGCCTAATTTCGTATCGTATTTGGATTTCAGATCCGGCGTATCGCCGGGCAAAACGACATCCAGGCAAATGGCGATATCCGGTTTGACCGTCCTCGCCGCCATCATCGCGCCTCTTAAATTGAATTCCTCCCAGACAGTTCCTACCAGGTAAACGTCCGGTTTTAACTTCAGGGACTTTAATTTGGATGCGATATATACGAGGCATGCGCAGCCACCCCTGTCGTCCGCTGCTGTGCCGCAGATCATATCCCTGGAGAGGCTTTGGAAAGAAGGCCTGTAAACGGCGGGACAACCCGCTTCTATTCCCTTCTCTTTCACTTCGCCGGCGGATACAGCGCCGATATCGATATATAAAGACGTTATAGGCTCCACCTTGTACTTTTCCTCTGCAGGCGTCGCATGGTGGGATTTCGTGCCTATAACGCCCGGATGATACGCGCCGTCCTCGGAACGGATCATGAGGTTTAATCCGGGCAATACTTTTTCCGGTATGCCCCCCAGCCTGTCCAGTTGAATAAAACCGTCTTCTTCTATTTTCCGGACGATAAATCCCAACTGGTCCATATGCGCATAGATCATGACGGCGGGAGCGTTTTTATCCGTACCGGAAAACCTGGCGATGGTATTCCCGATCCGGTCGATAGAAACTTCATCCGCATAGGGCGCCATGGCGTCTTTCAGCGCATAAGCCATTTCCTTCTCATACCCCGACGGCGCCGGTAAAAGCATAAATCTCTGCAATGTTTCTTTTAAATCCATATCCTTTGAATCCTTTTCTCTTGTTTTTCAGTCCAGAATTTCCTTTGCCTTTTTTGCAAAAACTTCGCCCAGTATCCTGTGCCCTTCCGGCTCCAGATGGACGCAGTCCGTGGATGCTTTTGCCATATTGCCGGCATCGATAAATTCGCAGCCGTTCCGCTCCGCTATAAACCGGTAAGGACCTGCAAGGCTTTTTATCTTTTCCGTACTGGACATATCAAATACCGTACCCAGTATCGTTTTACCCCATTCGGTTCCCATATGCACGGGCGTCGCCACCAGAATCTTAGGAGGTTTTCCGCCGCGGCCGCAGTTTGCGCGTTTCACATACTGTATCAAAAGATCGACGCCCCAGGCGATATCCCATGGCTCCTTATTAAACCGGAGCTTTGCGTCGTTGCATCCGAGCATGATGATTACGAGGTCAAGCGGCGCGTTCGATTCGAGTGCTGTTGCAAAGCCTTCCTTGCCGCACCTTCCCTCCTCTATCGGGTCGTCGAATACCGTCGTCCTTCCGTTTAAGGCGTCTTCGTATACGTGATAACCTTCACCCAGTATATTTTTCATCACGCCCGGCCAGCGTACGTCAAATTCATACCGGGTAAATACCTCGGGCGCGCAGCCCCATGTATTGGAATCGCCATAACACAATATGTACTTCGCCATAACTGATCTCCTTTAATACGGCTGTTTGGAACATACAGGCCGTGTCACCTGTACTCTTTCATACAGTCTATCATGAGCTGTATCCTCTCCGGCGGCAACGAGGCCTGCAGGTTGTGGGAAGGCGCCAGCACATACCCGCCGTCTTTGCCGAGCACGTCTATCAGGCGTTTGAACCCGTCGCGGACTTCCTGCTCCGTCGCGTCGGGCAGCATTTTTTGCGTATCGATGCCGCCCCAGAATACAAGCTCCGAGCCGAAATCCTTTTTGAGCCTCTCGGGTTCCATGTTCCTTGCGCTTGTCTGTATCGGGTTCAGTATGTCAACGCCCGCTTCGATGAGTCCCGGGATCAGCTCATGGATGCTCCCGCACGAATGGAAGAATATCTTCGCCTTGGTTTTGCTTTTTATAAAATCAAATTGCATTTTATGGTACTTCTTAATATATTTATCATATATTTCAGGGGAAATCAAACTCCTGTCCTGCATGCCCATGTCGTCGCCGTGGCTGACGATATCGATATCCCCGCCGATCTCGGAAAGCAGCGCGTCAAAGAGCTCTATCCCCCCCTGTGCCGTTCTGTCCAGTATGGCCTCCGCGAGTTCAGGATTCACATAAAAATCGCAGAGGAAATTCTCATATCCGCGCATCCAGATCGCATGCTCAAACGGTCCGAACGACATCATATCCGCCGCTGCGATATACCCGGCTTCCCTTATCTGCCTGCAGCGCTCTTTCATCCCCGCGACCTTCTGAGGGATATACGCGTCTATCCATGGATTTTTTTTAACGTCTTCGATTGTGAGGTCGTCTCCCTGCCACGGGCCTTTAAACGGATCAAAATACAACTCGGATTTTTTCCAGAAAAGGCCGTAACCGTCGGTAAACCCCTCTTCCGTATAAACCGTATTGTCCGTGAATGCCTCTATCATACGCGCCGGACGGAATTCACAGTCCAGGTCGCTTAGTATCCATTCAGGGACCGCGGCGGTCTGCATCGCCCTGCTGGTTACCAACGCTTCCGTAACCGGCCGGCCCTTATACCTTTCGTAATTGTCCTTTGCATACCTTGTGAAGCCGTCCACGATCATCGTCCCAATGCTGACCGGCGTTTTATCCGGCTGTTTGTGGGACAGCGCGGCGTTCACCCTTTCCTTATATGTCATGGATTTTTATCTCCTTTTATACGATTTTAAAGCTCTTTTCCAGACTGGATGCCCCTGTTTTCTTCCAATGATTGATATAAATAAATACTTTACTATTCTATATAGTATATCCCCGCCGCATGATGCGGCAGGGATATACCTTAAACTAATCTTTTGTTATCGGGAGTATTTTCTTATTCGGGTTTGTATTTGTCTTTTACGGTAAATTTGTAATTCTTTGCCGCCGCTTCGACTGCCGCTTTGTCCCAATTGTTTGCGGCGTCGATGAACTGGTTGGTGTAGATCTGATCAAGTGGCACGGCCGCGCTCAGTTCTTCAACCGTTTTGACCGTCCAATCCATTGTAAGCTGCCACTTATCCTGGAAGGCATTGCCGATTTTTTCCGTCAATTGCTTGTTTGCCTCCGGCGTGAATCCGAAGTTCTGCGCGACACGGCCGTTCTGTACGGCTACCGCGCCTTTCCAGCTGATGTCGATCGCCGGGAATTTTGCACAGGAGATATCCGCGCCGGCTTCAGGATTGATGTAGTTGAAATACATGCCTTTGGCGAGACCGCGGCAGAAGCCTTCGACGAGCTCCGGCTTGTTCTGTATCAAATCCGTGCTTGTGATAATCGCATTGGAGCAGTTCTTCAGTATATCGTCGCCGTACAGGAAATCAAATTCAAATCCCTGCGGGATGAGCTGGTACACTTCGCCGATCCATGTGAAGAGAAGGTCTATTTTCTTTTCCTGCACCATGGTGAAGCGGTTTTCGCCGGCTACGATAAACTCAAGATCCTTTTTGGGATCGAGGCCTGCAGCTACCAGCGTCGGTGTAATCAAAAGTTCCCAGGAAGCGTCGCCCAATGCAACCGTTTTGCCCTTCATATCCGCCCATGTTTTAATGCCGCTGTCTTTTCTGAATGCCATGCACCAGATGTTTACAGCATCATATTGGAATACAGCTTTGATTGGAAGGCCGTTTGCTACCTGCGTGATAATGTAGCTGGGGCCCGGTACGGCAAATTCAGCCTGGCCTGTTGCGACCATTTTTCCGTCGGTCGTTCCGAATGACTGCTCGATGCTTACATCGAGACCCTCTTCCTCCCAATACCCTTGTGTCTTTGCAACCCAGAAAGGCGTATCTTCAAGCACCTCGATCGTGCGCGGAAGTACGAATTTCACCGGTGTCAGTTTTTTGGGTTCCTCCGCTGCAGGCGATGATGCCGCGGGCGAAGAAGCCGCCGGTGAAGAAGCCGCAGGCGCTGACGATTCCGGCGCCTTGGATTCTACCGGAGCGGGAGCCGGGGTACATGCAGCCAGTGACGCAATGATCAATACTACCGCAAGAAGAATACCAATAAATCTCTTTTTCATGTGTTTTCCTCCTTTATTTATTGTTAAAGCGTAAAAATTACGCCTTAAAACTTTAAATATTAAAACGTTACTTCAAATAATCCGTTCAAATCGGCAAACAGCTTTTTATAATGCAAAAAGGACCTGGCATATATTTCTTTATTTTCTGTATTTGGCGTATAGTAAGCTTCTATTTTTATCATTTTCTGTACGGCGTCCTCGATGCTTGCAAATACCCCGATAGCCTTGCCGGCCAGTATGGCTGCACCCAGGCACGCCGCTTCCTTGCACTCCACCGTATACAGCGTTTTTTGCGTGATATCCGCTTTGATCTGATTCCATACGGCGCTTCTGGAGCCTCCGCCGAGCGACCGTATTTCCTTCACCTCAATACCCATGTCGTTCAGCGCTTCGATATTCCTTAGTATGATATACCCGATAGATTCCATAATGGCCCGTATAAAATGCCCTTTGCCGTGCTTTAATGTAAATCCGTAAAATACGCCTTTTGCCTTGGAATTCATGTCGGGCGCCATAGAACCGTTTAAGTGCGGCAGCATGACAAGCCCCTCGGAGCCGGGTTCAACCCGCGAAGCCTCGTTCGACAGGAGGTCGTACGAACTATCCCCGGTCAATTCGGCCACATAGGTTTCCATTTTGCAGAACGCATCCCTGAACCAGCGGAGCGTCATTCCGCCCGTTGTAAACGTATGCATCATATAGGTATCCGGCAGCGCAAAATAATGCACGGGCATCGTACGGCTTTTATCGAGCGTAATATTCGCCGTAGGCACGCATATGGCCAATGCCGCGCCTATATTTTCCGAAAATACGCCTTCCTTTATATTGCCTACGCCGATAGCGCCGGCCGCCTGGTCCAGGCATCCCGTACAGACGACGGCTTTAGGGTTGATCCCGAGTTCCTCCGCCACGTCCGGCAGTATTTGGCCTACTACCTCGCCGGATTCCATGATCTGCGGGAAATGGTCCTCCGTAAGGCCCATGATATGAAGCATCTCGGGCCAGTATTTCTTTGTATTGATATCCCAGTATTCGGTCGAAGTTAAGAGCGAGCCTTCCGTTACGTAGCGGCCCGTCATTTTAAATATGATGTAGTCTTCTATCAGCAGTATCTTTTTTGTCTTTGAAAATACTTCCGGTTCGTTTTCCTTTACCCAGAGCACTTTTGAGACCGGCCAGCACGGTTCGAAGCTGACTTGTCCCGTTACACTGTAGCAGGTATCGTCCCCTATTTGCTTTTTGAGGCGCTCTGCCTGCGTATCGGCGCGGTTGTCCATCCATACGATCGCATTGCGGAGAGGATTGCCGTTTTCATCCACAAAGAAGAGCGTTTCGCCCTGAGCGGAGAATCCGACGGCTGTAATTGATTTTAGATCGGCTTTTTTGGATAAATCTTTCAAACATTTTTTAAGGGACGTTAAATAGATGTTTACGTCTGCCTCCACATAGCTGGGTGCAGGGGTTAAAAGATCATACTCTTGAAGCGCTTCCGCCGCCATTTTACCCTGAAAGTCAAAAAGTGCAGCCTTTAATGCGGTCGTGCCAAGATCGATGCCCAAAATCAGACTCACATCCACCACTCCTTGCAGTAATATTTACGGTTGCGATTACGGATGCGGCGCGCACGCCCAGACTATAATCGCCGTTTCATCGCCGATGTTTGTAAGCTTATGTCCCATATTCTCCGGGATCAGCAGCGCCTGTCCTTTTTCGAGTTCGTAGTATCTGTCCTCTTCGGGGAAGTAGCAGACCACATGCCCCTGCATGCAGAAGAAGACCTCATCGGCTTCCGCATGCCCTTGATCGAGATCTCCGGTCTTGCCGGGAGCCAGCTCGCTCAGCCCGAACATCAGCCTGTCGGTTTGGAAATACTTCCTGCAAAGCTCTTCGCCTTCCATGAATACGGTTGTGTCTTTAAATCCCTTTACAATCCCGGCGCTCATACAAGACAACTCCTTTCACCGATCAAAAGTTATGTATGTTTATGTGTTTTATACTATTAACCGCACCATTCCATAATGGTACCCGCATATACCTTGGCGGCTTCAATAATGGAATCGATCGTGATATACTCGTCGTCCCCATGGACAGAACAGGCGAGAGATCCCGGGCCGTAAATGATGCAGGGTACGCCGTGCTTGTTTAAGTAATATGCGTCGCATACAGCTTTGAATCCGGATATCGTCGCCGGTTTGCCGCTAACTTCCTCCGAGGCCTTCGCTATAGCCAAAACGCCCGGATGATCCCCCGGCACTTTGAATCCCGGCCAATCCTGCAGGGTCGGAATCGTGAGCTTGGGCGGAACTTCCCGTAAGAAATAGTCCGTTGAGGCCAGCGCTGCGACAGCGCTTTTGATCTCCTCGAACAGCACTTCTTTTGCAACCAGTTGGTCCGGATACCAGACGCCGTACATGTATTTGACATAGGACGGAACAGAGCCCAGATACACGCCGCCCTTAATATCCGAGGGGTTGATGGTGAAAATCCCGATGCCCTGCACGTCATGCCCCGGGCTTCCTCCCGCGCCCAGAACAGGATCGCGGAAGCGGTGGTTCCATTCTTCTTCCAATCGGTAAAAATACTCAACGAACATGAGTGATTTCTTGAACGCGTCGACGCCAACGTCCTTGCCGCTGGGCGTACCGTACGGCTGCGGAAAGACCGCCTGGTTCCTGGCCGAGATATGAACGGCTTTCCCCTCTATTTGCAGTTCGAAGAAGAACAATGCCGATGACGTAATGTGGACTTCGAGATCCGTCGGTTCGCATACGATGGCAAAATCCGCCGTATACCCCCTTTCCAGGCATTTTACAGTGCCTACTTCTTCCGCCTGCTGGGATTCCTCCCCGATGACCGCCTGTAGTATAACGTCGCCCTTCAGTTTTACGCCGCAGTCCTTTAAAGCCTTCATGGCCCAGATAGCGCCGGCAACGCCGCCTTTCATATCGCTTGTGCCGCGGCCGTATATCCTGCCGTCCTCTATAACCGGCTTAAACGGATCACAGCGCCATATCTCCGGCTTGGCAACTGGAACTACATCCATATGGCCGTTTAATATAAGGCTCTTTCCGCCGCCATTTCCTTTTAAAACGCCTACGACGTTGGGACGGACTTTTTCCTCATCTTCGGCAAATTCATCCACTTTATCGAATTGAAATTTTCTTAATTCTGCTGCAAGCCAATCCTGTATGTCCTTTTCATTTCCGCCCTGGGTGCAGTTGATGGAAGGAAAACCAACCATTTTCATTACTTGGTTTACGATTTCATCGCGTTTCGAGTCAATGTAGTCGAATACTGCCTGTTTGCCCGACATTGTCAACACCTGCCCAACTTTTATATCTTCCAGCGAATAATGGCTTTCTCCAATAAAGATACCAGCATATACAGTATGATGCCGATGACGGCTACAAAGAAAATGCATGCAAACGCCTTTTCGGTTGCAATGTATTGCGTGTGCCGTATGATCTGGCTTCCAAGCCCCTTGTTCCCGCCGACATATTCAACGCTGATGCAGGCTGTTGTTGCGAATATGCCGCAAAGCTTCATGCCTGTAAAAACGTCCGGCAGCGCGGATGGCAGCACTACGCGCGAGAAGGTTTGCAGCCGGTTGGCCCTTACCGATTGCATGAGCTCCATCCTCAATAATTCAACATTTGCGAACCCTGTGGCTGCATTCATATTCACGATTGCAAACGACTGAATAATTACCGCGAGTATCCTGACTTCTATCCCGAAACCCAGGAAATACATGAGCAGCGGTACCAGCGTGATGAGCGGCGTTACGACCAGGAATATTATGAACGGGTCCAAAGCTGCCGCCAGCGTTTTAAAGTTGGTTATTATGCCCGCGAGCACGATGCCGATCGGAACCGCGAATATAAAACCTATAAATATCGTCTGCATGCTGACCCATATATTCGGCCAGAAATCGGCGAATTTTACGATCATGGTATTGAAAATCGCAATAGGTCCCGGAAGTATCCATCTCGGTATTTTAAAGATCAGTATGGCGAGCTCCCATAAACCGAATATGATGAAGAATGTGACAACCGGCGCCAGTATGCTTGTTGTTTTTGTTGTCCTTTTCACAATCAAACCCCCTTTTGTCCTACTTGATCTTGCTAAGATCGATTTCACCGATAAGACTTGTCAGCTTTTTCTCGTACTCGATAAACTTGGTTTCCGTAATCATATCGAGTCTTCTTGGCCTTTCCAGATCGATCTCGACTTCAGCAACAATGCGTCCGGGATTTGTGCCCATCACATAAACTTTCGAGGCCATGAGTATGGCTTCTTCAACGTTGTGCGTAATAAAAACGATCGTTTTTTTCGTACGGCTCCAGATATCCAGGAGTTCGATATCCAACTGCTCTCTTGTCATCTCATCCAAAGCGCCGAAAGGCTCATCCATCAGCAGGATCTCGGGATCATGCACCATTGCGCGGATAACCCCGATTTTCTGTATCATGCCGCTGGAAATTTCCGATGGATAGGCATCCTCGTATTCTTTCAGGCCGACCATTTCCAAAAGCTTATCCACATTTTTTTCCCATTTCTCATCCTTTAAGCCGAATACTTTTAAAGGAAGGGAAACATTTTGCCTTACGGTCATCCATGGCAGCAAATTGGGTTGCTGGAATATAAAACCCATTTTCCGGATTTGTTTCGATGATATTTTTTTCTTTTGCGGTATCATTTCCCCGTCGACATAGATCTCACCGGATGTCGGTTTTGTAATATCATTCAGCATGCGTATGATCGTGGATTTTCCGCAGCCCGACGGACCGATCAGGGAAACAAAATCGCCCTCATGAATCTCCAGGTTTGCTTTTTCCACAGCGGTGATGATTTGTCTATGGGTTTTAAAAATCTTTGTGACATTTGTGAATCTTATTTTAGGTTCCTGCAAAAAGTGCACCTCCCAAGGGATTCTCATGTTGGCCGGATTTTTATCTCACACGCGCTATTTTTTCCAGACAATGATGCGTCTTTCGATTAGCGCCACGATCTTATACAGTATGAATCCTATAAGGGCTATCAATATAATTGAGCCGTAAACCACTTCCGTCATTACGTACTTCGTAGCCTGCTGCACCTTGAACCCAAGCCCCTGCATACCGAATACAAAGTCCGCCGTAACGGAGCCGATCGTGGAAAAAATGCATCCGAGCTTGATGCCGGTAAAGACCTGCGGCATAGCGTTCGGGAAAATGATCTTTATAAAAGTCTGCAGCTTGCTTGCGCCCATCGACCGCGCCAGATCGAGCTTTGACTGCTCCACCGTCGTAAAGCCCGTGAGCGTATTGAGCATGATGATCGGCGTACATTGAATGACGACTACCAGTATGCGGATATCCGGGTCCGAGCCCATCCATAGCTGTATCAGGGGGATCAGCGTGATCATGGGCGTAACCACCAGTAGAATAACATACGGAGAGACCGCCTTAACGATGATGTTAAACTGCGAACATATGGCTGCGAGCAGCATGCCAAACGGCACGGCTATCAAAAATCCGAAAAATATGACTTTAACGTTGAATATAAAATGCGGCCATATATCGGCTGCGAAGGCTTCCGCTATTACTTTAATAATGGCGGTCGGCGTGGGCAATACGATCCTGTTTATGCCGGAAAGCGGTATGATGATTTCCAGCGCACCGTACAGCAAAGCCAGCGCAACGAGCGGCGCTATGATCGCGGCGGGTTTAAAATCCTTTTTCTTATGTTTTGACAGTGTCGGTTTCAAAGTGTTTTTCAAGCTGCGTACTCCTTTCGAAGATACTTAATACGTTCTGACCAGGGCGTTTATTTCGTCCCGCAGACTGCGGTAGGACGCATTGCCGACTATTTCCGGGTTGCGCTCCTCAAAAGGTATATCTACCTGGAATTCTTTCACGATCGCCGCCGGCAGCGGAGAGAATAAATAAATCCTGTTGGACAGTATCAATGCTTCCTCGACATTATTGGTTACCATCACAATCGTCTTTTGCGTTTTTTTCCAGATGCTTAAAAGCTCGTACGAAAGCATTTTACGGGTTATTGCATCGAGCGCGCCCA
>Ga0351850_1147_pt1 | contig 17596 bp, 17 predicted proteins | sample TotcelHFGM3001N4_FD_206796 | JGI IMG/M metagenome (GOLD analysis project Ga0351850, IMG submission 206796) | Enriched cells from coal bed in the Powder River Basin, Montana, United States - Total cells FGM rep1 HSBNCT.FGM.300.1.N4 ...
GATACGCCTTAGCTCGAAGAACGCCTTTCCGCGGGCCGATTCGCCCTGTATGTGGTGATAGCACGCGATGCCTATGGCATGGTCGAACGAGGCATCCGCAAACGGCAGGCAGGTCAAGTCGCCCTGGACAAGGGGGGAACGGGGGGCATGCCTGGCCATGTGCCTCAGCGCCTGGCGCAGCATTCCACGGGAGAAATCAAGGCCGACCATCTGGAAATCGCCCGTGAAGGGCAGGAAGTCCGACCCGACGCCGCAGCCCAGATTGGCGAGCCTGCCGTGCCGCCATCTCGCGGCGAGTTCCTCCAGCTCGTGCGGCAGCAGGGGCCAGTGCCTCACGCCATACCAGGTCGAGGCGATAGCATCGAACACCTCTCTGTTTGTGGCCATCTGGAGTGCCTGCTAGACTCAAGCCTACCATGAGGAAAGCCACAAGGACTATCTCGGGCGTCACTCCCATCGCAGTGATGGCGAAACCGTATCCGTGCCCGGGGGAGTGTGTCTACTGTCCCTCGGCAGAAGGAGCGCCAAAGAGCTACACGGCGGAATCGCCCGCAGTGTTGCGCGCGATTCGCTGCGGATTCGATCCGTGGAAGCAGGTTGTGTTGCGCGTGCGTTCGCTTCGCGACATGGGGCACCCGGTCGACAAGGTGGAGCTCATCATCATGGGGGGGACCTTCCTCTCCTATCCGGTCGACTACCAGTATCAGTTCGTGAAATCCTGCTACGACGCCCTGAATGGTATGGAGGCCGAAGACCTGACCGGCGCCAAGTCGCTGAACGAGTCAGCGGCGCTGCGCTGCGTGGGACTCTGCATCGAGACGCGACCTGACTGGTGCGGGGAAGCCGAGGTGAGCCGCCTGCACGATTTTGGCGCTACACGTGTTGAACTGGGAGTGCAAACACTCGACGACAGAATCCACGACCTGACCGGGCGCGGGCATGGAGTGGCGGCTGTCATCGAGGCGACGGCACGACTGAGGCGTCACGGCTTCAAGGTCTACTATCACTGGATGCCGGGGCTTCCCGGCTCCTCCCCCGAACTGGACCTCGCTCTCACCCGGCGGCTATTCGACGAAGCGGAGTTTCGCCCGGATGGATTGAAGCTGTATCCCACAGTGGTGGTACATGGCTCGCGCCTGGAGCAGTGGTTCGCTGACGGACGCTTCCGCCCCGGCACCACTCTGGAGGTGAGAGACCTTCTGGTTCAGATGAAGGCACTGGTGCCCCCTTACGTCCGCATCGCCCGGCTCATGCGCGATATTCCGCCCAAGTTCATCGTCGCCGGGTGCAGTGATCTTGCGCTGCGTGATACCGTCCGTGAACGTATGAAGGAGCTGGGTGTGACTTGTCAGTGTATACGTTGTCGCGAGTATGGGCACCGCATCAGGGACGGATGGAAGATCGGGGAGCCCGAGTTGCGTTCCCAGACCTACGAGGTGACCGAAGGTCGAGAGGTCATGCTCTCCTACGAGGACCGTCAGAGCACGCTTTTCGGACTGCTGCGGTTGTCGCTCATGGAGCGCGGAGGAGCGAATGAAGCTATAGGCGATCCCGTAGCAACGGTTCGCGAGTTGCACGTCTTCGGTCCGGAGTTGTCCCTTGGCGAACGTAGCATTGGGGCGGCGCAGCACCGTGGGTTGGGCGTGGCGCTGCTGAGCGAGGCTGAGCGCATCTGTGCCCGAGAGTATGAGGCGAAGGAACTGAGGGTTCTAAGCGGGGTTGGTGCCCGTGAGTACTATCGCAACCTTGGCTACACGTTGAAGGACCCGTACATGGTGAAGCCCCTGGCTGCCGGCTCCTGCTAGATGAATCGGTCCTTCAGGTGGCGGATGACTTCGTTCACGTCATCGCCTCGCTCGCGTATTCTGCGAACCGTGTCCGCGACTCTGTCGTGCCGTCCAGACTGCCTGATGTCGGAAAGAGTCTCATAGAGCCCCATCCTTCGGCCAAGCTGGAAGTTGAGCCGCTCCTCGTCGGGCATGGCGAGGTACTCGTGGATGACTGCAAGGCACTTGTCCTTGTCCTGTGGGAACGTCCCTTCCACTTCCATAAGCAGGTTCAGGATGTGGTCGCTCTTGAGTTCGCTGGTGACCTCAAGCCCCTCGATGATGCCCGCAATCTCCCTGACCACGTCGTCCTCGGACTGCAGCTGGAAGCTGCCGTCCTCAACGTGCGCCCAGAGCGGCATCGTGGGAGTCACGTGGAGACTGCGCAGACGTATGAAAGCCGGGTTGATGGCATTGAGCACGCGAGTAGTCTCGCGCACGTGCCCTGCGGCCATTGCCTTCCCTCCCAGACCCGGCATCACATACTCGGACAGGTCGAACCCGGCGGCGTTGAGCTTCTGCCCCGCAGCTATCTGCTGCTCCGATGTGGCGCCCTTCTGCATATACTGGAGAAGCGGGTCGTATCCCGTCTCAAGCCCCATGTGTATGCGTACGAGTCCGGCTTCGCGTATCTGCTTTAGTTCCTCGAGCGACTTGTGGGCTGCTGTGTGCGACCTGCTGTATGTAGTCACCCTGGTCAGGCCCGGAAAGGAGTCGCGCAGATGGATCAGTATGCGCACGAGTTCCGGGGTGCGCATGATGAGTGTGTTGGAGTCCTGCAGGAAGACGGATTCACCGCCTCCGTGAAGGAAGAGGGCGACGTTGCGCAGGCACGGGTCGTCGTAGGGCTGGCTCAGCAGCGCGGCTGCGGCGAGCTGGACATTACCTCCGTATCCGAGCGTGTGTGACGCCTCGACTATCCGGTCGCGCATCTCGCGGGCTGCGTCGATTTCCCTTTCGATCTCCTCCACCGAACGAAGAGAGAAATTCGTGTCCTTGTAGCAGTGACAGAAGAGGCACTTGTTCCACGGGCAGTTGCGAGTCGCCCGGATGAGGAGTGAGTATGCCTCGCTTGGAGGACGTATCGGGCCGAGTTCGAATCCGCTCGTCAGGGCAGTAGTCTCTGAGTCATGGTCCATTCGAAGCATTGTAGCTGCGTGACCTCCGTGTGACAAATCGCGTGAACGGATACCCTTGCGTATGGTAGGATTCGACACCGCCATGAGCGCCGACCTGCAGAATATTCGTGTCATCTCTTTTGATGCCGAGGGCACACTTGCCAGCCATGCTTTCTCTCGAACTATCTGGCAGGAGGTCGTCCCTGCCTTGTATGCGGACCGGCACGGACTGGAACTTGAAGCGGCGGCGCAGCGGGTGTTCGCGGAATACGCGAGCATCGGCCCCGGCAGGCGCGAATGGTACGACATCGGCTACTGGTTCAGACGCCTGGAACTCGGGGAGCCATCACCGGTCATCGAGGCGCACAGGTCGCTCATCGAGGTCTACTCAGACGTGGCCCCTGTCCTCGATGCCTTGCGAGAGAGATTCGTGCTGATTGTCGCCTCCTCCACCCCGCACGAATTCCTGCAGCCGCTCCTGCGGGATGTTGAGCATGCGTTTGTGCGCATGTTTTCCTCAACATCAGCCTGTGGCAGGCTGAAGGACGAAGAGTTCTACCGCTGGATGTGTCGGGAGGTGGGTGTGGAGCCGGGTGAGGTCGCCCACGTAGGGGACAATCGGGTCCGTGACTACGAGAGCGCGTCTTCAGCGGGGCTTGTGGCCTTGCACCTCGACAGGTCGGGGCAGTGTGGCTCGGCATTGCACAGCCTTGCGGAACTACCGGAACACCTGGGTATGCCCTCGGTGGAAAGTGTGTGAGCTGGGTTCCCACGAAGATGACTTGACAACTCCCCGGAGGCATACTACCATGCCTCGCAATCGAATACGGCAACGGCGTTGAACGGGAATAGTACAGCCCGAGGCGAGGTTCAGAGAGTCGGGCAAGGTGTGAGCCGATACCTGCGCAGGGTTGGAATGGTCCCGGGAGCCCCAAACCGAAAGGTGTAGACACCTAGTAGGCTTTGGCGCAAGGGCAGCGTTAGCACAGCCCGGGGTATAGCCTCTGAGGCAGTACCTGTTGAGATGGTCGCAAGACCAATGAGGGTGGCACCGCGAAGCAAGAGCCTCTCGCCCCTCGGCGAGAGGCTCTTTGTTTTTCGAGGAGGCACTATGACAGGGATATCACAGAGGTGGCGCCGGCCGGCGCCAGATAGAAGTCGACTCACAATCGCGTAGCGTTCCAATCGAATTGAAGGAGGAGCAGAATGTCAGACAACATCGTGAAATACACACTCAATGAGCGGGATATCCCTCGCTACTGGTACAACATCCAGGCCGACCTGCCCGTACCTATGGCCCCAGCTCTTCACCCGGTAACAGCACAACCTCTGACCCCGCCGGACCTGGCGCCGCTGTTCCCGATGGAACTTATCATGCAGGAGGTGAGCACCGAGCGGTGGATAGAGATACCCGACGAAGTGCTTGATGCCTACCGCCTGTGGAGGCCGACGACCCTGTTTCGCGCACGGCGGCTGGAGAAGTTGCTCGGTACGCCGGCGAAGATCTTCTACAAGTACGAAGGCGTGAGCCCGGCGGGAAGCCACAAGCCGAACACCGCCGTGGCACAGGCGTACTACAACAAGAAGGAAGGCATCAAGCGCATCGCCACCGAGACCGGGGCTGGCCAGTGGGGCAGCGCACTTTCGTTCGCCGGTGCTCTGTTCGGCATCGAGATCAAGGTCTACATGGTCAGGGTCAGCTACGATCAGAAGCCCTATCGCCGCATCATGATGGAGGCGTGGGGGGGCAAGTGCGTTCCCAGCCCGAGCCCTGACACAAACGTTGGCCGAATGATGCTGGCCGAGGACCCGAACTGCCCTGGAAGCCTGGGGCTCGCCATCAGCGAAGCGGTCGAGGACGCGATGTCCCGCGACGACACCCATTACTCCCTCGGTAGTGTTCTCAACCATGTCTTGCTGCACCAGACGGTAAACGGCCTTGAGGCCAAGAAGCTGATGGAGGAAGTCGGCGAGTATCCTGACATAATCATCGGCTGCGCCGGCGGAGGCTCCAATGCGGCCGGCCTTTTCCTCCCCTTCGTGAAAGACAAGATTGAGGGGAGCAGACCGAACCTGCGTGTTATCAACGTCGAGCCATATAGCTGCCCCACAATGACCAAGGGGCCATTCGCGTATGACTATGGAGACAACGCCAAGATGGCGCCCATCGTGAAGATGTATACCCTGGGACACGGCTACATGCCTCCTCCTATCCATGCCGGGGGACTTCGCTACCATGGCATCGCGCCGATTATCTCGCATCTGCTGAAGCTCGGTTTCGTCGAAGCGAGAGCGGTACACCAGTTGGAGACATTCGAGGCCGGCATCATGTTCGCCCGGACTGAGGGCATTCTGAGCGCTCCCGAGACGATGCACGCCATAAGGGCCGTCATCGATGAGGCCCTGGTATGCAAGAAGACGGGAGAAGCCAAGACAATCCTCTTCAACCACAGCGGACATGGCCACGTCGACATGAACGCCTACGACGCGTATCTCTCCGGGAAACTGCAAGACTACGAGTATCCCGATGAGAAGATACGTGAGTGCCTCGCTGACCTTCCCAAGGTAGGGTAGGCTCGATTGTGCCGGCGGGGCGAACCGTTCGCCCCGCCGGCCCTCTCCACTGCAGCCGCCCGCGTATTCCCCTTCGCTCCGCTCTCGTGACGTTGCAGCGACAGCCCGCCACTGTGTATCATTTCCAGCTAGGGCGTACCTTGAGTGCGTCCAATCCCGCCGTGAACGTGTTCAATTGCATCTATTAGACAGGAGAGTGGACGACAAATGAACAGAGACGACATCTTCTCACGCCTGAAGGAACTGATTGTTGAACTCCTTGAGATCGACGAAGCCGAGGTGAAGGCGGAGTCGTCGTTCATGGACGACTTCGGAGCCGACAGCCTCGATATTATTGAACTCCTGACTGCCGTCGAAGAGGCGTTCAAGATCGAGATTCCTGACGAGGACGCGGGCAAGCTGCAGACTGTACAGAACGCGATGGACTACGTGGCCGCGAAGGTGAAATGACGTTGCGGCGTCGAGTTGTCGTAACTGGCGTTGGCGCAGTAACGCCGATCGGGACTGGCGCCGAACTGGCGTGGTCGCGACTTCTGAAGGGAGAGTCCGGCGTTGGGCCGATTACGCGGTTCGATACGACGGGCTTCAAGACGACTATTGCGGCCGAACTCAAGGATTTCGCCGCCGAGGACTTTGTCGAGAAGAAGCGCGTGCGAAGAACCGACCCCTTCATCCACTATGCACTGGCTGCCACCTCGATGGCGATGGAGGACTCGCGCCTCGTTGTCAACGAGCACAACCGCAGCCGCATCGGTGTCGTGTACGGCACCTGTATCGGCGGTATGACCACCTACGAGAGGAATCTGGCGACGCTCGCAGAGAGTGGGGCTGACAAGATCTCGCCTTTCTTTATCACGGGGTTTATTCCCAATATGGCTCTGGCGGAAATCGCCATCGCGCATGGCACCCAGGGGCCGTCGCAGTGTGTCATCACCGCGTGTGCTACCGGCGGAAATGCGATTGGGGACGCGTTCCGCAACATCCAGTACGATGAAGCCGACGCGATGATTGTCGGAGGCTCCGAAGCCTACATCCTTCCCGTCGGAGTCGCCGGCCTGGCGCGCATGGGCGCGCTATCTACGCGGAACGATGAGCCGACGAAGGCGTCCCGGCCCTTCGACAAGGACCGCGATGGGTTCGTACTAGGCGAGGGCGCCGGTACGCTTATACTTGAGGAACTTGAGTGCGCTCTGAAGCGCGGGGCAACCATCTACGGTGAGGTCCTCGGATATGGAAGCAATGTGGACGGATTCCATATCACTGAGGCGGACACCGAGAATCAGGCGCGCTGCATCCGCACTGCGCTCGCAGATGCGGGCATCGTTCCTGAACAGGTGGACTACATCAACGCGCACGGAACGTCGACCCCAAGCAATGACCGCTCGGAGACCACCGCCCTCAAGTTGGCGTTCGGGGGCCACGCTGCGAAGCTGGCGATAAGCTCCAACAAGTCAATGATGGGACATCTCCTGGCCGGCGCGGGGGCTGTGGAGGCGATCTTCACGCTGCTCACTATCCGCGATTCCATTGTGCCGCCCACTATCAACCTGGAGAATCCCGACCCTGAGTGCGACCTGGACTATGTGCCAAATGTGGCACGACCTATGAAAGTTGATATCGCAGTCTCCGAGTCGTTCGGCTTCGGTGGCTCGAACGCGGTCGTCGTGCTCGGCAAGTACACGGGCTGAGCAGGGGCGGCACGTGGGACATTGTTCGGTGAAGCCGGCTTTTCCGGGTCGCCCGGGAGTGCCGGTTTCGTTTTGCGGAAGGCGCGGGTGAACAGGGAGGTGCTCTCAGCGGCCGAGGGCCTTGTGCCACGCGTGGGACACTTCGGAAAGGTGTTCCACCGGGTGAGTCAACAGCGGACGCGCCGTCCTGCGCACGAGGTCTCTGTCTTCCTCTGAGGTGACGTACTCGACCGGTGACTTCCCGTCTATTCGGGCCAGGAACAAGCCGGGCAATAGACGCGCTGTACGTTGTTCCATCTCCGCTGCCGGCTCCCAGTCGACGAGCGAGAGGTAGCCGTCCTTGAGCGCCTGGAAGCAACTGAGGAATCCCTCACGCGAGGACGGCGTCCACAGGCACTTCAGCAGCAGGTGATTCAGGCAGAACGCGAGGTCGAACGCGGGGTCACCGTAGAACGCACATTCCGGGTCCAGAAGCACCGGTCCTCTCGGGCCGTTGAGGATGTTCTTCGGGCTCACGTCTCCGTGCACAAGCGCATTCTTCGTGTGCATCGTTGCGTCGATGAGAGGGAATATGTGTGCTTCGAGGTCGGGGTGTGCGCGTGCGGTGGCTTCCAGGTAGGATTCCATCCGTGATGCGTAGAAGATGGCGTCAGTAGGGAACTGGTCGGCAATGTCGCGACGCGCCGCGGTGTATGAGTGAATCGTGGCCAGCCGCTTGCCGACCTCAATCGAGAAACCGACGTCGGTCAGCCCGTCACGCAGTTGATGCTTCCACAACGGGTAGGACTCGGGTTCGAGGTACTCCATGACGAAGAGGTAGGCCTCTGTGTCGCGCGCCACCAGTCTTGGCGCCGCGCCCGGGGCCGCACGGTCGGCGATCTCGTAGTAGAGCCACTCGTACAGATTGCGTTCAATCGGCACAAACCAGTCGGCCTTCACTTTGAGCCTGTGGAGCGCGCGTTTAATGCACACCGTCGCATGCGGGAGTTCAACCTTCCAGATGTCTGACGCGATGCCGCCTGTCAGAGGCGTCAGTGTGGCATCCTCATCGTCGCTCAGTAAGCCGAGACGGTGGAGTGCCAGTCGCGTGGGTTCGGCGTCCATGGCCGGCTGGATATCACCGGGATGAGGCACGGATTGTGGGACGGGATGGATGCCGGAGTCCTCGGACGTCATCGTGTGCCTGCCTCCAGAGTACCCTGTCTTCGGGTATTCAAGTGAGAAGACGCTTACAGCGGGCGCAGCCTGCTGGCTTCCTGGTGGTATCTCCACCCGAATGAAGGTTAGTTCTTGGCGAAGTGCGCCGGATTGCTGCCCTGGTCCTCCTGGATGATGGCAAGGCACAGAGTGTTAGGGCCGAGGTATGTGCCAAGCGTGGCCCCACAGCGCGACTTGACGATGCGGTCGGAGGGAAAGAACTGGGCGAGGCGCGCGACCAACCGCTCCATCTCCTCTTCAGCCGTGGTGTGGGCGACGGCCAGGCTGGATATGGAGCGGTAGCTGGACACCATCTCGCACAGCCGGTCAAACGCCTTCTGCCTGTCTCCGCGCACTCGCTCGATAGGATGCGCTACGCCATCGCGCAGACCAAGTATCGGTTTTACCTTGAGTAGCGATCCCAGGAGCGCGGTCGCCATGCCGATACGACCGCCTTTGTGGAGGTACTCGAGGGTGTCTACCACCCCGAAGTACTTCGTCCGCGGGACTGCCGCAGAGATGTCTGCCGTGATGGCACTGAGCGTCGCGCCGGTGCGAGCTTGACGTGCCGCCCTTATGGCGAGGAGTCCCAAACCGATGGACGCGGAGTAGCTGTCGACTACCTCCACGCTGCAGGCCGACTTGAAGCCTTCCTTGCCAAGCAACGCGGAAGTGTGCGTGGCGCTCAGTTTGCTGGATATGTGTATGGAGATGATTTCATCTGTCTCAGCGGCCAGTCGCTCATATGCTGCGGTGAAGGTTCCTGCAGCGGGAGCTGACGTCTTCGGCAGTATGGAGCCGGTCGTGAGGCGGCGGTAGAACTCATCTTTTGTAATTGTGACTCCGTCCTCGTAGGTCTCCTCGCCGAAATGGATGTGCAGCGGCACCACCGTGATGCCCAGTTCGGCGACAATGTCCCGCGGAAGGTCGGCGGTACTGTCCGTCACCACTCGAACGGTCAAGCTGCTTCCTTAAGTCGGGTGAATTCGAAGGCGGCAACTACCTCGGTATAGTTGGCGAATGGCCCCACCTTCACATAGCGCACAATCCCTTCCGTATCGATGAGGAACGTCGTCGGTGTGAAACCTATCGAGTAGAGCGCGGCAACGCTCCCCTGTCGGTCATAGGGAACGAACATGTTGAGGGTCGCATCGCCGAAGTAGTCCCGTATCGATGACTCACTGTCACCGATGTCGAGCACCACCACGTGGGCGGTGCCCACATAAGCCTTTCCGGCCGCATCAAGCAATGGCATCTCTTCTTTGCACGGCGGGCAGTCCAGTTGCCAGAAGTTGAGCAGCACTATCTGGCCCTGCAAGTCGGACAGCGTGAACTGCTCACCGCCCATCGTCGGCAGTGTGAAATCTGGCGCTCGAACCTGTACCTCCTGCAGTCCAATCTGTTCAGGAGAGGTGGGGGGTTGCGGGTTGCTGTTGCCGTCGGAGCAGCCTGCGGTTGCCGCGAGCGCGATTGCCATCAGGATAGATATCATCACCGTGCCTGGCACGGAAGAGTGCGACCGAGTCTGCATGGTTAGCCCCTTTCAACTGTAATAGACGAACTCATATCGTGCCGGTCAGCATGAGCACGCCCACAACCATCAACGTCAGAGACCCTATTGCGGTTGCGAGATACGCGTGTTTGGTCATCGCCTTCATGAGCCGCGCTCCCGCAGGTGTGCCAAGCAATGCGCCCATGAGGATGAACGGGACACCCAGTCCAAGACTGTACGCCGTGAGAGGAGGAATGGCCGCCGCCGCGTTGCCTCCATAAGCAGCCATGGCGAGCACTCCGCCGATGATGGGGCCGATGCACGGCGTCCAACCGATGGAGAATATGCCACCCAGCATGAACGAACGGACGTAGCCGGTTCCCCTTGCCTTGTCGAGACTGAGCCGGCGCTGAAAGCTGAACTGGGGTATCTTCGTGCTTAAGAAGAGGAATATGCCGAACAGAATGAGGAGGATCCCCGCGATGCGCTCCTTTACAGTCATCGGAATGCTGCCGAACACGATCTGCAGGGCAGTGCCCATGAGAATGAACACGATTGAGAATCCGCCAACGAAGAGGAGGGTGCTCAGAAGGATGTGCCGCCGCGAAGGCGGGGTGTCACTGAGCACTGAGAGTCCGGCGATGTTTGCGAGGTACACGGGCACGAGCGGCACCACGCACGGGGATGCGAACGAAGCGATTCCAAGACCAAACGCGAGGGGAAGAGAGACCGCTATCATAGATGGCACCTGCCGGAGTGAAGTCTGCTCATGAATCTGAATGATAGCATGTTATAATACGAACCCGATTCTCGGGGCTGTAGCTCAGATGGGAGAGCGCCTCCTTTGCACGGAGGAGGTCAGGGGTTCGAGTCCCCTCAGCTCCACCAACTCCGTACCTGCTCGCTGAGGTGACGTTTGTTCGGTCGGCGGTGCGGTACCCCTCTCCGTCTCTGAGAATCCCTTCGGCGTCCCTTCACGAACAACCGGTGCGCGGGTGCCGCGACGTATGGATTCAGCCCCCTGACCAGGCGACCGAACTAGAAGTCGGCCTTCCCTGTTTGGCTATCCGGCATGCTCCCGGCAGGTCATAGCTATCCTCTTGGCCAGCGCTAGAATTGTCAGTATCGGAGGGTTTCCCAAAGAGTTGGGGAACAGGGTAGCATCGGCCACATAGAGATTGGGAGGGAGACACCCGTGATGAAGGGTTCGAGATTCCCTTTGCGTGAGTGGCAACATCCCTCCGGGATGTCCGGCGTTCAGAGTCCCCAAGAAGATGTCGGCATCTGCCTTTCCCAACTTGTGAAGAATCTCTTTGCAGCAGTTCACCGCTTCTTCCAGTCTGACCCGGTCCGTCTCCAGCAGGGGCTTTCGTACCCCCCTGGGGGAGACGGTTCCGGCGTTGGTATCAGCCAGTTTTATCATCAAACTGAAAATGTCTCCGGCTGGGTATTTCCATCTGCTATTGAAGAAGAAGCTCACGAAATCGAAATAGGGTGAGATCATGAAACGCTCTCTTTGAACCGTGAATGGCATGGGCATCTCCCGGTTCTGCGCGGCCTCCTCCCAGCGAGTGGCGACGCACAGGACTGGATCGACGAACAGGCTTGACTGACAGGCGATGCCTGACTGTTGCAGTATCACCGGAGTCCCGAAACCGCCGGCTGCAAGGACGACCAACTCCGCCGGGTAAAGCTGGGTTCTCCTGCCATTGGTGGCGACCACTCCTGTTGCCCGTCCGTCTTCGATGACCACCTGTCGCACCTTCTGTCCGGACACCAGTGCAGCGCCCTCTGCAATCGCTTGTTCCAGGTAATCACGACTGTCCCACTTCGCCCCACGGGGGCAGCCCAGGACACACCTGCCGCACCCTGCGCAGCGCTCTCGCCGAATCATCTTCGGAGTTGGTTGGGGCCGAAGGCCCATATCTGCGCAGACAGTGAAGGCTTCGCGGGTGGGCACGTGCCACAGAGCTTGGTGGTCGGCACTGATGGGGAGTTCGCGGGCCAATTCTTCGAATTCGACATCAAGGTCGATCCCTATAGCTCTCAGGTCCTGGTCCTGCCGGATGGCACTGCCTGTACTAAGAGTGGTGGTTCCCCCCTCACCGATTCCCTTGACGAGCACCATTCCATCTCTGGTCTTGCTGACCTTCATGGCCGGGAATATCCACTGGATCTGGCTCTCGTTGAGGAATGGGCCGGCGGGTTTCTTCAACTTCTCAATCATACTGAGGCTGCGAGGGAAAGGATGGAATGAACCGCCGGCTTCCAGAACAGTAACCTGAAAGTCGCCCTGCAGCTCCCTGGCGACAGTGCTGCCTCCGGCGCCGCTTCCTACTACAACTGCCCGCTTCATTCCGGTGCCTCGTCTGTCCGAAGATGGGCGAGGCAGCATTCATTGCCTTCGGTGATGCGCTGGGAGAAGCTGAGCCTCCCGCCTCCGGCGAGTCCGACCAGCAGTCCTTCATCCAGAGACGAAATCATCCGGCATACCGGACCTGAGTAGTAGGTGCTGAAGAAACAGTGTCGTATGACGATGTTGCCTCCAGGTTCGCCATCGAAGTCGATTCCAAGCATCCGGTAGAGTAGGGCGCCCATTTTCATCACTTCTGTGGAACTGACCCTGAAGTCCGCTTTCAATTGTCGGCCGATGCGATGGGCATTCTCAAACAGTCGCGGCCGCACCACCGCCCCGTCGCCCTGCTGGATTGTCTTCTCGGCCTGCTCTCGAGTGAATTGGGCATACGCTCTTAAGCAGTCATCGAAAGAGAGCCCGCTAGTGGATGGACGGGTAGTCTGGAAAGCATCGGCTGTAGCTGTGAAAAGCATCTCCAGCTTCCGCTTCCGAACGGGCGGAGGAACGTACCATGTGGAGAGGGTCAGGAGTAGACCCATCCCGCCTTCCTCATCTTCATGTACACGGCCAGGACCGCGATTCCAATCACCCCGTCGATGACGAAATTCGCCAGATAGATCAGGTAATGGGCATGCAGCAAGAACAGGGCGAGAGAGAGGATGGAGGAAGCCAGTTTGGCATGGGTCAAGAGCAGCGGGAAATGGATGTTCTCGGGGTTCCTGAACATCATGAAAGCCAGGACAGTCACCAGGTACATGTAGCCTACGGCCAGTACCAGATAGAAATGCCAGCCGCTTGCCGGGGATTCCGGCATGCCGAAGGACGGAGACAGGCCGTTGAAGAATGCTATCGCCTTGTCAGGAAAGCCGAGGAAGAGCATTCCCGTAGCCGCGAACAGCAGCATCATGATGAGACTCATGACTCTATACGTCTTCATATCAGTTCACCCGCCCTTGGGTTCTGCGTCTTTGGAGTGCATTCACCCTGTCTTCCTGAGATGTGCCGTAGTACAGGCCATTGAACTTGGACAATTGGTCGAAACGGACCTCTTCCAGCATCTTCAGAGTATCCGCTTTGTCGAGGGTCTTCCGGCCGCCGGAGTATCTCTTCAGCAATCGGTAGTTCTTGTTGATGAAGCAGCTGTCTTCTGACGGGAAATGGTCCTTCATCTCGGCGAAGATGGAAGGCAGTGAACCGCTCTGGACGTTGCCGAAGCTCAGGGGAGTGAATACACAGGGACTCACTTCTCCAAACGCGTCCACGTAGACCATCTTGTTGCCGGCATTGCAGCCAAAACACTCTTTCCCTTCGAAATGCCCCAGGTAGTTCACGGTCATTCTGCCCCCGGCATTATGGCGGTCCTGCAGCTTGACCAGCTTCAGACGATGCTCTTCGGTGATGATGAGGCTTTCGTTCCAGAAGACCTCTAGGGACGGTTTGACTTCACTGAGCCAGGCCTCGTCAACGCCCAGCCCATCGAGAAAGGAGAGATACTCCTCCACTCGGTCATGTTCGATCATCTCGCGTGACAGCACCGCGGAGACACCCACCTGGATTCCGCCTTCGCTCTGGAATATGTCGATGGCCTTCAAGGCCTGCCGAAAAGCCCCCTCGTATCTTCGACCCCTGTCATGCTCTTTCTCCAGCCAGTGGTCCAGGCTGACAGATACTGAGAAGAGTCCGGCCTGCTTCAATTGGTGAGCCATCTCACCAGTCAGGGTGCAACCGGTGGTGAAGAGCTTCACGGCACAATCACCGCTGACGCTCTCCACAATCCGAACGATGTCTCGGTTCAACAACGGCTCACCGCCGGTCAGACCAAGCCAGACTACCCCCATGTCCTTCAGTTCTCTGGCCGTCTTCAGGATGGTATCCGTATCCATCACCTGTCCCTGGCGGTTGCGGTTGTAGCAGTACTCGCACCGTTGAGGACACGCGTTGGTGATGCCAATCTGGGCATGGGATGGCCCGGAGGTCCTGGCCAGCAGGTGTTCCTTGACGAAGCGGGAGTACGCCGGGCTGTTCAGAGGAGGCAGATGCGAGTGAAGAATCAAGTGGTCGCCCACTTCACGGATCTGGAACTTGCCCATGTAGCCGCTCAAGAACCAGAGGATTGAGGGACTGACCTTGAGCATTTGGGGATTGGCGCCGACTATTCGAGTCAAGGGCAGAGTATTCCCCAGACTGTTCCTTACACTCATTGTGATCACCTCAGCAGTGTCTCAGGGATTCTATGCGCGATGCCGGGATGCTGCGGCATGTTTCCTTCGCCGCGGCAGGTGTTCGCGTAACCATGTTCAATCAGGGACCGCCTCTCAACTTAGCTTCGAGACATCTCGCCCCAATTGGAGCAGTCTCCTCGCGACGAGAACATCCCAAATCTCCAGGGGCACAAGAGAACCAAGCGCGAATAACATGCCGACCGTCCCCACCGTAGGGGGCACCAGTGACATCACTCCCAGCAGGATTGCCACGTAGGCCGTCTTCCTGCCAAACACCGTGCTTCTGAGCATGACGATTGCGACGAGGAGAAAGCCCATGCCTTCGAGAACGTATCCCACGCTGAAGGCGGTGCCCTGCCAGGTGGATAGCATCACCTGCCCGGCTGCCAGGAGCGTAGCTCTCTGAGCCTCCGTTGTGACCGCAGAGTACTCGCCGCTGAGAGAGAGCATTTCGAAGGCCGCGGTCGAGGCGAAGTAGGCTGCAATTCCGAGCGCGCTGAGCGTCAAGGCGACGGTCATGCAGGACTGCCTGCTTCTTCTGAGCACGATGTAGAGAGTCACCATGATGAGGGCCACCAATACCTGGTCGACGATGAGAAGGAGGTCCATATCAAGGAGTCCCACAAGCGGATGTTCCTGGAACAGCGTGAACCAGCCCGTGACGGTGCCTGGCGGGGGCCATATGACGAAGACGAGGACTTGAAGCGGAATGAACACCGCCATGGTCATGGCGGCTGCGCCGCCGACCCTGTAGAGACCCTTCCAGCCTGCATCCGCGATTCCGGCACCGGCGGATGGGTTATGCGCTATGTGTGACATCGAGACTCCCTTCTTCAGGCTCTGCTTTCCGAGAGTGTTTTCGCCCACCTGGCCGCGCGTTCCAGTTCTCCCTCCTGCAAGGGGCCCTCTTTGCCGGTTACGAAGAAACCCTCCGCCCGTGCTACCGCGGTCCAGCCCTTACCCTTCAACGTGGCGGCGATTCTGTCGGCGGCGTAGCCGAACACTCTGACCCATCTTGCTGAGAATCGGGTGTCGAACGCAGCCGCGCTGCCCCGGCCGGCGGATGCCGGCAGGCTGTTCACGAAGTCCCGGATCGCTTGTGTAGGCCTGCCTCCCTGAGTAGGAGAGCCGATGATGAGAAGGTCGACGGAATTCAGGTCGGAAGGCCTTGCCTGCTCTACGCGTACAACTTGAACGTCGCCGGTGATGGCGGCACCTACTGCCCGGGCAATCTTCTCCGTGTTTCCGTGTATTGAGTCATACACTACGAATACTTTCATCTTTCCCTCCCATTGTGAAGTCAGTGGCTGCCTCAGCGTTCGAGAGGGTTCTCTTCAGCCTGTCCGGATCTACGCATCCCAACGCAGTCCATTGACTGGAGCCACAGTCTTCGTTCTTCTGGTGTTGCGCCGTAGAGAGGCCACGCGAACTGCAGGTCTATCGTCAAACTCCGAATTGCGCAATGAAGGGCTCACTCTCATGTCCAATGGTACGAAGAGCATCGGTTGGGGGGAATACACTCGTCCATCCGGAAGTCATTTGCTGTGCAGAGCCGAAGCGGCCCGAGACCCGTGTGCGTTTCCTCGGCAGCTGGGAACTGTGCACACATTCTACTACGCCATTAGCCTGGTGTGGATGGATCTTGGAGCAGATTGTCGCGTAAAGGCGCAGCAACAGACAGTCGCTGCGCCGGTGCAGCGCTGCCGGAGACGCTCACGTCGTTGCCGTGTCACAGTATGAAGTCGGTTGACAGGAAGGCAGACGAGCGTTCCCTCACGATGTGTCTCAGGAGCTCCTTGTTCGGCTCGGTGCCTCTTGTAGCGACCACCGTTCGTATCGAGAAGACCCTGAGTGCGTCGGAGACTGAGAGCGTGCCCTCCGCCGAGTCCTTTCTACCTGTGAACGGGAACGCATCCGGTCCGCGCTGACACTGGCTGTTGATGTTGACCCGACAGACCTGATTGACGAGAGCGTCCACCAGACGGGCAATCTCAGCCGCGTCCTGGCCGAATATGCTTACCTGCTGCCCGTAATGCGACTGAGCCACATAGTCCAGCGGGACGTCGATACTGTCGAACGGAGCCACTGGTATCACCGGTCCGAACTGTTCCTCCTCGTAGGCTCGCATCTCCGGAGTGGCCGGTGCGAGCACGGCGGGGTAGAAGAGACTGTGACAGGAAGCGCCGCCTCCTTCATTGGCTACCGTTGCTCCCAATTCCACTGCGTTTGATACAAGCCCTCCCAGGTATTCCACTTTGTTTGGCTCGGGAAGCGGAGTCAGGAACACATCCGGCTCCCACGGCATGCCGATCCGGAGTTGGCCGAGTGCGGCGCAGAGACGCTCGAGGAAAGTATCATAGACACGCCTGTGCACAAACAGCATCTTGAGTGCGGTGCAACGTTGTCCGTTGAATGAAAGACTGCCCAGGATGCACTCTCTCACGGCTGTATCGATATCGGCGCTGTCCGTGACGATTCCGGGATTCTTGGCCTCGAGCCCCAGCACGCAACGCAGGCGGTTCAGTCTCGGGTGTTGCCGCCTGATGTGGTTGGCCACGCGGCTGGTTCCGATGAACGCGAGGACGTTGACCTTGCCGGAAGCCATCAATGGGCCGATGACCGTTTGTCCATCGCCGTAGACTGTGTTCACCACCCCGGGCGGGAAAGCGTCACGAAACGCCCGCAGCAACGGCCTGTGCAGCAGGACGCCAAGCCGGGGAGGCTTGAAGACGATGGTGTTTCCCATTATCAGCGCCGGAATCAGAGTGGTGAATGTCTCGTTGAGTGGGTAGTTGTACGGACCCATGCAGAGCACGACACCCAGCGGGGCACGGCGGATCTGCCCGATGATGCCCTTCTGTATGGAGAAGCGCGCCGACGTCCGGTCCAGCTCCTTCACGGCGTCTATGGTGTCGCGTATGTAATCAACCGTCCGGTCGAACTCGGTCTCAGCGTCGCGGTGCGACTTGCCGATCTCCCACATGAGCAATTTCACCATCTCGGCCCTCTCTGCCGCCATCAGGTGGGTGAACCGCTCCAGGCAGCTGATGCGTGCCTCCAGAGGCATGGATGGCCACACTCCGTTGCCGTTGTCGTAGGCGCGGATGGCCGCTTCAAGAGCCG
>Ga0351850_1203_pt1 | contig 16243 bp, 20 predicted proteins | sample TotcelHFGM3001N4_FD_206796 | JGI IMG/M metagenome (GOLD analysis project Ga0351850, IMG submission 206796) | Enriched cells from coal bed in the Powder River Basin, Montana, United States - Total cells FGM rep1 HSBNCT.FGM.300.1.N4 ...
GGCACCCTTTGCCTCCGCACATCACGCAGGAGATATCAACCTCGGCGCTGGGCTCGGTGAAGGGGAAGAAACTCGGACGGAACCGCACTTTCGTATCTTCGCCGAATACCGCCTGGCAGAAGATGGATAAAACCCCTTTGAGGTCCGCAAAGGTGACGCGCTCGTCCACCATAAACCCCTCGATCTGATGAAACATCGGAGAATGCGTGATGTCCGCGTCGCGGCGATATACCTTCCCCGGCGCAACCACACGCAGGGGCGGCCGCATCTCTTCCATGACACGTATCTGGACCGGCGATGTATGCGTCCGCAGGAGCAGATCCTGCCCGATGTAAAAGGTGTCCTGCATGTCGCGCGCGGGATGCAGCTTTGGCATGTTTAGTGCCTCGAAATTATAATACTCCGTCTCGATCTCCGGACCTTCCTTGATCAAAAAACCGAGACGGGAAAAGACGGCGAGGACCTCTTCGGTAACCTGATTGAGCGGATGCTTTTTCCCTGCTTCGCGTTTCTTCCCCGCAAGCGTGATGTCGACCGCTTCGGCCTTAAAACGCTTCCCGTCTTCTTCGCGCTTGAGTTCGACAAACCGTCCTTCGACCGCTTCAGAGACAATCCTTTTCGCGTCGTTCACCGCCTTGCCGACCACGGGTTTTACCGAATTATCAATATCACCGAGGCCCTTCAAAAACTCGGTGATCAGCCCTTTCTTGCCGAGGTATTTGACGCGGAGCTTGTCGATATCATCGACTGCCCCGGCGCACCTGAGCGAAGTGATCGCCTCGTCTCTGACCAATGCCAGTTTTTCAAGAATTTCCTGCATAGAAACACCGTACCCCATCGCAAGGGCAGACAGGCGCGCGTGGAAGGAAAAGAAGGAAGGTTTAGGTGACTCTCCAGGTGAGAATCAGCAAAAACACGTATATTAATCTATGTATAAACCCGGTATTTTCCAACTTTTCACCGCTCGCTATCTGCCATAAACAAAACTGCCGCTGGCAGAATCCGCACAGGCCCGCAATGCAGACCTATGCCTTTACCTCTTGAACGATTTTTGTGAACACATCAGCGTTGTTGACGGCAATTTCAGCCAGCACTTTTCTGTCGAGTGCGATGCCGTTCTTCTTCAGGGCGCTGATGAACTTGCTGTACGAATATCCCTGCTCCTTGCAGGCGGCGCTGATCCGCATGATCCACAGCCCTCGCATGTCCCTTTTACGGCCTTTTCTCCCGCTGAACTGGTAGGACAGCTTCTTCATGACGGCGGTCGAAGCGGTCCTGAAAAGCTTGCTCCGTGCCCCGACAAATCCTTTCGCCTGTTTTATTATCTTCTTCCTCCTGCGTCTTGACGCCGGAGCGTTGGTCGCGCGTGTCATCGTATCCTCCCTATTGGTTATTTTTTCTCGGCATTAACAAAACATAAAAAGATTTTTGTTCGGGGGGGTATCTCCGAACATTAAATCCCTGCGTTTGGCAGCATTCTTCTGACCTGATACATATTCCCGCTGTGGACAATATCGGCCTTTTTCAAGAACCTTTTCCTCTTCCCCTTCTTGCCGGTCGCGAGATGCCCGCCGAACGCGCGCATGCGTTTCACTTTGCCGGTTTTAGTCACTTTGAACCGTTTTGCGGCTGACTTGTTTGTTTTCTGTTTCGGCATACTTGTCCTCTCTTTTGGTACCGTTTCCTGTTTTCCAAGGGCACGGGCGCCGTGCCCCACCTTGCGGTGTTTTTAATGGGTTTTTAATGGGTTTTCAACGGGGCAATGACCATGACCATCAACCGCCCGAACATTTTCGGCCGCGATTCAAGAGCGCCGAAGGTCTCGGCATCTTTAACCACCCGGTCGAAAAGCCTTTGCCCGAGCTCCATGTGAGCCATTTCTCTCCCCTTGAATACCAGCACGACTTTAACCTTGTCTCCCTTCGCCAAAAAACCCTGCATCTGCCTGATCTTTGTCTGATAGTCGTGATCTTCGATCGTTGGCCGCAGCTTGATCTCCTTGACCTTCGTGATGTGCTGTTTCTTCTTCGCTTCGCGCTCGCGTTTCGTCTGTTCGTAGCGGTATTTCCCGAAATCCATGATCCTGCAGACAGGCGGGTTCGCGTCCGGTGCCACCTCGACAAGATCTAGACTGCTCTGCTCGGCCATTTTCAAGGCCTCGTCGGTCGGGAGTATGCCGACTTGCATGCCATCTTTATCGATGGTCCTGACCTGACGTGCACGTATTTCGCTATTGATTCGGATAAATTGAGAAATTAGAAAACACCCCCCTTCAAAAATTTAAATTCCAAATTTCCACAACCTAACCCCGGACAAATCCGGAATGCCCCGTTCGCATTTCTAAAACTTGTTCAGGATTTCTTCTGTATTTCCTCTGCAATCCTATTGACGCAATCATCCAGCTTCATGAACCCGAGATCGCCCTTTTTGCGCCGGCGCACCGATACGCCCTGCTGCTCAACCTCTTTGGCCCCCACTATCAGCGCGTACGGCACTTTTTCAACCTCTGCTTCGCGGATCTTAAAACCGATTTTTTCATTGCGGCCATCCACGACGGCAGTTACGGCATGTTTTCTCAATATATCACAAATCTGCTCCGCGTACACCTTTTGATTGTCTGAAATCGGCAAAATCTTGACCTGCACCGGCGCAAGCCAGAGAGGAAAATCCCCCGCGTAATGCTCGATCAGGACACCGATAAACCGCTCCATACTCCCCAGCACCGTCCGGTGCACCATCACCGCCTGGTGCTCTTTGCCGTCTTCGCCGATATACGTGACGTCAAAACGCTGCGGCAGGTTGAAATCGACCTGGATGGTCGGACCCTGCCAGCCGCGGCCGATCGCGTCGATCATCTTCACGTCGATCTTGGGGCCGTAAAAAACACCGGCACCGGGGTCCACGCTGTAGGGGACCCCCAGAGTGTCCAGCGCATCCTTGAGGGCGGTCGTCGCACGCTCCCAATTCTCCTCGCTGCCGACGAATTTTTCGGGACGGGTGCTCAGGGCAACTTCATATGCAAAGCCAAACAGCTGCATCATATACTGCGCAAGCTTGACCACACTGGTGATCTCGTCTTTCAGCTGATCGGGCCGGCAGAATATGTGGGCGTCGTCCTGCGTAAATCCCCGAACCCGCATCATCCCGTGCAGAACGCCGCTCTTTTCATAGCGATACACCGTTCCCAGCTCTCCCCATCTGATCGGCAGATCGCGGTAGCTCCTCAACTGTGTCTTATACATCAGGATGTGGCCGGGACAATTCATCGGTTTGACGATATATTGCTGACCGTCTATATCCATGGGAGAATAGAGGTTTTCCTGGTAAAAGTCCCAGTGGCCGCTCTTCTTCCATAGATCCACCTTTGCAATGTGCGGGATGTACACGATGTCATAACCGTTCTGGTAATGAAGTTCGCGCCAGAACGTCTCGATCGCGTTCCTGATCTTCGCGCCTTTCGGATGCCAATATATGAGCCCGGCTCCCCCCTCCTCATGCATGCTGAAAAGATCGAGTTCCTTCCCCAATTTACGGTGGTCCCGCTTCTTCGCCTCTTCGAGCTTATGCAGGTACCCGTCAAGCGCCTGCTTATCGTGGAATGCGGTGCCGTAAATGCGCTGAAGCATCTTTTTTTTCTCATCGCCGCGCCAGTACGCACCGGCGACACTCAGCAGTTTGTACTGTTTCAGCTGCCCCGTCGATGAGACGTGAGGGCCGCGGCAGAGATCGACAAAATCACCGTTCTTATAGATCGTCACTTTTTGATCGGGAAGATCGGCAATGAGCTCGACCTTATAGGACTCCCCCCGGGACGCAAAAAAACGCGACGCCTCGTCACGGTCCATCTCCTGGCGTTCAAACGGGACGTTCTCCTTGACGATCCTGGCCATCTCGGCTTCTATCTTTTCCAGGTCTTCGGGAGCAAAAGACCGCGGGACATCGAAATCATAATAGAAACCGTCTTCGATCGACGGTCCGATCGCCATTTTGGCTTCCGGGAAGAGCCGCTTGACGGCACAGGCCATGATGTGCGAGGCGCTGTGCCTGTACGTATCGAGATCAATGTGCTCTGCAGTATTATTTTTCATTTGCGTGTTTATCCGCTTTCACGTGCGCGATACGGAGAAACGGCAAAACGGAAAACCGGCTGAACATATCCCTTCCTCCGGTTCTCCGCCTCCCCGCTTCGTCGTTAATGGTGGGCGCAATTGGACTTGAACCAATGACCTCCTGCGTGTCGAGCAGGCACTCTAGCCAGCTGAGCTATGCGCCCCATACCAGTGTTAATAAGTTGTGGATAACCTTGTGCACATCCGGCTATCTGCGGTCGGGGGTGATATCCTTTCCAGAAATCGGTTCGGATGAAACACCGTGTAAATCCTGCTGCGGCACTTTGCTCAGGTCCTGGACAATCTGCCTGTTCGCCTGTATTGCCGCATCCTCTTTTTCCCCATTCCCGCTGGTCGCACAGCCGGCGCATACGGCTGACAACCCGATAAAAGCAATCATGGCCATAATTCCCTTAAACATAGCAACCTCCTTTGTAGGTTTTATGTTTCCTCGTCACGACTCGTTTTTTTCTCCGTGCACCTGTTCGATCATCACATTGGAATAGGACGTCTTGCAGACGGTGCATTTAACGTTCAGCTTCTCCGCGTCAATGCTCCCATCTATTTTCATCCACGTATAGCCTTTGCATGTTTCACAATAATACCGCACCGAATGCCCCATACGCAACCTCCTTTTTCAGACCTTAGGCCACAAACCTGAGACGAGGAACGTCATTGTGCGTCTTTTGGTCCTCGTTTTGTCTTTGGCCATCGGCCTCGTGTCTTTTGTCGCTTCTGACTGCCGGGAGCCGGAATCGAACCGGCACGGAGTTTAAGCCCCGAGGGATTTTAAGTCCCTTGCGTCTACCAATTCCGCCATCCCGGCATATGCCCGGATCAAACAAGTAAATGGAGGCGGCACCCGGATTTGAACCGGGGAATAAAGGTTTTGCAGACCTCTGCCTTACCACTTGGCTATGCCGCCCTTATAAACTTCCAAAGGCTAGAGAAGGTATCAAATTGCCCGGGCAAAGTCAATGAAATTACTCTAACGGCACATCTTTCCCGCTCACCGGCATACCCCCCGGGTGCTCGAGGGGGCTTTGCATGTCACGTGAGACTGCAACTGTATCCCCCGATCGGCGATAGATATCGGTGAGAAACAGCCGGGCATTGGCGTCGTGCGGATTAAGCGTAAGCCACGACTTGAGAGAATCGCGCGCCGCCGGCAGATTGCCGTTCTTGTCATACAGCACCGCAAGATTAAAATCTACCCGCCCAAAATACGGGGCGGTCGCCTTGAGCGCACTGTATGTATCGATTGCGCTCTGTGTCATGCCCTGCTGATCGTATGCGAACGCCAGTTTATACAGCATTTCGCACGCCCGCGGAGAGTACAAAAGTCCTTTTCGGTAACACAGGATCGCTTCCTCCCACCGATGGTTCATCCGCTCGCGCGACCCTCGGCCAAAATAGACCTGCGCCACAGCGGGACAATACGCAAAAAGCCATCCCGCGGAAAGGAGGACACACACAGCGACCCCTCCACACCCCAGCCTTATTACCTTGTTATGCATGCAATAGCGACAACCCGCCGCGTCAAATCCTGACGCGACAATACCCATCGAGAGCCACCATAGGACAGCGACCGACGGAATGGCCAGATTCATGTCAACCAAAGACTGCCCAAACACCGCAATAACACCTACGAAAAGCGCCCCCCGCAACGGGTTGATCTTTCCCTCCTTCTTCCATCGGATGCAAAACAGCGAACCACAACCGATGATGACAAGCAGAAACGCGGCGGCACCGGCGATCCCGCATGCGGCACACACCGACAGAATTTCATTATGGGGATGGTAGGTGACATCTGCAGCCTTTTGCAGCAGGAAATAGTCGGCCGGCCTGTACGCGGGAAAATGGATAAAGAACGTTCCCAGCCCCCAGCCCGCTACGGGGTGCTCAGCAATCATGCTCAACGCCCCCTGCCAGAGATATAGCCGGACATCTCCCGCCAATTCCGTAACCGCCGGGGGGCTCATTACTGCGCACGCGGACAGGATAAAAAACACCAACAGACAAATGAGCGCGGCAAGCCGCTTTCCTTTCAAAAAAAGATATATTTCCCCGAAGAAAAAGGCCGAAAGAATAAGCGAACCTATTGCACCCCGGGACTTGGTCAGCAGCAGGACAAACGAAAAAAGGGCCGCAACGAACACCCACCCGACGGTCCCGCCAACCGACCGTCTCCTGAGGGCGTTCCAACAATGCGCAACAGCCAGCGGTAACACCAGGATCACTATCGATCCAAGGAAATTCCTGTTCCCGATAGTCGCGTAGACTTCGCCCCCGCGCGCGAACTGCCACATGCCAAACAGGGCAACCAGGATAACCGAACAAAGCAGCCAGCGGGTAATCCCGCCCCCATCGGCATCGCCGGATGCACGGTGGGCGGCAATCAGAAAAAGGGCGACATAACAACACTGCCTGAAACAGTGCTCAGCGGCCGTCATCCTGTCCGCGGAAGCGAACACCGACACAAAACAGAACAGGAGGAAAAAGAGGACCGGCGTGGATATCGCCCATCGGACCAGTATCTCTCCCTTTTTGATAAAAGAAATAATGAGCGCCGCACAGGCGAACAAAACCAGTATTTCAGCAATATATAGTTTGATCAGGTATTGATCTTCACCGGCATACGGGAACCAGCCGGGGGTGTAGGCCAGGGGAACAAGAAAGGCAATAAGCGAAAGAATGCAGATAATCAAACGATGCATATCTTTTCCAAAAAAAATAGGGGCCAGGTATGGAACCTGGCCCCTCATGATAACTGATAACTACCGCATTACTGCGCCTGAGTGATCCCAGCTGGCTTTGCGGTTCCGTCAGCAACGTGACCGTCAACATACAGGATATTGACTTTCTTCGGTGCCGGATGATTATCTTCTTTGAAATCAGAAGCCATCGGCGAATCCGACGTTGCCGCTTCAGACAGTGTTGCGTTGTAGCCGTAATCGCCTGTCGCAGCACCGGTAATGTCCGACGGTTTCGTCACCGAACCCGGGCATTTAAATATCTGCACGTTATCGAGATACGTTTTATCCAAGCTTGAAAGCTTGTCCGGATACTGCTGATTGTAATCGTTCTGATACGACTTGATAGCGATACCGATCTGTCTTAAATTGCTCTGGCAGTTTAACTTCAGCGCCTGTTTCCGCGCCCTGTTTAAACCGGGAAGGAGTAACCCAACCAAAATACCTATGATAGCGATCACGACCAGCAACTCAACAAGCGTAAAACCTTTTCCACTTCTCCTCATGTGCATCATACGACATACCTCCTTTTTTTCTTATATGTTACCCCGAATGTCATTTTCTGTCAACAAAAATGAGACGGCTGTCCCCTGTCGATGTGCGAGAGTATCTCCCGCACCACGACGTCAGCCAGTCTTGTCTTTGATGTCTTTGCGATCCTCTTGTTCTTGCCCTCCTTGAACAGCAGTACCGCCTCATTGAAATCTGAGCCGAAGCCGGTGTCCTCCCGGTCGACCCGGTTGGCAACGATCATGTCCAGGTTCTTTTTCAGCAGTTTCTGCTGTGCGTGCAGCATAACATGGTCCGTTTCCGCGGCAAAACCGACGAGATAATACGAATGCTTCATCTTCCCCAGCACATGCAGGATATCCGGATTCCGTTTCAGAGCAAGATGCAATGACGCCCTGTCTTTCTTGATCTTCAACCGCGCATGGCTCGCCGGCTTGAAATCGGATACCGCCGCAGCCATGATAACGGCATCGACCCCCTGCAGGTTCTCAAAAACCGCCCTGTGCATGTCATCGGCCGAAATGACCGGTATTGTTTTTGCCCTCCTCGGCGCCTCAAGGCACGTCGGGCCGGACACGAGGATCGCCTGGTGTCCGCGCGCGCACACGGACGAGGCGAGGGCATATCCCATTTTCCCCGTCGAGGGATTGGATATAAAACGGACGGGGTCGATGTACTCCCTGGTAGGGCCTGCTGTTATCAAGAATTTCATATTTCCTGTTTCTGACAGGTCCCTTCACGGACCGGATAAAAAAAACGGGGAAACGGCGCGGCGGCGACGCTGAGAAAAACTCCCGGCCACCCCTTCACCGATTCCCCGCTTCGTGTTTACCGCTTCTCAAGTATGCGGGAAGCCGCTTTCACTATTTGGTCCGGCCCGCTCATCCTGCCCAACCCTTCATAGCCGCACGCAAGATGCCCCTTTTCGGGACCGACAAACACGTGGCCGAGACCGGCGAGTTTCTTGATGTTATCCCGCACAATCCTGTTCGCGTACATGTTGCTGTTCATCGCCGGCGCGATCACGACCGGACACGCCGCCGCCATGACGGTGGCCGTCACGATGTCGTCTGCGATCCCCGCGGCGATCTTACCTATTACGTTGGCAGTCGCGGGCGCAATGAGGATCAGATCTGCGGCATCGGCAAGCCGGACATGCTCGGTGGCGCTGTACTGTTCCGGATCAAACATGTCGGTGCTTACAAAATTTCCGGTAAGCGCGCGGAACTGGAGCGGGGTGATAAATTCGAGCGCTTCACGGGTCATCAGCGTATAGACGGCCGCTCCCTTTTGCGACAGCTCGCTGGCAAGCGTGCACGCCTTGTATGCCGCCACCGATCCGGTCACGCACAGGACAATGGATGCGCCTTTAAAACAAACCTGTTTCATCCGTGCTTTCTCTCTTTGTACTGGACTTTCCCGCCGCGCACTTCCTGGAGCGCGATCAGGGCCGGATTTGTTGATTTAATGTCAACCATCGGCTTTGAGCCGAGGGATATCTCGCGCGCACGCAGCGACATCATCACGACCGTTTTATATAGATTCTTGTTCTTCAACATGCTTTCATTGGTTTTCACGCGCCCCCCTTTTTATATGCCAAATTCCTTGAGAATACTTTTATTGCGAAATACCCGGCACTTTTCTGCCGCGATAATAGACTTGAGCTTGTAAATCGAATCCGCCAGATAATCATTGTAGATCACATAATCATAGTTCACGTAATTCGAGATCTCTTCTTTTGCGCGGGCGATGCGTTTAACGATCTCCTGTTCGACATCGGTGTTGCGCTTCCGTAGACGGTCTTCGAGGATTTTCAATGACGGAGGTATCACAAAGATAAAGATGCCGTCGCACTTGTGCTTGATCTGGATAGCTCCCTGAATGTCGACATCAAGGAGGATGTCCTTGCCGTCCCGGATGGCGCTCTCGACCGCGCTTGTTTTCGTGCCGTAATAATGATCAAAAACCATCGCGTGTTCCAGAAATTCGTCGTTCTTGATCGCCCGCTCGAACTCTGCTTGAGGCGCAAAGACGTAATCAATGCCGTCCTTCTCGTCCCGCCGCGCCGGACGCGTCGTCACCGACACGGAATATTCCAGATCGGGGAGCGCGGTCCTCAGCTCGCGGATAAGCGTTGATTTTCCGGTACCGGACGGCGCTGAAATGACTATGAGTAGACCCTGTTTCATGCTTCCTTACTCGACGTTTTGAATTTGCTCCCGGATCTTTTCCAACTCGCTTTTGATATTGATCACCCGCCTGGAGATTTCGACGCTATTTGCCTTTGAGCCGATCGTGTTGGCCTCTCGAAGCATTTCCTGAATGATAAAATCCATGACCTTTCCCACCGGCTCGCTCTTCTCGAGCGTCTGGAGGAACTGTGCGATATGGCTTTCCAAACGTAAGATCTCTTCGGAAACGTCGATCCGGTCGGCGAAGAGCGCTACCTCGCGGGCGATCCGCTCATCGCCGTCCCGCTCCCCTTCAAACTCTTTCACGCGGGCCTTCACCTTCAGCTCAAACTCCTTGACCGTCTTCGGCATGATCCGCTCGATAATACGGGCATCGTCCTTGATCGCCTTGAGACGCGCCTTGAGGTCGCGGTGTATCGCCCCCCCCCTCGGTCCTGCGCATTTTCTCCAGGCGCACCAGCGCTTCGGACAGCGCCTTCTTGACATCTTTCATGATCGCGGACGGATTGACGAGCACTTCCTCGTAGTTGACTACGTTCTTTGCGCTGATAAGCGCTCCAAGATCGATGTCTCCCCTGACGCGAAACTTGCTCTTGAGCTTCGCGTATGCATCGTGATATTTTTTTGCCAGATCATAATCGATCGTGACCGCGCGCGACTTGGAACCGGCCCGGTCAAAACCGACATACACGTTTATCTTGCCCCGGCTGATCTTGTCGGAAACTTCCTTACGGAGGTCGTTTTCAATCTGTATAAGATCCTTGGGAAGGTTGACGTTAACTTCAAGGTGCTTCCGGTTAATGGTCTGCACCTCCACGATAAACCGCCCGTACTGGTTTGCCGCCTTCCCCTGGCCGTATCCTGTCATGCTTCTGAGCATACGCCCCCTTGTTCTATTGACCCGCGCACATTATTCGCAGTAGGCGATAGCCTGCCTTACCGCCGTGCCCCACCCCTTCAGCATGCTCTTCCGTTCCTTAACGGTCACCGCCGGGGCGTATACATTGTCAGTCTTCGCTATCTTGCGGATGTCCTGTATGTTCTTGAAAAACTTTGTCGACAATCCCGCCAAGAACGCGATACCGAGCGCGGACACTTCCTGAATGGGCAGCCTGCCGATCTTGCTGTCCAGCACATCCGCCAGAAATTGCATGAGAGAATTATTCTTGCTCGAGCTGCCGTCGGCCATGATCCCCTTGATCTTCAGCCCCGACTCTTTTGCGAGCAACTCGAGGATATCCCTTGTCTGATACGACAGCGATTCGAGCGAGGCCCTCACCAGGTGGTCTTTTGTTATCCCGCCATGCAGGCCGAGAATGGCGCCGGCAAACGGCCTCTTGCTATAAATGTTTTCCTGGTCAAAAGACGGGACCATGTACACGCCAGGCAAAAGCCCTGCGCGTTCGCTGATCTCGTCCGTCTCCGAAAGCGCGTTGACAAGCTTCAAATTGTCCCGGACCCATTCGATATCGACGCCGCTGGTAACAACCTGCGCTTCCATCGCGTATGCCGGGTCCTTGTCTTTCGTGCACGCAAGGACCGTCTGAAAACCGCCCTTCGCGACCTTGCACTGACCGCCCAGGTATTCGATAAAAGACGCGCCCTCTCCGTAATTGACCCTGAGCATCCCCTTATCCACACAACCCAACCCGATCAGCGACGCCTGATCAAGAACGGCCATCGCACCGATGGGTATGCCTTCGATCAAGTTCCCGTATCGTTCGGTATTACCGAAGATACTGCTGGATGGTTGGACCTGGGGGAGCATCGCGGCGGGAACCCCCATCTTCTCCAATAGGAACTTGTCCCACTTACGCTCCTTGATGTTAAAAAGCATCGTCCGTGAAGCATTCGTATAATCCGTTAGATGGGCTTTACCTTCGGTCATCTTCCAGAGGAGCCAGCTGTCGATGCCGCCAAACGCGACTTCACCCTTGAGGGCCCGTTTCCTGAGACCGTTCACGTTTTCCAAAAGCCATCTGAGCTTCAAGCCGCCATGCGCGGGAGAAATATTGAGTCCTGTGCGTTTCTTTACCTCGTTATCCATTTTTTTACGGACCATATCCTGAGATATCTTCTGGGCCCGTAAGCACTTGCTTCCTATAGCGTTATACAGCTGCTCACCCGTCTTCTTGTCCCATACCACCACATTATTTCTTTGATTCGCGATCCCAATCGAGCCGATCTCGTCGTAATAAATGCCGCTCTTCGAAAGAGCCTCGCTGGTCGTATTGAGCGCGGAGCGCCATATCTCGTTCGGGTCGATTTCAACCCATCCGTCTTCGGGATAAAACTGGTTTATCGCGTTGTATGAACGCCCCTTGATATCTCCGGCGCAATCAAAAATGATCGCTTCGGTTCCGTTTCCCAGCAATTCAAGCGCGAGTAAAAACCTTCTTTCGTTCTTCTTGGTCATGTAAATCTCCACTGTTATAGCTGCATTATAACGTTAAGACGTTCTCTGCAAAGAATTTAAGCAAAACAACGCAAACGGCGTAACGTTCTCAACGATGAAAGTGGCGGAATTTTAGCAAAATGCATGTCTTATTAAAAGGAAAATTTATTTCTATTTGAGGAGCGGCAATGACAGGCCTTCGATCCGTATTAACGCCCGCTTCCATGACACTCCGCCGGAAAAACCGCCCGGGCTTCCGTCAGAGCGCACAACGCGATGACAGGGTATCAGCAGGGGGACTGGATTTTTGCCGCAGGCATTGCCGATAGCCCGGAAAGCGCCGGCGAGCCCCGCCGTTTCGGCTATCTCCCGGTAACTCCAGGTGTTTCCGTAAGGGATGCGGGAAATGGTCTTCCAAACAATCTTTTGAAAAGGGGTGCCGGCAATGTCAAGGGGACATGAAAAAGCGATCTTCTTTCCGCGCAGATAGGCGTTCAGATCCCGCCTGAATTTCTTAGGGTCAAACGGACATGTCACAGCGGACGAACGCAGGGCCCGGCAGTCGCCCCGCTGACCCGGAAAATAGAGACGTGTTAACCCGATCTGCGTATAGAAACAAAAAAAATCGCCGTGCGGAGTTGGGACAATACATGCCGATTCTTCTTTCACCGGATCCCTGCAAGCGTCTGTGCGACGTTATGTACGATCATATTGGGCGTTGACGCGCCGGCGGATACGCCAATCTTCTTAAATCCTGTGAATTGGGCCGGATCGATATCGTTTTCGGTTTCCACATGAAATGCCGGTTTCCCGGCGCCTCTGGCGATTTCAAAAAGCCTCATCGTGTTGGCGCTCTCTTTCCCGCCGACGATCACGATCGCGTCCACCGCTTTCGACATCTCGATGACCTCTTTTTGCCGTTCAGCGGTCGATCCGCATATGGTGTCATACATGACGCATGCGGGATATTTCTCCCGGAGCGCGTGCGCTATCCCCTTAAAAATCTCATGATTTTGCGTCGTCTGTGCTACGACGCATATTTTTATTATCCCCGGGGGGATCTGGGATATCTTTTCCAAAGAATCGACGACGATACCGCTGCCGCAGGTAAAACCGAGGAGGCCTTCAACTTCGGCGTGGCCTTTATCCCCCACGATGACGATAAAATATCCTTCCCGGGCGGAGCGTTCGATCACCGCCTGCACTTCCAGAACGCGCGGACATGTCGCGTCGCATATCTCGAGCTTTTTCTCTGTGATGCGGCCCCGCTTCTCCGGGCTGACCCCGTGCGTCCTGATCACGCATATCCCGGAAGAGATATCGTCAAGAGAATGGGCAATATGGACGCGCTTCTTCTCAAGCATCTCGTTTACCTGCCGGTTGTGTATGAGGGGGCCGAGCACGCTGATCTGCCGCAACTTCTCATTACTGGCAAGTTCCATGACGGTATTGACGGCCCGCCGCACGCCCATGCAAAAACCCGCATTTTTTGCGACAATCACTTCCACAATCTCAATCCTCCTCTGGCGCCATCACGCGCGCTGTTTTTTCCTGCTTTCAAATTTTCCCGGGTTTCGCGATTTGGATTCCGGGTTTGAAATTCCGAAGAAGGCGCGACACAACATACGGACTTCATGATGCGTGTCATCTTTTCGGATAAACGGGGGGCATCTCGCTAAAAGCGGGTCATGACACAATTACGCTCAACGTGGAGGGCCGGCTTCTTCGATTTCTTTTCGAGTATTTTCTCTACGCCCTGGGCATACTGCACGAACTTTTCGATGACTCCCTTGTCTTTCTTGCAGAGATTCTGAAATGCTATCCCCAGACGGTGGCAGTTCATGTCATGCACTTCGGGGAAATGTTCACAGCGGACGACGAGACCTTTGTTCTCAACCCGGTGAAACTTCACACCCGTCGTCGTGTAGCCGGGGATCAGAAAGGCGATCTTCACTTCTTTTCCCGGCTGTATGTTCTGGTTCACCTTGCACATCAGGCCGCCGCAGGATATGTCTTTAACCTCTGAAATGATCTTTTTGCCTTTGTGGTTTATCTCGATGGCAAAAAGATATTCCCAATCCGCTCTCGACCGCTCGTGTCTTCTCCGATTCCGATTCTTGTTTAACATATCTATAACTCCATTTTGGTTATAGTATAGCATGAAAATGGGGGTTTGTCAAGGGGGGTGAAGATTTTTTTTCCAGAGGCATAATAACTATATGTTGCTATTCTCAAAGCGCTTATAATGCTTTAAACGCCGGACCGCCGCACACTTTTATTTTTCTTTTTTTTGCCGTTTTTCCCCTTCCAGCTGGGCCTTCAAGCCGGCAATCTGCTCCATGACAATATTCGATATTTTCTGGTAGTTCACCTTGGTGGGATGCAGATCTCCAAACTGCGAATAGGAAATCATCTTTCCAAAAAGGACCTTCACTTTATGAAACCGTATGACCTTCTCCCCTTTCGGCAGGATATACCACGACCCTGAGATATAACAGGGAAGGACATCGGCATGCGCCCTCATGGTAACGAAACCGATACCGTGGCGGATCTGCTGGAGGTTGCCGTCCGGAGAACGGGTCCCTTCCGGGAAAATAAGCACGGGCTCGCCGGCGTGAATGATATCGATCATATTTTTGATCGCGTGCAGATCATACCCTTCCCGGTCGATCGGGATGGCGTTGATCGAGAGAAGAAACCTCTCCCAGAATCCTTTTTTGAAAAGCGTCTTTCGCGCCATATAAAACAGCTTGCGCGGCGCCGCAGACCCAACGATGGTCGGATCAAGGTAACTTGCGTGATTTACGGCAAGGATAAAGCCGCCTGAGGGGGGGAAATGTTCCAGCCCGTGGATCTCCCACCGAAAAAACAACCTATAGATACACCGCAGGATGTAGTAGAAAATCCAGTAATGAAAACACCACCGGTTCTTATTCACCATGGCTATGAAACCTCACATACTCGTTCACGACGCGCCGGAATTCCTTCACAAAATTCAGCGTGATCAGCCCTACCTTCCCGCTCCCGACAGGTGCCCCGTCACAGGCAACGACCGGAACGATCTCTGAAACGCTGTTTGTCATGAAACACTCGCTGGACTCGCAGAGGTCCTGCGGAAACATGAATTTTTCCTCAACCGTAATGCCGTACGCAGCCGCAATATCAATCACCACACCGCGCGTGATGCCCCTCAATATCCCCGTCGCCAGGGCGGGCGTCGCCACTTCATCGTTCTGAATGACAAATATATTGCTGGTCGTGCACTCGGCAACATAGCCCTCCACTGAAAGCATGATACCGTCGTAATACCCTTTTTCCCGGGCGTCCGCGCGGGCGAGAATATTGCTCAGGTAATTGTTGGACTTCACCGATGCGTCAATAACCTGCGTCGGCGTCCTCATGCGCGATACGATGCATGTTTTCACGCCCTCGCGATATATTCGTTCGTCAACCGGCAGCAACGGACTGACGGTAATGAGGATGGTCGGCTGCGGACAAAGATTGATGTCTATCCCGATACCGCCTTCCCCCCGCGTGATCATGACGCGGGCAACCGCGTCAGCAAGATTGTTCTTTTCGATGAGGACATTGACCGCTTTTTTAATAACGCTCCGTACAAGCGGCACCTCTATCCTGAGCGCCTGTGCCCCGGCGTAAAAACGGTCCATGTGCTCGTCGAACTTGAACGTAATGCCTTCATACACGCGCATCGTTTCAAAAAGGCCGTCACCATAGAGAAATCCGTGGTCATATATCGATATAACGGCTTCAGAAGCCTTTATAAAGCTACCGTTAAAATATACGTATAATTCCATGCTCTATGCCCGAAATAGCGGAAGCGCGGGCGGCCCTGCCGCGTTGCGCGATGATCTCACTTCACAGGTGAAGGGGGTATGTTATCAGATATTCCCGTCCTGTAAAATAAGTTTGTCATTATTTTGAGCTATTCGCAGCGCGTCGATCATGGCGCCCGCCTTGTAGAGCGTCTCATCATATTCACTCTGGGGATCGGAATCAGCAACGATGCCCGCCCCAACCTGGACCGAACAGGTATCCCCTTTTTTCACGATGGTCCTGATGGCGATGTTCAGATCGAGATCGCCGCTGTCCGATATGTATCCGATCGAACCGGTATACAGACCGCGGCAGGACGGTTCGAGTTCGTCTATGATCTCCATGCAGCGGATCTTCGGCACACCGGTGATCGTCCCTCCCGGGAAAACCGCCCGCAGGATATCGGCGAGTCCGACGCCCGCCGCCGTCATGCCCCGGACATTAGAAACG
>Ga0351850_1209_pt1 | contig 15473 bp, 18 predicted proteins | sample TotcelHFGM3001N4_FD_206796 | JGI IMG/M metagenome (GOLD analysis project Ga0351850, IMG submission 206796) | Enriched cells from coal bed in the Powder River Basin, Montana, United States - Total cells FGM rep1 HSBNCT.FGM.300.1.N4 ...
ACCTCGTAAAAAGTCCCCCAAGTCGTCGTGCCGGCGAATGTCGGATCAGGTCCGGGAGAGGCGCCGGTATCCGGACGTCGTCCCGGCGGAAGCCGGGAACCAGTTAAAAATGCGCCGAATTCCTGTTTTCACCGGAATGACACAAAGCGTATTTTCTGACTTCGTTGTGCCCGCGCCGGGCATGGGGTTTATTTTGTCCTTCACGCGGGCATTCCTGCAGCACTAATTCGATAAGCCGAAAAGGGCGTCGACAATAATGAGGAGATCCTGAAGGCTGTTGTCGAGATTAGCCGTTATTGCGACCATCGTTTGAGATTCAGGGAAATAGGCAAAGAAGGAATTGAACCCGGATATACCACCCGTTTTGGCGGGAATAATCTTTTCTTTCAGCACGATGGAATCAAGGCCGTAGCCGAAGGTAATTTTCAGGCCCGGATCTTTCGATTCGTATCCGGCGCCGTTATTCAGGCGCGCAGGGCCGAACATTTCCCGGACGGCATTTCCGCTGAGCAGCGCCTCTCCACGGAATACTTTTGCGAGTTTGATCATGTCCGAGGGCGTCGAAAGAATGCCTCCGCTTGCATAGGGCAATGCAAGACTTGCGTATCCCGCATTCATCAGATCTCCGTCATGGGCATATCCCGAAACCCTCTTCGGGATAATACTTCTTTTGCTGCCAAGTGTTGTATGCTTCATTCCGAGGGGCCTCGCAATTTTGGCGGCGAGGAAATCACCGTAGGAAACCCCGGTTATTTTCTCGATGACAAGGCCGAGAATGATGCAGCCGGTGTTGCTGTATCTGGCCGTCTGTCCCGGTTCAAAGTCAAGGGGTTCCCCTGCGATGCCGGCAAGGACCTCCTTAGGCGTCCAGTCTTTCCATTGGTTGCTCTTGAAAGGCTCGACGCTCGTGACGTCTCTGACGCCGGATGTGTGCTGAAGGAGATGCTTGACGGTGATGTCGTTCCAGCCCGGATATTGGGGAAAATACTTCGTGATCCTGTCGCTGACGTTCAGCCTTCCTTCTTCCTGCAGCATCATGACGCCGATGGCCGTGAATGTTTTCGAAATGGATCCGATCTCGAAGATGGAATCATTCCCAACGGGTTGCCTGTGCTCTATATTGGCCATTCCATAACTTTTCTCGATCGTCTTCCCTCCCGGCATGGAAATCGCGATGGACAATCCGGGGATGTGTTTTGCCTGCATCACTTTTGTGACGACTTCGTCAATTCGGGCAGGGGTAACCTGAGGTCGTTCAACGGCCTGTGCATTTGACAACGCCATTAAAGCGAAGATCAGAACGAAAACAACAATACGCAATCTTTCACGATTCCTCTTCATGCAAGCACCCCTGTGTTGTCCATGGATATCCTGTGTCATCGATCGTCGCTCTCATAGAGAGATTTTGTAACCGGGTCTCTCTGATGCAGAGAAACGCCAAGCCGCCCCCGTCACGCTACAAAAGCTCCTCATCATTGAGAATATGACGTAAAGTCACTTTGACGGCGACCGTTCGTGGGCTTTGCGGCCGTAAACCTTTTCATAGGCCCGGCAGAAGGGGCACAGGCGCCCCTCGACGGTCCGTACAAAACGGTATATCAGGCCGCGCTGCGTCTTGCGGGCGTGGCGGCAGACGGGGCAGTTGACGCAGACAGCGGCCATGGCCCGGTCTTTTTCCGTAATGTTTTCGGCCATTACAGCACCACCTTGACCGAGGGGTCTTTGCGGAGCGCCTCGTAAACGGCGATCCGGGCGCTTTCATCGCCCACCTGTACGGCGACATCGAGCGACAGATACCTGCCCGTTGCGCTGCCTCGGGAAACCGTGACGTCCGCGGCGCCGTCGGTCGCTGCCGCAATGGCCGCGCGCATCCCGGCCTCATCCGCTCCGATCACCTTATAGCGCCAGCGGCACGGGTAGGCGATGCGGACTTTCTGGTTTTCGTTTTCCATCTTCACCGGGGTTTCTCCATGTAGAAACATTGGTTCTTCTCGATATCCTCCAGCACCAGGCCCTCCTCGATGAGTTCGACGAGGTGGACATAGGTTTCATTGATGGCGAGGTACCGGTCGAAATCGGGCAGGTCTTTTCCGAAAATGTCGATGGAGACCGCGTGGGTCGATCTTCTCCCTCTCCGGACTGAGGCGAGCGTCAGCCCTTTTCTTTCACGATGATGCTCTTTGATTTCCTCGATTCTCTCGACAAAATTCGTAAAGGGCCGGCCATGAGCGGGATAGACGGCCGTAACGGGCAGGCGCTGCATCCCGGTCAGGGAGGAGAGAAAACGCTCCAGCGGCCGAAAATCGGGGCGAAAGAGGTCCGGACTCAGATTCGGGGTAATATCGGGCAGGATATGGTCTCCGGCCAGAAGGATGCCCTCGTTTCGGAAGAAAAAACAGAGCTGTCCGCGGCTGTGTCCCGGAGCGGCGATGACTTCGAAGGACCGGTCGCCGACGCCATGGACCGATCCCGGTTCAAGGGCCTGATCCAGGGGGAACGTTCCGATCATTTTACTGAAGCTTTTGAAAATGGAGCCCAGCAGGGCAAGGGCCTCCTCGCCCAGTCCGTGGCGCACGTAGAATGAACGCAGTTCGGCAATCAGGCGATCCTGATCCTCGGCGAAGCGGATAAACGCGTGATCCGTTTCGGACATCAGAATCGCCGCGCCGGAAATATCCCTGAGGCGCCCGGCCATGCCGCAGTGGTCGCCGTGGCGATGGGTGATGAAGATCCGGTCGATATCGCGAAGGGAGCGGCCGATACGTGTGAGGCCGGTTTCGAGGGCGGCGGCCGTTTCCGGCGTATTGAGACCGGTGTCGAAAAGCGTGACCCGGCCGTCGTGAACGAGGGCGTAAATATTGACATGCTTGAGCCTGAACGGCATGGGCAGCGTCACCATGTAAAAATCACGCGCGATTTCCCTGATCAAAGTCGTACTCCTTCCGTGCGGCGATCCGCTTGGGGCCGCACGTCCCTTCAAGCACTTTTTGCATTATATTTCAAAACAAAAATACAAAAGACGCGTGTTTTCCACACCGGCCGCACCGGCCGCTCCAATCGCCGTTCCGGCGACACCCGTTGGCGGCCATAAAAACGCACAGAGAGGCCGGATGCAAATCCATGCTTGATTTTATGGCGGCAATGATTAAACTAACGCCAACTTTTCGAGGAGAGGATTGACCATGCCCATCTACGAATTTTATTGCCGCAAGTGCAACACGGTCTATAATTTCTTTGCCCGCTCCGCCGATACGGATAAAATTCCCTATTGCCCGAAATGCAAGCGCATCAAGCTGAAACGCCAGATGTCGATCTTTGCCAAGGTCTCCCGCGGCAAGAGTGACGACGGGCCCGCGGACGACATGCCTCCCATCGACGAGGCCAGGATGGAAAAGGCGATGGCCATGCTGGCCGGCGAGGCCGACCGGATCAACGAAGACGACCCGCGCCAGGCGGCCAATCTCATGAGAAAGCTGTCGGAGGCCACGGGTTTGAACCTGGGGGCGGGGATGGAAGAGGCCCTGCGGCGCATGGAGCGCGGCGAAGACCCCGAACAGATCGAGGCGGAAATGGGAGACCTGCTGGAGGGCGAGGATCCCTTTTCGTTTGAACAGAAAGGGAAAAGAGGCGTCAGGAAGCCCAAGCCCCATGTCGATGAAACCCTTTACGATCTGTAAGAACGCTGCATGAGAATCCACATCGACAAAAAACGCTGCAACGGTTGCGAGACCTGCGTCAATCACTGCCCCGATGTCTTCAAAATGTGGGGCCGGTACATGAAGTCGGATTTCGAGGTCGCCGATCCGCGAAAACATGAGGCAGCCGTGCGGGAGGCCGCCGGACTCTGTCCGCAAAAGGCCATTGCCATCGATTGACGGCAGGGCGTCGCCGCAAAAAACGGCCCACGGTCCGGGAGGCGGAATGTCTCAAGGGGATCGGCCGGACAGGCCCGCGGCTCAGGCGGATCTCCGGCGACGCTGTCTCAAATGCCAAGCAAATCAGAGGGCTTATCAATAATATAATCAGGCTCTGCCGCAGCGAGCCGTTCCCGGCTGTGCCATCCCCAGGCGACGGCGACGGTTCTGACTCCGGCGGCTCTGGCTTCCCGGATATCCCCGGCGGTGTCGCCGATGTAGAAAGTGCGACCCTTGTCCATCTGGAAGGCGGCGACGGCGTGGTTGATCTTGTCGCTCTTGCTCAACAGGAAATCGGAGCCCAGAATGGTGTCGAAAATGCCGTTGAAACCGAAATGGGCAAGCTGGCCCCGAATGGTCTTTTCACCCCCGGAAGAGATGATGACCAGCGGGTGCAGGCGGTGTATGGTCTCGATCACCGGCAGCAGGCCTTCGACAGGTTTCATCTCGGAGAAATCGACGCGCGCCAGAATCGGTCCGGCGGCCAGCATGAAAGCCTCCAGATCGACTCCCTTTTCGACAATGGCGGTATAGAAATTATCGTCGAACAAATCCAGAAAATCGCTCCGGGACCTGAGGATCGGCTGTCCGATCGCGTCGAGGCACGCCCGCACCGTCCCTTCAAAGACGTTCAACGAGTCCACCAGCACGCCGTCGCAATCAAACAGAAAAAGTTTCTTATCCATCCATCCTCCGTCACTCCTTTTTGAGCTTGTCTCCGATCACCGACTGAATTCGCCTGTGCTGAATATATCCCAGCAGCGACAGCAGCGCCAGGGCGACCAGGATCAACAGCATGCCCCAGGCCTCTGTGACGGACGGCCGCTCGCCCAGTTCGATGGCTGCCGCCATGACGCCGATCACAGGCGTCGCCAGCGTTCCCATGCTGGCCATCCCGGCGGGCATTTTGCTCAGGATGTAGAACCAGAGCATGATCGCAATCCCTTGACTGACGACGGAACTGTACAGCAGGCCCACCGTGAAATAGGGGGTCCAGCGGATGGGCGTGTCCGAAACGATCAGGGCGATCAGGGCCAGAGGCAGGGCGCCCAGAAGCATCTGCCAGGCCGTCAGCGAAATCAGGTCAAAGGATTGTCTCCGGGTCATGACCTTGGTCATGACGGCGCTGAGCGCCCAGGCCACCCCCGACAGGACGGCGAAAACCTGGCTGATGAACGTGCTCTGAAGGTTCCAGGGTTCCAGGATGATCACAAGTCCGGTAAAGGCCAGGATGACGGGAATCCATTGTGCGTTGCGAAGATGTTCGGAAAGGATGGGCCAGGCCAGAAGCAGGACCCAGAACGGCATGATATAGACGAGGATGGCCGTCTTGCCGACGCCGCCTGTCGAAAGGGCCAGCGTGACGAGCCCGATGCAAAGGGTGGTGGAAACGAATCCCAGCAGGGCCGTCATCCAGAAGGCTTTAGGACGCAGGGGCCGACGTGTCCACATCAGCAGAGCAAAGAGACCGACGGCGCCGATACCGGTCCGCAGGGCGGCGAAATCATAGGCGCCGGCGTATCGCAGGCATTCCTTCATGACCACCCAATTGTAGCCCCAGATGCAGGACAACACAACGATGGCCGGTACGGCGGATCTAAAGGCCGTGTTCATATGAGAAGAATAATCATTGAAGTATTTTCTTGAATCAGTGTATGATGGCGCGGACTATAGGACAACACGGGCTGACCGTCAATCACTAAAAAAGGATGCGCGTTGAGGCAACTCAAGGAGGCTTTTCATGGATAAATTCTTCGACTTCTTCAGCCGGTACCATGACAGGATCATGCATTGGTATGGGGCGCTGACCTTTCTCGAGCAGATGGGCGTTCTGTTCGGTCTTTTTATCGCCGCGTTCGGGCTCGTCGCTTTTTTCCTGATTCGCAAGTAAAGGAGATCATTCATATGAGAGTCAGAGTATCTGCAGTCTTCGAACAGGCCGGTGAAATCCTCTGCATGAAGTACATTTACGGCGGGAAAGAGGTCCTTGCCATACCGGGCGGCGGCGTGGACAAGGACATCCCCCTGCAGGAAGCGATCGTCGGCGAATGGAAAGCCGAACTCGGCGTCAAACTGGAGGTCGGCGACGTCATCCTGCTCGGAGAGGCGCCGGGCACCAAAAGGCACCCGCAGACGCTGCACGTCATATTTGCCGCCCGTGCGGTCCACGGCGTTCCAAAAGTCAGACCGGACCACACACGCTCCCTCGATGTCTCGTGGCTTCCCATTGACCGGCTCGAAACCTCGCCCATGTACCCCGATGTGGGGCAAAAGCTTTACGAGCATTTTATGAACCCGTCCCGATCCATTGAGTTTATAGAAAACTGCATGGAAAGGGGTTACTGGTGATAACGCGGCGCCCCGGCAAGGTGCGGCGAAGCTCTTAACCCTCCTTGAGAGCCGCTTGCGAGCCACGGCAGGCGCCGGCACGGGTCCGGTGTGAAATCCTGGGAAATCCAAATGTTCGACGTCGGAATTCTTGACGGGGGGCGGCATGATTCGGATCGACAGTTATCTGCACAGAACCGTTTTGAGCGGACTCGTCCGGCGCTGGATGCACCATGAGGTTGACGCCGCCGATGCGGGCTTGATCGCCCGCCTGATCAACTTCAATCACCTCTATGTTTCCCGCTATCTGCATCTGTTCACGGAAGGCATCTTTCGGGAACTCTATCCGGACGGTGTCACGCAGCGGCCGGCACTGCGCAAAGGAGACCTCAAGGACGCCCTGGTCAACCGCGCCCCTTATCGCAACGCGCGCATCGACGAGCTGATCCGGGACTACCGCTCCCGCCCGGAGCGATACTACCGTGACACCCCCTTTCACGGCATGCTGTTTTTTGCGCAGGGGGAGGGGATCGAAACATGCATCGGTTCCAGCCGGATCAAACGGGCCCGCCGCCTGGCGGAAAAGACGGCGCGCCGCATCATCGACCGCATTTTTGTCAACATCAAAAAGCATGCCGAAGAACTCGCGGAAGAACGCGCCCGGCGACTGGGAATTTCACGCGATCAGCTCGTGACCCCGCTGGAGGAAATGCAGGAGGAGTTTCTCAAGGCCGAGAGACGCCTGCTGGAGGATCTGCAACAGGGGCGGCCCTTTGCGGAGGACGAGGATGTCGTGATCAGCGACGTCGCCGGAATCAAGATGATCCTCGAAGCGCCGCAGCAGGAGCAATTGATCGCGCTGCTCAACCGCTTTCCGGATTGCCGGATCGTCGAGCAGGAATTCCACAACGGGCGCTACAACGCCACCAATCTGATCGTCTGCTTCAGTCCGGACCGTGAGCGCATCCTCTCCCGGCCGGTCGGAGGACGAATCCTGACCCTCATGCAGGCGCGCGGCAGCGACCCGGAGCAGGTCCAGCAGGCTTTCGCCGATTTCGTGCGCACCGGCGAGCCGAGCGTATCCCTGGAGATCATCGTTTCGAACTACGAGGAGACGCTCGAAAGCGAAATCGGCCGATGCATTCACGAAGACCGCATCATCCGGCAACGCCTGACCCAGCAATACCGAGGTCATCTATCCAAAAACATTGAGTATCTCATGGAATTTCTCTTTGCCTTTCCGATGTCCGCACAACGCGAACTGACCGAACTGCCCATCAAACTCTGGAACCGCTATCTGCCCGATTACTTTGACGAAGTCCTGAAAAATCTTTTCGACATCCCCACGAACGGCCTGCTGGACGAAATCCCCTGCTGAAGGACGCCATGACGCCGCCGAAATATCTGAGTACAGACGATCAGCTTGACTTTTCCAGAAAGAGCATGTGCTCAGAAACACAGGCGTTCAGACCATGCAGGCGCTGATCGCCTCCGGCCGGACGCCCCCGCCGGTTTATGTGAAGCGGTGCGAGAGCTGTTCGCTTTTTGCAGAATGCCTGCCGAAAACGATCCAGAAGCGGCGCTCCGTGAAGAACTACCTGACACGGATATTGGAGGAACCATGAAGAATAACCTGAAGAAGGGGACCAGTGTGGAAACGAATATCGCCGTTTTCAGAGGAAAGGGAATAAGAAAATCCATTCATAACAACGAATGGTGGTTCTCCATCATTGATGTGGTTGAGGTTTTGACAGGGACTGAAAGACCAAGAAAATATTGGAATGATCTTAAGAAAAAGCTTTCCGAAGAAGGATATGATGAGTTGTCCGAAAAAATCGGACAACTGAACATGCAGTCTGCGGATGGAAAGTATTACGATACCGATTGCGCCAATACTGAAACAATGTTCCGTGTCATCCAGTCCATCCCTTCCCCCAAGGCAGAACCCTTCAAGCGCTGGCTGGCCAAGGTCGGCTATGAGCGGGTACAGGAAATCGAAGATCCTGAACTGGGAACAAAGCGGACGCGGGCGCTCTACAAGGTGAAAGGCTATTCCGACGACTGGATCGAAAAGCGGATGCGCGGCATTGCCATCAGGGAAGAGCTTACGGACGAGTGGAAAAAGCGAAATGTAACGCGGGAGCAAGAGTATGCGATCCTCACGGCGGAATGTCGCCCCCCGCGCGGGGGCGTGGATTGAAACGATCATGGACGATTGCGGGGGCGTGGATCGAAACAAGCTAGAACAGATACTCCACATTCACGTTAATGCTGGTTTGTTGCGACCATACCTTGACGCCGTGATCGAAAGTGAAATCAATGTCGAAAGCATGATTGACAAGGCGATGGGAGCCTGTTGACTGTATCTTGAGATAGTCCACCGCAAGATTCAGGTTGATGCTGTCCGTAATGCCGACGTTCAAGCCCAGTAATGCATGCCAGGCGTCTCCCCTGGTGTTCTCATAGGTCCTGCGATCCCCGACCCTCAACAAATGCCGGTCCTCGTTATTTCCATCCACATAGGCCCAGTCGAACTGCATGAATAATTTTACCCGTGACGCCTCCTTGAGATGCCGTCCCAATTCATATGCCATGCGCAGCCCCAGGAAATAATGCCAATACGTCTGCTCAAAGCGGATGCCGTCTCCGGGCAAAGCCAACGAAGGCCGGCCGTCTCCGGGCGCCGGATAATGCTGGCTGCCGTCATGAGCAACCAGCGGGCCGTGACGCTGCTGCTGCCGGATTATCGTTGTTGACGTTGAAAATATCAAGGGGCAAATGGCAGGCTCAAATGACGGACGCCTCGTGACGTGCCTGACCAAAGCCTGGCGGGACTGTTCCATTGATCTCAAATGCCCCGATATTGTTCGTGCTTTTACGTGCGTCGAAAATCGTTGTCAAAAATGTCATTTTGTGCAATTTAAAGCCCCGATTGCGGGCGGTCGGCCCCGGGGAGCCGTGACGTCGTAGCGCGCTCGAAAACGTGCCGCCGCTACGTTCTATAAAAGCGCAAATGATATTGAATGGTTGCATCATCGGAGGGGTTGACGATGCCCTTTTTCATAACCGAAGATCATGTGAAACTCTGCTACGAGGATCGGGGGAAGGGAAAGCCCGTCCTGCTCATCCATGGTCTCACGGCCGGTCGCGGCCATTTCCGGAAGCAGATTCCTGAGCTGAGCCGCCGTTACCGCGTCATTGCCTGCGACCTGCGGGGCCACGGCGATTCGGACCGGCCGAAGGACGGCCTCACCCTCCCGCGCCTGGCGAAGGATATCAGCGACCTGATCGCCTATCTGGACCTGCAGGACGTCACGCTGGTCGGCTGGTCTCTGGGGGCGCACGTCATCTTCGAGTATGTCAAGCAGTTCCAGTGCCGGAATCTCCATAAAATCGCCATGATCGACATGGCGCCCAAGATCATGAAAGCGGACGACTGGCCTTGCGGCCTGCGGGGCGTCAGCGGCAAGTTCGGTGATTTTTCGCATGAGGATAATCTGCTGGTGATGTCCGTCATGAGCGCGAACTGGGAACAGTACAGCGCCATGCTGGTTCCGCGATTGTTCAACCGCTCCCACGTCCTGCCGGGCGTGAACATTTTCATGGCCCCCGATTTTCCCTGGAAGGACGACCTGGGCTGGCTTTACGAGGAAGCAAAACGCAACGCTCCCCATGTGATCCTTTTTCTCTGGATTTCTCTGGTCATGCAGGACTACCGTCCGCAACTGGCCGAGATCGACGTCCCCTGCCTGGTTGCCTGGGGGCGGGAGAGCAACTACTATGGAGAGGACAATTATACTTACATGAAAACCGCCCTGGTCCGCTCGCCGGAGGTGTCCGTGGTTCCGTTTGACGGATGCGGCCATGCCCTGCATATTCAGGACCCGGAGCGCTTCAACCGGACTCTCATCGAGTTCATCGGATGAGATTCCGTGCAACGGATCGCGGCGCTGCCCGGCAGGATCTATTCGGGACGCCCGTTTGTTGAAAAGGAGTCCACTTTGAAAAAACATGCATTGAGTCAAGCCGGTCAAACCAGGTCTCTGGGGATATGCATCGGAGCCTCGACGCTCTCGATGGTCAGCGTAAAAAAGGACACGGAGGGAGGCATCGCCGTCGAGGATGCGTTTTTAAAGGTTCATCACGGCAACCCCCAGCAGCTCTTTGAAAGCGCGATTGCCGCCATGCCTCTGCACGAATACGACAAAGTCGCCGTAACGGGCAGAAAGTTCAGGCATTTGGTCAATCTGACCTCCATACCCGAACCGAAGGCCGTCGAAGAGGCCTTTTTGCATACCAACGGTCACGGTCAACACGTTCAGGCGATCGTCAGCGCCGGCAGCGAGACGTTCATGCTCTACCACCTGGGGCGCGACGGCAGGATTTCGTCCGTCCATGCGGGGAACAAATGCGCCTCCGGCACCGGCGAGTTCTTTCTGCAGCAGATCAATCGCATCGGCATCGGGCTTGAAGACGCCGTCCGCCTGGCCCGATCGGAAGAGCCGTACAAGGTATCGGGACGTTGCAGCGTGTTCTGCAAAAGCGACTGCACGCACGCCACGAACAAAGGCGTACCCAAGGAGCGTGTGACGGCCGGGCTCTGCCTCATGATGGCCGGGAAGATCCTGGAACTCGTCAAGAAAGTGTCGAGCGAGCATGTCATGGTCATCGGGGGCTGCGCCCTGAACTCGGTAATGATCGACCACCTCAGGAAGGACGTTCCCGATGTGGTGATCCCCGACGAGGCGCCGTATTTCGAGGCGCTGGGATGCGCGTTGTGGGCTTTGAAAAACGACACCGCGCCGGTTCCCGAGATCGACGCGCTGTTCAAAACGGACCGCGATACCTTTTTTCATCTGCCGCCGCTCAGGGAAGCCGAGGCCATGGTGGATTTCAAAAGCGCCCCCCGGGGACAGGCGCAGGCGGGGGATCGCTGCATCCTGGGTCTCGATGTCGGATCGACGACCACCAAGGCCGTGCTGGTGCGCATGGACGACGACCGGATCCTGGCTTCCGATTATCTGCGGACCAACGGCGATCCCGTGGGGGCGTCGAGGTCCTGCTACCGCAGCCTGCTGACGCAACTGGGGGAACTTGCCGACCGGATATCCATCGCCGGTCTCGGCGTCACGGGCTCCGGGCGCCAGATCGCCGGCTTCCATGCCATGACGGACGGCATCATCAATGAAATCATCGCGCACGCCACCGGCGCCGTTTATTTCGACAAGGAGGTGGACACGATCTTCGAGATCGGCGGTCAGGACGCCAAGTACACGCACATCACCAACGGCGTGCCGTCCGACTATGCGATGAACGAAGCCTGCAGCGCCGGCACGGGCTCATTTCTCGAAGAGGCGGCCAGGGAAACGCTCAACATCGGTATGGAAGAGATTGCGCCCATCGCCCTGAGGGGAAAAAATCCGCCCAATTTCAACGATCAGTGCGCGGCCTTCATCAGCAGCGACATCAAGAACGCCTTCCACGAGGGGATCTCCATGGAGGACATCGTGGCCGGACTCGTCTATTCCATCTGCATGAACTACAACAACCGCGTCAAGGGCAACCGGACGATGGGGCGGAAGGTGTTCATGCAGGGCGGGGTCTGCTACAACCAGGCCGTGCCGCTGGCGATGGCGACGCTGACGGGCAAGCACATCATCGTTCCACCCGATCCGGGGCTCATCGGTGCATTCGGCGTCGCGCTGGAAGTCAAAAACAGACAGCGTTTGGGCCTGCTCGAGGAGGGGAACTTTTCCCTGAAGGCGCTCATGGACCGCGAGATCGAGTACGGTGCGCCGTTTGTCTGCGACGGCGGCAAGGAAAAATGCGACCGGCGCTGCGAGATTGCGCGGCTCAGGCTCGACGGAAAGACCTATCCGTTCGGCGGCGCCTGCAACCGCTGGTACAACCTGCGGGCCCACATCAGCATCGATGCGGAAGCACTCAATCATGCAGCCCAATACGAACGCATGATCTTTCCGCCGCCTTCGCCCGATGCGAAGCCGCGGCCTGCTGCGGCTCCAACGATCGGGATCAACAAGTCATTTTTCACAAACACCTACTTCCCGCTCTACCGCACTTTCTTTGAAAAACTCGGGTTCGAGGTGGTCGTGCCGGATATCATGGAACGGGAGGGCATCGATCTCAAGAGCGCCGAGTTCTGCTATCCCGCGGAGATAGCACATGGATATCTGTTCGATTTACTTCGGAAAAATCCGGACTACCTGTTTTTGCCCCAGGTCAAGGGGGATTATGTGAAGGAGGGCGGCCCCGTCGGCGTCACCTGCCCGCTTTCCCAGGGCGAGCCCTACTATCTGGCGGCGGCCTATAAGAACAACGAGACCTACAAACGCCTCAAGGAAAAGGGGCGCATTCTGAATCCCGTGATCGACTATTCCGATGGTTTTCCACAGGCCGAAAAGGGATTCACCGACATGGCCGGCCGGCTCGGCGTCAGGAAGCGCCAGGCTGCGCAGGCCTATCGGGACGCCCTGGCCGTTCAGGATCAGATCGGCACGGATATGGGGGAGATGGGCATTCAGGCTTTGATTGAGCTGGAAAGGGATCCCGATGCGATTGCCGTCGTGATCATCGGACGGCCCTACAACGCGTTGGTTTCCGAGGCCCACAAGGGGATTCCGAACAAACTGGCCTCGCGGGGCGTCCGCGTGATTCCGCTCAACGCCCTGCCTACGGCGGAAAAGATCGGCAAGGAAAACATGTACTGGTCCGCCGGTCAGCGCATCCTGAGCGCCGCGGCGCAGATCGGCCGGCATCCCCAGCTCTTCGGCTGCTACATCACGAATTTTTCCTGCGGACCGGACTCGTTTCTGATCGGGTATTTCCGGGAGATGATGGGCAAGAAGCCCTCTCTCACGCTGGAGTTGGATAATCATGTGGCCGATGCGGGCCTGGAGACGCGCATCGAGGCCTTCATCGACATCATCAAGCGTTACCGGGAACTGGAGAAGGAGAAAAAGCTCGACCTTGTCGCGAAGCCCTTCACGCCGGCGCGAATCGAACACATCAAGGACGAAGGCGTTTTTGTCGACTCGTCGGGTGCAAAGCTGCCGCTGTCCGACGCCGGTGTGCACATTATCATTCCTTCGATGGGCCGGTTCCTTTCAGCGGCCGCGGCGGCCTGCTTCCGCGGTCTGGGCATGCGCGCGTCCGCGCTTCCGCCCGCCGACGACGAAACCCTGAAGCTGGGCCGGGGCCATACCTCCTGCAAGGAATGCCTGCCCCTGATCATCACCACGGGCAGCTTCCTGAAGTATGTCAAGGAGCGACGCGATCGCGATGAAAAGCTCGTTTATTTCATGCCGACCGCTTCCGGCCCCTGCCGTTACGGCCAGTATCCCATCTTCCTCGCCGATCTCATCGGGCGGCTCCAAATTACCGACGCTGCGCTCCTTTCTCCGACGGCGGAGGACAGTTACAGCGGTTTCGGCGGTCAAACCCTCGCCCTGTCCCTCTGGAACGGCTCCATCATCGCGTCGCTGTTCGAAGAGATGTACGCCACGCTGCTTGCCAATGCCGTCCTGCCGGCCGAGGCCGGGATGCTGTTCGAGAAGGAGTGGGAGCTGGTATTGCATTTGCTCGAAAAGACAACCGATTGGAAGATGCTGGGTAAGGCGCTCGAAAGGGTTGCGGAGCGCCTGGGCGCCATCCCCGTCAAGCGGGATCTGGCCGATACGCCCGTTGTCCTGCTGGCGGGGGAGATTTTCGTGCGCCATGACGGAATCTCCCGGCAATACCTCGTCGAAGAACTCGCCCGGCGCGGTTTCGCCTCCAGGGTCTCGACGATCATGGAGTGGATCTACTATACGGACTGGTGCGTCAAGGAAGGGGTTGCAAAAGGGGAGGTCACCGCCAAGGACCGCCTGTCGCTGCTTTTGCGCAGCAGGGTCATGAAAAAGCGTGAGAAAGCCTTCCGCGGAATTCTGTCAAAATCGAAACTTTGCAGCGGCAAGCTCGAAGACGTCGATCACATCATGAAGCATACCGGCCATCTGATCAATCCCGCGCTCGCCGGCGAAGCGATTCTGACTGTCGGGGCGGTTTTGCATGAAGTCGTGGATCATTGCTGCGGCGCCATCGCTATCGGTCCCTTCGGATGCATGCCCAACCGCCTTGCGGAGTCCATTCTGGCCCGAGAGATGAACGTCGAAGGCAAAATCAACGCGGGCGGTCAAAGTCCGCATCTTCATAAGCTGACTGAAAAAATTAATGACCTTCCATTTTTGGCCATCGAAAGCGACGGAAACCGCTTTCCGCAGATCATCACCGCGAAGCTGGAGGCCTTTCTGCTGCAGGCGGGACGGCTGCACGACGAGCTCCATAAAAAATAAAAAACCAGGGACACTTCCCTACTTTCCGATAATGACGATTCCATAACAGCTACCGAACTCCCTTCCTCTCGACGAGGGAGGGGAAAGAGATTGTCATTTTCAGAAGATGTGGCAAATACTGACGAGGCGATGCGATGCAGGAAAAAAACTGGTTACAGAGACTGACAAAATCCAATCAGGACAAGTGGATCGGCGGGGTCTGCGGCGGTCTGGGCGAGCACAGCCCCATCCCCGCCTGGTGCTGGCGGTTTTTATTGGCCTTCCTGTTTCTGTTCTACGGCGCCGGGCTCGTGATTTACATTCTCCTGTGGATATTCGTTCCCAGGGCCGCCAATGACGGAGAAAACCAGGAAAAAGAGATAAATAAAGGAGGGGCCTGATCTTGGCGAAGGTCAGTTTCGGCAGCAAATGGGGACGGGTATCCGCCACGGTCGGCAAGAGCGGTACGGCGACGGGCAAAACTCCCGAGGAGGTTGTCCGGGATCTCAAGAAGGCGGCGCAGAAGTCGCCCGGCGAGGATTACCGGGAACGGTCGCTGGCCCTTCACGGTCTCGTCTGTGCGCGCTGCGGCAGGGAATTCAAGGCGCAGAACCGGCAACTGCTGACGGTCCACCACAGAGACGGCAATCACCTCAACAACCCGCCCGACGGCAGCAACTGGGAGAACCTCTGCGTTTATTGCCATGAAGACGTCCATAGCCGGGAAGTTTTAGGCGATTATCTGGAAGGAACGGCGCCGGTCCGGGAGGCGACGCTCGTTTTTCAGGACGACGCACGGAGCGGGACGGTTTCCGGGCTGGGTGCGCTGGGGGACAAGCTGAGGCAAGCCATGGCGAAAAAGCAGGGCAAATAGAATGACCGGGCTTGCAAACAGTCAGAA
>Ga0351850_1164_pt1 | contig 13716 bp, 9 predicted proteins | sample TotcelHFGM3001N4_FD_206796 | JGI IMG/M metagenome (GOLD analysis project Ga0351850, IMG submission 206796) | Enriched cells from coal bed in the Powder River Basin, Montana, United States - Total cells FGM rep1 HSBNCT.FGM.300.1.N4 ...
TGTCACGGGGGGCCCTCGCGACGCGAGCAACGTAGCCGCTTGGCGACGATCCGGCAGGGGCTGGCCACATCGCCGCTCACGCGGCCCCGGCTCGCCGGACGGACCGGCCCCGGCGTCGCTACGTGGGCACGGCCGGCGGCGTGGACGGTCGCGATCCGGTGGGGGCTGGCCGCAGGGACCCAGCGTTGCAGGTCTCACTGACGCCGCTAAGACGGGAGCGACAAACCACGGGCCGTGTCAACACATGGATTTCATCCCTTGGATTTCATCCCTTGACATATTATAGCCCAGCGGCTCATGATACAATACTGCGAGTACCGGTCCAGGACAACACGGTCCGGCGGGCGAACGTCGCCCGTGTTCCCGGGCTGTTGGAAGAACAGTGCTCGACTTCCCCTGTCGGTTCTCACCAGAAATGAGCCTTATGTTGCGGAGGTTCGTAGCGGAGCCTGACTGCGGTCTACTCGAAGGGAAGTCGGCGGCGATGGCAGCCAGCCTCGTGCCCCCCTTAGACTCAGGGTATCCGAGGACAAGAACTACAAGGACGCGGTTTGTCACGGCCCCGCAGATCGATCAAGGGAGCTTCGTAGTTGGAGCAAAAGCGATGTGCAGAATCGTTATCGCCGTCGTGACCAGCGTGTGGTCCGGTTTTTGTATGGTCGCCGCCCAGGAGGCGCCTCGCGAGCAACCGCATTCGCCGCCCGGATTCGAGCGGCCAGGACGGTTTTTGAGCAAAGTGCCGGTCGGCGAACCGCCAGGGAGTTCGCCGTCGCCGCCTTCCCGGCCGGCGCGCCAGCCGAGGATACAAGTCCTGGCGGAGCCGGTCCCGGTGGTACCGGCCCGCGATGGCGCGCGGCAGCACAAGCGGCTGGCTCTCCGCCTGCGCGGCGCGTCTGCGAACGATCTGGCCAACACCCTCAACAACTTGCTCCAAGCGGAAGGGCAGGCCGGGCCGGCTGCCGCGGCACAGCGCGTGGTGGTCGTGCCCGAGGCCAGCGGCAATAGCCTGTTGATCGGCGGACCGTCCGAGGCCGTGGACGATGTCCGCCAGCTCGTCGAGGAACTTGACCGGCCGGCAGCGCTGGTGCTCTTGGAGGTGGTCATCGCCGAGGCTCCGGCGGGCGAGGTCAAGCCGGCGCCAACGAAGATGCTGGCCCGCGTCCGGCTCGTGGCTGCCAACAACAAGGCGGCGAGCCTTACCCTCAGCCGCAGCGAACCCAGAATCCGCAACGTCGTGCTGTCGCAGTTTGGCCAGACTCTGGTCGACCGTCACTTGATTATGACGGGGATAATGCTGGGGATCAGCCCTCGGGTCCGGCCGGACGGTACGGTCGTTTTCCATCTCGACATCAGCGATTCGCGTCTCGGCCTGCCGCAGGAGGACGCCGCTGGCTCAGGTGCGAAAGACAACGTCATCCTCCCTGAACCGATCGAGTCCCTGCGCGCGAGTACGACGCTATGCCTGGGCGACGGCGAGACCGCGGTCCTCGGTGGCCGACCTCCGCAGGCCAAGGCCAGCGAGCAGCTGCTGATTCTTGTCACTCCGCACGTGATCCACACACTCGCAAACCCCTGAATAGGAGAAAGCCGATGTCCAGAATCTGGCTCGTCATCGTTATCGTCCTGGGGATCAGGCCGAACGGGCTGTTGGCGGCGGAGGTGGACCCCGCCAAAGACAGCCAAGGGGGACACAAACGGCTCGTCGTCCGCTTGGCGAGTGTTCCCGCCACCGACACCGCGGGCGCCTTGCAGCAGTTGTTCCGCGCCGAGGCGCAAGCGGCCCCGTCGGCAGCGGCTCGGAGCGTGGTGATCGTGCCGGAGATGCTCAGCAACAGCCTCGTCCTCGCGGGTCCGCCGGATGCCGTCGAGGAGGTCCGGCAACTGGCCGAGCAGTTGGATCATGCCGCGGTCCTCGTCTATCTGGAAGTGCTCATCGCCGAGGCCCCTGCCGCCGAGATCAAGCCCTCGAAGCCGGAGGAAAAACCAGGAGCGGATCCAGACGCCGGACAGGCGAGTTTGCTGGAGAAGCCGGAAAAGATGACGGTCCTCAGCCGGGCAACGCTCACGACCCTCAGCGGTCAGGGGGCCTCGCTCGATATCAGCCGTAGCGATGCCCAGATGGCCCAGACCTACGCCACCCCCCGTGCCACGGCGCATAGCGCCCAAGACCAGAAAGTGGGGACCCACATAGGGATCGTTCCGCGGGTCGGCCCGGACAGGAAAGTCTCGCTGCGCGTCGACGTCAAGGATTCCTGGCTCGGCCCGGCCGAGGCGGGTACGGCTACCGCCGCTCCGAAGGAGGGCGGGCCGCCGCCCATGCGGAGCATCGAAACCTTCCAGGTCCAGACCGAACTCACGGTGTCGGACGGCCAGACCGTGGTCCTCGGCGGCGCCGCTCGGCAACCGCAATCCGGCACCGAGCGGCTGCTCCTGCTGACCCCGCGCATCCAGCCAGTGGGCGGTCATGCCGAGCCCGGTCGGTAGCTGGGGATCACGCGGGGTCCCCGTTGTCGCCCCCCGGCCCTGGCAGCCGGCCAGCCACACGCCGCCTGCCCGGCCGCGATCCGGCAGAGGCTGGCCACGCAGCCCCCGCGTCCCGCCGTTCGCCCGTGCCGCGTTCAGGGGCGTTGCGGCCTGTGGCCCAGGCACTACGCCCACCGCGAGCCGGCAGGTGCCGCCGTTATCGCCGCCCCCGCGGCCCGCCGTTCGCCCGTGTCGCGTTCACGGGCGTTGTGGCTGGTCGGCGGCCCCGGCGTCGCGGCGTGGCCAGCCGCCGGACTACTCTCCAGGCGAACAGGCGTGGAAACCTTCGAGGGCCTCGATCCGGTGGGCCTACGCTTGTTTGCGTGCGCTTACCAAGCCGCCTTGCGTGCAAGGGGATGTGCGGTAGCCTGTCCATTCATGGAACTGCGTTTCAACATACCCTGCGTCTCTCAGCATTGAAAGGAGCGACACGCTCCATATCGCACCGGCGATTCACCCCGACCACGAGCCCATGAGTTGCACCTTCTCGGGCGTCACGTGGTCCTCCAGAATCATGTCGGCCATGCAAAGCCGTCCCCCGACTCGCAGGACACGAAACACCTCACCGAGCACCTTCGGCTTGTCGGGGCAAAGGTTGAAGACTCCGTTGGAGATCGCCACATCGACAGTGCCATTTTCCAGCGGCAGGGCCTCCAAATCCCCAAGCCGGAACTCTACGTTGCGAATGGCCCTGCAAATCCGGCCGTAGAGTTTCTCGCTTGGTCTCGTCAGGTGGTCCGATGCCGGTCCCATGCTTCAACATCGATAGACGCGAGGATGTGGTCATCATCTCGTTGCGGGCCAACCTCTTCGATGAGATGCCGGACGAGTTCTACGGCTCAATTCGTGAGGCAGATGTTCGTCGTGAGTTCGCGGGGGTGGGCCTTGACTCGACGCGTGGTGTGATCTTGGATGTTCGCGCAGCCGGCAATGTCGGTCATCGCACGCTATCGTTGCTGTTTCAGTTGGCCTATCAGCTATCGGCACGCGTCGGGCAGGTCGCGGTTTGTGGCTCCACGGAATTCGCAGAGATTTGGAGGATTCTCCGCACTCCCTACGCCGTGTACACCGACCTGCCCAAGGCTGTCGCATCGCTTCAGACACAACACCCGGCCGAACCATCGCCTCCACGGGAACCGGCGTTCGGGGCGGATTCAAATGGCGAGTAGTTTCCGCCAGCTCGGTGCTGCCTTCATCGCCACCCACGTGTCCCCAGGAACCAGGTCAGCCACACGCCACCGTCTGTGAGCGTCGCTGGCCGCGATCCGGCAGGGGCCGCCGTCCCCAGGTATTCAATCCGCCCCAGACAGCCTCCAGATTCATGGTTGAAACCAAATTTCTCGTGATCGTGGACGCGACCAGTCCGGACAACATGTCCGGCTACCGCCGGACTTCCTTGACTACATCCCAGTTTAAGACGTCATGCGCGTCGTGGGAAGTTTCAACACGGGCCGCCTGGCCGAAATCCGGCAGGTGCCGCCCCGTGGCCCGCCCGTGTCGGGTACACGGGCGTTGTGGCCTGTGGCCGCCTGTGAGCGTAGCCGCTTGGCCGCAAGCCGGCAGATGCCGCCGCCATCGCCGCCCGTGGTCCCTGGCAGCGGGATGCCCGCACGATCGGCCCCGTCTGTGAACATCAGCCGCTTGGCCGTGATCCGGCAGGGGCTGCGTGACGGGGCGTCGCGACGTGGGCAACGTAGCCGCGATCCGGCAGGTGCTGCGTGACGGGGCGTCGCGACGTGGGCAACGTAGCCGCGATCCGGTAGGTGCTGGCCAAGCCGCCCACGCGTCCCGCCGTTCGCCCGAGTCGCGTTCACGAGCGGAAATGGGGGCGTGCTGCCACCGGTCCAGGCGTCGCGACGTGGGCACGGCGACGTACGGCAGCCGCCTAGCCGCGATCCGGCAGGTGCTGCCCTGGTTGCCCCGACGTAGCCCCACGTTCGCCCGTGTCGCGTTCACGGGCGTTGTGGCCTGTGCCCCGGCGTTGCGACGTGGGCGACGTAGCCGCTTGGCCGTGATCCGGCAGGGGCTGGCCACGGGCTTGCTCGGGGTGCGACCCTGGCGATGAAACTGACATCAGCGCGGGAGCGCACCTGTTGGCCAAAGAAAAGCAGCGTGATTCTTCTTGCTAGTTTGCAACGCACTGTTCCGTTGCTACACTCGATGTGGTGGATTCCCCTGTCCAGTGTGTGTGCCTGATTCGTCTGACGAGGTAACTCTGTCCCTGAATCGAGGTCGTCATGGTGAGCGATCCTAGCAACGATTACCGCCCTACTGACCCCGCCTCGGCTGTAACCTCATTGACCCTGCTGGCTCGTGTGAAGGCTAACGATGCTCAGGCTTGGCAGCGGCTGTCCGATCTCTACGGGCCATTGGTCTACCACTGGTGCCGCAGGTCGGGATTTCAGGCCGCCGATGCCGCCGATGTTGTCCAGGAGGTGTTTTTCTCGGTAGCCAACGGGATTGCCGATTTCCAGAAGGAGCGGCCGAGCGATACCTTCCGCGGCTGGCTCTGGACGATCACACGCAACAAGGTCCGTGACCGTTGTCGCGGTCAGGCGGGCGAGGAGGAGGCGGTCGGAGGCACCGATGCTCAACTGCGTCTGGCGGAGATACCTGACCCGTGGTCCGAGAGTACCACCGACGCTGACGATCGCCGCGAGGTCGGGCACCTGTTCTGCCGGGCGCTAGGTTTCGTGCGCACGGAGTTCAGGGAACGCACGTGGGAAGCGTTTTGGAGGACGACCATCGACGGGCAGGACACGGCAGATGTGGCCGTCGAACTGGGCATCTCTGAAAACGCGGTCCGCCAAGCCAAATCGCATGTACTGCGACGCCTTCGCGCCGAGCTATGCGACCTAACCGAAACGCCGTAACTCTATTGCCGGCAACGCATTGCCGCATCTTGCCCGCGTGCGAAGAAGATTTCTGACACACGTTCCCGTTATACCTATTAGTCGAGACGTTCTCCCCGTAGGTAACGAGAGAACGAGAATCCGCGAATACCGACCAGATCAGGAGGGCGTTGCTATGGGTTCCTCCCCGTGCCCCAACCGAGAGCAATTGTTGGACTTCACCCTTGGCAAGCTCCCCGTTCAAGACAGCGACGCGATCGCTGAGCACCTTGACCAGTGCATGGCGTGCGAGTCGGTCAGCGTCACACTGGACGGGGTCACCGACACGCTGGTCGACCTTCTACGTGAAACTATTCACCAGAGTAAGCCGGATGAGGAAACGGAGTGTCAGCAGGCCATAGCGCGCGTAAAGACGATTTGTGTTGGCAGTTCTGCAGTCGACAGCAACGCCGAACGAATCGACAGCGTAGAACCGACACTCCTGGGAATCCTCGGCGAATACGAACTGCTGGAGAAGCTAGGCGAAGGCGGCATGGGCGTGGTCTACAAGGCCCGGCACACCAAACTCAAACGGCTCGTGGCGCTCAAGGTGCTACCCAAAGCACGGGTCCACCATGAGGGCACCGTGGCTCGCTTTGAACGCGAGATGGAAGCCATCGGCAGGGTGAACCACCCAAACATCGTCCAGGCCCACGATGCCCGCGAAATCGACGGAGAGCGGTTTCTGGTCATGGAGTATGTGGACGGGCTGGATTTGGAAAAACTAGTGCGGCGAGACGGTCCACTGCCGATCCCGGACGCCTGCGAACTGATTCGCCAGGCTGCCGTCGGTCTGCAATACGCCAACGAGCATGGCCTGATCCACCGGGACATCAACCCGTCGAACTTGATGCTCAGCCGCGAGGGCCAAGTGAAAGTTCTCGACCTCGGTCTGGCCCTGTTGAAGGTCGATCAGCCCGTTGGCGATGAGACAACCGCCGCTCAACCAACCAACACCGAGCTGACGGATTCCCAGCAGATCATGGGCACGGCGAGCTACATGGCCCCCGAGCAGGCCAGCGATAGCCACCAGGTTGATACTCGCGCCGACATCTACAGTCTTGGCTGCACGCTCTACAAGCTGCTGACCGGGCGGCCGCCGTTTAGCGGCCCCGACTGCCGGACCCCGCTGGATCAGATTCTCGCACACCGCTCGAAAACGGTCGAACCGATCGGACAGTTGCGGCAGGAGGTCGGGGCAGAGCTGGCTGCGGTGATCGAACGGATGCTGGCCAAGAACCCGGCCGAGCGGTTCGCCAAGCCTGCGGAGGTCACCGAGGCGCTAAAGCCTTGGACGACGGGCAGCGACCTGATCGGGCTTCTGGGCGGCATTCCTGGCGAACGGAAAGAGGGACTCGTTGGCCCCGCTGCCCGTGCTGTTTCGCCCCCAGGTCGTTCTCGCCGACTTGCCCTCGCGGCTGGCGGTGCGGCAGCGATCGTCCTGCTTGGCATCGTGATTCTGATATCGACTGGGAAAGGAACGGTGAAGTTGGAGTTCGCGGACGCAGAGGCCGCACGCCAATGCACAGTGTCCATCGACGGCGACGCGATTCGGCTGGAGAAGCTCGGCGACCCGATCAAGCTGTGGCCAGGAGAACACATGCTCCGAGTAAAGCGTGGCGACCTGGAGATCGAGGCCCGCGAGTTCGAAGTTCTCCGGCATGGCCAGACGGTTGTCACCATTTCGTCGCCTGCCAAAATCCCCCCCTATCGCAGTTATCCAGTTCGACCGTTTCGAGCGTCAGTCACGCCAGATCCTCTAAACACGGCACTCTACGTATACGGTGGAAAAGCGAACGAGAACGATCGCGAAAGCGTGGACCGCGCGATTGCTCACTTTCGGGAATCGACGCGATCGAGAACTGAGTTTGCCCAGAGGTGGCTCTATTGGGCCTCGTGCTGGTTTCCGCTCGCGCTACGGAACGGCGAAAAGTCATCCGAAATGGTGTTTGTCTACGACATGTCCTGGGTACAGTCGACATGCGGGTTCCCGGGCCTCCAAGCGATACGGGATGTGAATACGTACGGGGAACACATTCTTATCGCCGGAATGCCTTATCCAAGAGCGATTTGGACCACGCCCTTCACGGACAGGCGCCCGGCGGACATCGTGTTGGACGTAGCGGACCGCCAATTCGCGACATTCAAGGCCCACGTCGGGCTATGGGACAGTTGGCCAGACAAAGGTTCGCTGCTGCAATTCCAGGTCCTCACTGACGGTGTGGTGAAACTCGAGACATCTGTTCTTCGCTCAGGGGAAATTCAAAACATGGTCGTCGATGTGAGCGGCGCCAAGCAGGTTGTGCTCCGAGTCATCCAAACCCAAACCGGCGCCAATCCCGGTGACGGCGGGATCGCCGCATGGGGCGCAAGCAGATTCATTAAGAGTGATGCGGAGGACCCCCTAGAGGTCCCTCCTGCACACCTTGAGTCCACGACCGACGTAAACACCGCCTTTTTCCTGGCCGAAGTCCACTGGCGACTGAACCACAAGGAACTGGCTCGACGATGGTACGACAAGGCGGTCGAGTGGATGAATAAGAACCAGCCCGACGATCAAGAGCTGCGCCGGAACGGCGACGAAGCGGCACAATTGTTGGAAACCGTCGAAAAGCCCTCAGCAAAGAGCGAGCAACCCGACACAACTGAGAAAGGAATTCACCGCGGCGATACAGAGAACACCGAGCAAGAGTAAGGCTCAGTTCCGTCACAAGACCATCTGGATAACTCGATCCTTCATCAACTGAGTGTTCAAGGTCAGGATCAGGCCGACCTGAGAAAACAAGCAGTTGGTAAGGTCCAGTTGCCAAGCAGAAGGCTAACCCGTGCGACATCTCCTCCGGCGAACGATCTGCGCGCCCGGAGCGAGCCCTTCAAACCATACTGCAGACGAACTTTGACCAAAGGAGAATTGAATCATGTTTACCATGCGTGCAAGGCCTGGCTTCGGCCTGATGACCCTCTTGTTGTTGTCGGCGGCATCCTCGCGCGTGCCCACGCTGCTAGCCGCCAAACCCATACCGCCCACGGCGCCCGTAGTCCGCTACACGCTGCAATTGATTCCCTTGCCCTCCGGCAGCACTTCGGGCTCTGCCTCAGGCCTCAATAACCGCGGCGATGTCGTGGGAACCGCGAACCTCCCGGACGACACGCAGGCCGGATTCGTCTATCGCGCAGCAGGGGGTGCCACGATCGACTTGAACGACCTGATCCTGAACGACGAAGCGATCGACATCGGCGACTCGACCGAAGCATGGCCGCCTCTTCCCGAAGGACAGCGGTGGCCCGACGGCGCACGAATCGCCTCGGCAACCGGAATCAACGATTCGGGGCAGATTGTTGGAAGTTTCTATCTCTGGGACGACCGGGATCCGGAGAAGTACGTTGGCAGGTACCACGCATTCCGATACACACCGGCCGGATTCGACAGCGTGGGCGACCCGTTGCCCGCCGAGTTCCGGGATTTGAGCGGAAAAGTAGACGGCTACGATGACAGCTCCGCTGCAGCCATCAACAGTCTCGGCGACGTGGTGGGCCAACTGCCCTATCAGGGGCGCGGATTCGTCTGGATCGCGGCAGAAGACAACTTGATGGTCGTCGATGACGACACCATCAATGCGCAAGACATAAGCAACTTTGGCGAGATCGCAGGCACCATGTGGGTCGGCGGCGAGCGGCGAGCTTTCCGGCACACGCCCGGGCTGGGCATCCTCAACCTCGGCGTGCTCGGCCGGTCGAAGTCCGGCAGTTCCTACAGCATGGCATCGGGGATCAACAGCGCCGGGCAGGTTGTCGGTAAGTCATCGGCGCCAAAAGTTTTGTACCAGCGGGCTTTCTGGTACAGCGACCAGCGCGGCATGGTCAACCTGGGCGCCCTGGAAGGTGGTTCATTGGCCATGAGTGAAGCCAAGGGCATCAACTCATCCGGCCACATTGTCGGGGTCTCTTCGACCGCCGGCGACGGACTGCACCCGTTCCTCTACACCGAGGCGACTGGGATGCTCGACCTATGGAGCCTTGTGATCAACCTGCCCGCAGGGTTCGTCACAAGAGATGTAAGGTACGAACTGAGCATCAACGATTTTCCGGGTCACAAATTTGGCCAGATCTGTGGAAGTACCTTGATGGACGAACCGTTTATTTTGACACCGGATCGATAGGGAAGCAGGAGGGTACTGCGGCTGCAAAGAAGTCCTGGTCGATCGATCCAGTCGCCCAGGCAGAGAAGATCTTCGTAAATCTTGAGGCGTTCGGAACTCGGTAACCAGCGGAATGCGATTCCGTCGACGCTGTGAAGTCAATGACGAAATGAGGAGTGGAGCCGCGAGTTCCGTACCATCCGACTGCAAATCAAACAGTCATTCACCAGGAATCTTCCCATGAAAGCCATGTCCTTGTCAGATCTGTGGCGTCGCCCTCGTTCGTCTACCCAATCGTCGATACGAAGTCCAAGGTTCCGCCGATTGTGCATGGAAACATGCGAAGAGCGAAGATTGCTGTCGATCGATCTGGTATCTGCAAATCCTGGCTTGGAGGCTATCACGGGCTGTGGCGTATCACAGAATCCAAGCATGAGTAGCGATGGTCGCTACGTGGCGTTCTATAGCTATGCCAGTAACCTCGTTCCGGGTGACACAAACGATTCTGCGGATGTTTTCGTCAAGGACCTTGTCAGTGGTACGACGACACGCGTCAGCACCGACAATGCGGGCGCGCAGGGGAATGAAGATTCTTACCACCCCAGTATCAGCAGCGACGGCCGCTATGTGGCGTTCAGCAGTCAAGCCAGTAACCTTGTGCCAGGAGACACCAACGGTTACGGGGATGTCTTCGTCAAGGATCTTGTCAGTGGGAGAACGACACGCGTCAGCACCGATACTGCTGGCGGACAGGGAAGTGCAAGTTCTTTCTACCCCCCGAGCATCGGCAACGATGGTCGTTATGTGGCGTTCGCGAGCGAGGCGAGCAATCTCGTGCTGGGAGATACAAACGGTGGCCTGGACGTCTTCGTCAAGGATCTTGTCAGTGGCACGACGATACGCGTCAGCACCGACAGCGCGGGGATGCAGGGCAATTATTACTCTTACGGCCCGAGTATCAGCAGCGACGGCCGCTATGTGGCGTTCTATAGCTATGCCAGTAACCTCGTTCCGGGAGACACCAACGGTTACGGGGATGTCTTTGTCAAGGATTTTGTCAGTGGCACGACGACACGCGTCAGCACCGACACTGCGGGCGTGCAGGGCAATTCTTCCTCTTACGAACCGAGTATCAGCAGCAACGGTCGCTACGTGGCGTTCTATAGCCATGCCAGTAACCTCGTTCCGGGTGACACAAACGATTGTGCGGATATTTTCGTCAAGGACCTTGTCAGTGGCACGACGACACGCGTCAGCACCGACAATGCGGGCCTGCAGGGCAATTCTCACTCTGGCGGCCCGAGCATCAGCAGCGACGGTCGTTATGTGGCGTTTCAGAGCAACGCCAGTAACCTCGCTCCGGGGGACACAAACGGTTATGCGGATGTGTTCGTCAAGGACCTCTCAAGCGGAGAAGTCGTAGCGACCTCAACGCATGCAGTTGACGTTCATCACCTAGGTGGCAACGACAGTTCTGACTACCCAAGCATCAGCAACGACGCCCGCTATGTGGCATTTTGGAGCGGCGCAAGCAATCTCGTTCCCGGAGATTCCAACGGTTGCGGGGATGTCTTCGTCAAGGACCTGGTCAGTGGCACGATGACACGCGTCAGCACCGACACTGCGGGCATGCAGGGCAATTCTCACTCTTACGAACCGAGTATCAGCAGCAACGGTCGCTACGTGGCGTTCTATAGCTATGCCAGTAACCTCGTTCCGGGTGACACAAACGATTGTGCGGATATTTTCGTCAAGGACCTTGTCAGTGGCACGACGACACGCGTCAGCACTGACACTGCGGGCGTGCAGGGCAATTCTTACTCTGGCGGCCCGAGCATCAGCAGCGACGGTCGTTATGTGGCGTTTCAGAGCGAGGCTAGCAATCTTGTGCCGGGAGATACAAACGGTCGCCAGGACGTCTTCGTCAAGGACCTTGTCAGTGGCATGACGACACGCGTCAGCACCGACAGCGCGGGGATGCAGGGCAATTCTTACTCTTATTACCCGAGTATCAGCAGCGGCGCCCGCTACGTGGCATTTTTGAGCGGCGCAAGCAATCTCGTTCCCGGAGACACCAACGGTTGCAGGGATGTCTTCGTCAAGGATCTTGTCAGTGGGAGAACGACACGCGTCAGCACCGATACTGCTGGCGGACAGGGAAGTGCAAGTTCTTTCTACCCCCCGAGCATCGGCAGCGATGGGCGCTATGTGGCGTTTGCGAGCGAGGCTAGCAATCTCGTGCCGGGAGATACAAACGGTCGCCAGGACGTCTTCGTCAAGGACCTTGTCAGTGGCATGACGACACGCGTCAGCACCGACAGCACGGGTGTCGAGGGCAATTCTTCCTCTTACTACCCGAGTATCAGCAGCGACGGGCGCTACGTGGCGTTTGCGAGCGAGGCCAGCAATCTTCACCCCAACGACCTGACGAGCACCAAGGACATCTTCCGAGTGTCCCTGGAGGTAAACGACGCCCCTATCGCAAATGCCGGAGGCCCATACATTCTCTCAGAGGGTGACGCTATTTCGCTTGACGGCACGCAATCTACCGACTCGGATCAAGACCCTGCCACGCTGATTTACGAGTGGGATCTCGACTACGACGGTACCTTCAACTCCGAGGTCACGGGCGCAACGCCCACCTTCGACGCCTCGCTGCTTGACGGCCCGACAACTCGCACCGTGGCCCTCCGTGTGACCGACGATGGGGGCTTGGCCGATCTTGCCACGGTGAGCGTCGAAATCACCAATGTCGCACCGAGCGTATCCATCGCAGGATCTTCGGATTGGAACCCCAAGGGCAGCGATATGGTCTTGACCGCTTTGGTGACGGATCCGGGCGTCTCCGATACGTTCACCTACGCGTGGACCGTCACGAAGGACGGCATCACCTATGCAACCGGGACCGATGCTACATTCACATTCACGCCCACCGAGTGCGGCCAGTACGAAATCGCCCTGACCACCACCGACGATGACGGCGGCGCGGCAAACGCCGTCGCCGCCACCCAGGTCGCCGTCTTCTGGGATGGCGGGGGCGACGAGTCGAACTGGGAGAGTGAAGAGAACTGGAGCGGCGATGAATTGCCCGCCCTCGATGATGATGTCATCATCAGCGCGTCGGCAGAGCTTACCGTAAATCTTTCAAGCAGCCAAGCCATCAGGAGCCTGGACTGCAACGAGAGCCTGGTCGTAAGCTGGGGTGGTGTTCTTTCTATTTCCGCCGAATCGAGCACTGCCTTCTTGACGCTGAACGCGGGAACGGTCGCCGGGGTCGGCGACTTGGTCGTTGCGACGCAGTTGGAGTGGACGCGTGGGACGATGACGGGTTCGGGCACGACCGTGATCGCCGACGGTGCCAAAGCGGTGATTCCCTTGAACGGGACAGCGACTCTCGACGGGCGAACGTTGCGTGTGGAGCCGGAGGGAACGGTGAGCTGGGAGGGACATGGGGTAATTGAGCTGAACAACGGCGCCGTGATCGAGAATCAGGGCGAGTTCTACGCCCGTCCGTTCGATATGCTGTCGATGGTGACCACCGTGGGAACGCCGGGAGTGTTTCTCAATCGCGGTTTGATGCAGCACGACACAATGGGATATTCGCATATTGAGGGCTTCGTCAACGCAGCGACGGGGAGCGCGAAAGTGCTGACGGGAAGGCTGGATCTGCTCCTGTCGGCAGAACCGCAGGATGGCCAGTTTCTGGGCGGTTCAGGGACACATCTCTGCTTCGGCGGGACCACCTCGTTGGAATCGACGTCCGTGATCGCCACTTCGGGCGACGTGCGTTTTGGCTGGGGCGCCTCGATCACGATTGGCGGGGATTACCGTGTGCAAGCCGGCGGAGGCACGTACATTCACAACGGCTCCCATTTGACGTTCACGGGTTCCGTACAAGGAGTGGGAGATTTGTTGGAATTGGGTGACTCGAGCAGTTTCGCGGATTTTGGATCCTCGTCACTGGATGTCAAGCAGTTAACCAGCTATGGATGCCACTTCATCGTCGGTAATGTAACGGTGAGGTCGAAGTTGGAGTGGACGCGTGGGACGATGACGGGTTCGGGTACAACCGTGATCGCCGACGGTGCCAAAGCGGTGATTCCCTTGAACGGGACAGCGACTCTCGACGGGCGAACGTTGCGTGTGGAGCCGGAGGGAACGGT
>Ga0351850_1228_pt1 | contig 13289 bp, 4 predicted proteins | sample TotcelHFGM3001N4_FD_206796 | JGI IMG/M metagenome (GOLD analysis project Ga0351850, IMG submission 206796) | Enriched cells from coal bed in the Powder River Basin, Montana, United States - Total cells FGM rep1 HSBNCT.FGM.300.1.N4 ...
TGGCGGCTTGCCCATCCCCAATCGCCAATCGGCAATCGGAATTCGCGGAATCCCCATCGGAACCGGATCCATCGGGCAAAACATTGGCACTGTCGGCGGTCGCCAATCGGCAATCGGACAGAAAGGCGTACACCCTCCCCTGTTCCGTGGTCCCGGTCAGGCTGAACCGGTTGGCGGAAACGGCCAGGTCGTCGAAACCGTCGCCGTTCAGGTCTCCGCCCGAAAGCGCGGAACCGAAACGGCCATTGGAGGATTCCCCCTCAAGCACCCGGTCCGCCTTGTCGGCGGAACAGTTGCGGACGCACAGGGTGTCCTGGTTGGTCCAGGGGGTCAGGTTCTGGAAAAAAACGTAAACACGGCCGGTGTCGGGGACCGCGGACGAACCGAAGCCGGGGGAACCGACCGCCAGGTCAAGGGTGCCGTCACGATCGAAATCCGCGACGGAAAGGGAGGTGCCGAAACGGCTGGCCTCGCTTCCCTCGCCCGAGAATTTGGTGACACCCTCCTCGCTGTTCAGGGAACCGCCTTTCAGGAGAGCGGAATTCTCGAACACATACACGGCTCCCCTGCCGTTCAGGGCGCCAGGCGAGGCGATGGCCACATCGTTCTTGCCATCGTTGGTCAGGTCGCCGAAGGCCAAGGCGGAACCGAAGGAATCGCCCGAGCCCGAACCGGTGATGATGAGGTCTGCCGTGCCGGCGGAAAGCGGCACGTTTTCCATCTTGAGGGCGGCCAGGGCATTGTGGAAAACCCAAAGGCGTCCGCGACCCCCTTCGAAACCGGGGCTGCCGACAGCCAAATCGTCGATCCCGTCGCCATTCAGGTCCCCGCTCCAAAGCGTGGTGCCGAACTGGCTCAGGGGAGGTTCGCCGTCGATCACGACATCCGGTTCCCCGAAAGGCAATCCGGAAAGGTCGCGTGAAAAGAAAAGGGCGACCTGTCCACGGCTGTTGCCAGCCGATGGGGAGCCGATGGCCACGTCCTTTTTGCCATCGCCGTTGAAATCGCCAAGGGCAGTGGCGTTGCCGAATCGGTTCGATTGGCCTTCGCCCCAATGGAGCAACTGGTCGTAATACGTTTGCCCGGGGGATGTCAGCGAAAGCCGGGTGCGCAAGGCGATCGGGTAAAGCGCGGGGTCCACATTGAGAATCAGGGAAAATTGGTTGTAGGTGGCACCGGTGATCTCGAACCCGAGCCCTTCGACAGGCTTGGAATCCTTGTCGAGCGCGAAGGGTCGTGCCAGGACGAAGGTGGGGCGGACCATTCCCTTGGAATGGATCCTCGCGATCACCTCCTGGAGCCGGGCTTGGATCTGCTCCTCGTCCAAAATGGTGCCGGGGGGGGCCGAGGCCAGGACCTCAAGGCGGGCCGCCGCGGAGTCGAAAAGGTACCCCTCGGTGGTGCCGTCGGGCAAAGCCCGCAAAATGACATTCTCGAACACGAGGGTCTCGTTCTCAAGCCCTGTGCCGAAATTGTAGAGCGTGTGCTCATCGAGATGTCGAGGGGCGGCAAGGTGCGCATCGTCCGTGAAAAGGGTCACGACGTTTTTGCGATGGCTGTTTTGCTCATACGCGACCACACGCTGGAAAGCCTCGCGTTGGGAAACATCCATGGGAACGAGCATCTGGGCTGGATTCTCGAGCGAGGAAAGGGAATAGGCGGTGGGATTGCCGGCACCCTCGTCAAGCGCCGCGGTGACGTCGGCCGGGGTTTCGACGGCGATGATTTCGCCACCCATGGCTTCGGCCGCCTGCTGGGCGACCCCGTCGGCCACCGCCTGGATCGCGGGGGCGATCAGGCTGTCGTCGTCGCCGGTGGCATGGCGAAGGAGGATGGAACGGGAAGTATCGCCCTGGCCCAAGGTGAGGGTGAGCGAGCGGAAAAGGTCGTTTTCGAAACGGAGCCCGAGCCCCTTGTGCTCGATGGAGACCGATTCGGAAGGTTTCCGGACGAAATCGGATCGTCCGATCAGGTTCTTGGTGGAGATGTCATCGGAAACGGAAACGCAGAAATCGGCGCCCAAGGCGCGAAGCTCCTTGATCCTAAGTGAATCGGGGTCCGACCCCTTTTCCTTGTCTTTCTGAACCTGCGCCGCTTGGCGATCGGTGCCGAGGGCAAGAAATCCGTCCTGCTCCTGGACAGGCACCATGGCCTTGGCTTTTGCCAAATCGGGGCAGGATTCGGAAGTGAAACGCAAGACGCCGTTTTTTCCGGAAAAGGTTTCGGCATCGTCCACGAGCCCCAATGCAAGGACCGTCTGGTTCAAAAAGCTGGTGAGCTCATCCAAGGTGTCCGCGTTGAGCGACAGGTTCGCCAAAACGGTATTGAAGGCGGAAGGCTTCACCTTGGACGCTTCCACCCGGTCCATGAGGTTTTTGGCGATCAGGGCGAGGTTCTCCTTTTTGGCGTTGGCCTGAAGGGCCGAATTCAATTGGAGGATCCCGGGATCCTGGGCGATGGCGGAACTGACCGCCAGGGCTTCCGAGAAAAAGTCCTGGACGCCTTGCGAGATCTCTTCCAGGGAAGGGAGGATTTGGGTGGGAACGGGAGCCTCGGCCGCTGGCGTTTCGGCGGCGGGGGTTTCGGCGGCGGGAGCCTCGGTGGTCGGCGTTTCGGCGGCGGGAGCCTCGGTGGTCGGGGTTTCGGTCGTTGGGATTCCGGAGACGGGAACGTCGGTCTCAATCGGTTCCAAAGGAGCCGCCTCCTTCAGGGATTCGGAAGGGGTCAAGGCCGTAGGGGCTTCGGCGGCATTTCTGAGCGCATCCAAAGTCTGTATCACGGAACCCAAGACTGGGATCTGTCGACCGATGGAATCGATGAAATCGACGGGAGTGGCATCGGAACGATCTGGATCGGATGGCGCGACCGGCGCCTCGACGGGAACCAGGGTATCTGGGGCAGGGGCAATGGCTTCAATGGAAGAGCCAACCGGAACCGCGACCTTCGGAGCGGGCTGGGGGTCGGAGGAAACGGGCACCGACTCAGTCGAATCCGCGGAAACGGAGGGAACTGGGGTTTCGGCAACAGGCTGATCGGCAACCCCATCGGCAGGCACGACATCGGTCGGAGACGTGTCGTCGGGAACCGCGACCTCGGGCTGGAGGGTCTCGTTCAGGATTTGGCGCTTGAAGGCGCGCTCGGCGTTTTCCGCCAAAAGGGCGACCTCCCGTTCTTTTTCAAACCCATCGACGGGGTTCGGAACTTGGCCCAAGGACGACCATTTCTCGAAATCGTTCAGCGTCTTCCATTGGCTCCGCATGAACTCATCGGTGGCCAAACGGGCTTCCGGAACAGAGGCGAACAAGGCAAGATAGCCTTTCGCATGGACCTCGAATTGGGACGAGGAAAAGGGATCGGCCTTCAGGCTCAGGAGCATTTCCCGAATGGGTTGCGCTCGGCGGGTAAGCCGGTTCAGGGAATCGAAGGAAAAAGTGGGGCCAAGGTCGGAAATGATCAGGTCGAGAATGGACATGTCGGCTTCCAATGCCTTGGTTTTCGCATCGGCCCCCGCCTGTTCGATCGACCTGAAAAGCTCAAGCGCCTCGTCGGAAAGGGGTTGGGCTTTCCATTCGGATTCCGTGGGATAAAGGGTCTTGATCAGATCCAAGACGATCAGCTCGTGATTGGTCTTGGATTCCAGGAAGGCCATATCCTGGCTGGCGATGACCTTGGCCTGTTCCAAAAGGGAGAACCCCTTGGTGGCGTAGATGATCCAAAAATCGGTCGATGCGGCATCGGATCGCAAACGGGCCAGGAGGGAAAGATTGGAATCGGTGGGATTCTTTTCGAGCAAGCCGAGGATTTCCTGCTGGGCAACGGAAAGGGGCTCAAGGGCGGACAAGCCCAAAAGCGCCGGATGGGGCTCCAAAAGACGGACCAGGGATTGCGCAAGCTCCGCCTTTCGGAGAAGCAGGGCATCCGCACGAAGCTCATCCTGGATCTTTTGGGCAAGGTCGGCAACCGTGGGGTTCTGGATCGGGGCCGCGGGGAAAAGCGACTGCATGGCACCCTCTTTTTTCAGGCGAATCGCCCTGGAATGGGAAAGGGCGGTATCGGTGACCAATGAGACGAGATTGTCACGGATGAGTTGCAAGGACGCCTTTTCGGCTTGGATACCCAAAAGGGTTTCATCGAACGCCTTGCGCCCCGCCTCGGTGTCCAGCCGCTTCAGATAACGTAGGAATTCATTCGAATCATGCAGCGAAAGCGAGGGAACGGTCGTCACCCCCTCATCCGCCGCGAACGCAATCCCGGAAACGCCCACACCAAGGTTCAATCCTCCCGCGGACATAGTGGAAAGTCCGGTGGCGACGATCAGTTGGGCCAGCAAGGCCAAGCTGAGCAGTTTTACGCGAATGGTTTTGTTGTGGTTTTGCATAGGGGTTTTTCGTTGCGTTGGGATCATGGTGTTTGTTATCGGTTTCAGGGAGTGGATTCCGGAATCGTCTCGGCTCCTCGGATCGGCAAGGGTTGCGGCGTCATGGGCTTAGTACTTGCCCTTTCCCGCCGTCTTCAGGAACTTGATCGCCGTTCGGGTCTGGCGCATCCGCTTGATCAGATAGCTGGCGACAACGATCAAAAGGAAAAGGAGGCTGAAACCCACGACAATGGGGAGAATGCTCCATCCCTTGTCCTTGATGGTGAAATGGATGTCCACGCTCTCGGAGCGAAGGGTCTTGTCCTTGTCCGTCTTGACCGCGTACAGGGTCACGCGATGGGGAATCCCCTTCTCCAGGTCCTTGGGGGCCTGGATCTGGAACGCGCCATGTTCGCTATCCGAGATGACCGAGGAGGAAAGCACCACGCTGTTCCAGATGGCGAATACCTGGGATCCGAATTCGGTGTCGCCCGTGATCACAGGACGCGATTGGTCGATGGTGATCTGGGGTTGGGACGATCCGTCCTGGGCGAAAGCGGTGTCGATGAGGATTCCGCCAAAGGACAATTTGCCGCCGGGAATCAGCTTGCCGCCAAGGGTCCTCGGGATCGGCTTGCTGACGGTGAAACCGGTGTTGATCCCGAATTGGATGGGGATGGAGGAGACCGTCTTCGAGGCAAGGGTGGCGGTGGCGATCACATCGTACAGTTTTAGGTCTTCCAAGGGGGAGGAGGGCAAAAGCTCAAAGCTGCCGACCGACTGCTCGGCCAAAAGGGTCGAGGAAAGCTGGTTTGTGCTTCCGATCACGATCGGATCGCGAAGCAGGCCTCCGAACTCAAGGCCGAGATCGCCGAACCCGAGCTTCTTCAGGTTGTCGAAATACTCCCTTGTGACGAAGGATCGGGCGTTTTTGTAGAATTTGTCCAGGGAGTCCAATTGGGTTTCCGTCTTGGCGACCAGGGCCTGGAGATCGACGTAATTGAAATCCACGCCATTGAGGTCCACGAACTTGCGGGCGTCCGCGAGAGCGGTTTTCAGGTCCGCGATGGCTTTCTTGGCGCCATCCAAGTCGCTGGCTTGGTTCACGGCATTGACCCCGGCGGAAAGCGCCTTCACGACCTTCTGGTCGGCATGGAAGGCGGTCACGGTGACCGCGGTGGTCTTGCGGGGGACCATTCCCGAGAAGCGGGGGCTCAGGTTGCCCAAGGTCCAGCTCGGCTTCGGGTCGGTGATAAGGGCTTGGAGGAATCCCTCCTCGGTTTTGACAGTGAGCTTGCAATCGTTGGGATCCAAAGGGTTGGTGTTAAAGCGGTTCAGCTCATCCCCATCGGTGCATCCATCCCCATCCGTGTCTGGCTTGATGGGGCTGGTCATGGCATAGCACTCGGTGCGATCCGAAAGTCCGTCGCCATCCGTGTCGGCGGAAGGGTTGGTGAAATCGGCGCTCAGGTAATCCGGGATCTTCTTGCAGATCTCGATCTGGTCGATGCTTTTCGCCTGGGTTTTCGGGGCCTCGATCACGGTGTTCTGGACCGTCACGGTCTGCTCCTTGGCGAACGCGACCGTGGCCTCCTCGATCGCCTTTTTCTGGATCTCGGGAGCCACGGGCATCAGGGCATTGCACATGTCTTCCAACGAGCAGGGGCCCATGGTGTCGCCATTGGCTTGGTATTCCTGGAGCGAGGACCGAAGGATCATCATGGTGTAGGGGCGCAAGGGATCGTTGGCCGGGGTGTGGCAGATGATGACCGTGTCGAGCGCCTGTTGGGAAGGGATTGTGGTGTCGCAAACCACCTTGGGCTGAGCCCCGCACGCGGGACAGGGGCCGCCGCAATCCACGCCGGTCTCATTCTGGTTTTTGACGCCGTCCACGCACGTGGGGCAGGATTGCGAACAGGGGCCGCCGCAATCGATGCCGAATTCGCCTTGGTTCTGGAGCCCGTCGAAACAGGTGGAAGCGGAAGGGGGGGCGGCCTCAAGAAGGCAGAAGGGGGAACAGCCGTCGCCGGCAGTCTTGTTTCCGTCATCGCATTGCTCCCCGTTTTGGGAATTCAGGTACCCGTCCCCGCAAACCGCGGGAGGAGGGGTGGGGGCGAAAATGCGGAAGCTGGCATTGGCGGCGGTGCAGTTGGCCGGAAGGTTCTTGTCGCACACGTTCGTCCGCACCGAGACCGAGGCCCCTTCCCTGAAAGGCTGGGGAGGGATCGCCTCCACGCGGAAACGGGCCCCGTCGGGATTGATGACCACCTGGGGCGATTGGAGGTTGTAGGGAACGCCGTCGATCGAAAGGGTCAGGGAATTGATGTCCACGCCGGAACGGTCGTCGCTGATGGAAAAGATGACACGCGTGGCCACCGGATTGTTGGTGGAGGACGGGACCGGGGTGACGAACTGAACGGCGGGTCCCGCGGTGTCCGGCACGCAAAAGCCGACGCCGTCGAGGTTCTTGTTGTAGCGGTCCTTGAACGTGTAGGTCTTGCTCACCACCGAGGTGAGGACGTTCTCGATGTTCTCGTCCACCAAGGCGTTGTCCGCGACCAGGTCCGGGGAAAAGGTGAAGGAACCTTGGGACGCGGTGGCGGATGGGGTGAATGTGATGTAGCCAAATGTGCCGACCCCCTTGAACGCCCCGCTCATGGGCAAACGCGCGCCGCTCAGCTTGATCTGGGTGGTGTCAAATTGGTTGAACACCTGCATCGGCAGGGTGTTGCCGATGGAAACCTGGTCCACGGAAGCGACCTCGGAAGGTTTGAGGGTGATCATGGAATCCCCCGCCATCACGGCGGCCCCCTCGGTGTCGATCTTGATCTCGATCGTGCCCGAGCATCCCTTCACGAGGTTGGCGTTGTCGCCCAAAAGGTACTTCGCCGCTTGCGCCTGGGGCGCCAAAAACAGCAAGGCCGCCAAAAGCGGAAGGGTGCGAAGGAGAAGGCGTTTCATGGGAATGGATGGGTTAAACATGATCGTGTGAATTAATGCTTATTCTTTGGCTGCAAACCTATCGAATGAAAAATGATAAATGGCAAATGAAAAATTAAAACAAGGTATCCCCTTTCTTCATGTAGTTGAGGATGAGCAGGGCGATATCCGCCGCGGCCACACGGCCGTCCTTGTTCAGGTCGGAGAGATTGGCGCCGGAAAAACCATAGGACATCAGCATGCGGGCGATATCGAACGAATTGATCTTGTCGTCGGGTTGCACATCGCCGGCGATCAGCTCGTAAGTGTTATTGAAAGTGAAATCCAGGGTATGGGGGGCGGGCTTGCTGTACACCTCGAAATTCGGGATCTTCTTGGTCAGGTGGGCCTCGCCCTTGAGTCCGACGTTGTAGATCCCGGCGAAAAGGTCCTTCGTGTTATAGGAATTGAAGCCGTCCCTATTCAATGACAGGGCGGCCTCGACCACGGTTCGGCTGAGGGTCGGGCTGTAAAAACGGACCAGGGAATTGAGGCTCAGGTCCTGGCCATTGCCAACTTTCACCCGTTTTTGGGGCTTGCCGGAAATATGGTACACCGTAAGGCCCGCCTCGCAGGCGTCGCCGATTCCGTTTTTGTTCTTGTCCTCTTGGTCTGGGTTCGGCACGAGCGGGCAATTGTCCGTCGCGTTCGGGATTCCGTCCCCGTCGATGTCGCCATCGCACAGGTCGCCGATACCGTCCTTGTCCTGGTCCGCCTGGTCGAGGTTGATGACGAGCGGGCAGTTGTCGACCGGATTCAGGACCGTGTCGCCATCGATGTCAGGATTGCAAACATCCCCGAGCGAGCTCGCGACCACATTCGCGTAAATGAGGTACTTCACGGGATCCAAGACAAAAAGGTCGCGCCATGCCTTGGTGGTGTTCTTCTGGTCCGTGTTGGGGACCAACGGGCAATTGTCGGTGGCATTCTTCACGGTGTCTCCATCGATGTCGTCGTCGCAAACATCGCCGATGCCATCCTTGTCCAGGTCCTTCTGGTCCGTGTTGGGGACCAACGGGCAATTGTCGGTGGCATTCTTCACGGTGTCTCCATCGATGTCGTCGTCGCAAACATCGCCGATGCCATCCTTGTCCAGGTCCTTCTGGTCCGCGTTGGGGATCAGGGGGCAGTTGTCCACGGCGTCCAAGACGCCATCCTTGTCGGTGTCCACGACAAGGGTCTTGAAGCTGTAGGTCCGATCCAAGGCCTTGTTGGCGGAAAGGTCGGCGCAATCGGTGATCTTGACTGTCACGGTCTCGCTGGAGGCGAAATCGGCCACGGGATCCACGGCGAAGCGGAACCCGTAATCCTTGGCCGTGGCCGTCACCTCCGGATCGCCGGCCTTGTAGGTTTTGGCGGGAAACGATTTGGAGGAGACCTCGATTCGGCAGGAATTCGGGTTCACACCCGATCCCGACATGCCGGCGGGATAGGCCTTGCGATCCTCGACATCGAACGTGATCAACGCGTTCATGGGATTGTCGGTCGTGTCCGGGGCGGGAAGCGGATTCAGGATTCGGGGGGCGACCGTATCGCCCTCCGTGGTGAAGGTGAACGTTTTGGGCTCCATGCGATTGGGGCCGTTGGTGTCGCCGAGCTGGCTTTGGTTGGAAGAGGCCAGATCCTCGTAATTGCTTATACTAATAGTATAGAGGGTGGCGTATTTCCATTTTCGGGTGTCGCCGGCAAAACCGGTGGCAAGGGGAGGATCAAGGGTGACCTCGCACAGGTTGGAACCCCAAACGCCCGAGCAGGTGTAAAGGGCGTTGGGCTTGAGGTTGACCGTGCCGGCGGGATCGGTGGCGGTGATCTGAGCCTGGGAAGAAGCCATGTTGACCCCGGTGCCGACCCCCGTGTTGTCCCCTTCCCCGCGAAGGGAATCCCGGAACTGGAAGGCCAAGGCGGAAGTGACAGGCACGTTGGTGGACGCGTTCGCGGGCAGGAAGCCTGTGATATAAGGCTTCTTGGTGTCCGCCCAAATATGGAAGCGGTAATCCTTGGCATCGTCCAAAAGGTCGGTCCCGTTCAAGGCGATATTGCTTTCCGTGGTCTTTCCGATGACTCCGGTGTTGAAATCCAAAAGGGCCGGGGTCGCGGTTCCGTAATTGGGGGCCGAGGGTTTGGCCAAGGCGACCTTGAACGAGGCGAATTGGCCTGTTCCGCTGGAATTGGAATTCGGATGATTGTACCCGGTGGCCATGAGACGGCCATTGTTGATGGTGAGCCCGGCGGATTTGCTGAAATAGTTTCCGGCAGTCAAGGTATTCGGCTGGGCCAAGGTCGGATCGAAATCGATCCACATATTCGCGGCCGTGGTGCCGTTGGACTTGATGGAGGTGTTCGCCGTGAATGTCTGGCCGACATAGTAATAATTGAAATCGGCCGGATTGCCCGTCCCTCCATCACCCGAGTCGTCTTTGCCGGTGAACGGGTCGCTGCGAAGCTCGAACCAATCGTTCCCCTGCGGCGCGACCGCCAAGACAAAGCTGTCCCGACCGAAAGTCGGAACAAATGCCAAAACCGCCAACAAGGCGGAAAGGATTCGTGCCCCCTGTGAATGTCTCTTTTGTTTATGCATCTTTTGCTTAGGCTTTTTATTGGGTTTCTGCCTACGACGAATGTGAAATGAAAAAAGCGAAATGCTAAATTATCGGTCTCCTTCCTTGTCGATATTCCCCACCATGATAGTGAGGTCGGACTGGTCAACCCAGTTGTCCTGGTTCAGGTTTGAGCGATAGGTATTGCCAGAGGGATCGTTGGACCCGATCTGATTCAGGAGGATCGAGATGTCCACGGAATTGATCACGTTGTCGCCAAAGGTGGCCATGGAATTCCCCGCCCCATCGATATCACCGGCCAGCAAAGTGGAGGATCCGATGGCGGCGCTGTTGTCCGGGCTTGTGAAGTTGAGGATGTTGTCCCCGGCGATGAGATAGACGTTGTCCTGGAGTTTGGCCAGGTGCGCCTTGGTCTTGAGGAGCGCGTCATAGGTCCCGGCCGTAACATAATCCGGCAAAGTGACATACGGGAAGGCGGTGCCGGAGGCATTTGAGGTGAGCATGGACGGATGCTCGTAAAGCGGGGTCTGGTGATTGGAATTGTTGGAGTTGAGGATGGTGAAATAGAAATCGGAGTCATAATTGTTGCCGGCGCTCAGGTTCCGCTGCTCGGGACGTCCGGTGACTTCGGTGATGGTAACTTGGGTGACGGGAGGCCTTACGCCGCCGCCCACGATGGTTTTGCACAGGGCGGTGCAAGTGGAGGTGGCCATCAACTTGCATAGGCCGTCCCCGATCCCGGCGCAAGTGGCATCCTCGACGCAAAGCACCCCATTGGCGCATCGTTTTCCAGGATCGCATTCCTCGGTGACCTCCAGGATGGCATTGCCGCAAACGGTGACTTGGATCGAGGTGACACTCACCGCGGCCGCCGAAACCCGGAGGGCCGATGGGCCCAGCACGACAAGGGAAAGGGCCAGAAACCCGAACCCGATCCCGACGATTTTTCGCAAACCCTTTCGCATGGCACGGTTTTAGTAAATCTTATTATTATATCAAATTGCCTGTCATTAATCAAGGCCTCAAAACCGGAATTTGGAACCCGATTACGAAAGGTCTGAACCTTGATTCGCATGATTCAAGGATTCTCATGATTTCGCCCAAAGCCCCAAATGCGGATTCCCGCAAATCCCGCCCGTCCCGCAGTTCCTGCAAATCCCAGTTTTGAATCCAAAGAATGCGAAATCAGAAATGCGAAAAGCGAAATGACGTCCCCTTGTCCGAAAAAGGCCGAAACTATACAATGCCCCTGTCCCCTAATTTCGAACCCATGGAAGCCAAGATCATCCGCCAAAAGTTTCTCGAGTTTTTCAAGGAAAAGGGCCATGCCATCCTCCCTTCCGCGCCTGTGATTCCCGAAAACGACCCGACCGTGCTTTTCACCACCGCCGGCATGCACCCGCTGGTCCCCTTTCTGCTGGGGCAGCCGCATCCGCTCGGCAAACGTTTGGCCGACGCGCAAAAATGCGTCCGCACCGATGACATCGACGAGGTCGGCGACGAGACCCATCTCACCTTTTTCGAGATGCTGGGCAACTGGTCGCTGGGCGATTATTTCAAGAAGGACGCCATCGAATGGAGCTTCGAGTTTTTGACCTCCAAAAAATGGCTCGGGATTCCGGTCGGAAAGTTGGCCGTCTCCGCCTTCGAGGGCGATGCCAACGCCCCAAAGGACACCGAGGCCTCCGAAACGTGGAAACGGCTCGGGATTCCCGAACACAAGATCGTGTTCCTCCCCAAAAAGAACAACTGGTGGGGCCCTGCCGGCCAAAGCGGCCCCTGCGGACCGGACACCGAGATGTTCTACTGGGTCGGCCAAGGCGAACCGCCTGTGGAAAGCAACCCCGGAAACGACGAAAGGAACTGGGTCGAGATCTGGAACGACGTGTTCATGCAGTACAACAAGACCATGGAGGGGAAATTCGAGCCTCTGAAACAGAAAAACGTGGACACCGGCATGGGCCTGGAGCGCGTGGCCGCGGTCATGCAGGGGGTCAAATCCATCTACGAAACAGACCTTTTCACCCCGATCCTGGAAAAGATCGCGACCCTCACCCCAACCCCCTACTCGGACAAAAAGGATTCCTACCGCATCATCGCCGACCACTTGCGCACCGCCACCTTCATGGCCGCCGATGGAGTGTTGCCCAGCAACGTGGACCAAGGCTATGTGATGCGCCGCCTCATGCGCCGGGCCATCCGCCACGGAAAGGCCCTCAACATCAACGAGGATTTCACGGCAATCGTCGCCAAAAAGGTGATCCATATTTTCGGCGAGGCCTATCCCGAGGTTTCCAGGCATGAGGCCAAGATCCTCGAGGCGTTCCGCGCCGAGGAGGAGCGATTCCGAAAGACGTTGGGGCATGGCCTCCAGGAATTCGGAAAATTGGCCCAAACCATCACGACCGGAACGATCAACGGCATCGATGCGTTCCATCTTTACGACACCTACGGCTTCCCCATCGAAATGACGATGGAGCTAGCCAAGGAAAAGGGGTTGTCCGTGGACAAGGCCGGCTTCGAGGCCGCGTTCCAGGAGCACCAGGCCAAATCCCGCGCCGGAGCCGAGCAGAAATTCAAGGGAGGCCTCCAGGACCATTCCGAGGAGACCACCAAGCTGCACACCGCCACCCACCTTCTCCACGCCGCCCTTCGCAAGATTTTGGGCCCCAATGCCACGCAAAAAGGCTCCAACATCACCGCCGAACGGTTGCGCTTCGATTTCGGGAGCCCGGATAAACTGACCCCCGATCAGCTCAAGCAGGTTGAGCAATTCGTGAACGATGCCATCGCGGCCGACGTCAAAGTCGTCTGCGAAAACATGACCCCCGACGAAGCCAAGGCTTCCGGTGTCATGGGTTTGTTCGATGCCAAATACGGCGACCAGGTGAAGGTCTACACCATCGAGGGATTTTCCAAGGAAATCTGCGGCGGCCCCCACGTGGAACACACCGGCCAACTCAAGAGCTTCAAGATCCTGAAAGAGGAGGCGTCCAGCGCCGGAATCCGACGCATCAAGGCCACGGTCGGAAAGTAATTTTTCGTGAAATTTAGCCCCATTGGTTTTCAATGGGGCTTTTTTGTATAAATTTTTTGTACATGAACAAAATATTTATACAAAATTGTCTGAACCTTGATTCGCTTGATTATGGGATGGCCAAGATAAAAATGAAAAACGCATATTTGGATTCGGAGCTCATCAGGTGAATCCTTGAATCATGCGAATCAAGGTTCAGACAGTGGCGACTATCACGAATTTGACTTCACCCAATCCACACCATAAGTCTGACCCCTTGTTTTAAGTCCCGAATTTTGGTATAATATAAGGATTTAATTTCTCTGTGCGATGACCTTTCTCGATTGGATCCCAACGGCCTACGCGGCGACCACGCCTG
>Ga0351850_1240_pt1 | contig 12759 bp, 10 predicted proteins | sample TotcelHFGM3001N4_FD_206796 | JGI IMG/M metagenome (GOLD analysis project Ga0351850, IMG submission 206796) | Enriched cells from coal bed in the Powder River Basin, Montana, United States - Total cells FGM rep1 HSBNCT.FGM.300.1.N4 ...
GTACACTTGCCGCAGGACTGGTCTTGCGTAAAGCGGAGGAAATAGCGGGCGATATCGACCATACAGTCGCTGTCGTCCAGCACGACCAATCCGCCGCTGCCCATGATCGCGCCGACTCGAGCCAGGGCCTCGAAGTCGATGGGCGTGTCGCTGTTTTCCGCCGGCACGCAGCCACCCGACGGACCACCGATCTGCACGGCTTTGAAGCGGCGTCCGCCTGCCACGCCCCCGCCGATTTCGTCCACGACCTGGCGGATCGTGACGCCCATGGGCACTTCGATCAAACCGCCGCGGGCGATCTTGCCGGCCAGAGCAAAGACCTTGGTGCCTTTGCTCTTTTCCGTGCCATAGGCCGCAAATGCCTCTGCGCCGTGCTGCATGATCCAGGGGACCAGAGCGTAGGTCTCGACGTTGTTGATCAACGTCGGCTTTCCCCACAATCCGCATTCCGCCGGATACGGTGGACGCAGGTGCGGCATCCCGCGGCGGCCCTCCATCGAAGCCAGCAGGGCGGTCTCCTCGCCGCACACAAACGCCCCGGCGCCCTCGCGGATACTCAGTTCCAGCGAAAACGAGCTGCCCAGAAGGTTCACTCCCAGCAAGCCGCGTTCGCGACAGATCGCCAATGCTTCGCGGACTCGCCGCACCGCCAGCGGATACTCGGCGCGGATATACAAATAGCCTTCTCGCGCTCCGATCGCCAAGGCCGCAATCGCCATCCCCTCGATGATCCGATAAGGAAAAGACTCCAGGATCATGCGGTCCATAAAGGCGCCGGGGTCGCCTTCGTCGCCGTTGCAGACCAGATACTTGACGTCCCCCGCCGCGGCGCGAACCTTCTGCCACTTGATCCCTGTGGGAAAGCCAGCTCCGCCGCGTCCGCGGAGGCCGCTTTTCTGGATCTCGTCCACGATGGCCTGCGGCTGGTTCTGCTCCAAGCAGCGACGCAGGGCCGCAAAGCCGTTGTGCTTCAAGTACTCGTCCAGGTTTGTCGGGTCGACTTGCCCGCAGTACTCGGTGGACAGATGTTTCTGAGGTCCCAGGAACGAGCACACCGCTCCTTCGCGCGGGTTGATCGCGTGCCGCACCGCCGGCTCGACTTCGTCCGCATCGGTCAGCAGCCGGTCCAGCCAGCGGCGCGTCGAGTACCCCATCCGCTTCCACACCCCGCGCGGCTTGAAGTGCCGCAGCACGATCGACTCGACATCCTCCGGCTGGACGCGGGCGTACAGGTTGGACGGTCCCTGCAAGGGAACGATTTCGACCAGCGGCGTCTGGTGGCACATGCCGACACAACCAACGCGTTTGGCGCTGGCCGCCGCACCACTCTCGGCCAGGACGCGATCCAACGCCGCACGCACTTTGCCGCTGCCCTGGGCGACGCAGCAGGAACCAAGTCCCACGCGAATTTCGCCTTCGACGCGTGTCGGCATCCGCCGCGCAACGGCCGGCTTCACAGGCTTTCCGTCCTGGTGGTCCAAAAAGTCCCGCAGCACGTTGTGAATCATGCGCGGGGTCAGGTGGCCGTATGTCAAATCGTCGATTTGGACCACCGGGGCTAGCGTACAGCACCCCAGGCAGGCGACTCCCTGCAACGTGAACAAGCCCTCGCCATCCGTATCCTGGCCCTGGGCCAGACGCAATTCTTTGGCGATTGCGTCCCGCACCAGTTCGGCTCCCTTGACGTGGCAAGCCGTACCGACGCAAACCTGGATCAGATGCCGGCCCACGGGCTGATGCCGAAATTGGGTGTAGAAGCTCGACACGCCCGTGATCGACGCAGGCGTGATTTTCGTCAGCGCGCAGACTCGCCGTAGAGCCTCTTCGGGCAAGTAGTGGTAATGGTCCTGAAGTCGCTGCAGGATCGGAATCACTGCTTCCGGCCCGCCGCCGACTTCGTCCACGGTGCGATCGACGAACGTTAAGTCCAAGTCAGGCATGATGATCGGTTCAGGTGGCTGGAGTGGGCCGTCAACGCCGCACTTGATTCTAGTCGCAACCGAGCGGGGAGGGAATTCCTCTGCAGGAAACTGACGGCGGGAAAATCGCAGGATAGCCCGGGCTGCCGGCCTGTGAAACCCCCGCAACACGGGCCGTAGCACAGACGGCCAGCCTGTGGGAAGCTTGCCGCATTGCGATCAATACGGCACTGGAAAACGGTGCATCGCCCCCGTTTCTTCAGCGTCCCGCAGTCGCCATGATTTCGTGTGCGCGTTGGGCATAAAACTCTGGCGCTTGAGAGAAGCGGTCCAGCGACGGCTCGTCCGCGAACAGGTACGTTTTTCCGTGGAACCACATCCCGTGTGCCCGTCGTCCGGGCACTAATTCGCCTCGATCGACGTAACGCGCGGGGTCGAATCCGGAAAGGACGGGGCTGTAGCGGTCCGGATCCGACATGAAACGCTGTTGGTGTTGCTGCGACAGGAACAGGTACGTTACGTTGCGGTGAACGGCTCCCCACCGCGCATCGCCCTTCACCCATCGCTCTTGCTCCTGGAGGGTGACGGGACAGTAACCATCCAGCCCGATCGGTGTGCCGGCTGACGCACCATCCATGTTGGAAGCTTCGACACGAGCCGAGGCATCCGCCGCACCTCGATCAGCCAGATCACGATTCTCCGCACCACCGTTGGACACAAAGCGATTTTCCTGCCATCCCGATCGGGTCGGCAACTGGTCATGTGCCGATGCCGACGCAGCGGAGCCGTACGGGGCCGCCTCGCCCATGTTCGGAGCCTGAGACCAGGTGCTTCGCGGATCGTAGCCGACGCCTTGTGGTGCGTTCTGAGTGGCTGGCGGTGGACCATACTGGCTCGCATAGGGGTTGACTTGTTCGCGAGGGGCGGGAGTCCCGGAGTGCGCCACCCCAGAGTATGGCGGCGGAGACGTTCCGATATTTGATGCGGCAGGCGTTCGGGGCGCGTAGGGATCCGCGTAGGGAGGGCCATTTTGCTGTGGTCCCGGGGTACCGCTCGTGTTGTACATCGCCGGCGGTGGCGAAGCGGATCGGTTGTCATACGCCGCAGCGGCATACCCGCTGGCTGTCCTGGTTGGGGGCACCCCCCTGTTTGCGACCTGCGTAGCGGGATTTGCCACGCGAAAATCGGCAGCCACGGCGTTCAGCAACTGAATGTACCGCGCAGGATCCTGCGGACTGACCGTCTTATAGAGCACTCGCCCTTGGTGATCGGCAATGACATCCGTCGGCCATCGGTCCACCTGGAACTGAGTCGCCGTGCTGCGGGAGCGGTCGCCGTTGATCTTGACCGGAATATAGTTGGCCGCCATGGCTCGATGGACCTCAGGGTTCGTAAATACGACTTGATCGAGCTTCCGGCAGGGAGGACAGGTGTCCGAGTAGAAATGAATTAGCAGCAATCGCTGTTCCTGTCGAGCGATCTGCTGCGCTTCGGGCACGCTGTCCAGCCACGGAATCCCGGCTTGGGCGAGCACAGGAGGCGGAGCGGAGGTGATCAGCAGTCCGACGAGCGTGAGACGAAGAGCTTCGCGCATGGATCAATCCGTTTCTTGGGGGGCCAAGGAAACTGTTCCCGTTCGGATATCGGTCATCAATGGACAAACGGTGAGTTAAAATCTAACGATTAGGGTGTTTTTTCCGAATTTACGGCTTGATGTGGGACGGCCAACGGAACTGGTTGACATCAGAATCTTGGGCGAGTTGAGGAAAATTGCAGAAAATCGCCCTTTTTTGTGTCCGCAATGGATTTATCCGTTGACAGGGATGGCGGTATCGGTAAGATTTCGGGAGTGAGGTTCTGACTAGACGCGTAATTGCGCCTCACGAAACGCTCAAGTTAGTTAGGTCTCCGCCCCTTCCGTTGCTTGATCAGTCAAGCGAGCTTTAGAAGTGATCCGGGGAGGAGGCCATCTGCTTGTCTTGCATTTGACAGCGGCGGTCAAGCAATCACCTGATTTCTTCGTGGTAAGTTGAGTTAGTTGCTTTAACCACGGCGAACGGATGTGCCGATCACGCGAGACAGGTAGAGGACCACAGGTCCGGCGGCCATAAGGCGATTCTTTGCTTGTGCATCCGAATTGTTTTATTTGGCTTTCGGAGTTCGATTTCTGACGCGACTGTTATCCATCTGACACTGCGATGGCGGTGTTCACAGGGAACGGTCCTTCTTTGCAGTAAAGCAATAGCATGCCTTCGGATTCAACCCCGGCAGGCTGTATCTGGGCTCGCCCGTTACTTGCGTTGCGAGTCACCAGTTTTTCGCCGATTCTGAGGACCAGTTCGGCAGGTTCCTGGACGTATTGGGATGGTCAAGATCATGGGGAAGAGAAGAACTCGCACAAAAACTCCGGGGCGCGCGACGAGTCACGGCAGCACCAGCAGCAGTAACGGCAGTAACTACAACGGACGCGGGCGGCGACGGCGGCGACCCGTTCAAACCGATCGCGTTGCAGCTGTCGACCGGGAGCCGATCGACGAGGCGGATGGTCAGTTGGAGGAGGGCCAGGGCTTGCTGGAGATGCATCCCAACGGCTATGGGTTCCTGCGCAGTCCGACGAATAACTACTCTCGCGAACGGTCGGATCCGTTTGTGCCTGGGACGATGATCGAAAAGTACCGCCTGCGGCAAGGCGTGATGATCCGCGGGATGGTTCAGCAGGCGCGACGGCAGCAGGGACCCCGTTTACGGGAAGTCCTGGACGTGGACGGCATGCCGCCGGATGATTACGCCAACGTCAAGACCTTCGATTCACTGACGGCCATCAATCCGGAAGTCTGGTTCCGTTTGGAAACCGGCACCGAGCCGATAACGACCCGTGTGATGGACCTATTGACGCCGCTGGGGCGAGGCCAGCGAGCGCTGATCGTGGCTCCCCCGCGAACGGGCAAGACGATCTTGCTGCAGCACATCAGCAACGGGATTTCTACGAATTATCCCGAGGTCAAGTTAATTGTGCTGTTGGTCGATGAACGTCCGGAGGAAGTCACGGACATGCGTCGGAACGTGAACGGCGAGGTGGTTGCTAGCAGTTTGGACATGGACGTCGAGAGTCACGTGCGCATCTCGCAGCTGATTGTCGAACGCTGCAAGCGTTTGGCCGAGATGGGCCGGGACGTATTCCTGCTGATGGACTCGATCACCCGCTTGGCGCGGGCGTTCAACAAATGGGTGGGCAACACGGGCCGCACGATGTCGGGCGGCGTGGACATCAAGGCGATGGATGTGCCCAAGAAGCTCTTTGCCACGGCGCGCGCGTTTGAGGAAGGCGGGTCGCTGACGATTGTCGGCACCGCGTTGATCGACACCGGGAGCCGGATGGACGAATTGATTTTCCAGGAGTTCAAAGGTACAGGCAACATGGAATTGATGCTGGACCGCAAGCTGTCGGATCGCCGCGTCTGGCCGGCGATGGACATCACCCAGTCCGGAACTCGCCGAGAGGAATTGCTGCACGACCCCAAGACGCTGCACTCCGTGACGATGTTGCGGCGGACGTTGACCAGCATGAATCCCGTGGAAGCGATGGAGCAATTGACTCGTCAATTGAGTCGTTTTCCCAGCAACGCAGAATTTCTTCGGCTGATCAGCGGAAAGCTTGCCGACGACTAGTTTTGGACGACGTTCATCAAGGACTGTGCCCCGCTCGGGCCAGGAAATGCCAGCTTGAAGTGCCGGCTTCAGCCGGTCCAATCCCCATCATGTCCTCCGGCGCAGGAAACGCCATGCCATCCACAGCAACTCGCCGCGTCGTCATCACCGGAATCGGTTTGATCAGCCCCCTGGGCACCAGAAAAGAGGCTGTCTGGGATGCGCTTGCCGCGGGGCGTAGCGGCATCGGGCCGCTTCGCTGTCTGCCTAGCGAGGATCTCGCGATTCGGTGTGCGGGGGAGGTCCGCGGTTTTACGGGCGAGATCGCTGATTTCGGGACCCTGGGCAAGGAACAGGTCCGCACGATCCGCAAAGGCCTGAAGGTGATGTGCCGCGAGATCCAGATGGGGGTGGCGGCGGCTCAATTGGCGTTGCAGGACGCCCAATTGAAACTCGGCGACTACGACGTGGACCGCACCGGCGTGGTCTACGGTTCCGACTATATCATGACGGCTCCCGAGGAATTCACGGAAGGGGTTCGCAGTTGCCTGACGCCCGACGAACAGTTCGATTTCGCGCGTTGGGCAACGGACGGCATGCCGAAGGTAACCCCGCTGTGGCTGCTGAAATACCTGCCGAACATGCCCGCCAGTCACGTGGCGATTTACAACGACTTGCGCGGTCCCAACAATTCGATCACGCTTCGCGAAGCGTCGGCGCTGTTGGCGGTGGCAGAGGCTTATTGCACGATCGTTCGCGGTCATGCGGAGATCATGATTGCGGGAGCGACCGGCACGCGATTGCACCCCTTGCGAACCGTCCACGTGGCGCTGCAGGAGGAGTGTGCCAAGGGGGATGGCGACCCGGAAAAGATGTGCCGCCCCTTTGATCTGCACCGCCGCGGCATGGTCTTAGGCGAAGGCGCCGGCGCGATTGTCGTCGAGGAACTTGGCACCGCTCAAGCTCGCGGCGTTCCCATTTTGGCCGAGATCGTCGGTTTTGCCTCGTCGGCTGCCGCTCATCCGACCACAGGCGGCGATATTTGCCAAGCGATCCAGAACGTCATCTGCCAGGCTTTGGCCAAAGCGGGCATGGAACCGGAACAACTTGGACATTACCACGCCCACGGACTGGCCACGCGCATCTGCGACGAACAGGAGGCCGCGGCCGTACAGGCGGTGTTCGGAGCGAGAAACCAGCCGCTGCCGGTGACGGCGGCCAAGAGCTACATGGGCAATTTAGGGGCTGCCGGCGGTTTGGTCGAGTTGATTTCGAGCGTTCTCGCCTTGCAGCACGACAAACTGTTTCCGATCCTCAATTACGAAACTCCCGATCCTCGCTGTCCGATCCATGCCGCGCGGACGGGCGACGAGTCCTCCGGCGACAGTTTCCTGAAAGTCAGCGTCACGCCGCAGGGTCAGGCCAGTGCGATCGCAATTCGCCGCGCGGGTTGAGTGGCCACGGGGGTATCGCCTCGATATTGAACGCAAAACGTGGGCAGGTTGCCACCCTGCCAATTTCGATGGTGAGATGGAAAATGGGACGAATCCTGGGTAGTTTACACCCTTCCAGCGGGGTGCGATAAAGCCTTGATCGTTTTTTGTCGCAAAGTTCTTGCCCGGCGACTGCCGATGTACCCTTGCAACGTCGCCGAGCATCCTTATAATCCGAGGTAATTCGGGTGGCGGACGGCGTCAGTTCGCAATCCGAAGAAAAATTTGTTAGACTGTGCCAAAGTGCGGGTGTAGCTCAGTTGGCAGAGCACAACGTTGCCAACGTTGTTGTCGTGGGTTCGATTCCCATCACCCGCTCTTTTTTACTTTTCCGCTTCGAGTTTTGAGAACTGAATACAGGGACTCATGAACACGCCGGCCACCGACCACGAGGAACTGCAGGATGTAGAGGCTGTTGCGGCGGAAGCGGATCAAGAGCAGCCGCCAGAGCAAAGCCCCGAGCAGAGCCCAGAGCAAGACGCCCCGAAGCAGCAGCTGGACTTGAGGGTCACCGTCGACAAGATGAGCGCCTGCGAGCGGCACATCACCGCCGTGATTCCACGGGCGGACATCGACCGTTACTTCGAGGCGGAGTACAAGGAGTTGGCGCCCAAGGCAGAGGTACCCGGGTTTCGCCCCGGCAAGGCGCCTCTTCGGTTGGTGATCAGCCGCTTCAAGGAGCATGTCGGCGAGCAGGTCAAGGGCAAGTTGTTGATGGACAGCCTTGCCCAGATCAGCGAGGAGCAGAAATTTGCGGCGATCAGCGAGCCGGATTTGAAGCTGGAAGCCGTGGTGATGCCGGACGAGGGCGATTTGACGTTCGAGTTCAACTTGGAGGTCCGCCCGGAATTCGACATGCCGGAATGGAAGGGGTTGACGATCGAGCAGCCTCAACGCGAGATCACCGAGCAGGACGTCGAGGCTCACTTGCATCGCATTCTGTCGCGGTCCGGCAAGCTTGTGGATCATCCCGGGCCAGCGGATGACGGCGATCATGTGACGCTCAACCTGACCTTCTCCCGCGACGACACCGTGTTGTCGAAGATCGAAGGTCGCACCGTTCCCGTAAAGCAGAAGCTCAGTTTCCGGGACGCTCAGCTGGAATCTTTCGGCGAACTGATTCGGGGGGCGGCTCAAGGCGACCATCGCGCGACCACGTTGAAGATCAGCGAGGAAGTCGATAACGAGCAACTGAAGGGGCAGGAAGTCCAGGTGGACTTGGAAGTGGTCAAGGTTCAGAAGCTTCAACTGCCCAAGCTCACCCCGACGTTCCTCAACGAGATCGGCGGGTTCTCCGGCGAGGCCGATCTGCGAAACGCGGTGCGGGAGGAGTTGGAGCGGCAGGAGGCTTATCGCCGACAGCAGGTTGTGCGCCAGCAAATCACGACCCAGTTGACGGCCGGCGCCGCCTGGGCACTGCCCCCCGCGTTGCTCCGCAAGCAGACCCGACGCGAACTGCAACGCGTCGTGCTCGAGTTGCGATCCGCCGGGTTTAGCGAAGACGTCATTCAGGCGCACGCAAACGTATTGCATCGACGCAGCTTGGATTACACCGAGACGGCCCTGAAAGAGCACTTTATTCTGGAACGGATCGCCGACGAACAGAAGTTTGATGCGGAACCGGACGATTACGACCGCGAAATCGCACTCATCGCCGAACAAAGCGGCCAGTCCGCTCGTAGGATCCGTGCCCGTCTGGAGAAGAGCGGCGAATTGGATTCGCTTCGCAATCAGATCGTCGAACGTAAGGTCATCGAATTGATCACCAGCCACGCGCTGGTCAAGGAAGTGCCATACGTTCCGCCGGTGGATGATGTCGCAGCGATTGACGATGCGGTCAGTGGTCTGGTGGAACGAGAAGAGATTCCGGCAGCCCAGCACGGGGACGAGCCCAAGCCGATTCCGGGCACCCCCACGAGTCATGCCTGAGTCGTGGCATCCGGCAAGGATTCGATGGTTTCGTTGCCGCGGGGACGCGTTCGCGCAGCCGCATCTCCTCCCAGGTTTGGGATTTCGTGCGATGAGGGGGCGGTTGTGGTTCGCAGATCGGCCCCCAGCTCGGATTGCTCACAAATGTCGGGCGGGTTTCTGACCTGCTTCAAAACATTTCGCCCACAGTCGGTAATATCGCGGGCTGCGCTCGGAGCGGCGCCGGGCCGCTGGCACTCGTAAAAAGGGAAAAGGTTGCAGCATGACCGGAGTCGACGCAATGCCTATGCATAATTCTTACGGCTACCAATCCTATCAACGCCAGCGGCAATTGACGCTGGGGGACCTGCTGCTGGAGAACCGCATCGTTTTCCTCCAGGGCGACATCCACACCGGCAATGCCAATGAAGTGGTGATGAAGCTGCTGTACCTGCAGAGTGAAAACCGCCACAAGGACATTCACTTCTACTTGAATTCCCCCGGCGGCGAGGTCGTGGCCACCCTGGCGATCTACGATACCATGCAGATCCTCAGCTGTCCGGTGGCCACCTACTGCGTGGGGCAAGCCGCGAGTGGGGCAGCCGTCTTGTTGGCGGGCGGCTCGAAGGGAAAACGCTTCGCCTTGCCGCACGCGCGCGTCATGCTGCACCAGCCGTACGGCGGCGTCAGCGGCCAGGTCAGTGACATCGAGATCCAGGCTCGGGAGATTCTCCGCAACCGGGAGATGCTGAACGAGATCCTGGCGAAGCACACTGGTCAGGTAATGGAGCGGATCGTCAAAGACACGGATCGGGACTTTTTTCTCAGTGCTGATGAATCCAAAGAGTACGGTTTGGTCGACGAGATCCTGACCAAACCACCGGCGGACGGCAGCCAGGACAAACTGGACGTCTGAGCTGCCCCAAGCCTGGGGACCCAAGCCTGGGGACCCGTGCAGCCGCAGGATCACCTTCTGGACCACCAACTGACGATTTACGATACGGAGTGAGTGTACCATGCCCTTGATCCCCTACGTTGTCGAAAAGAGTGGGCGCGAAGAACGCGTCTACGATATCTACAGCCGGCTGCTGAAAGACCGGATCATTTTTCTCGGTTCGCAGGTCACCGACGAAATGGCAAACGTCATCGTGGCCCAGATGCTGTTCCTGGCGCAGGAGGATCCCAAGGCGGATATCCATCTGTACGTGAATTCGCCCGGGGGCAGTGTCACGGCCGGCTTGGCGATCTACGACACCATGCAGTGGGTCCCCTGTGACGTCGCGACCTATTGCATCGGTCAAGCTGCTTCGATGGGCGCCGTGCTGCTCACCGCCGGCAGCAAAGGCAAACGCTACTCGCTGCCCAATGCCCGCATCATGATTCATCAGCCGCTGGCCGGCGCCCAAGGCTCGGCCGAAGAAATCTTGATCCACGCGCGCGAGTTTCAGCGGATCAAGCAGCGGATGAACGAGATCCTTTTCAAACACACCGGCCATTCGCTGGAGAAGATCGAAAAGGACACCGATCGGGACCGCTTTATGTCCGCCGACGAAGCCAAGGAGTACGGGCTGGTCGACCAAGTCGTCGAGAGTATGCATATGATCGGCGCCGCAGGCCAAGGGCCGCGTTAAGCCCGAGCCAGCAACAAGACGCTTCCGCGATCACGCCCGGTCTGCACAGGGCCGAGGTCTTCATCTTTCACTTCATCTCGGATGGGAGTTTAGGTGAGACAGAAGCTGGCCGTACCGGAGACCCAGCCGGTGGCCCCGAAAGGGAAGGCGCCCAGCGAGTTGTTGTCGTGGCGGTAGAACAGGTGCGCGTCCTCACCCAACCGCATCCGCAGTCGGGCAATGGTGTAAGGATCGGAATCGGCGCCCTTCAGATACTGGACGATCCCCAGCATTTGCTCCCACTCCGCACGGCTCAGGTTCATGAACTCTCCCGTGCTGGAACCGGCGCAAAGCCCACCATCGGCGGCGAGGGCGGCCGAGGGAGGACCACCAAGTCCCACTTTGTCAGATCGTCGTCGTGACTGACGGCGACCGCCGCGGGATTCCCACTGCGATTCCGTCGGCAGCACAAAACGCAGACCCGTTTCCTGCGACAAGCGTTGGCAGAACCAGACCGCGTCGTTCCACGAGACTCGCACCAAGTCGTTGCCGAAACCTTCAGCCGCTCCAGGATGGGCGGTGCATCCGATGGCGTCAAGCCTCGCTTGCCGGGCATCGTCTGGCGTGCGGTCCAGTCCAGCAACTCCAGGTAGGCCGCCACCGAGACGGGCAAGAAGCCTTTTGTAACGTAACCGGGTGGCGACGTTACGATTTCCATTATGATTCGCCCGAATTCGCCACTCCGGTTCACGCAATTGTTTACGTGCCGTTTCGATGTCGCGGGTCAAGGCAGCGGATCGACGTCATCCAAGGGATCGTGGTTTCGTGCCTGCTCCCAGACGTGTCGGAGTTCGTCTTGGTGCTGCGACGCCCAGTCCCGTGGCACGAGGCCGGAGCTTGCCAGCGATCACGCCGAGCGTCTCGATGGCGACGATCATCTGATCACCACCATGTTCCGCGTGAAAGTGCGGCGGTTGGTGGTCATTATGGAACATCTTGATCACGATGCCGTAGAAGCGGCTGATCTCAGGCATGGACGGGCACCTTCCTGAGATTGCCAAATACTTCGTCGGGCTGCTTTCCCGTGATCTCCAAGTACAACGCATCAGCACACAAATCGACGTCTTCGCTCCAGCAAAGCTCGCCCGCCGTGCCTATGGACACCCGTTCAAACGCCTTTGTATCGTCCCACAGTCGAAACACGCCTTTGCCGACCAAGTGCGAGAGATCCACGACACCCGCAACGCCATCGGCGTACCGTAGTCGCAGCCGGTACCCAGCCAGCGGCTCGACATGAATCAGTTTCAACACGTTCGTCACTCCCTATACGTAGGTGTCGGCACAACGAACCTCGCGCGTGGCCGGCACGTAACGCTCCGGATCAATCGGCGGCGACAGGTGGACCTGCCACACCGCCGGACGCAACCGCCGCCCGTCGCGACGGCGGTTATCCTACCGCGCAAGGGACGCGACGGCAAGCATTTTTTTCGTCGCACGCCGTCGCGCGGGGGTTTTCGGTTCCAGGGAACATAGGGACACACCTTTTCTGCGGGGAACATGGGTACCCTTACTCGACTTGCTTACTCGTTAAGGCGTCAACCGATGAAAGCGGTTCGGTTAAGTGTATCCGAGTAAGTGTGGCGATGAAGTGTACGGTTAAGTGTTGGCGACCAAGTGTGAAGTCCCCGGCGCAGCCGGTCAAGTTCACAATCTTCTTCACCCACGAGGCAAGCTCGTGGGGGTCGTATGAGAACAAAAACCGGTTGGTGTCAACATGCCATTTCGCGACCTTTTTGACGTAAACTGAACACGCCACTCCTGACCCTTTATTCCCCCCTCCTGCGTCGAGGCTGCGAATCTCGGCCGCGGCTGTTCCAACTCGGCAACCACCGCCGCGGGGACAACGACTTCCTGGAACAGGGCAGCCAGGATCTCCAGACGGCCCAGATGGCTCAACGCTCGGATCGGTGATGCGTCACTCACGACTACGGCCAAGACTCAAACCCCCAGACGGTCCAGGTTTGCCAGATCCTGTGCCAGATCCTCGGCGGTCGGACGGTAGATCGGGATGTTCCGTTCCAATAACGCATCTTCCATGCCGTTGCGATCCAAGCCGGCCAGTTGCGCAGCAGCCCATCGGCTGAGCCTTCCTGCATCAAACAGCCGACAGGCGAACTCAAG
>Ga0351850_1241_pt1 | contig 12719 bp, 11 predicted proteins | sample TotcelHFGM3001N4_FD_206796 | JGI IMG/M metagenome (GOLD analysis project Ga0351850, IMG submission 206796) | Enriched cells from coal bed in the Powder River Basin, Montana, United States - Total cells FGM rep1 HSBNCT.FGM.300.1.N4 ...
AGAACTGGTAAACCGGACGGCGGAATAATAAGCGCTGATATTTGCCGCTCATGGCGCAGGGCCGCAGTGGAGGGTACATGAAGTTAAAAGATATCTACAATATGGTGGTGCAGGAGGGGATCAAGGTCGATCCGCGCGGCAGGGCCGGCGTTGAAGCTGCATTGAAACGGATCAAAGATTTTTACTCGGAAATGCCGTTGTGGAAGAAAGAGCTTTTTGACGAAATTCACCTGTCGAACCCGTTTGCGGACACCCGCGTTCTTAACGGAGATCTCAACGCCGAAGCGCGCCGGATACTGGTGGGGATCGATATGGAAGTCGGCGAGCTCGTTCTGGCCGACCGCCTGAGCGACCGGGGCGAAAAGATCGATCTGGTGATGTCGCACCATCCCGAGGGGCTGGGCCTGGCGGGTCTCTATCAGGTAATGTATATGCAGGCGGACGTTCTGGCCAAATATGGAGTGCCGATCAATGTCGCTGAAGGGCTGATGGCTGAGCGGATCAAAGAAGTGGAGCGGCGGCTGCTGCCAGTCAACCACACGCGTGCCGTTGACGCTGCGAAACTGCTGGGCATGCCGTTCATGTGCGCGCACACGCCGTGCGATAACCATGTGGTCGATTTTCTTCAGCGGTTGTTTGACAGGGAAAAACCCGTCATAGTGAAAGACATTATGATGACCCTGGAGGAAATACCCGAGTATCGTCACAGTATCAAAAACGATGTCCCGCCGAAGATCGTCAGCGGCCATGAAAAGCGTCGCTGCGGCAAGGTCATGGTGGACATGACCGGCGGCACCGAGGGGTCAAAAAAGATATTCGAGAAACTTGCGACGACGCACATCGGAACCGTGGTCGGCATGCACTTTAGCGAAGAGCATGTGAAAGAAGCGGAGAAGAGCCATATCAACCTGGTCGTTGCCGGCCATATCGCGAGCGATAACCTTGGCGTGAATCTCGTGCTGGATAAGATTTGTCACAAAGATAAAAAGATAGAGATCATTCCCTGCTCCGGTTTTTATCGTCACAGCAGGAATTAATGCGCGGCTGTCAGCCGTGTTTGCGGCCTTAAGTTTGTGGTTTGAAATTATGGGTGGTTTGATTCCCGACAGAGTGCTCGAAGAGATTCAATCAGCAAACGATATTGTTGAGGTGATCGGCAGCTACATGCCGCTCAAGAAAGCCGGTAAGGATTACAAAGCGGTTTGTCCGTTCCATAACGAGAAGACGCCCTCGTTCATGGTAAGCCAGCAGAAGCAGATTTACCACTGTTTCGGCTGCGGCGCCGGCGGAGACGTTATCGGGTTCGTGATGAAGTACGAGCGGCTCGATTTTCTCGGCGCTGTGCGGCTGTTGGCCGAGCGCGCGGGGATCGAGATCCCTGTTTACGAAAAGCAGAACAAGGACGGGCTCAATAAGGAGCGTTTGTACCGGGCGAATGAGTTTGCCGCCTCGTGTTACCATGAGGCGCTGTTGCGCGACAGGCAGGCGGAACCGGCGCGCGCGTACATCGCGAAGCGGGGACTCCAGAGCAGGACGGTCGAGTTGTTTCGGATCGGTTATGCGCCTGCCAGCTGGGATTTTCTCCTTCAGCGGGGACTCAAGGCGGGGTTTTCCCGAAAAGAGCTCTTTGACAGCGGTTTGATCATTCTAAAAGAAGGGACGGCGGAGACCTATTATGACCGGTTCCGGCAGCGTATCGTATTCCCTGTGTGGAACGCACAGGGAAAGAATGCCGGCTTCAGCGGGCGCGTTCTTGATAATGCGCTGCCCAAGTATGTGAACACTCCCGAAACGGCAGTATATAACAAAAGCGCGTTGCTCTACGGGCTTCATCTCGCGAAAGATGACATCATCGAGAAAGGGTTCGCGGTAATCTGTGAGGGGCACGTTGATTTGATCACCCTCTACCAGGAGGGAATACGCAATGCCTGCGCTTCGCAGGGGACTGCGTTCACGACGACGCACGCGAAGACATTAAAGCGGTATGCTGAAAATATCGTTCTTGCGTTTGACGGCGACAGCGCTGGTGAAACGGCAACGCTGCGCAGTTGTGAGATTTTTATTGCCGAAGGGCTTGCCGTGCGCATCGCGGTTTTGCCCAGAGGTTACGACCCTGACGCCTATGTTCGCGAGAAGGGGAAGGAAGGATTTGAACAGCTTGTCACGGACGCCCGGGACCTGCTGGATTTCAAGCTCGATCTCCTGAAAAGGAAGATCGACAGCACGACCCTGATGGGAAAAACGCGCATTGCCGCTGAGATGCTTGAAACCGTCGCGAAATTCCCATCGGCAGTTGCCGCCAGCGAGAGCATCAAACGGCTTGCGGCGGGGTTGGCCGTCAGCGAAGACGCGCTCTGGTCTGAATTTCGCAAGTGCGGGTCAAAAAACGGCCCCCTGCACCACGCCGCGCAGGCGGCGGAGCCGGTCCAGCAGCAGCCGATGCCGCTCTGGGAACGCGATTTTATAGCCCTGACGATGGAAGATCACCGCTTTATCGATGCAGTCGGCACCATGATCGCGCTCGGTGATTTCCATGATCCGCATGCGCGGCAGATCGTTGCCGCCATGATCGCTCTGCGCGACGAGAACCGGCTCAACCATGCGGCTCTGCTGCATCGTTTTGACGATCCGGCGCTCAAGGATCTGATTGCGTCGTTCAGCTTTACGGTGCCTGAAGGGAAAGATAAAACAGCGCTGTTTCGCGATTATCTCTATAACATAAAAAAGAGGAGTCTTAACCGGGAGATTGCGGGGCTTGCGGCACGGATTGCCGAGGCGGAGGCCGTGAAGGCCGATTATGCCGCGTTTCTCAGGCAGGCCGAAGAGAAAAAAACGCAATTGAATAATCTTGGGAGGGAACTTTCTCTCTTCTGTGATACGTATAAATAATAAGTACGTGAGGACGCCGCGTTTTATTTTTCGGCGGTTTTGGTCGACGAACGGAAACAAAGCACAGAGGCGTGTGCGGGATGAAGCTTGAACGAAAGGCAGGATTATGTCGGCAAAAATAAAGGTGCGCGGAGTGAAAGCGAAACATGACGGGAAGACTATCGGGGTTCCGCGTGGGGCCGCGAAAGTGAAGCAGGCAACAGCAGGGAAGCGCGGCAAGGACGAACGGGTGCACGCGGTCAGCATTGAGAAGCGTTTCAGTAAAGAGCTGCGCAGCGTAAAGCTCAAGGAACTTATTGCCCTCAGCGGTGAAAAGGGATATCTGACCTACACGGATATCAACGATATCCTTCCGGATGAGGTGGTGAGTTCCGAGGAGATAGACTCGATACTTATGCTTTTAAAAGGCATGGATGTCGAGATCATCGATGCGGGAGAGCAGGAAAAAAAGCGGATCGAAAAAGCAGAGAAGCTGAAAATCGAGAAGACCGCAAAGGCATCCCGTATCGATATCCTCGATGATCCCGTCAGGATGTATCTCAAGCAAATGGGGCAGGTGCCGCTCCTGAGCCGCGAAGAGGAAGTGAATATTTCGAAGCGCATCGAGACGGCAGAGACGCAGATCCGTAAGATTATTTTCCGGTTCGGGTACATCCCCAAAGAGTTCATGCACCTTTCCAAGCGTCTGATCAGCGGTAAGGAGCGTTTTGATAAGATTGTCCAGGAAAAGAAGGTCAAGAACCGGGACAGTTATGTCAAAACGCTGGCAAAGCTGTGCAAACAGCTGAGGGCTGTTGATGCGGAATGCACGCGGCGATGGAAGAAGTCGGCGCAGACGGTGCTTTCGGAGGAGAAAAAGAAAAAATGTTATGACGACCTTGAAAAAAGCCGTAATGATATTCAGAACTGCCTCAAAAAGTTCTGTTTCCGGCAGAAGGCCGTTGAAGATATGTCCCGGAAGATTGACGGTATCGGCATCAAGGTCGAGCAGATCGAGAACAGAATCAAGGAGCTTGACAGCGGCAAGAAGTCGAAAAAGATCGTCGTATTGCTGAAGAACGAGCGCCGCAAGCTGAAACGGATCGAATTGGTCTCGCGCCTGCCGAACGAAGAATACATCACGCTCAATTCTCAGCTGAAGGATTGGATATCGAAGGGGCATCAGGCAAAGTCCGAGATGGTCGAGGCAAACCTCCGGCTGGTCATCAGCATCGCGAAAAAATACACCAACAGGGGGCTCTCGTTTCTCGACCTTATCCAGGAAGGGAACCTCGGGCTGATGAAGGCGGTTGACAAGTTCGAATACAAGCGCGGGTATAAGTTCAGTACGTACGCCACCTGGTGGATCAGGCAGGCGATCACGCGCGCGATAGCCGACCAGGCGCGCACTATCCGCATCCCGGTGCATATGATCGAGACCATCAATAAACTGGTGCGTGCCTCAAAAAAGATTGTCCAGGATTCCGGACGCGAGCCGTCACCGGAGGAGCTGTCCGAAGAAATGGACCTGCCGCTCGAAAAGGTGCGCGGGATCCTGAAGATCGCTCAGCATCCGATATCTCTTCAGGCGCCGATCGGGGACGGGGAAGACAGCCATTTCGGCGATTTCATCGAGGACAAGACGTCTGAATCGCCGTCAGACGCGACGAGCTACACGCTGCTTAAAGAGCAGATGCAGGAAGTGCTCGATACCCTGACGCCCCGCGAGAAAAAGGTCCTGATGCTCAGGTTCGGCATCGGCGACGGGACGCCACGGACGCTCGAGGAGGTCGGTAAAGAATTTGACGTGACGCGCGAGCGCGTTCGGCAGATCGAGGCAAAGGCGCTCCGGAAAATGAGGCACCCGACCCGCCGCCGCAAGCTGGTGGGCTTTCTGGAAATGGCCGAGAGCGATCTGTAACGGCGGCCAAGCCGACACGGGTGATACCGCCGCGGGCAGGACGAGCGGTGAATGACAGATCAGGGCCCATAGCTCAGCCGGTTAGAGCAGCGGTCTCATAAACCGCGGGTCGATGGTTCAAGTCCATCTGGGCCCATTTTAGCTATATGCTTCAGAGGATGCCCGGCAAGCAATAAGGGATGTTTTGGGATGCGTTATTTTTCGATGAGTTACATTTGCGGCGTTATTGTGTGTGCTGTTTTTGTTGCGGGGTGCGGTTCGGGCCCGCTCATCAAGGGGGCAAATTATTATTACAGCAAAGGCGTCCAGCTTGCGGAAAACGACCATTTTGATGAGGCGACCCGCTGTTTCAGAAAAGTCCTTGAGCTGAAGCCCAACCACCCGACGGCGCATTATAACCTGGGCGTTATTTACGACGAGAAGGTGATGCCCGAGGAGGCGATGGCCGAATACCGCAAGGCGATCCAGATCGACCCGCGCAACTACGAGGCGTGGTACAAATTGGGGATGGTTGAGGGGTTGGAGGGGAACGACCGAGAGGCGATGCGATGTTTTCAGGAGGTCTTGAAGTTAGAGCCGAAGCACCCCGGCGCTCACTACAACCTGGCGGTCCTGTCTGACGAGCGGGGCGACGAGAAAAAGGCGATTGAGCATTATAAGAAGGCGGTCGAGATCAGTCCTGAAAATTACCAGGCATTGAACAATCTCGGGCTGGTCTACGCGCGCCGGCAGAACGACGCATTGGCGATCGATGCGTTCAAGAAAGCCAAGCGGGCGCGGCCCGATTTATGCGAAGCGTATAATAATCTGGGGGTGCTTTGCGCGAAGAAGGGGGATTTCGAGAGTGCCGTTTCGCAGTTCGAAAAGGCTGTGGAGATCAACAGAAAAAATGCTGACGGATATTATAATCTCGCATATATTTATAAGGACCACCTGCACGAGTATAAAAAAGCGCAGGCTGCCATTGAGACGTTTCTCCGGTTGAAGCCCGACGCGCCTCAGGCGGCCGAGCTGCGCAAAAGCCTGCAGGAGATCACGTCGGCAGCGGCAAAAACGCACGGCGAGCTGTATGCGCAAAAGAACGATGACATTCGCCGGGACGTGAAACGGTTTATCGACAGTGTCAACGTCAGGAACTTTGGGGATTTTTATGAACTGCAGCCCGATGAAATGCGCAAACACGTTTCACGAGAGCGCTGGGCGCGCGACCTTATCGAACTGACCGGTGAGATGCGCGATGCGCAGAAGCGGTCTGTGATGGAAATCCTCGGATTCTCCGAGATAGGCACGTTTCAAATAACGGGCATCGAAATGGTTTCGCCGAAGAAAGCAAAAGTGACACTCGCGGTCGTGGTGCAAAACGAGGCCGCTGAGGAAGGGGAGTGGCGGGAGAAAACCGCGTCTTGGGATGAATTCAACGGGAGATGGGCGCCCTCCAAGTTCATGAACAGGATCAGGATCAACTGGGAGAGCGCGAAACAACGTATGCGAAATGGGGGCGATTAACTCAGTGGCTAGAGTACTACCTTCACACGGTAGGAGTCACAGGTTCAAATCCTGTATCGCCCACCATCTTATCGGCCGGTTGCAGGCAGGGGCAGCGGTCATGCGCCGGGCATAAACGCTTCGGTAAGAATATCATTGGCGACTGACGGGTTGTTTACAACTGAAAGGATATGTGATGCTAGAGGACCTCAGGCTATTGTTGCAGATACAGGAACGCGATATCAAGATCAGGGAAATTGAGAAGCGAAAGATAGAAAAACCTGCCCATATCGACAGCTTGAAAAAAGGGTTTGAGCTCAAGCAAAAAAATCTTGAAAACCTGAAAGATCAGGCTAAGCGGCTCGAAGCGGACAAAAAAAATCTCGAGCTTGACGTTGAATCAAAGCAGGCGCAGATCCTGAAGTATCAGGGACAGCAGTCCCAGGTCAAGACGAACGCCGAATACAGGGCGCTCGAATCCGAAATCAATACTATGAAGCAGGAAAAAAGCCGGGTGGAGGACAAGATCCTTGATGCCATGATGCAGGGCGACGAGTTGAAACAAAAGATCGCGGAGGAAGAAAAATTCATTGCCGGCGAACACGACAAACTGCTGGCCGACGAACAGCGGGTGAAAGACGAGCTCGTGAAAGATGCGCGCGAATGCGATGCGCTCACGCGTGAAAAAGAAACGTTTGTTGTTCAGGTGAGCGCAGACGCCTTATATAAATACAATCTCATTTTTGAAAATAAGGACGATATTGCCATCGTCCCGGTACAGCACGGCGCCTGTGGCGGCTGCTGGATGGCCCTCACTGCTCAGGTGGTCAATGAAGTGAAGAGGTCTGCCGAGCTGGTGCGGTGCGAGAATTGTTCTCGCATATTGTATTGTCCACTGTAAACTCCCAGCGGTTGCGGAAGAAATTTCTGACGTTCTTTTACATATTTCAAGCCGGCCGGGGGATCGCTCTTATACGAGCGCATAGCGGTTAGCGAAAAACAGGCACGATTTCTTGCGTGCTCTTCGCTAAGCGCTCTGTGCTCGTATAAGGGAGGAAAGTCCGAACTCCGCAGGGCAGGATGGCCGCCAACGGCGGCCCCGTGTGAACGGGGGAAAGTGCCACAGAAAATACACAGCCAGGCGCAAGCCGGGTAATGGTGAAAAGGCGAGGTAAGAGCTCACCGCTCTGGCGGTAACGTCAGAGGCAGGGTAAACCCCATCCGGAGCAAGACCAAATAGGAGACGATGCGGCTGCCCGCCGCGCTAAGAGTCTCGGGTAGGTTGCTATACCTTCATGGCAACATGAAGGAGAGATGAATGATCTCCGCTCTGCTTCGGCAGAAACAGAATTCGGCTTACAGGCCGGCTTGATATTTTTCTTGACGGAGTTGCCCGCTCGTCTTACAATCTGTGAAATTTTAAAGGGGGAAGCAGCTATGGCAAAAAAAGCTTTTTTTGTTCTGTTACTGTGTGGTTCCGTGGCGTGGATGTTCGTTGGTTGCAAGAGAACGGATTATGTCAGCAATAACTACATTAATTACCATGCCAAGCAGACAGCGGATAACGTACATTCGTTAGCCATGGATGGCGAGAAGGGCGAGATGCCTGTCGGCGAAGAGGATTTCTCCAGGTAAGAGCCGCCCGCCACGTAGATGCAGTATGAACCCATCCCGGGAAGCCGGGGTGGGTTTTTTTTATGTATGTCAAAAGTTTTTTTCTGCTGGTTCCCGTCGCCCCGTCCGCGCACCCGCATGGTGCGCTTATCGTCCTCAGGGGCCCTCGCCGCGTTCCTCCCGCACCGCGCCTCTCTGTGCGGTTCCGCGAGGACGGCCGTGCGGCAACCCTTCAGTTGTGTGCCACATTTCCCTTGACAAAAAAGTGGTACTGGAGTAACTTGTTACCAAAGTGGTGAATTGTGGGGGGTAGTGGAAATTCACCCGGATGAGGTGATGATATGTTTTACGGAGAATACAATCACACCGTTGACGATAAGGGGAGAGTTTTCATCCCCTCGCGCTTTCGCATTTCCGAAAAAAGGAAGCAGATAAACACCCTCTACATTACGCGCGGGCTTGAGAAGTGTTTGTTTGTTTTTGCAGAACATGAATGGAATAGTATTACTCAGAAATTTAAAGATCTCCCGATCACGCAAGGCAAATTGCGCGCCTTCGCGCGCCTCTTTTTCTCCGGGGCATACGAATCGGGATGCGACAAACAGGGCCGCATCAACATACCCGCAAATTTGCTGGACTATGCATCAATTAAAAAAGATGTTGTGATCATCGGCGTTTCAAACCGGTTTGAAATATGGGACACGGAGACGTGGAACACCTTCTCGGCTGACTCGCTCGGCAGTTACGAGAAGCTTGCCGAAGAGTTGGTAAACCTGGGCATATAGGCGCCCGAAAAGAAAGGAGGCCGGTATGAAGACACTGCACCACGGCGTGCTCGAAGGGCTGATCTCTTTCTGCGAAGGGGTGAAGAACACGTGCAAGACGTACGGGTTTGCTGATGATGACAAGCGGGTTATCCTGAGAGGTGCAAAGGTCAAGGATGTCGTGCATTTGTCGACCGTTCCTGACAATTTCGTGGAAGAAGTCCGGCGGATGCGTTCGATGAACGGCACTATGAGCCGTTTAGGGTATGATCCGCTCATCCTGAAGTATTACCGGTCGGAAATGAGATCAAAAGTTATTTTTGACGAATAACGAACAAGGAACAGTGAGATAGATGTTGACCGTGGATTATCACACGCCAGTATTGTTGGACGAAGTGGTTTCCCTTTTGGGCCTGACCCGCGGCTCTGTCGTCGTCGACTGCAATGTCGGCACGGGTGGCCATGCCGGGGATATCCTTGAGCGGATATCCCCCGACGGGCGGTATATCGGGATCGATGTTGACGCGGACGCGCTGAAGGCCGCGCGCGAGAGGCTGGGTGCATATGAAGGCAAGTTTCTTTTGTTTCGGGCGAATTTTCGAAGAATCGATGAGATCGTGCAGGGGGCGCTCTTTGAGCGGGTTGACGCCGTTTTGTTTGACCTGGGGGTCTCTTCTCTGCAGCTGGATAGCGGTCTGAGGGGATTTTCCTTCCGGCATGATGCGCCGCTCGACATGCGGATGGACCGCGAGGGCCGTGTGACCGCATATGATGTCATTAACAAGTATCCGAAAGAAGAGTTGACGCGCATTTTCAGAGAGTATGGCGAGGCGGAATCTCCCGGCGCGGCGGCCCATGCTATCGATCGCGCGCGAGTCCAGCAGCCGATACGAACGACAGGAGAATTGCTGCGTGTACTGCATATCGATCGAGAGCGCCGCTATTACGAGAAGATCCATCCCGCGACTAAGATATTTCAGGCGATACGGATCGAGGTGAACGACGAGATCGGGGCGCTGGAAGAGGCCCTGCCGAAGGCGGTAAACCTTCTGCGGATGGGAGGGAGGATCGGCGTTATCTCCTTCCATTCGCTGGAAGACCGGATCGTAAAAAAAACGTTCGAGTATTTCGCAAAGAAGTGCGTCTGTCCTCCCGATTTTCCGATTTGCGTGTGCGATAAGCGGGAGACGCTCAGGATCCTGACCAAAAAACCTGTGACGCCAGGGGCCGCGGAGACAGCGGGTAATCCCCGCGCGCGGAGCGCGAAGCTGCGCGTCGCTGAAAAAATAGCATAACCAGAGAGGGGGCACGCATGCTCAGGAAGAAAACAAAGACCGGCAAGGAAATCAAAGGAGATTTTGTCAGAAAGTTTACGTTCGCGGCGATCATCGGCGTCTCCTTGTCTCTTGTGTATCTGTGGCAGCACACCCAGCTTCTGAAGCTCGGTTATGTCATCCGCGAGAAGGAAAAGAAGGTCTCGTTACTGAAAAAAGAAAACCAGTGTCTCAGGCTCAGGATATGCCAGCTGAAATCTCCCCGGCACATCGAGCGTATGATCGCCGAGAAGAATTTACGTTTGGTCAGCACGAAGAATTGGCAGTTCGTGTATGTGCCTGCGCCGCTCGGCGCGCAGGTGCCGGTGATGACGAGGGTAGCGACAACAGAGCTTCCGCGAAAAAGCAGAGCGGAAAAGAAGATTTCATTCGTGCATCAAAGGGGCGGATTTTTCGCCGGTGATAAGAAGATCGACGGGTGATGCCGCCCCGGCCCGGTGTGTGCCGACGGTTCGTTACGTGTATCGTATCGCACAAACAATCAACGCATGCAAGCGGCAGCATAGTGGAAAATCCTCTGCGGGGTTGAAAGGGATTTCATGATGCAGGAAGACGTGAAAAACAGGCTCCGGCTTGTCTTCATCGTTCTGTTCTGCCTCTTGAGCGCCCTCACGGTCCGCCTGTCCTATCTGCAATATATTCTCAAGGAATCGTTCGTTTCCAAGGCGAGGAATCAGCACAAGATGACGCTGGTGCTCGACCCGAAACGGGGAGAGATCTTTGACGCCAAGGGGCGTGTGCTGGCGCTGAACGTACCCACGAAATCGGTTTTTGTCGTTCCTCCCGATATCGTCTCGCCGTATCCGGTCGTCGAAGCGCTCAGTCCGCTCCTCGGCATCGATAAGGATACCCTGTTTAAGAAGATCACTCAGGAAAAGACGTTCGCCTATATCAAGCGCAAAATTGACCGTGAGCTGGCGGAAAAGATTGAGCAGCTGGATCTGAAAGGCGTTTATCAGCATGAAGACACAAAGCGTTTTTATCCGAAGGGTGAACTGCTTGCCCAGATATTGGGCGTTGTCGATATTGATGATAACGGCCTTGAAGGAGTGGAGCTTCATTTTAACAGATATTTGAAGGGGACGCCCGGTGTCCGCATTTCGGAAAAAGATGCCGCCGGCCGTGAAATCATCCCGTTGCGGTTCCAGGAAGTTCAGCCGATCGATGGCAATAACATCTATCTGACGATTGACGAGGTCATCCAGCATATCGCAGAAACAGAGCTCGAAGCGGCATATGCAGCATACCATCCGGAAAGCGCGTCGGTTATTGTGATGGACGTCCAGACGGGGGATATCCTGGCCATGGCGAACCGCCCGACGTTCGATCCGAACAAGGTCAACGATTATCCTGCGGGGAACAGACGGAACAGGGCCATCACCGATTTTTTTGAACCGGGATCGACGTTTAAGACGATTACCGGCGCCGCCGCTCTCAATGAAAAAGTGGTGCGTCTCGCGGATACGTTTTTTTGCGAGAACGGCGCCTGGAGGGTCGCCAGGCATGTCCTGCGCGATTCGCACCCCTATGCTACACTGACCTTCAAGCAGATCATCGAGGTGTCGAGCAATATCGGCATCTGCAAAGTGGGCGCCCGCCTTGGTCCAAACCGCCTTTACGGGTATATCAAGAATTTCGGTTTTGGGGCACAGACGGGTATTGCGCTTCCCGGCGAGGTGGCGGGGATCGCGCGGCCCGTGAAGCGTTGGTCAAAACTCTCGATGACGGCCATACCTATGGGGCAGGAACTGACGGTGACGCCGCTCCAGCTCGCGCGCGCGTATGCCGCGATAGCCAATGGCGGCATCCTTCTTAAGCCGCGGATCATAAAGAGGATCACCTCCGCAAACGGAGAGGTGGTGAAAGAGTATGCGCCGGAACCGCTGCGCCGCGTGGTCTCGGAAGATGCGGCGAAGGAGATAACGGTTGCGCTCAAAGCGGTGGTGGGCGCGCAAGGGACTGCTAAACGCGCGAATGTGGAAGGATATCAGGTCGCCGGCAAGACGGGGACGGCCCAGAAGGTAGGGCCTGACGGCCGGTTTTCCCACACGTTGTTTTTCTCATCCTTTGTCGGCTTTGTGCCTGCAGACAACCCCCGGGTGGTGATCATGGTGTGCCTTAATGAGCCGCGCCCTCAGTATTATGGCGGCGTTGTCGCGGCGCCCGCATTTAAGGAAATCGCGACGCGGGTGATGAAATATATGGATGTGGTCCCGGAAAAGGCGGCGGTTGCCGATACGAAAGTGTCGAGGAATGATTGAACAGGGCCGGGGAACCCCGAAACAATTCGACGAGCAGCATCAGAATGTCCAAAACATATGATCCGCGGTCGGATGTGCTCGATAAAGAGAAATAAGGTTTTTATGCGCGTACAGGACCTCATTAAAGGTCTGGATATCGTCGAATATGCAGGGCGGGCGGATCTTGATCTGCAGGGGATGACGGCGGATTCTCGCGCGGTCCGGCCCGGATTTCTTTTTTGCGCCGTCCGCGGCAGCGCCGGAGACGGCAGGACATTTATTCCCGATGCCGTGTCTCGAGGCGCATCGGTCATCCTTACCGACGACCGCTCTTTTGCGGGCGGCAGCGCGGCGTGTCTGGTGGTCGGAGATGTCAGGTATGCCCTCGCGCACATCAGTAATCGATTCTACGGTGAGCCTTCGAAAGATCTGGTAACGGTCGGGGTCACCGGCACGAACGGAAAAACGACGGTGACTCACCTGATCAGGGAGA
>Ga0351850_1185_pt1 | contig 12570 bp, 10 predicted proteins | sample TotcelHFGM3001N4_FD_206796 | JGI IMG/M metagenome (GOLD analysis project Ga0351850, IMG submission 206796) | Enriched cells from coal bed in the Powder River Basin, Montana, United States - Total cells FGM rep1 HSBNCT.FGM.300.1.N4 ...
AGAGTCCTTCAAGAACTGCGCCGCCTGTTCGGCCGTCGGCAGCATGCCGATCACGTCCAGGTAGGCCCGGCGCACAAAGACGCCGTCGGAACACACCCGAGCGGGCGTGATCCCCCGTTGTTTCAGACGGCCGAGGACCAGTTCGTCAATCCGGCCTCGAGCAATCGGATCGAAATCAGCTTCAAAGGTACTGGTCATTGCTCCCGCTTCGGCCTGTTCTTGAACAGCCGCGGCTGCCACCAGTACGAGGATAACTGCCAGGTTCATGATCTTGTTCCGTTCTGCCAGACAAGCGGTGCAGGACTCGTATTCTGTAGATCGTAACAGCTTTCCTGAAACGGCGTCTACTGCCATGCGAAATCAAGACCTGATCCCCTTTGCGTTTACGGCAAAATTCCACATCGAGGCAACGGGGGTCAGGCAACAGGTGTCAGGCAACGGGGCTTGCAGGGGCAAAGACAGAGCTTTACGATTGAGGTCGTGTCCGCATGTCCGTCCAGAAGAAACTCGTTCCGGGTTCAATCGTGAGGGGGCAAAGCATGTTCGATGTACTCAAGCAAAGTGTTCTGGCCAGCGTCGGTTTGGCCATGATGACCGCGGACAAGGTCGCCGAATTTGCCGCGGACATCGCGGAACGTTCGAACCTGACCAAGCAGCAGGCGCACGAATTCCAAGAGGAACTCGGCAAGCGTGCCGAACAGGCCCGCCACGACTTGCAAGCGGAAATCGATCGGCGGATCGATCACGCCTTTATCCAATTGGGAATCGCCAAGGCGGGGATCAAAAAGGACGTGGAAGAAGCCAGTGTCAAAGGGCAATCGGTCATCGAGCAGAGCCTCGAAAAGGCGCTTGAACGACTTGGGATCGCGAGGACAGAAGACATTGAGGCCCTGGCGAATCGGATTGACATCCTGGAGAAACGCGTCCGCTGAGGCGAACGCTGCTTTGTTCATTCCCGCATCCGACCGACGCTGGATTCAAAATACTTGCGGCGGCGGGCGCTGACGTGCGACTCGGCTTCTTTCTGCTGAGCTTGCAGGTCCGCCAGGTTGGCCGCTGTGTAGCGGCACTTGAGCGTGGTCAGGCGAAAACGAATGTAGGCCGCGTGCTCTTTGGGCAGCACGCCCAGCAGGTAGCTACCCAACTCTTCGCGCGTGGGGACGCCGATCTGATGCCGTCGCCAGATTTCGCCCACGGTATGCATCCCGCAGTCGCGGCGGGCGTTGATCTGTGCCAATCGCTGCAACAAGTCGGGCCGTCCGCGCAATTCTCGTTCGATCTCGGCCATGCGCTCGGCAGCGAGAGCCTCGTCCAGGTAGGCTTCCAGTTCTGCGGTCGTGTAGTCCATGTTCATGGTTGGGGAGCCTCGGGCGGAAGCGGGCGGTGGGCCTGCTGCAGTCGAGCGACGAAGTCGGCGTGCTCCGAGCTGGCCAGCCCCTGCTGGACGACGGCGATCGCCCGGGCCAGATCGCCGGCCAGCAAGGCCGCCGTGTCCAGCCACAGGCCGGGGAAGATCTCGCTGTGATAGACGCCACCGCTGGCCGGCTCCAAAGGGACGTAAGTTCCTTGGCGGAGCACGAACCAGTCAAACTCGCCGTCCCAGACGCGCCACACGACGTACTCGCAGACGCCGTTGCGGCGGTACGCACGCAGCTTGTCGTGCACGTCGTAACTGGCGGTACTGGCCGTGATTTCTGCGACCAGTTCGGGCGCGCCTACGATGTAATCGTCGCGATCAGCGGATTGGCCTCCGTAGTGCGGCAGGATGCGCAGGAAGGTATCTGGTTGCAGTTCATTGTCCAGGTCCAGGAGCAGTGTACCGTTGTCGCCGCCCTGAACACCGGGTGTCTGCGAGCGGTATACGCCGAGCACGGTGGTCAAGTCGAAATGCGGAGACGAATGGCCTTCGTTCGATACGGGCGACGGCATATAGACAACTCCTTCGACCAGTTCCGCTTTGTGTACGTGCGGCATCGTGCGATATCGCCGCTCGAATTCAGCCCGCGTCAGACGATCTCCTGCCTGCAATGGCGGAACGCGCGAGGCGGCCCGCGGTTCCTGTCTGGGCATGGTGGCGGTGGACATCAAGCAGGTTCCCGGTTTTGAAGGCGTTTCACCAGACGAGGCTATGAAAGAATAGTACGGGCTCCGACCTAGTGCCGCAAAACAGGGGAAATGTCGCTGGTCGCGAGCAGCCTGTCCCAGTTTATTCACAGCCTCGATACAGATCGACGCCCTTAGTATACGTCAAATCGCTCCGCCAGCGAAGAGGCACGCGCCGCCTCCGCTTGGCGACAGGCGGCGGTAACAGTAAGCTTAGGACTTTTGTCCCGGAGATACGCTGGTATCTTGCTGACGGCCGCTGGGCCGCGTGAGGTTGAATACGGATGAAAATCGCGTACTTGGATTGTGGCAGCGGCGTCAGCGGCGACATGCTGCTGGGGGCGTTGGTCGACGCGGGGGCGGATTTGGCGTCGATCCAGGCCGGAATCGATTCGCTGGGGTTGCCCAGCTGTCGCCTGGAGGCTCGCGAGGTCAAGAAAAAGGGCTTTCGGGCCCTGAAGGTAGATGTGCTTCACGAGCCGGAACAGAAGCATCGGCATCTGCATCACATCACGGACATGATCGACGCCAGCCGTTTGTCGGCGGCACAGCAGGACCTGGCCAAGCGGATTTTCACGCGATTGGGAGAAGCCGAAGCGAAAGTTCACGGGACGACGATCCAAAAGGTCCATTTTCACGAAGTCGGCGCCGTCGATTCGATCGCCGACATCGTCGGCAGCGCGATTGGCTTGGATTTGCTGGGCATCCAGTCCCTGGTGTGCTCGGCCGTGCCCACGGGCGGCGGCTTCATCCAGATCGCTCATGGACGGGTCAGCGTTCCGGCGCCGGCGACGGCCGAGTTGTTGCAGGGCATTCCGATCGCGCCGTCGACGGTGCAAGCCGAATTGACGACGCCCACGGGGGCGGCCATTGTCGCGACGGTGGCGAATTGTTTCGGGGCGCTGCCGGCTATGCGGATCGAACGTATCGGCTATGGCGCAGGCACGAGAGATCTGGAGACGCAAGCCAACCTGTTGCGACTGATGGTCGGTCAAAGCGAAGAAGCGGTCGAAGCGGACCAGGTTTGGATGCTGGAGACGAACCTGGACGACGTTACGGGCGAAGTGATCGGGTACGCGGCCGCTCGGCTGATGGACGCAGGGGCGTTGGACGTCTATACCACGGCGATTCAGATGAAGAAGAACCGGCCGGCGGTTATGTTGAGCGTGATTTGTCGGACAGACGACGTGCCGCGGCTGGAGGACATCCTGTTCCGCGAGACGGGGACGTTGGGCATCCGCCGTTGGGCGGCCGACCGCCACACATTGCGGCGCGAGGCGTGCCGCGTCGAGACGCCTTGGGGACCGGTCGCGGGCAAACTGGCGACGCGACCGGACGGCGCGTGTTGGTTCTCGCCGGAATACGAAGATTGCCGGCGAATTGCCGGCGAACGGAACGTGCCGCTGGACGAGGTGTACCAGGCGGCGCGGAATGCGCACCGGAGCGGTGCTGGATCGGCGAATCCATAACGGCGAGATTTTCCATGTGGTCAACAGACGCTGCCGTGATGACGTCACGGTGACGGAGCGTGACGACTATAATTCGGGACGGCCACCATTCGAGGCAGAATACGAAAGCGGCGACCATTCGTCGCACTCCAAGATGAAGCAGCTGGACACGGTCGCGATTATCGGCGTGGGTTTGATCGGCGGGTCGATCGGCTTGACCCTGCGGCAGCGTGCGCTGGCGCGGACCGTGGTGGGGATCGGCCGAACCGCCAGCCGGCTGCGGATTGCGGAGGAGATCGGAGCCGTATCGTGGGCCACGTCGGATGTCCGCCGTGGCGTCGCGGATGCGGATTTGATCGTGGTATGCACGCCGGTCGGGCTTGTGGTGGATCATGTCCGACAGGTCCGCCTCACCTGCCGCCCCAGTGCGCTGATCACCGATGCGGGCAGCACCAAAGGCAATATCTGCCGGTCGCTGGAGACGTCGGCGGACGGGCACGGCACGTTTGTCGGCAGCCACCCCATGGCGGGCAGCGAGAAGAGCGGACCGGAATTTGCCGATCCGAACCTGTTCGAAGGTTGTGTTACCGTGGTCACGCCGACGGCCAGCTCGCCGGAAACGCGGGTGGCGGAACTGGAGGAGTTCTGGCGGTTGCTGGGCGCTCGCGTCTTGCGGATGGCGCCCGACGAGCACGATCGGGCGGTGGCGGAAATCAGTCATCTGCCGCATCTACTGGCTTCTGCGTTGGCGGCGTGCGTCGATCCCCGGGACCTGGTCTTGGCGGCCACGGGCTGGCGGGATACCACCCGAGTGGCCTCGGGCGACGTGGAATTATGGCGGCAAATTTTCGCCGAGAATCGCTGCCACGTCTTGCAGTCGCTGGCCAAGTTTGAGAAAGTGCTGTCGGCCTTCCGCCTTGCGCTAGAAGGAAACGATTCCGCCGAACTTGGGCGGCTTCTGGATGTGGGAAAACGCAACCGCGATACTTTGGCAAGTTAAACCATGGCTGAGAGAAAAGGGAGCAGGACGGGGGGGTTCCGTTTGTAGATGTCAATACCAACGGATGCGATCCCGTTTTTGTTCCACGAATGTTCATCATCGAAGGAGGCAGCGAAGAACGTGCATCGAGCGGCCCACACTTGGTCGATACAATTTCACGACCTTTATGACATAAACTGAACACGCCAATCCTGCCCTCTTTTTTTTTCGAGCCTACGTGGGAAAGCACAACCGTGACACTTTGGCAAGTTGACATCTATCCGGCCGTCGGACGGCCGGACTTGGCGGGCCGGCGAGCAGCCGCCGATGCCGCCGATCTAGGACTGGGCGACCACCTGACCATTCATGCCGCGCATGGTTACTTGCTGCAAGGCGAGTTGACTCGCGAGCAGGTGGAACGGTTGGCCCGGGAACTGCTGTCGGACCCGATTGTCGAGCGGACGACGGTGGCCCGCGTGGGCGATCCGATGCTCGCGCAACCGCCGCAGGACGCGGATCCTGGGGCCTGCGCCGTTCATGTGTTGCCCAAACCGGGCGTGATGGATCCGGTGGCAACCAGCGCGCAACAGGCGATTGCCGACTTTGATCTGCGAGCGGACGAAGCGCGGACGTTTCGCAAGTACTGGATCGAAGGACTCGACGATGCCCAGGTTCGGACGCTCTGTTCCAAGCTCCTGGCCAATGACTCGATCGAGCAATTCGTTGTCGGACCGCTGCAGTTGGACCAGCTACACGTCGGCGCCCCCTATCAATTTCGCCGCGTGACGGTGCCGATTCGCGAGCTGGACGGCCCGGCGCTGGAACAGCTGAGCCGCAGCCGGCAATTGTACTTGACCCGCGTCGAAATGGAGACGATCCAGGCGTACTTTCACCGATTGGACCGCGACCCGACGGACATCGAACTGGAGTCGGTCGCCCAGACGTGGAGCGAGCATTGCAGCCACAAGACGCTGGCCGGGCGAATCGCCTATCGCGATCCCGACGGCCCACGATGGTTTGACAACATGCTGAAGGAGACGATCTTCGCCGCCACGCAGCAGATTCGCGCCGATTTGGGTGCGGACGACTGGTGCGTCAGCGTGTTCAAGGACAATGCGGGCGTCGTGCGGTTCGACGATCGGTACAACGCGGTGTTCAAAGTCGAAACGCATAATCACCCGTCGGCACTGGAACCGTACGGCGGGGCCAACACGGGGATCGGCGGCGTGATCCGCGATCCGCTGGGCACGGGCATGGGCGCCAAACCCGTTTGCAATACGGACGTATTCTGTTTTGCTCCGCCGACCACGCGGCCCGAGGACTTGCCGCCGGGCGTGTTGCACCCGCGGCGCGTCATGAAAGGCGTCGTGTCAGGCGTGCGCGATTACGGCAATCGCATGGGGATCCCGACGGTCAACGGCGCGGTCTATTTTGACCCGCGCTACTTGGGTAATCCGCTGGTTTACTGCGGCACGGTCGGGATCTTGCCCTGTGACAAGAGCTTCAAGGAGCCGCGAGCCGGCGATTGGATCGTGGCGATCGGCGGGCGGACCGGCCGAGACGGCATTCACGGGGCCACCTTCAGCTCGGCGGAACTGACCAGCGAGAGCGAAACCGTCTCGGGCGGCGCCGTGCAGATCGGCAATGCGATCACCGAAAAGATGCTGATGGACGTGTTGCTGGCGGCCCGCGAACGGGGCTTGTACCACGCCGTGACCGATTGCGGAGCAGGCGGATTTTCCAGCGCCGTGGGGGAGATGGGCGAGCATATCGGGGCGGAAGTCTGGCTGGACAAGGCGCCGCTCAAGTACGAGGGCTTGTCGTACACGGAGATTTGGATCTCCGAAGCGCAAGAGCGCATGGTGCTGTCGGTCTCGGACGAGCAGTGGCCGGAGTTCGTCGCCTTGTGCGCGTCGGAGGACGTCGAGGCGACGATCATCGGCCAGTTCGTGCCCACGGGCATGCTGGAACTGAAGTACGACGGGCACGTCGTGGGCGAGATGCCGATGGGTTTTCTGCACAACGGCCGTCCTCCGGTCGTCCGCGACGCCGTGTACGAACCGCCACTGGTCCAGCCGCTGGCGAACGGCGACGGACCGTGGCAGCCGACGGCCGCCGGAGCGGCCATTGGCGACTGGACGGGCACGTTGTGCCGGATCCTCGGCTCGCTGAACGTGGCCAGCAAAGAATGGGTGATTCGGCAATACGATCACGAGGTCCAGGCCGGCAGCGCGATCAAGCCGCTGGTGGGCGTCCGGAACGACGGCCCCGGCGACGCGGCGGTCCTGCGGCCGATCTTGGGATCGCGGCGCGGACTGGTCGTCGCCTGTGGGATGAACCCGCGGTACGGCGATTTTGACACCTATCACATGGCGGCGAGTGCCATCGACGAAGCGATTCGGAACTGCGTTGCGGTCGGCGCCGACCCGCGGCGAATCGCGATCCTGGATAACTTCTGCTGGGGCTACACCGATCGGCCGGAAACCCTCGGTTCGCTGGTCCGGGCCGCGCTGGCTTGCTACGACTTGGCGGTGGTGTTGCAGACGCCCTTCATCAGCGGCAAGGACAGTTTGAACAACGAGTTCAGTTATGCGGACGCGGACGGCGTCAAGCGAACGATTTCGATTCCGCCGTCGCTGTTGATCAGCGCGCTGGGCCAGGTGGACGATGTGGGCCGCTGCGTCACGATGGACGCCAAGGAGGTGGGCAATCGGCTCTACCTGGTCGGGATGACAAAGGCCGAACTGGGCGGATCGCACTTGAGCCTGGTCGAGGGGTTGACCGGCGGCCGGGTGCCCTCGGTGGATGCGATGGCGGCCAAGCGGACGTTTGCCGCACTGCACGCGGCGATTTCAGCCGGTTGGGTGCGGGCCTGTCACGATTTGAGCGAAGGCGGCTTGGCAGCCGCTGCCGCCGAGATGGCCTTTGCGGGTGAACTGGGCATCTCGCTGCAGTTGCGCGACGTACCGCAGGACCTGGGCGACATGGCGGGAGCCGAACGGGACGTCTGCCTGTTGTTTTCGGAATCGAATACGCGATTTTTGTGTGAAGTGTCGCCGGAGAATGGCCCGCGATTCGAGCAGGCACTGGACGGCCTACCCTGTGCGGTGGTGGGCGAGGTACGTTCCGATACCCGGCTGCGGATTGCCGGGACCGATGTGGCCGGCGGGCTGGTGATTGATGTGGAACTTGCGGACTTGAAGGAAGCGTGGCAAACGCCGCTGCGCTGGTGAGGATATCGATGGTCAAACCACGAGTGTTGGTGCTGCGGGCCCCGGGAACGAACTGCGACCAGGAAACCGCTTATGCTTTTGCGCAGGCCGGCGGGATGGCCGACGTCTGGCACGTCAATCGGCTGCTGGATAATCCGCAACTGGCGCAGGACTATCAGATCCTGTGCGTGCCGGGCGGTTTTAGCTATGGCGACGACGTGGCCGCTGGACGGATTCTGGGGAACCTGTTCCAGCACCACTTGCGGGACGCGATGACCGAGTTCAAGGCCGCGGGCAAGCTGATCCTGGGCATCTGCAACGGATTTCAGGTGCTGATCAAATCCGGCGTGCTGCTGGCGGACGACGCGCAGGGAACACCGGCCACGCTGTGTCAGAACGACTCGGGCCGCTACGAAGACCGTTGGGTTCACCTGGCGGCCGAAGGCGACAAGTGTGTGTTCTTACGAGGCGTCGACAAGATGGAACTGCCGGTCGCGCACGCCGAGGGGAAATTCGCGGCCCGTAACCAGGCGGAACTGGATCGTTTGAGTCGAGCCGGTCAGTTGGTGCTGCGTTACGTCAGCCCCACGGGTTTGCCGGAGGTCGCATTTCCTGCGAACCCCAACGGATCGCAGGCCAACGTGGCGGGCCTTTGCGACGAGACGGGCCGCGTGCTGGGCCTGATGCCGCACCCGGAACGGAATATCGATCCGACGCACCATCCGCAATGGACGCGGCGGCCTGACGCCGGCCCCGGCGACGGCTTGCGGCTGTTTCAAAACGCGGTCGAGTATTTCGCGGCGTAGCCACGGGATTCGCCAGAACGTCCCCGGATCCCAACGCCACAACAAGAGTTGCGGCGGCAGGCCGCAAGGTCGTGAATCATCCGAGTTAAGCTGTCTGACGCAGCTGAATATCGTACAGCCGGCGGTACAGTTCGCAGCGGTGAACGAGTTCGTCGTGGGTGCCGAGATCGACGATCCTGCCGGCATCCATCACCAGGATGCGGTCGGCCAAATCCAGCGTCGCCAGACGGTGCGTGATGATGATCGCGGTGCGGCCCTGGACAAACTCTTCCAGTGCCTGATGGATCTGCTGTTCGCTCTCGATGTCGATCTGGCTGGTCGCTTCGTCCAGGATCAGGATGTCGGGATCGCGGAGGATGGCCCGGGCTAGGGCGATCCGCTGCCGCTGGCCCCCGGACAACCGATTGCCGCCGGGACCGACCACGGTGTCGTAACCACGCTCCAGTTTCTCCTCGATAAACCGGTGAGCGTGTGCCCGCCGGGAGGCGGCGATGACCTCGTCGCGGTCGGCTTGAGGCGAGCCGTAGCGGATGTTGTGATAGACCGTATCGTCGAACAGCACGGTTTGCTGCGTGACCATGCCGACCAGTCGCCGCAGTTCGCGCAAACGCAGCTCTCGCAGATCCACGTCATCCAGGCGGACGATCCCACGGGCCGGATCGTGAAACCGCGGCAACAGGTTGATCAAAGAGGTCTTGCCACAGCCGTTGGGCCCCACGATGCACAGCGTTTCGCCGAACGCGATCGTCAAGTCGATGTCGCGCAACACGGGCTGATCCGGCGTGTAGTGAAAATCGACGCCTTCAAACACCAGGCGGGCATGAGGCCGGGGCGCCGTGCGAGGATTCTCCGGATCCTTGATCTTCGGTTGCCGATCCAACAACGGAAAAATGCGGTCGGCGGCGGCCACGCCGGCTTGGATGCCGTTCAGCACGTCGGACAACTTCCGCGCCGGATCGCTGGCGCCGATCAGCAAGCCGTAGAAGAGCAGCAGCGCCGGGATACTCAAAGGCCGATCGCACATCCGGATACCCAGGATATGCGTCTCCTGGTTCAGCACCAGGTACGCGCCGGCGATCAGGGCGATGAACACCATCCCCAGTCCCAGGACTTCTGTCGCCGGCTTCGACAGCGAATTGTAGAACGCGATCTTCATGGCCTTCCGCAGACAGGCTTTGGAGACCTTGTGAAAGCGGCTGCGCTCGTATTTTTCCATCGTAAACGCTTTGACCGTCTGCATGCCGCTGAAGGCTTCCGAGAGGACTCCCATCAGCTGGGCGTTCTCCTCCATCGCCCGGCGATTAGCCCGCTTGATGGAGCGTGCCAGCGTGCGGATCAGAAATCCGGCCAGCGGCGCCAGCAGCAACGAGAACAACAGCAGCCGCCAGCAGACAATGCCCGCGCCCAGCAGGCACGCCAACCCCTTTAACGGCTCCAAGACAGCGCGGCCCAGCAGGCAGCGCAAACCGCCTGCCAGATAGCCCAGGTCGACGTTGAAGCGGCTCATGATCGTTCCGGTCCGCTGTTCGCCGAATTCGCCCAAGTCCATCCTCAGCAGATGATAGTACAGCTGTTTGCGGAGATCGAACGCCACCATTTGCACGGCGCGTTCGACCAGCATGTGGTTGGCAAAGATGAAGAAGTCCTTGATGGCCGTGGCGGCCATCAGCGCCACCACGATCCAGACGATGGTCCGGAACGGGTCGGACGGCAGGTACCGATCGATGTACGGTTTCAAGTGGCCCGCGGTGGCCAGGGCGGTCTGTTCGGCCTGCAATCGCCGCTGCAGGAGGTCCAACTCCCGTTTCATCGCATCCGTCGCCGAGCCAGGGGCGGCCGCAATCGCCTGCTCCAGACGCTCGATTTCGCCGCGCAACTCCGCTGATTTGGTTTCCGCCTGGGCGATCTCGTCGGCCGCCCAAGTCTGCAACGGCTTGCCGCGGATCGCCACCTCGACGATCGGATAAACCCCTCCGATATTTCCTCCCCAGAATATGGCAACCAGGAGGGAACAGAGAAACAATCCCACCAGCGTGAGGCGGTAACGCAAGGCCAGGGCGAGGACGCGCGCGAAATTCTTCATCGACGATCCGTGTCTTGGGCGAGCGGCAGAAACGGTTTCGTCCGCCAGGCACGTTCTCGCTGGCCGCTCGCCTTGGGGTTCAAAGTCACCGGCAGGGCCGATGATAACACGAAATCCCGACTCGACCTACCCCGTGTTTCGCAAATCCCGTGGCCGCGTCTCGCCGAGACGCAGATCTGCTCTGGGAAAGACCGGGCCACGTGTTCTTGCCATGTGCCAGCAATGCTGTCAACTTCGGATGAATCGCGACAGGATCTCCGGATGCTCCTTGGCTTGGTTGTTGATCTCGCCAGGATCCTCGATCAGGTTGTACAGTTCGACCGCGTCGATATCCATCTTGCCGCAGGGCCGCACGGCCTTCCAGTCGCCGATCCGTACGCCTTGGCCAAAGCCGCCGTCGCGTGTTTCCCAGTACATCATGCTGCGCCGCTGCGTGGGATCTCCCAACAGCGCAGGAACGTACGTAACACCGCTGGTCGAACCGGCGGGAAGAACCGCGCCGCCCATGTCCGAAAAGGTGGCCATCATGTCCCAAGGGCTGACCGCAAAATCGGTCTCCAAACCGGAACGTACCTCCGCCGGCCATTTGACGACTAGCGGAACCCGCAGGCGGCCTTCGTACATGTCGCCTCCCGCCGTCCTCAATCCCCCGTAGCTGTCGAAGACATCCAACTCGGTTCCTTCGTGCTGGGCCGCGCCGTCGCTGGTCAAGAACACGGCCGTGCGTTGCGTCAACCCCAGCTTTTCCAACTGCTCGACCAACTTGCCGACCTCGCCGTCCAAGCGGGCAATCCGTTCGGCATACGCTTCTTGCGCGGCCGTCCAGCCTTGATGGGCATACGCTCCGGACCCGGCCAGCGGCAAATCCGAACCCGGCAACGGGTACGACAGCACCAGCAGGAAGGGTTTCCCCGAGGTATGCCGCTCGAGAAATGCCATCGCTTCCTGCATCAGCGCGTCCGTCAAGCCGAGCCCCCGATTTCCCGCAGCGTTCTCCGCCAGCGAAACCTGTTCACCGTTGCTCCAAATCGTTGCCGGGTAGCAGGTCTCGAACGACGCAGGCGTCAACAGCCCCGACCATTCGTCAAACCCGTGCGCACTGGGCGTCGTGGCTTCCTCGTCGCTGCCCAAGTTCCAGCAGCCCACAAAACCCGTCGCATATTCGGTCATGCGCATCACCTCTGCTATCGTTCTCTGATCGGGGCTCAGCTTGAACGACAGCTTGCCGTCCTGAACGGCGTGCGCGGTGTAGCGGCCTGTCATCAGGGTCCACATCGTCGCCTCGGCGGAATCCCCGCCCGCATAAGCATGAGTGAACCGACACCCCTCCTCGGCCAAACGATCGATGTTCGGCGTCGAAATCAGTTCCTGGCCGTAACAACCAACATCGCCATAACCAAGCTGATGTGCCATGATCAGGACGATATTTGGCATCTCGTCGCTCTGCCTGGCGGTGGAGGTATAAGCCACCAGATCAGGCGTCTTTTTCGCACATCCCCCCAGATAGCAGATTACTGCTACGAACGGTACGAAACAGAAACCAAACTTCAGAATTCTTCTTGGCATCGAAATTCTCCACGTGATGCTCCACCACAACAACGAAAGGCGTCAATATAGGAAGCTTAGGATACATGGAAGGCAATGCAAGACTTGCTCAGGGATGCGAGGAATACCAGCGGTTGCTTGAAAACGGCGGTGCTCGTGTGATAATCGAGCCAAGTGTCGGCGTTGGATCAACCGTCAGAAAAGGACTGTCTTCATGAAGACCTGCTTGAATCCGTTTTGCCTGTTGTTGGCGGCGATGGCGTTTCTTGCCTCCACTGCCGCGGGCGCCGAAATCGATCCCGTCGCAGCGGCTCAGGCTTACGGCAAAGCGCGGGGGGCCATTGCGGCGCAGCCGGACGGCTTGATCATCTGCGAAGCCGAGGAGTTCCAAATC
>Ga0351850_1248_pt1 | contig 12328 bp, 14 predicted proteins | sample TotcelHFGM3001N4_FD_206796 | JGI IMG/M metagenome (GOLD analysis project Ga0351850, IMG submission 206796) | Enriched cells from coal bed in the Powder River Basin, Montana, United States - Total cells FGM rep1 HSBNCT.FGM.300.1.N4 ...
GTCATGTTCGCCGACCTGTGGTCCCCCTACTCCTTTCGCCTGATGCCTGCGTTCGAAGGGGAACCGCTGCTCGACGGTGAGGCTGAGCTGGCAGTGAGGGTGCGCCCAGTCTCCATGATTCCGCCTCTCTTCGGCTTCATCTTTTCCTCATCAACGCTGAAAGCTCTCGTGCTGGTGATACGCTCGCGATGGAAGAAAGACGGCTAGAGCTGGAACCGGCGGTCACGATTTGTGGCTACGAGCTGATCCCGATCGCGTGGACCGTTGGCCGACCCGTCATGCGCGGGCACGCACTGTACATGGCCATGTGCCGCGAGGCTCTCGGCGTTGTCGTCAGGGAGGACGCCAGCCTCCGTGTTCTGATGGCCGACGGGCGGGCGCTTACCACGGCTCAGCTCATGGCTGAGCAGCCATCCCTTCGCGACGCAGTATCGGCACTGTAGTCTCGGCGCGGCCCCGGTTGCGGCTTCCTTCGTGAAGCAGACAGTCTCCGACCTTTCCTCCGGTCTCAGACGCTCCCGCCGCGAATTCACTTGCAGTGACGCCTCTTCCGGCACCATTCGGCGCCGAATGTCACAAGCCGGCAGATCCCTGTCACGGTCATTGGACGGCTTGACAAGATGTAACTGTATTGTTACATTGGTGACAGTGGACGCCAATTAGACGTAACACGTTGTAAGGAGGAGCACAGATGGACACCGGGACTATTGGCGAGCGCCTGCGCGCGGTACGGAGGTCATCGGGATTCACGCAGGAGCAGGTCGCGAACTATCTGGGCGTCAAGAGGGAGAGTATCTCGTACCTTGAGACCGGTGAACGTTCGGCCAGCACCGTAATGCTGCGGAGACTGGCCGACCTATATGGATACCGGTTGTCGTACTTCCTGGATGAAGCGGTGAAAGAGGAGGGGCCTCAGGTGGCAGTTGCCTTCAGGGTAGCCGACTTGAGCGCCGACGACCTGCCGGTCATCGCGCAGGCCCGACGTATCGCGTCGAATCTGGACAGCCTGTACAGGCTCCTGGGGGACTAGCACATGGGGGAAATGGGAGCGCGTCAACTGGCCATCGACACCCGGCTCAGGCTCGGACTGCAGTCTATCGAGTATTGTGACGTCGACAGGGCGGTGAACTCTCTCGGCATAACCTGCGTCAAACGCCCTTTGGAGAGCGCAATGTCCGGCGCGACGCTCAAGACCGACCGCGTCAGCGTCATCCTGGTCAACACAGCGAAGACCCTCGGGCACCAGCATTTCACTATAGCGCACGAACTCTACCACTGCCTCCACGATGAGCACCTGGTGAACACGGCATGCAGAGTCGAATCGTTCGAGCGTGCTTCGTACAGCGAGCAGGTCGCGGACCTGTTCGCTGTACACCTGCTCATGCCGGAGGATGCCATCGTCAACCAACTCCGGCTGCGTAAGCAACAGGGAGCAGTATTGGGACTCGCGGACGTGGTCTACCTGGAGCAGTTCTTCAGCGTGAGCCGGAGGGCAATGTGCTGGCGCTTGAATGACCTCCGTCTCATGACACGCGAGCAGAGCAACCAGTGGTGCATAAACGTAGTCCAGAGCGCACGGCTGATGGGAAAGAATACAGCACTCTATCTGCCCACCAACGACCGCGCGCTGGTGTCCGACTACGCGGAGAAGGCGGCTGAAGCTCTGGAGAAGGACCTCATCACCGAGTCAAGGTACGAAGAGCTTCTGGCTGACGCGGAACTGCTGGAGCAGGTGACGGGCGGAACGGGAGAAGTCGACATTGTCGACTGACATTCCCATCCTCCTGGACACGGACTTCCTGTCCAGCTTCGCATGGGTAGACCGAATGGATATCATCGAGAGCCGGTACTCGGGGCGCATGGTCGTCCTGGAGGAGGTCATGACGGAATTGGACAGGGTGCCGCATCTTGCGAGTTGCGTCCGGCAGTCTGTGGCGGAAGGGCACATCAGAGAAGAGGTCATGTTGGTGGACTCACCGGAGGCGCTGGAGTTCGCCAGGCTGCATGACACCGGCCGGTACGGCTCGGGGGAAGCGGCCTGCATGGCCTATCTCTTGTACCACGATGGAATTCTGGCCAGTAACAACCTCGCGGACGTCAAGGCGTTCTGCACTGTGCACAAGATGTCGTTGCTGACAACGCCGAATGTTCTGCTGCAAGCGTACGACGAAGGGCGCCTCAGCGTCGCCGAGGCCGATTCGATATGGAGCAACATGCTCGCCCGGAAGAGGAAGCTGCCGGGCGCGTCGTTCTCTATCGACTGTCAGGAAGAGTGGAGGTGAGGGAGAATAAAGTCGGCGCTCGCAGCGATGTCACAATTGGTCAGTCGCCAGTTCAGGTTCAGAGGATTCTCATGGAGCACGAATCAGCGGGTGTTCGTGTTCGTGCTCGCATCGGCGCTGATGTTCGTGTTCGCCGGGAACATCGGACTCAAGCTAGTGTCCGCTGCGGCACTCTCTGTGAGCTGCGGATTAGCTGGCGTGCCGCTAGCTGAGTGTGTTGCGGCTTGTCCGCGGTTGCTGCGTGAGAGACGACTGCTTGCCACCGCGATGCCGGCGCAGTCTCCGCGGCTGCAGGAGCAGTTCGACAGTCTTGCGGCGACAATGCACGTGCGTGTGAAAGGGCGATGTCGACTGAAAACAGTGCCAGGCTGGATGAACGCGTGTGCGACCATGCGCGTGGTGGTGCTAGGCGGGACCATAGCGGAGGATTTTGGTGATGAGGCACGCACCGGCGTGATGGCACACGAACTGGCTCATCGGAAGGCCCGCCATGTTCCGTGGCTCGCTTTGATATGTATCCTCGCATCTTGGTCCGTCGCGCTATACGTATCACTCTTGCACCTGCCATCGCTCATCTACCTCCTGGTTGTCTTCTCGGGTTCGGCGCTTGTTGCGTCATCCCTCAGTTGGTGCTACGAGTACCGGGCTGACGCGATCGCTGCGCAGTATGTGGGGGCTGGACCCGTAATCAAGGGGTTGCAGGGTTTCGCTGAGCTCTGCGGCGCTGATTCGTCCCGCGACTCCTGGTCGCACCCCTCCCTGGCGCGGCGAATTGCCCGATTGGAGAAGCTAGCTGGGTGATCTGCGACCACGGTGACAGTCCACGTGTGTGGCGCGCTTTCCGGCCGGCTATTGGATCTTGGTGACCTTCCCCCCGAAAACAGTGCCTGCATGAATTGGAGTGCTCTTATAGGCTGGCGAAGACAGAGCGGACTCGGAATGGCACGCAAGCGGTACACGGAAGAAGCCGTCACCGTGAGGGCAAACCCTTCCGCTATCGCTGCCGCAGCCACCTTTTCTTGATGTTCTCTGGATTCTGTCGTGGTACCTTAGTCACCAGGCGCCCACCGGTGGTGTAAACAGGCTGTAGCGCGCCGGCGTTCTACCGGTACAGGCTAAGGAGGGTACGTTTCATGGAAGACGACAAGAACAACCTGGAGAATACCCAGATAGTCAAGGTGGAGCAGATAAGTCTATCGACGATGGACCTACAGCAGCAGCGGATGGCCGAGAGGCTGTACTCTCAGTTGGGACTCGACCCTGTCGTGAACAAGGTTCTCAAAGAGTACAAGAGCAACCTCAGGGGAATGGACCGCGCAACGGACACGGTCTTCGGCCCTTATGACATCAAGGGACGCGCCGAGTCGGCAGCGAAGGTTGCCGCACTCATGACCTACAGCGCCCTGCACGAGCAGTACACCCAGGACCTCGGGCAGATGCAGTCACAGATAAGTGAGGCTGAGAGCCAGCGAGATCGCGAGAGGTCCAACTACGACTCCCTCGTGCAGAAAGTGGCCGATGTCGTCGGGGGAGACTTCAACGAGTTGAAGACCAACTACGACGAGGTGGTCAGGAAGCTGGGCGAGATCGAACTACTCAAATCCCAGCTCGAATTGCTCAACCGCGAGAAGGCCGAGATGGTGCAGCGGTATGATTCGCAGTTTTCGCTTACGCAGCGGGAGAAAGCCGACCTGGTGCAGCGGACCGAAGCACAGCTCGCGGCCGCGCAACAGGAGAAGGCGGAACTCGCGCGGTGGCACGAAGGGCAGCTCGCAGCCGCGCAGCAGGAGAAGGCCGACACCATCAGCCGGTACGAGGTACAGCTTGCGGATGCGCAGAAGGAAAGGACGGAGACCGTCAGCCGGTACGAGGAGGAGTTGGCTGCCCTGCGCGAGGAGTTTCGGAAGGCGGCGGAAGACCTCCGGGCGCAGGTCAACGACCGCGGAGAGAGGATATCGCTTCTCGAACGGGAAAAGGCCGGACTCATCGGCGAACGTGAGAGCCTCATCGCTCAGCTTGATGAGCTGCGGAAGGCGCACGCCGACCTGGAATCGCGCCATGTCACCCTCAACTCCAACCACGCCAAGCTGCGCGCCGCGGCGGCCGGTATCGAGGGCAACATCGACTACGCAGAGATACGCAAGCGGATGGGGCCCGAGATGCACGATTTCGTGCTCAAGGATTCGAAGGTTCCCGATGCGGTCATCGATGGCGTGGGCAAGTTCATCGACCTCAAGAAGTACCTCGGGCACGCTGTCGAGACTGGCGCTCGTGAAGCCGCGAAGAAGGCGGCCGGTGTGCTGAAGACCTCCTGACGAAGGGGCTGAGGCGCTCGCGCTCTACAGGAGCGTGTGTTCGAGGACGATCTTCACGCCGATGGCGATGAGTATGAGCCCGCCGACGAGGCGGGCGCGCCGGCCGGCGATATCACCCAGCTTGCTGCCCAGCGCGAATCCCCCGACGGTGACCGCGAACGCCACCACGCCGATGATTGTGGCTGAGAACAGTATCGGAGCATCCAGAAACGCAAGGCTCAGGCCAACCGCAAGTGAGTCGATGCTCGTGGCAACGGCCAGCAGAGCAAGCCTGAACCCGCGCGTGATGTCACTGGAGACTTCCTCTTTTCCCTCGCTCTCGAAAGACTCGTGCAGCATGTGGGCGCCGACCAGCGCAAGCAATCCGAACGCAACCCAGTGGTCGTAGCTGGAGACCACGTCCACGAATCCCTTGCCCGCCGCCCAACCCGCCAGTGGCATGATGAACTGCGCAAGTCCGAATGCCAATGCCGTGCGCATGACGCCGGCCCGCGTGGGGGTGCGCATCGCGATACTGCCACTCACGGCGACCGCGAAGCAGTCGGCGGCAAGTCCAAGGGCTGTGAGGAGGAGAGTCAGTAGAGCCATCGCGTGTGGGCCGGGGCTTCGCGCCCGGAGTCAGGCGGCTCCCTTCTCCACGGGGAAGCCTTCGGCGGCCCACCCGTTGAAGCCGCCGCCCATCTGACAGACGTGAGTAAAGCCGTCCTTCACCATCTGAGCCAGCACGGCGCGCGTTGTGCTGCCGCTGCGACAGTATATGAAGTATGTGCCGACTCGCGGGAGAACGCGCACGCGGTCCCAGAAAGCAGGGTCGTTTGAGGGCATGTTGATGGCACCCGGAACGTGCCCGTTCGCATACTCTGCCCCTGTGCGTATGTCGATAGTCATCACAGTCAACGTGGCATCTTCGAGCAAGTCGTGTGCTTGTGATGGTGACAGAGTGCCACCGGAGCACGCGCCCTCGTCGGCCTGCACGACCGGTTGCTGGGAGTTGTCCGCGACCCCCGCCGGTGCCGCGGCAGAGTCCGTCGATGCCGTGGATTCCGGAGGCGGGGTTGGCAACGGGCAGGCGGTGGGCTCCGGCTCCCCGCCAGCGCAGCCGGTAACGGACAGCAACACGGCACAGACCGCGCCCGTTGTCATTAAGGACATAATGCTCGCACTCATCGAGTCAACCCTCCGGGCCGTAAAGGGTAGCATAGTCGCGGATGGGGAACTTGCGCTCCAGTCCGGCTGCGTTCATGTACCTCACCTTGCCGAACACGGGGCGCTCCTGCCACGGACGATCGTGCATGCCGAAGCACCACGCCACGCCCGCGTATGAGTTGGGGTCTCGCCCGTCGAGCTGCCACCGGTTGTTCAGGTACAGTGCCCGCTCGAAGGCATCTGCGGGAGTGGGCGACCACTCCAGTATCTTCTTGCCCCAGTACATTCGCATGTAGTTGTGCATCGAGCCGGTGCGCACCATCTCGAGTTGCGCTGCGTTCCAGTACGGGTCATGCGTTGTGGCCTGCTCGAGCGCGTCGAGGTCGTACACATATGGCCGCGGGTCGGCCTCGTGCGCCGTCAATGTGTCGAGCGCCCATCGCGGCAGGGCCGCAATACGGTCGTAGGCGGTGGTGTAATACGCGTAGTTCAGGCTGAGTTCCCGCCTGACGATGAGCTGCTCCATGAACGCGTCCGCACCGGGGCCGCCTCTGTCCCTTGCCAGCAGTGCGACATGGAGCGGAGAAACCTGGCCGAAGTGGAGGTAGGGACTCAACTGCGACGAGCACTGTTCTGCCGGGTTGCTCCTGAGTCGCTCGTAATCCTCCAGCTTCTCATCGAGGAAGGCAACCAGCAGCCGTTCCGCCTCGCACGCCCCGCCTCTCAGGGTCTTTACGCGTCCGACGGCGGTGTCGACGCGCAGCGCCGCCAGGACCACGTCAACGTCAGACAGGTCGATGGATGGCTCATCGAATCGGAGTGGAGGCGCCACGGCCTCTCGGCGCCGAACTGGCACAAGGTAGCGGAGCAAGATGCGGCCTATCCTGGGTCGAAAGGTTGCAGCTGCGTACTCCGCTTTGGGGGAAGCGGACTCTACAGGCACCACCGCGTCGGTCTCCACCTGCACGAGAGGGCATTCGAGTGAACCGGCCACCTGTGCCCGCCACTCCCTCTGGTGACGCAGATAGCCGCGGTCGGTGACGACCATTGCCGCTCTGCGCGCCACGCGCGGCACCTGTGTCACCGGGGAACCGGTGACCACCAGTGTCTCAACGCCGCGAGACGTGAGAGCGCCGACTGTCTCCTTCAAGCCCTCCAGCATAAAGGCGTAGTGGCGCACGTTGGCCTCGGGGTAGTCTTGAGTGAGGCAGAACAGTACGCCTACGGGCAGGGCAAGGTCGTTCGCCTGCTCGATTGCGTACTCAAGTGCGTGGTTGAAGTGTGCCCTCTGTGAGGACTGCATCCAGTACAGGACGAAGGCGCCTCGTGCAGGAGCACCTGTGCGAAGGACCTTGATTCTGTCTTGATGAATCAACGGAATGCGCTGTTCGCGCCGTTGGGCGAGAACAACCCGACGTGTGCAAGGAACGCCGCACAGGTGCTGAGACATGCCGGCCCGTGCCACTCGCCCACTTCGCACACACGCAGCGCTGTTTCGGGCACGTGTCTCGACACCAGTTCCCAGTCCAGTCTTCCGCTCCCCGGGCACTGGTGGTCGCGTTCCCCATTGATGTCGTGCAGGTGGATACCGATCATGCGACGTCCATGGCGGCGAAGCCACTCCTCATGGGTGGTGAAGCCGAGTTGCTCTTGCGTCGCCGCGTGTCCGGTGTCGTGCCAGTAGCCCACTACAGCCGGATCTGCTTCAGAGAGCATGACATCCATCTCGTCGACGTTTGGAATCTCGTGCAGGTTGTTTCGTGTCTCGATACCGAGGAGCAGCCCCCGTTCGCGGGCCGGCCCCTCGAGTTCGCGCACCGTCTGCAGCGCGCGCTCAAGGTGGTCCGCGGCGCTCCGGGAGCGAATTTCGGGCATCCGCCTCTGGATGTCCACGTACTCCGGCGACTCGGTCTTGCCCTCATGCCACAGGTCGTGGATTCGCCTCTCCACCTCCTTGCTGATGGGTACGTGTCCCATGTGCAGGACGATAGCGCGGGCGCCGAGCCGCGCGGCCTCGTCGATGGTCCGCCGGGCAAAGCCGACCGCCTCGAGGCGCTCTTCTTCGTCGAGTGCGGCCAGATTGAGGTCGTAGGAGGAGATGCCAAGTGACGAGCGCATGTTCGGTATCGGGTTGTGCAGACTGCAAATCGGCAACGGCCCCTGCGCCAGCCGCTCCAGCTTCTCACTGGACGTGACGAAGGCGTTGGCCTCGACGGCGGTGAAACCCCACGACTTCGCAGCGCGCGAGAAGTCGAGCAGGTCGGGGTACTGGCCCCGCGCCGACATGGTCGACAGGGATAGAGAATCGGTCACGCGCTGTTCCTCTCTTTCTCAAGGCGCTGGAACTCACTGAGAAGCTCCTGCTGCTTTCGCGTGAGGCCCGTCGGTATGGCGACTCTCACGACAACGTAGAGGTCTCCTCTGTGTTTGCTGCCCAGGCGTGGCATGCCTTTGCCCTTCAGACGCAGCAGCGAGCCGTTCTGCGTGCCGTTGGGTATCTCCAGGGTTGCGATGCCATCAAGGCCGTTGACGGACACTGAGGCTCCCAGGGCCGCATCAGCGATGCCAATGTCCTGCTGCATGTAGAGGTCATCGCCATGTCGCTCGAACGTCGGGTGCTTCGTGACGCCCACGACCACGTAGAGGTCTCCGGCTGCAACCTCACTGTCTCCCGATTCCCCCTCGCCCTCGAGCCGTATCGTGTGGCCGGTGTCGACACCGGCCGGTATCGTCACTGTGACTTCATGTACCTCTTCCAGCACTCCCCGGCCTTCGCAGAGCGAGCATGACTCCTTGACGATTCGCCCGGTGCCGCGGCACTCGCTGCACACGCTGACCTGCCGGAACACGCCTATACCGGAGCGATGCTCCTTCACCATCTGGCCTGAGCCATGGCAGTGCTCGCACGTGGAGGACGCTCCCTCTTTCGCACCTGAACCGCGGCACGAGGTGCAGGTGCGCCGGCGCGGAATCTCCAGGATTCGCTCGACACCCGTGGCGGCCTCCTCGAGCGTCAACTCCAGGTTGTATCGAAGGTCGGGGGCCCGCCGCCGCTCTCGTGTGGCAGTGCGGCCGCGACCGAAAAAGCTGCCGAAGATGCCTTCGCCGAAGCTGAAGCCGCCGAGTCCAAACTCCCGGAACAGCGAGGAGAAGTCAACCCCGCCGAAGATGTCCGACTGGCTATAGCCGGAGAGACCGTCATGTCCGTACATATCGTACAGTTGACGCTTGTTGCCGTCGCACAGAACTGCATACGCCTCGTTGACTTCCTTCATCCGGGCGACGCACTCACGGTCGCCGGGGTTGCGGTCGGGGTGATAGCGCATCGCCAGGGCACGGTAGGCGCGCTTAATGACGGATTCGTCGGCGGTGCGTTCCACGCCCAGTATCTCGTAGTAGTCGCGTCTCTCCATGGTGTGCGCAGAGGTGTTCCAGGCGGGATTCCGGCGCGTTGGCGCCAGCGGCAATTGTAGCACTACGTACGTGTCTCGACCAACTGCCTGAGGAATCCAGTATGAGATTGTGGGTGGGGCTCACTGCCCCCGGCGCGCGGCCATGTAGATGTCCGCCTCAAGCATCTGCCCGTCGCGGAAGTAGTGATGTACGAAGTAAAGGTTGCCGTCCCGGTCGAGCGTCGGCTCGCCGGCGAACTGTGACACGATGAGCTCGGGCTCGGTCCATCCCGCAGGTCCGAGGACGGAGCGGAAGATGGCCGGTGTGCCCATGTGTGTCCTCGTGAACCACATCTCGCCGCCCTCTGCTGAGATGAACGGCCAGCCGTCCGTGTCAGGGCTGTTGACCGCCTGGATATTGACCGGTGGAGTCCATCCGGCATCGCCGCGAATCGTCACCCAGATGTCGTAGCCGCCCTTGCCGCCCGGCCGGTCCGAATGGAAGTACAGCGCCTGGCCGTCATGCCGGTAGTGCACTTCGCCTATCTGGTAGTCCACGTTGAGCTGTTCGCCGGCGTTCTCCCAGTCGCGCCACGCGCCGTCGCGCCATCGGGCGGTCCACATGTCGACGCCCCGGTAGTTGCCCTCTCTGGCCGAGGCGAACCACATCACGTCGCCGTCTACCGCCACGGCGCCGTCGAGAGACAGCTTGCCGGCCTTCTGCAGCACTACGCGCTCGGCTTCGCTCCAGGTGTCACCGGACCGGCGGCTCACGTAGACGCCGGTGACGCCGTCGAGGAGTTGCTTCTCCACCGGCACGCGCACGTCGGGCGTGAAGAAGAAGTACATCGTTGAGCCGTCGGGGGTGACGAAGGGTGAGTCCTCGGCGCCCGCGGTATTGATTGCGCCCGGCACCGGCACTGGCGCGTCGTACTCAGCGCTGTGCAGGATGGGAGGATGAGGATCGGTCTGAGGGGTCATCTTTACTGTGTCGCCGGGCAGCGACTCTACGCGCGTAATTGGCACTGTCGGCGTGAGGTCGCCGGATGCATCGCAGGCGAGGACCGACAACAGCACGGACGACAGCAGGATGGTTGCCGCATACAGCGCCACGCCGCGCTCCGGGCGCGGTTTCTTCTCTCGCCGCCCGCACCTTTCCGGCCCGCCGATTCCAACCACCATGCGACTGTAGCACAGTCGTTTTCGGTGCGATATGGGACTTGCCATGGCCGCCGCAACCGGAGTATCCTTCGGCCGAGGTTGATGATTTGACGGGAGAGAGCCTGGTTGTTGTAGTGGTCTTGCGCCAGTGACCCTGGCGGGGGGCATGTCACACGACATGCCCCCCGCTTTTTTGTACGGCGGAATCATGGTCAGACTGCCGTACGGTCCATAGCACAGGGCGGGCGGGCCGCTTGCCCTGGAGGAGGTGTCAGAGCATGCTCGAAATCGTGTTCCACGGAAGGGGAGGGCAGGGAGCTGTCACCGCGGCAAACGTTCTGGTGGCGGCTGCGCTGAAAGACGGTCATAAGGGAGTGCAGGCGTTCCCGCTGTTCGGGTCGGAACGTCGCGGCGCTCCCGTCAAGGCATTCGCCCGTATAGACGACGTCGATGTCGATCTCAGGAGCCAGGTGTACCACCCGGACATAGTGGTTGTTGTGGACCCCGGCCTTCTGAAGCTGGTGGATGTGACTGAGGGGCTGAAGGCTGATGGTGTCCTGATACTCAACACCACCGGGAAGCCGGGCGATTTCGACTTCGCGAAGAAGTTCCGGGTGGCCACGGTGGATGCCGCCGCCATCGCAATCAAGCACAAGCTTCTCGTCGGCGGTATTCCCGTCATCAACACTCCGATTCTCGGGGTGGTGCCGCGTGTGACCGATCTCGTCTCCATCAAGTCGATTGAGGAGGCTATCAAGGAGCAGTGGAAGGGAGAGCCGGGCGAACGCAATGCCCTCGCAGCGCGTGAGGCGTACGAACTGACGGAGGTGAACCGATGAGCTACAAGCCGCAGCCGACGGTCTCCAGGCCGGAGACCACCAGGATGGGCAAGACCGGGTCGTGGAGGGATTTCCGGCCTACCGTGGATACCGCCAAGTGTGTCAAGTGCCTGCGCTGCTGGATATCCTGCCCCGATGCCTGCATCAAGCGGGCCGAGGATGACACCATATCCATCGACTACGATTACTGCAAGGGCTGTGGAGTGTGCGCCAACGAGTGCCCGACGTCAGCCATCACTATGACCAGGGAGGGACTGGGCGAATGATTATGATAGATACCGGAGACCGCATCGCGGCGAAGGCCGCGCAGATGGCGCGGCCCGAGTTCATCGCGGCGTATCCCATCACGCCGCAGACCATCATCGTGGAGAAGACGGCGGAGATGGTCGAGACCGGCGAACTTGATGCTGAGTATCTTCGCGTCGAGAGCGAGCACAGCGCGATGGTTGCCGTTGTCGGGGCCGCCGCTACGGGCATCAGGACGTTCACCGCAACGTCATCCCAGGGCCTCGCACTGATGCACGAAGTGCTGCACTGGGCGGCCATGTCGAGGTTGCCCATCGTCATGGTGAATGTGAATCGCGCACTGGGACCGGGCTGGAACATCTGGGCCGACCAGAGCGATGCCCTGTCGCAGCGCGACACCGGCTGGATACAGCTCTACTGCTCCAACGGCCAGGAGATATTCGACACCATCATCCAGGCGTACCGGCTCGCGGAACTGGAGGACGTCCAGCTTCCGGTGATGGTGAACTTCGACGCGTTCGTTCTGTCGCACACCTCACTGCCGGTGGATGTGCCGGAGCAGGCTGCTGTCGACGCGTTTCTGCCACGGTGGAAGCCTCAGTGGAAGATGGACCCGGATGACCCGGTGACCTTTGCGAACATGATTCCGCCGGCCGACTACGGTGGCATGCGCAAGAATCTCCACGAGGGGCTTCTCAACGCCAAGAGGCACTGGCCCGAGGTCTGCCGAGAGTGGCGTGAGCGTTTCGGAAACGATCACGGAGAGGCTATCCAGGAACTGCTCTGCGATGACGCAGAGTGGATCATCGTCGCCATGGGGGCCTTCGGCGCGGAGGCGCGGGTGGCGGTTCAGGAACTGCGGCAACAGGGCCACAAGGTCGGACTCGCCCGCATCCGCATGTTCAGGCCTTTCCCCGATGAGGAGTTCCGCAGGCTGGCGCCCGGAC
>Ga0351850_1195_pt2 | contig 11675 bp, 9 predicted proteins | sample TotcelHFGM3001N4_FD_206796 | JGI IMG/M metagenome (GOLD analysis project Ga0351850, IMG submission 206796) | Enriched cells from coal bed in the Powder River Basin, Montana, United States - Total cells FGM rep1 HSBNCT.FGM.300.1.N4 ...
GTTCTGGGCCGCAGCGCCCTGGAGAACTTCAGCCTGCCGAACATGAACCGCTTCGCCCCGTGGGGATTTCTCCGCAACCGCCGCGAACGGGCCGCCTTCGACGGCTTTGCCGACCAGTTGCAGATCAAGCTCGCCGGATGCAACCAAATCGCAGGCACGCTGTCCGGCGGCAACCAGCAGAAGATCGTCTTGGCCAAGTGGCTGCAGCGGAACGCCGAAGTCATTATCTTTGACGAACCCACGCGCGGCATCGACGTCGGCGCAAAATACGAAATCTATCTGCTGATCAACCGTCTGGCGGCCCAAGGCAAGGCGGTGCTGATGATCAGTTCGGAATTGCCCGAGGTGCTCGGCATGAGCGACCGGATCCTGGTCATGCACCAGGGACGTATTACAGGCGAGATCACCGACGTGGCCCGCGCGACCCAAGAGCAGATCATGGAGTTTGCCGTGCAATGAAACGCCTGCTGTCCGATTACGCTTCGGTCCTGGTGCTGGCTGGCCTGTGCGTCTACTACAGCGCCGTGACCGTCAAGCCTTATCATCCCGTCACGCCCGGAGCTGGCCGCGAACTGGCGCGGACGATCGTCGACCAATGCGGCCGGGACGCACGGGTGCTGATCGCCATCCGCAAAACGACCGACGACCGAGTGTTTGCCGAATCCATCCGTCACGAACTGGAGTCGCACGGTGGTCAGGTACTGGAAACGGTCGAAGGCAGTGCGGCGGATGTCCGCCAAGCGTTGGAACGTATCGCCGCTTCGGGCACAGCATTGCAGGCCGTCGCCACCCACCATCCCGGTTCGGAATGGGGGCCGCTGCAAACGCACCGCTTGGCGGAATGGGGAGTCCAATCGCCGGCGCTGCTGGGCCTGCGCGTCTTCAAACCGTCCAGTTATCCTTGGCCCAGCTTCTTTACGCGGCAGAACTTGCTGAACGTCGTCAACCAAAATGCCGCCGTGGCGATCATCGCTATCGGGATGACGATGGTCATCATCACGGCCGGCATCGACTTGTCCGTGGGCAGCCTGCTGGCGCTGTCGGCCGTCCTGACCGCCGTGTCGCTGCAGACCTGGGGCGGTGGCGCGACCGCCGGGCCGCTGGCCATCTTTGCCTGTTGTCTGCTAGGCGTGGGCGCAGGCGGACTGTGCGGCGCGTTTTCCGGCCTGATGGTGACCTGGTTTCGCGTCCCGGCGTTTATCGTCACGTTGTCGTTGATGATGCTCGCTCGCGGCCTGGCCTTTATCGTCGCCGTGCGTTATCAAGGCTGGCTGGCAGGGGGCACGACGGAAGGTACGCCGGAAGCGGTCCGCGTTCAGACGCCCCTGTTCGCCGTCCTGGGCACGGGCGACCTGCTGGGCATTCCGAATCCCGTCTGGCTGATGGTGCTGCTGTATGCCTTGGCTCATGTCATGATGACGCGGACCTCGCTGGGCCGCTACATCTATGCCGTGGGCGGCAATCCGGAAGCCGCGCGGCTGTCCGGCGTCCCGGTGTACGGCGTGCTGATCCTGGTGTACGCCCTGTGCGGCGTGCTGGCCGGCTTGAGCGGCGTGCTGGACGCCTCCCGTTTCAACGGCGGCCGCCCCAGTGCCGGGGTGCTGTACGAGTTGCAGGTCATCGCCGCCGTGGTCGTGGGCGGGACCAGCCTGGCGGGCGGCGAAGGCCGCATCGTCGGCACGCTGATCGGCGCGTTGATCATCGCCGTCATCCAGAACGGCCTGAATATGGCCGGCGTCACCAGCTACGAACAAATGGTCGTCTTCGGCCTGCTGATCCTGCTGGCCGTCCTGCTGGACCAGTTGAAGAAAAGCCAAGCCAAGCGATGATGCGGCACAAGCAAGGGACGCACGACGCAGATCGCCACGTTACGATGGTCTAGTCCGGATTCGATGCCCCCCACTGAATCCGGCGGCAGGCGGCACGGTTTCGCTTGACGCCAAGTCAGCCGCGATACCGTCGGGTGGCAAAAACCACGTTATTGTTCGTCAAGACACAGCTTCATGTCGGCCCACAGATCGTCGATGGTCTTGCCCGTCAAGGCCGTCCAGAGTTCGGGCGTGTAGCGTCCCTCGCGCATGGCAGCGTTCAGTTTGCGGACAATGTCCTTGTCGTGCGTTTCGGTTACGAAGTGCAGAAAGGCCGCCGTGACGCGATAGCTGTCGGTATAGTGGGCCCGAGCCGGATTGGGGCGTGGGCGTTGCGAGACGGGTTCGTACAGAAACCAGCGGATGTAGTCGGCCACGCCTTCCACCAACCAGCCGGGATTCGGATTGCCGCCCCGAGTTCGTCCGTACTGCTGGACGACGTGGACCAGTTCATGCACCACCGCGCCTGCCGCTTCGCCCTCCAGATTCCGCTGAAACCAACGGCCGGCGCACTGGATGCGCGTGCCCGACGTGCTCGCCACGCCCTGCATCTCCTTCTTAAACGTGATGGTCGTGCGCCGCGGAGCGGTGAAACCTTCGCTGGGCAGTAACTCGACGATCATGGGATACCATCGCTCGCAGATGGGCCGCAGTCGGCTGTCGACCCAAGCCTGTAGCTCGGGCACTTCCGACACGTCAAATACGATTTCGCAAGTCCTCGGTTCGGCGGCATGTTCTTGGCCGTCATGCACGTCGATTTCGCTGAAGAACGTATTGCTGAAGCGTTCGCGATCGTCCGTCCGCGAGACATCGAACAACAGATAGCGATACGCGCCCAACTTGCCGCCACCGGCGGCGGAAATACTCACGCCATACTGTCCACCCGGCGCGAGCTGCTCCGGACGCGTGTCGATGGCGGCGATCCGCGTCCAACCACTCGGTTCAGGATCGCCCGCTCCGACGGACCGCAGATCGAATCCGGCCGCCGATCCGTCGCTGGCGTACAGTCGGTAGACTTGCGGGCCGCGGGCGCGGGGGTGCCACGAGTACGTGTTCACCTGGTCCAGTTCCGCCACGCGGCCGAGATCCACAACCAGCCGGCCGCCTGCAGTCCCCGGTGCAAAAAAGAAATTGGTGTCCGGCTGATCCGCAAGCCGCGGCAGATATCCATCCCTCAGCACATCCAGATCGCCGCCGTTGGGATCCGCCTCGCCAGAGGCAATCGTCCAGCGGGCGTCGGTCGCCGCGTCCGTCCGGGACGGCGATGGGATCGTCTCGAACCGGAACGCGGCGGTCGCCGTCTGAGGTTCATTTCGTTCCCAGTTCGTCTGGACTTCGGCGCCCCACGCCTGGGCGGCGAGCAGCAGCGAACCCAGAACCATCAGCGATTGGTTGCGGTGTGTCACTTGGGAAGATTGCCAGAGGAATTGGATTGGGGGCGAAAACAAGTCGGCGCGTGGCGCCGTTGCCGCGCGCCCTGTGACGCAACGGTGGCCGGTCAACGCGGACGCGGTTGGCGGGCACGAAACCAGATGTCGGCCGGCGGCGCGGGCTCGGTGGTCGGCGGCGGGCCGACTCGAATCGGCGCCTCGGCGGGATAGGGACGACCGGAGACGACGTCCGGCGGGGCGGCCGGAGGCGATATCGTCGCGGGCCGCAAGGTATCGGGGATGGCCGATCGCAGGGCCAGCGGATCCCGCGAAAAACGCGGCTCGCGTGACAGCCCGAGAAATTCTCCGCTGGCGCCCCGCTGCACCCCGCGGTCAAAGCGGGTTCCCGCCCGCGGCGTCACCGGCCCGCCCAGCGTCCGCGGCCCGAACAGACCGCGAACCGTCGTGCCCTCGGTTGCCAAAACGCCGTTGGTTAAAAGGCAGCCCAATACCCCTAAACCGAGCAGGATCGATTTTGTGCGCATGGTTTCCGTCCTCGTAATAAAGCCTCGAAACAAACTCGCCGGACACAACCAGTATCGCCCATCCCGCCGCTGAGGCTTCATCCCATAACGGCGACGGTATTCCGGCATCATGTGGTAGCCCAACGACTGCCCCCGTCGAATTCAAGTCAAACGGGCAAGCCTTACGCATTATACACGTTGGCGTCGGTTCGTCCCCCGTCTCCCACGAAAATCCTCGGCACGACGCGAGAAACTTGCTGTCAGTGGCCCCGCTGCGGACAGTCGAACGTGCCTGTCAAACGCCCACCGAACGAGTTGAGAAGAGGATCCTTCTGACGATATCGCAGGGATTTCTGCCAATGTTTTCTGTTGTTCTTTGTGAAGATGTGCGAAAATGGTATGAGTGGGATATTGTTCTTTCGTCGAAACGTAGTACTCTTGCGCGCTTCGAGGCAGTGTGAAACTGCGGGTTTCTTTTTCGGGATCACCGCCATGCCAATGCACGACTGGACCCGCGTCTCCGGGGGAACCTATCACGATTTCCATGATTCATGGATAACCCACCTGAAAGAAGCGTTGAATGCGGGACTGCTTCCGTCCGCGTATTACGCCTTGGGGGAACAGCGATCAGGCGATATTGGGCCTGATGTGGTTGCGCTACGAACTGAAGAGGTGGAACCGGAGGATCGCGACGGTACGGCATGGGACGATGATGGCCAAACCGGTTTGATTGCCGTGGCCGAAGCACCACCGCGTGTGCGAATCCTGCAGGAAGCCGTCGAGGAAGTCGCGTTCTATCTTGAACGAAGGCGAACGCTGGTCATTCGACATACGTCAGAGGATCGCATTGTGGCATTGATTGAAATCGTCTCCCCCGCCAACAAGCACACCCATCAGACGCTGGATGCGTTCGTTTCCGAAACGGCACGTGGCCTGCCTCGCTATGCCCAGATCCGCTTTCAAAACTACTCCGCGGTCTGCGCTCGCATCGCGTTCAACCGTTCCACCAGGGCCTTGCTGTCCAGCTCCGAAGGTTGGACGCTTTGTTCCGTCGCCATCGCGGCGGCCAGACCTGCTGCCTCGCCCGTGCGGACGACGTTGCCGGTCAGCCGATAACTGCCCAGAGCGTAGCAGTCGCCGGAAATGCAGCGTCCGACCATCAGCAGGTTATCCACGTCGGCGGCGACCAGGCAACGGAAGGGAATCTGGTACGGCCGAACGCGAAACCGAGGCCCGGCCGGCAAGCCTGCAGGCGGAGCTTCGTAGGGGTCGTCCACCGGATGGATGTTCGACCCCGAGGCGATTTCCGTGATCCCGTCCTCGAAACGCGATCCGCGATCAAGGTCTTCCCAAGTCAGGTCGTAGCGGCCGCGGATGCGACGTGTTTCACGAACGCCGATCGCCGGACCGGTTGCGATCAAGAAAGCGTCCTTCCAGTCGTCGCCGCCGTGTTCTCTGAACACCTCGACGCATTTGCGGATCTCGCGGCGGCCTTGGATTTCCGCCCGGCTCAGCGCGCCGGCGTCGGTCCCGTCCACGCCATAGAACTGCGTGGCCATCAGTTGAAAGACGCCGGGCTGACCGGGTTGCGGGAACAGGGTGATCGGCGGATAGCTGGGCCGCCAGCCGCCTTTGGCCAGGATGTCCACCAGCGTCTGCCCCTTGGCCGCCTGGCCTCGATAGCCGCCGATGGTGCCGAACAGCGTGACGGGCTGGGTCTTGCCGTCAAACGAGCGTCCCATCTCGAATTGGCAGCCGGCAGCTGCCGCGATGTCGCCGTCGCCCGTGGCATCGATCACCACGCGAGCTGGAAGGAACTCGAAGCCCGACTTGCTCGCCGTGAACACGCCTTGCACCCGAGCTCCGTCCTTGGCCACCGCCATCGCACGCGTGTAAAACTGCGTTTCGACGCCTGCCTCGGCCATCAGGTCGTCCAGCAACAACTTCATGTCTTCGATCAGATAGATATTGCGGCCGAAGACCTGGTGGACCGGCAGCCGCTGATGGATCTCGGCGTTCAGGCCGTCGTGGCCGCGGCCGGCGATCAAGTGCGAGACGCCGACCGCGGTCCAGACGCCTCCCAGAAACGGCAGGGTTTCCAGCAACATTGTCTTGGCGCCGGCCCGAGCGGCGTACAAGGCCGCGGCACAGCCGGACGGGCCCCCGCCACAGACCAGCACGTCCACACTGCGAACGATCGGTGCCTGGCAGCACAGCGTCTGCACCGCGGTATTGCTCCGGCCAACGCCGTCGTCGGCCAAGCCGGACACAACGGCCCCGCCAATCCCGGCCCCGCCAATCCCGGCCACGGCCGCGTTGGCGATGAAGGTCCGTCTGGTTACCGAAGAACGCGGGCGATTGCGGTTCGTCTGCATCACGTTGACTCTGGGGGAAAGGATTTCCGTCTTGGGAAGGCGCCATGGACGTGCCAGTCGCGCCGTTGGAGTTCACGCTTCAGCGTGTCCCGGCTCCCCCGAAGCATACCCTGTCTGCGACCTGGTTGCGAGCACCGGTGGCCCGAAACGTTGGTAGGAAACGTTGGTACATGGGTTGCATTTTGTTCGACGCTCGCGATAGTAGAAGGGTTTTGTTGCAACGTGCCCCGCCCTGGCGGTTTGAAAGGAGCATCTTGTGTCAAGCCGATTCATCCAACGGGTTCTTCCGCTGGTCGCCTGTCTCTGTTGCGCCGCCGCGTTTTCGGCGGCCTCCGAACCTCGGCCTTCCCAACCGAACGTCTTGTTCATTTTCGCGGACGATCAGGCGTTCGATACGATCCGTGGGCTCGGGAATCCGGAAATCCAGACGCCCAACCTGGACCGGCTGGTCCGGAGCGGCGTGACGTTCACCCATACCTACAACCAGGGCTCCTGGAGCGGTGCGGTCTGCATCGCCAGCCGCACGATGCTGAACTCGGGCCGCTTCCTCTGGCGGGCCGAAGCGATTTACAAGACTTCCGAAGCCGAGCGTCAGGCGGGCCGCTGGTGGCCGGAGCATCTGCGCGCCGCCGGCTACGACACGTACATGACTGGCAAGTGGCATTGCACGGCCAACGCCGAGAAAGCCTTTGACTTTGTGACCCACGTGCGGGGCGGCATGCCGAACCAGACGCCCCAGGGCTACAATCGGCCGCGAAGCGATCAGCCGGACCCGTGGAGTCCGTACGATCCGCAATTCGGCGGTTTCTGGCAAGGCGGCAAGCACTGGAGCGAAGTCTTGGGCGACGACGCGGAGACATTCCTGCAGCAGGCAGCGCAGGGGGATAAGCCGTTCTTCATGTATCTGGCGTTCAACGCGCCCCACGATCCGCGGCAGTCGCCCCAGGAGTTCGTGGACAAGTACCCGCCGGACCGCATCACCATTCCCTCCAACTACGTGCCGGAATACCCCTTCCAAAACCAGATCGGCTGTGGTCCGGGCTTGCGCGACGAACAGTTGGCCCCTTTTCCGCGGACCGAGCATGCGGTTCGAGTTCACCGTCAGGAGTATTACGCGATCATCACGCACATGGACGCCCAGATCGGCCGCATCCTGGACGCTTTGGAGCACAGCGGCAAGGCGGAACGTACGTACGTTTTCTTCACGGCGGATCATGGCTTGGCTTGCGGCCATCACGGCTTGATGGGCAAGCAGAACATGTACGACCACAGCGTCCGTGTTCCGCTGATCGTCGCCGGCCCCGGCGTGCCGCGGGATCGCCGTATCGACGGCGCCGTGTACTTGCAAGACATCGTGCCGACGACGCTGGAACTGGCGGGCGTCACGCGGCCCGAGCACGTCGAATTCAAGAGTCTGCTCCCAATCCTTGATGGGCAGCGCGCGCGAAACTACGACGCCATCTACGGCGCGTACCTGGGCCTGCAACGCATGGTGGTCCGGGACGACATGAAGCTGATCGTCTATCCAAAGGTCCCCAAGCTCTTGCTGTTCGACCTCCGCGCCGATCCCGCCGAAATACACAACCTGGCGGACGATCCCCAGCAGCGGGCGACGGTCCAGGAGTTGTTCAAGGCCCTGCGGACGCTGCAGGCCGAGATGGGCGACACGCTGGACTTGGAAGCAGCGTTTGCGGACCAGGGCGACCGGAAGGAATAAAGTAACCCGAAGCGTAAGCGCGGTGATGCGGCAATTGGCCCGTCCCTCGCTGACGCTTCGGGTTACGATGGGTAAGCCAACTTCGTCTGGTCGCCCAAGCGGGATTGTCCGCCGCACGAGAATGACACAGGCCGGCAGCCTGGGTTACGGGGATTCACCGAGGCTGGCATTGCCCAACTCGAGCTGCTTGGCGGCCAATGGGCCCCACTTGGTGGCGAGCAGATCCTGGACGGACAGCCGCAGTTGTTGGCGGTTCCTGTCGATCTGGCGATTGATTTTGTCGGGCAGTTTTGCGTTCTGTTTGGCCAATTCCTGGTCCAGCAAGCTGCGAGTCTGTTGGCCCAATTCGCGAGCTACCGCCCCGCCGACCTGGCTGATCCGGTCCAGTCGGAAATCGACCAGCCGCAATTCGGCCGCGCGGACTACGGGATCGAGAATCACGTCGGGCGGCAGTTTCGTCGGGTCCAGCTTCAGCCCGACATCGCAACGCACGCGAAATTGCGTATGAGCTGTGGCATTCGCACTGAGGCTGAACAGCTGGACGCCCAGTTCCCACTGCGACAGTCGAGCGAACATCTCCAATCGAGCGTCGGCCGCCAGTTCAAATTCGACGCGACCGTCCGGCAACGGGCGGACATCCTGGATCTGGATGTTCAGCTGCTCTTCCGGCTCGATCAACCGCACGCGGTACCGTTTCCACGTTCCGTCGTTCACCTGCTTCTTCCGCCGCCTGGTCTTGAGTTGCAGGCCCTCGCGGCGGAGGTCAATGCCGGCCCAAACTTCGGTGGTGCGTCCCCAATTGTCCTGCGATTCAAACTCGGCGGGCAGATTCTGGCGGACGATCGCCGTCGCCAGGTCGCCGAGCGATTGGAGGGACTCGGCCGTCGCCCGTGGCGGCGGGACAGCGAGGCCGGACGATGGCACGAACGATTGAGCGTGCGAGGACGAGACGGCAAAGCAAGCAAGAAATGCCGCGGCGCAGGTCGCCCCAACCGGCGAAAAATGCCCGCCCGCGAGCCCTCGAAGGCTCTCGCGCGAGTTTCCGACTCGTGTCCGTCCAAAATCACCACCCATCTGCGGGACGCTCCAAAACCTGGTCGCAGCCATTGCCGATAGCCGTTCGGAGGGAAACATCGGCACAAAACCGTCGCGGTTGTCTGACCCGGAATAACATTACGCCGGTCGGATCGTCGAGGCAAGGTCTAAACAACCTTCGAAAGACTCGTTATCATATTGTCCAGCAAACCCCTTGAAACTGACGGACGCGTTCTTACTTGATAGCATCGCCCTATGATCCTGCTCATCGACAACTACGATTCCTTTACGTACAACCTCGTCCAACGCCTCGGCGAGATCGACGCCGGGCTGATCATCGAGGTGCATCGCAACGACAAGATCTCGATCGACGAGATCGAGGCCAAGCGGCCGTCGCATCTGATCATCTCGCCCGGGCCGTGTACACCGTTGGAAGCCGGCATCTCGGTCGAGTGCATCCGCCGTTTGGCAGGCAAGCTTCCCATTCTCGGCGTCTGCCTGGGGCATCAATCCATCGGCCAAGCCACCGGTTCGCAGATCGTGCGGGCCAAGCGGCTGATGCATGGCAAGACGGATCGGATCTATCACGACGACAAAGGACTGTTTCAAGGGTTGCCCAATCCGTTCGTGGCCACGCGTTACCACAGTTTGGTCATCCAGCCGGACACGCTGAGTGACGAGTTCGAGATGTCCGCCTGGGCAGACGGCCCCGACGGGCAAGCGGAAATCATGGGCATCCGGCACAAGCGATTTCCCCTGGAAGGGCTGCAGTTCCATCCGGAGAGTTTCTTGACCGAGTGCGGACACGAACTGCTGCGACGGTTCTTGGCCCTGCGAAAGGCATAGCAGCTGGATTCCCTTGGCTCAGACGTACAGAATTCAATTTTGGCCGTCGAAAGCCTAACCCTAGGCAACCACCTCACCCGGCCAAAAACACAATTCTGTACGTCTGAGCCCTTTCCCCCATGTCACGCCTCCCCTCGGCCAACATCGAATTCTGCACGACGGAGCCCTGCTCCTACGCTTGGCGAACCCTGACCATGCTGGCCCTGGCGATCCTGGGCCCGTTCCTCTGGTGCTTTGGTTCGGCCATGTGTACCGACCGCGGGTTCGCGTTTCGCGACGCCGCGCATTTCTACTATCCGCTGTTCGATTGGACGAACCGCCAGTGGGCGTCAGGGCAGATTCCCCTGTGGAACCCTCAGGAGAACTGCGGACTGCCGGTGCTGGCCGATGGCACGTCCAGCGTGTTCTATCCGGGCAAGCTCGTGTTCGCCTTGCCGCTGAGCTATGCCTGGAATTTCAAACTCTACACCACGCTGCACGTGCTGTTGGCCGCCGTCGCCGCGTTCCTGCTGGCCCGCCGTTGGAAGGTCTCGCCATGCGCGGCCGGACTGGCCGCGCTAAGCTATGCGTTTGGCGGCAGCGTGCTTTTCCAGTACTGCAACGTCGTGTATCTGGTCGGAGCGGCTTGGCTGCCGCTGGCACTGGCCGCGGCGGATCGCGCGCTGGTCGGTCGCAGCTGGCGCGGGGCGTTGTTGTTGGGTGCCGTCTTGGCCCTGATGGTTCTAGGCGGCGACCCGCAGATGGCGTATCACGCTGGCCTGCTGGCCGCCGTGTACGCCTGGATCCTGTGGCGCAGCGAACGTCGCGTCCGCCACAGCGGCGACGTCCGCGTCACAGGCGGCGGTGGGCTCGCGGTTGCCCCGCGTGTTGGCAGACCCTCGGGCTCCCGCCTGCGCAACCGTTTCGCCCTGCTGGCTCTAGCGGCGATCGCCGCCTGGGCGCTGTCGGCGATTCAAGTGTTGCCGAGTTCCGAGTGGTCGCGTCAATCGGGACGAGCCGCGTACCGGAGTCCGCGTTCGGTGTACGAGATCCCCGCTTATCTGGCGCAAAGCCGCCCGGAAAACGATCGCAGTTCGATCGCGCGAGGCCTGTTCGGCGTCCCGGAGTTGGGCATGCATCACGAACACATCTATCAGTTCAGCGTGGGGCCTTGGCGGCTGGCAGAATTGGCTTGGCCCAATTGCACCGGCCAGATGTTCCCCCTGCATCGCCGTTGGCTCAGTGCCGTTCCTGCCGAAGGCCGCGTCTGGACGCCGTCGCTGTACCTGGGGTTGGTGCCGCTGTTGCTGGGATTGAGCGTTTGGCGACTCCGCGGCGGTCCTCCGGCGGTCCGCTGGCTGTCGTGGGCAAGTCTCTTGGCGACGCTGGCCGCCTTGGGTGGGTACGGCGCCGGCTGGCTGCTGCACGAGGTCCGTTGCGGCCTGCTTGGCGCCCGCGCCGACGACATGCTGGTTGGCTGGCCGGTGGGCGGCTTGTATTGGCTGCTGGTCGTGTTCCTGCCCGGATACGTCTACTTTCGCTATCCCGCCAAGCTGCTCGTCATCGCGGCATTGGCGCTCAGTCAACTGGCGGCGATCGCCCTGGATCGTCTGGGCCAGCACGAGCCGGCCACGCTACGGCGCTGGACGTTGGGCTTCGTGCTGCTCAGCTTGGCCGCGTATCTGGCCAGCTGGATGATCGAGCCCGCGTGGAACGCGTGGACAGGGCACGTACGGCCCGACGTCCTGTACGGCCCTTTCGACGCCGCGGGCTCCTTGACCGGCCTGCGCGCGTCGCTGCTGCACGCCGTGCTGCTGGGAGCCCTTTTCTGGGGCCTGTTGGGCGAAGCGGGCCGCCGCTCGCCCCGCTGGCTGGCGCCCGCCTTGTTGCTGCTGACCGCTGCGGACGTCAGCATGTCCAACGGCTGGATGGTCCTCACCGCGCCGCACCGCGATTGGACG
>Ga0351850_1201_pt2 | contig 11168 bp, 3 predicted proteins | sample TotcelHFGM3001N4_FD_206796 | JGI IMG/M metagenome (GOLD analysis project Ga0351850, IMG submission 206796) | Enriched cells from coal bed in the Powder River Basin, Montana, United States - Total cells FGM rep1 HSBNCT.FGM.300.1.N4 ...
CAGCAGTTTATCGTCGCCGTCCACGTCCCAGTACGGCGGTGGGTTGTCGATGAAATCCTACGGGCCGGATTGATGCCGCCAATTCTGCCGGCTTGCGAGCTGCCAGGGCACGCTCCGACCGGGCGAGGTGCCGAACCCATCGCTGCCCTGGACACGCGGTCTGTCGATCTCGCTCTGGGCTTGGGAGAGGTTTCCCTGCGGGCCGTCAACGCGCATCGAGTCCAGGTGGCGGATCGTGCTGCGGAAGACGAGACGGACTGGCTGATGGACGACGATCTCGAATTCGCAAACTTTGCTGCATGGGATGATGCCGGCTTCGCGACATTCGATCTGGCGCGTGTCGCGCCAGGCGAGTAGGGCAAACAGAGCTGAGGCGGTTTGTCGATACGGCAAAAAGCGAGGGGCAAGGGAATTGGTGGCAAAGGAATCGTTCATCGGACAATTCTCTTGCCCCGCATTCCCGTGCCCAATCGAGACCACTTCCCGCGGACGCGGCCTCCGATTGTTCGCACCGTCCAAGAAGTCGCGTAGATTCCCCCGGATTTTCTGAGCCAAGCCTACCGCGACTTCGGCTTGTGGAGTAGACAGGGACGTGGGACTGCGAGTAAAAAAGACCATCCGATCCACTTGAGCGAATTCCTGGGCAGCTCCAGAAGTGTGCGATGTTTCCCGGCTTACGCCGCAACTCCGAGACGCGAGAGTCGATGCTATGATCCGCCGTCTGAAGACTACTTCCGGACAAAAACGAACTGAGCGGGCGGCTCGTGATCGTTCGAGCCGTCGTACTCGCCTGGGTTTTGAGACCCTGGAGTCGCGGGATCTGCTGGCGTCCATGGCTTGGACGGGCGGCGACGGGATCTTGTGGCACAATCCGGCAAATTGGGTTGAGGTCGGCACAACGCCGCCCGTGCATCGCGTGCCGGGGGCCGGCGACGATGTCTCGATCGGCGCGGGTGCTCAAATCTACGCCGACGGCGATGTGACCATCCGCAGCGGACTTGTGGAGGGCGGCGGAAGGCTGCAGTTCGGGCGCAACCTGACGGTTAGCGCCGGCCTCGCCAACGCCGGAACGATCGAGTTCGGTGGTCGTTCGGGGCAGAGGTTGGAGGTCACGGCCGGGACTTTTCTCAACACGGGCAACTTGATCTATGACGGTGGTGACTACAACAGTTACGTGGCTGCCAGACTGGACAACCGCGGAACGATTACTGCGATCGATGGCTACTTGAAGATCAACATCAAGGGCGACAGCGAGACCGGGCCTCAGCTCGAAGATCCCGCCTATACGTTCACGAACACCGGCTCAATCGTGCTCAGCAACGGGACACACTGCTATGTCGGTGGGATACCGAATCCGGATTCTCTCGGCATGTCCGAAGGGGTTGGTGTAATCGGAATTCAAATGGTCGACTGGGATCTCGACGGTGACTGGACGGTGCCAGCGACCTCAGTCCCTCTGTGGCTGCAGAAGTCATCGATTGCCGGCGCGGGCACGATTACCATCTCGAACGGCGCCACGCTAGGTTTGGACGGTAGTATCATCGACGCGCACGTCGTGAATCACGGCATTCTTTTCGGTTTGCGAGCGAGCACCATCAACGGCCAGTTGGAATTGCCAGCCGACTCGGTTCTGGCGGTGGGCTTCGATGTACTGCCATTCCCCAGCCAATATCCCGAGAACGAGCATTTCGATCCACCTGTCCCACTTGCCCTCACGGTCACAAAGGGTTTCACCAATTACGGCAAGATCAGTCTGTTCGATACAAGTCTGGGAAGCACGTTGAACGTGACTGGCGGGACGCTGGTTAATGCGGACGGCGGTGTCATTAGTAGTTCCGTCGGCTACGACAGCCTGAGCAAGGGGAACAGCCTCAATGCCAACTTGGACAATCAGGGCACGATCAGCGTCAGAGGCGCGAGCCTGACGATCAGCAACGGATTCAGCAATTATGGCACCGTTGAGCTGAGCCCCACGCAACGCAAATGGAACGAATTGAGAGTCACCGAAGGAACTCTGGTCAATACCCGACAAGGCACCATCGCGTTCCAAGGAGGTGAGACAAATTCTGGGGGTACGATTGCGGCCCAGGTGGACAACGCCGGGATTATTCGCGTCCGCGGGCGACATCTGTCCGTGAACCCGGATTGGGCGACAACTCACAACTCGGCGTGGACCTTCACCAACACGGGCGAAGTCTATACGGATAGCGCGGCGCTCTTCAGCGTCGGCGGGAAGTTCAACCCGACGCAAGGTATCATCGATGGTGCAGGAGCCTTGCTCTTGGAAGGAGCCGCCGTGGAACTCGATGCTGACTGGTCGCCTGTGATCCCCGTGTGGATCGTGAGGAATTCAACCGTCGTCGGGCCGGGAAAACTGAGCATTCTGGCAGGCAACGGCGTGGGATTAGCAGACGCCACAATCAATGCGGCCGTGGACAATCGCGGCTTGCTCGCCGCAACGGGGCTCGCGAAGTTGTCGGAACCTACGCCCTTCACCCCTGTCTCGTCGCTGATCAATGGACCGCTCACCATGACCGCCGGCTCGAAACTGCTCGTCGGGTACGCCCCTGAAGGCTGGGCGAACACCGCACACCCTTGGGTCGACGACATGCTCGTATCGATCATGCAGTGGGACGGCAAAGGGCCGACAGACGCAAGCCTTACCATCGCAAACGGCTTCGTCAACCAGGGCCACATCGGGCTCTCCGCGGTGGACGACCGGAACATGCTGAGCGTGGCCAACGGGATACTGGTCAACTCGTCCGACGGCACCATCATCGCTTCGCGGGACGTGGGTTCCCAAGGGAACGGCAATCTCCTTAACGCCCAGCTAAACAATCAGGGTACCATCCGAGTCGTTGACGCCAACCTCGCAATCAATCTTCAACCGGCAGGTTCCGCGTTTGGCCTTACCAACGAGGCTGTCGGCACGATCGACGTCGCGGCCGGCCAGACGCTGACGGTTGGCGGAACGGCCGTCGTCAACCAGGGCGTTATCCGGCTCCAAGGCAACGCGGTCGTCGATTTCGCAGTTCCCGTGGTCACGATCGACGAACAAGGAACTGTTCAGGGCGAACCCGCGGGGACGATGCATGTCCGCGGCTCGCTGCTGGGCAACACACAAAACGTGGCGTCCCACACGTTGCCGGGGACGGTGTGGTTGGATGGCGCCGGCACCGATGCGGTACCGCAATTGCTCGAAGTGATGCAAGCCGATCGGGGCGACATCGACGATGGATACGCCGCCAATCCCTCCTACGGCGCCCTGAAGCTCGGGGCCAACACCTATGTCAAACTCGTGGATCAGGCGCGCAATTCGCCAAGCACCAGTGCGGAGGCCGCGTATGCGGATTCGCTGGCCGTGCCGACAGGGACAACGTTGGACCGCAACAAGCTGCGGCTTTACGCTCGCCAGGCTTCGATTGCCGGCGATGATCGAGGCGTGCCTTCGGCGTGGCACAACTACGCCAATCCGTGTGACGTCGACGGCGACGGAGTCGTCACGTCACTCGATGTGCTGCTCATCATCACGCACATCAACGCTCATCCCGGCAGCGCCGCACCGCCGGGATCGCCCTCGTCTCCTCCGCGATACTACGATGTCACCGCCGGACCCAGCGGCGACGGTGACGGCCTCGTCACCGCCTTGGACGCCTTGATCGTGATCAACTTCCTCAACCGCACGTCGGCTGGAGCAGGCGAAGGCGAAGCGGTTGCGCCTCCAGCGGGCGCAGGGACGGACGCATGGCCCCTTTCCGCCGGCTTCGATCCGAGCCGGACGAGCACGACACCGCCGGCCTGCGGGCCGTCTCGGACCAGCGATGCCGCGGCATGGGCGTCCGCTCCACGGGAGATCCCGGTGGCAATTCCCGTGATCGCCGCACCGCGGACTCTCGCCGAGCGGTCGTGTTCCCCAGCGAGCGAAACAGATTGGGGGGCGAGCGAAACAGATTGGGGGGCGAGCGATGCTCGTTTGACTTTCACCGAATCTCTGTCCAAGTTATTCCTGCGCGATCACTTGCTTTGCACCCGGACATGGTGAGGCGCAAGACTCTAGCCGCGGGCCTCGGCCGGGAAGACGCGGCCGGTCTTCACCAGCGGTTAGAGCCCAATGCCACTTGCTTTGGGACCATTGGGGGCGTTTTCGTTAGCGGAGCGGCGCAAGCCGCCCGGTTCTTGCGACTGTAATACCGGACGGCTCGCGCCGTGCCGCTACAAAGTAAGCGGCATTGGGCTCGCGCCTTGCCGCTCAAAGAAAGTGGCATTGCCCGAGCGGCCTCGAGTTCCGGCGAGAAAGGAATAGGGAGTTGAGGTTTGACCGTCGAACTATTGCGGTTGGATCTCGTCGGCCGGTCCGATCAGCACGAGCGGCGCCCAGTAGTACGGGGCTTCGAATCTTGGATCCCTCCGCACGCAATTCCGCGCGTCGCGCAGCGCAGCCGCATAGCCGACGGGCTGCCTGGACTTCCAGGCCGTCTCGAGGCAGCCAAAAAACTCGGCGACAAACAGCGAGGCCGCGTCGTCGTGCAATCCCCACAGGCTGCACACGACCCGCCGGGCGCCGGCGGCCAGGAAAGCGCGGGTCAGGGTCGAACTGGCCTCCAGCGGACGGTTCGGACCGATATTCGTCCGGCAAGCGCTCAAGACGGCCAATTCGCACCGGGTCAAAGATAAACCGTGAATCTCGTGGTGTTCGAGCAGACCGTCGTCCCCGGCCTTCGCAGCACCGTCCCGGCCGGGCGGCGTCAGGGCCAGTGCGCCAAAACAGTTGTCACGTTGGGGATCCACCCAGGCGTGCGTGGCGAAATGCAAGATGCTGGTCTGTTCCAAGAGGTCGCGCACGCGATGCTCGGTCGCTTCGGTGTCCAGCAGGTGGTTGATGCGGGCAAAGTCGGCGCGGCGGCAAGCTTCCGCGGCCGCCCGGCATTCGTCCCGGGTGGCGGGCAGGGGCCGAAGGCTCGCGCCGAGGCCCGCAACCGCCGTCCGTGGCGGCCGCAAAACGGAGGTTTGAGCCGCCGCGTGGTGCGCGGAAAAGGTCGTCATGCCCACGGTCAACAACGAGCGTTCAGCCGCCTTCACCGTGTCCCGCTTGCGAAGCACCGCCATGATCTGCAGCGAGGGCGCGTAGGCGATCGGCGGCGCGTGGTCCAGGACATAGCTGGGCTCGACGTCGTCAGCCGGCCACACCAGCGCTTCGAATGGCAATTGATGCAGGGCGCCGTCGGGGATGACGATCAACCGCTGTGGCCGGGGATGCTGCGTCAGACGTTCGCGAATCGCTGGCGGGAGCAGGATGTCGGTCAAACGCCTCGCTTGAGCGGCCATGTCGTTCTTCTCGCTCGTGACGACTTGCTCGCCAGGCCCCCGTGACTCGCCCGCGACATCGGGTGGCGTCTGGAGGACCGTCAGATAGCGCTGGACCCAAGCATCCAGCGTTTCGCGGCCCAACGGCGCCGGCGGGATGCCGGGCGCACCAACACCGTCGGGATCGGTTGCGAGCCGCAATGCCAAGGGCGATTCGTCTCCGCCGGACAGCATGAACAGATGGCTCCGCCGAGCGCCGAGATGATACAGCAGGATCAGTTCGCCGGGACGGGCAATCCGGCGAAGTTCCTCAATCTTGGGCAGGGGCTCGTCCTCGGACAGCACCTCGCGGTACAGAGGACTCTTGTCGCGGATCTCTTTTTCCAATTCCCACAATTCGTCCTGGCAGTCCAACACGTGCTGTGCCAGCCGCTCGGTTTCGCGGAGATCGGTTTGCGCGGTGGCCAACGCCGCCCGGGTGCAGGCCGCGGCGTAGCGGCAGCGAGCATTCCGGCGCTGGTCGAGCAAATGTTCGTTTTTCCCGCCCCGGAGGCTTTCCCCAAAGTCGATCCCGGCGGCTCGCACCTGATCCAGGAACGTCCGATTGCGGCTCGCTTCGGCGTACTGCAAGGCTTCCCAGGGCTTCTGGTCCCGGCCGCACCAGTCGACCAGCAGATCGAACGCCAAGGCATATTGGGCGAAGAACTGAGCGCGTTCGGATTCGGCGCCCGTCGTCATTGCTCGCGGTCCCGCCGTCAGTTCCACCGCCTCGCGGAGCAAGGCCCGTGACGCGTTCTGCCAGTCGTCGTCTACCGCGGATTCGCCACGCACCCGGACGATTTGTGCGCCGTGAACTAGGGCGGAGAAACGGAGGCTCGGGTAGGCGTTGGTCTGCCGATGCAGGCTGATCGCCTGGTTCGCGTATGCCTCGGCCCGCCGAAGGGCGGCCTGACGCGGGGAAGACCCTTCCGACAAGTCGCCCGGTTTCGGACTGGAGAGCTTGGCCAGGCCGGTCATCTCGGCTTCACACATTCGCGTCAGGATGCGAGCTTCCAGACAGCGCTGACCTGTGACGCGGCAGATCTGCAGGGCTTGGTTCCAGGCCGCTGCGGCCTCGGGACTTCCTTGCCGGAAGAGAATACTGCCCCGCAAGTATGCCAACTGACCGCCGTAGTCGTTCAGCGTGCCCTGCGCCACCACGGCGCGTTGGGCCGCCTCCGCTTCCTCCAGCGCTCGCGTCAACGCTGTCGCGCCCGCTTTGCTCTCCGTCGCCTCGGACTCCGCTTCCGCCAAGAGCAGCGAAGCGATGGTGTAGTGACAGGTGAAAGCACCCGAGTGCAGGGCGCCAAGGGTCTGACATTCACGCCGTGCTTTTTCGCAGCATTTTTGGGCCTCGTCCATCCGGCCCTGCGATTTGTGCAACATCGCGAGATTCAGATGAGCCGCCAGCGCCGTTTCGGCGGCCCGCGGCGTGGGAGCGGGCTGACCGCAGATCTCGATCGCTTGGTCATACCAATTCCGCGCTCGCGTGTATTCGCCGCGGGCTGCGGCCACGGCGCCCAGATTCACAGCCACCTCGGCCAGTAGGGGATCGCGATCTGGGAGGAATCCCCGGCAGAGTTGAAAAGCCCGGCCAAACAACTCGGCGGCCGCCGATACGTTGCCGTTCTCTCGCTCGACTTCGCCGAGACTGTTCAAGACCTCAGCCCATTCCTGCGGCGGCGGCGAAGGATGCTGTTCCCAGTAAGCGTGAGCGGCCTCCAGGTACGGTCGGGCGTCTTCGTATCGCCCGTCTTTCACGAACAAGCCCGCCAGAGCGGCCCGCGCTGTGAGAACTTCCGGATCGTCCGGCAACCGCGTCCGGCCGAGCAAGTCGACCAATTTCTGGGCCGTGTCGCGGGCTTTCCTCTCTTCGCCGGACTGGTGATAGATCTCCCGCAGGTTCCGGAGGGCGGTCGCCCGGACGCCGTAGGTCGGCGGTGGATTGGTAAGGTCGAGCGCCCGTTCGTACGCTTCGGCCGATGTTCTCCAGGCATCCGAGACCTGCGGCCGATCCCCTTGAGCCAGGGCGGAATGTCCCCAACGGTCCCAGATCTCGGCCGTCCGTAGCGTCGTCTCCAGCGATTCGTCGGGGGCCGAACCCCGGACCAGTCGCAACGCTTCGGCGAGCGAGCGTTGCTCCGCTGCGCAATCTCCGGCCGCATGTTGACAGCGGGCCAGTTCACACAACGTCGCACGCCGAGCCGGGTGATCCGCTCGCTGCCGGGCAAGCAGCCCAACCAGTGCGGCGACGGCGTCCGGCCAGCGTTGGCGTGCGCCGTGACAATCGGCGACCAGCAGGGTCGCCTCAGCCTCGTAGATGCGGTCAACGTCGCCACGCTGGATAGCCTCCAGAACGCGCCTCGCGGCTTGTTCGGCTGCGGCGTGACAAGCCTGGGCCTTTTCCGCGTGTCCGCCGGCCGCGATCGCCTGGGCGAGGTTGAACCGCCGCCGCGCCGGATCCAGCGGACTGGCCGGCGAACACTGCGTTTCCGTTTCCAACACATCCCGCCACGTCCGCTCGGAATCATCGAGATGTCCGGCACGGGCTTGGCTCTCCGCCAGTTTCGACTGGCTCTGTTGAAGGCTCCGGGCACGCGATGCGTCGCTTGGGAACGCGGCAGACGCGAGGATTCTCTGGTACTCCAACCGCGTGGCCAGCGCCTGCTGATGTTGGCCCGACGCCGTGTGGACATCCGCCAGGGCATCGAACAGCCCCAATCGCCGCGTGGCGGGCGCACCGGCCCGTTCGGCTCGGTCGATTGCGGCTCGTAGCTTGTGGTAAGCCTCGCGATGCTCGCCTCGCGCCAGGTGCCGCCTTGCCTCCGCAATCACCACGGCCGGGTCTTGCGGTTCTCCGGCCCAACCCGCCGTCCACGCTGCGCACAGGGCAATCAGAAGCGTCAAGCCGGCAGGCTGGGCGAATCGCGTCAACCACTTGCGACCGGTCTTTCGGAAATACCAAGCCGCGCCGGCGGCAGCGAACAGCATGGAAAGGCAGAACCAGGGCGGGCGATTCTTCTGATCGGCACTGCTCGCGGACGTCGTGTCCGTCTGCTGCTCGGACTCTTTCTCTTCCGACTTCGGCTCCGGCTCCGGCTTCGGGTTCGGCTTCGGCTCGGACGGCACGATCTCGTCGCCCCAGTCGAAGGCGACCAACCGGAGCGGTTCGGGATCGGTTGCCATGATCTCCAGCAGCGCGGCATCGGCCGGTTCGAGTCCCTGCGCGGCCACGGCGGTCAAGGCGTGCAGCCGCGCGACAGCAGCCTGCGAGCCTTCGGTCTCCGGCGTCGGAGAATCCGCCGCGAAATCGGCAATCGCCCCCTCGGTCCGCCAATCCCGTCCCACCGAACCCGACAGCACAAATGCCACGGGGCAGGAATCCGGGGGACGACGACGACGGGCGGTTCCGGTGACGGCTCCGGCGGGACAGGAGGCGTGACCTTACGCTCGTCCGGCGGTACGGGCTCTGGCGGAATCGGTTGCGGGATGATGCCATCGACCACTGTGAGCGTCACCGTTTCGGATGCCGACAGGCGCGGCATGCCGTCGTCGGTGGCCGTGAACGTGACGACGTACTGACCCTGTTGCGATTCCGACGGCATCCAGGCAAACACGCCCGTGGCCGGATCGAACGTCGCCCCCGGCGGCAGGCCCACCGCCGACAGCGTGACGCTGTTGGCCGGCACGTCGTCCGGGTCTCCCGCACTGACCGTGAACTGCAACAGGTTATGTTCGTCCACGCTCCGGCCGCCGATCGGCGCCAGCGCCGGCGCGGCGTTCACCTCCCGCACCGTGATCGTCACCGCCTCGGAGTCGGCTAGGCGCGGCGTGCCGTCGTCCGTCGCCGTGAACGTGACGACGTACTGACCCTGCTGCGACTCCGTCGGCGTCCAGGCGAATACGCCCGTGGCCGGATCGAACGTCGCCCCCGGCGGCAGGTCTGCGGCGATGTAGATCAAGGCATCGCCCGGAAAGTCCGCATCTGTGGCCGAAACCGCAAACTGCAAGGACGTCAATTCGTCCACCGACTTGGTTCCGATCGTGGCCAGCAGGGGCGCGGAGTTCGTCACGGTGGCGATTGCGGTTGCGGCGGCGCCGTCGCTGTTTCCGTCCGTTGGCGTGACCTTGACGGTAATGGTGTCGCCCCGATTGCCGTGGCCCGCAATGCCAAGGTCGAAAGCATCCGTCAAGGCGGTGTCGGAGGTGTAGGTCCGCCGCTCGACGCCGTTGACCGTCCACACGAAAGTCAGGGTTATCGAACGTCCTTCGGTCCCTGACTTGGTGGCCGTCGCCAAGAGCACGTCGTTGGTGCGTGGCGTCTGGTTGTCGAGACTGACGGTGATCACGGGGGGGAGCGCCGGCGGCAAGTCGGCCTCAGCTTGATCATCCTCGGTGGGAATGCCGTTGCCGGGGGTCGAGTCCGGATCGTGCTGATCCGAGGCCGTGACCTCGGCGGTGTTGGTGATAGGAGTCGTGCTCTCGACCCTGGCCGTGATCTGCAAGCTGGCACTGGCACCGTTGCCCAGCGTGCCCACGGTCCAGACGCCGTTGGCGCTGTTGTAGACGCCCGCCGGAGTCGCCCTGAGAAAGGTCAGCCCCTGCGGCAATTGGTCCGTCACCCGCACGTTCGTCGCCGTGGCGGGGCCGGCGTTGTTGACGTTCAGCGTGAACGTCACCGGCTGGCCCACGGTCACTTGGGGGTTGTCGACCGTCATCGCCAGCGACAAGTCGGCCACCTGCGGCGTGATCGTCACGCTGTCCTCGTCGTCCTCCGCCGGATTGTTGTTGTTCGGCGTGGAATCCGGATCCCGCTGGTCCGCAGCCGTGACCTCGGCGGTGTTGGTGATGGCCGTCGTGCCGGTGACGATGGCGGTGACCTGCATGATGGCGGTGGTCCCGGCCGGCACGGTGCCCACCGTCCACAGACCGGTGGCGGGATCGTAGGAACCCTGTGTCGGCGTCGCGCTGACGAAGACCAGCCCGATGGGCAGACGATCGGTCACCACCACGTTGGTCGCCGTGTCGGGGCCGGAGTTCAGCAGGTTCAGCGTAAAGGAAGTGGTCTGGCCGACGTCAACGTTGGGAAAGCTGGTGGTCATGGCCAGCGACAGGTCGGCGGTCGGCTGATTGCTGAAGTGGGCGGGAAAGGTCTTCGTGCCCACCATGCGGAAGTCCGTGAACTGGACGTCCAGGGCGATCACATCGGTCTCCACCAGCAGTTCCACGGCACCGACGTTGGTGAAATCGGCCCCCGCGCCGCCGACGGGAGCAAAGTCCGAAGCCAACGACAACAGCACGCTTTCCGAACCACCGGCGCTCAGCGATACCGTGGCTTGCGAGTAGTTGCCTGCGTCGGTGTAGACGATAACCTTTGCAGTGCCCCCGGGCCTGTCCGCCGCGCCGGCCAATTCGAAAAACGAGTAGACGCCGTCTTCGGTCAGATCGACTCCGCTGCCGTTGACGCGCAATCCGGTAGAATTCAAGACCAAGGCGTTCTTGTCCACGCTGTCCCAGACGACTTGATACCGGCCGCGGGCGCTGAAGCCGGAGTCGATCGCAAGAATTCCCGAACCGACGGACAACGTGACGGAATCCCCGATGCCCCCGGCAACCAGCGTCGCCGAAATGTCGCGTTCGCCGCCCAACGCTTCGTCCGCGGCCAAGGCCGAGGCGTTGGTGGTGCCCACGGGCATCGCGGCCGTGACGGTTTGCGAGGTCGCGAATCCGTCGATGATCCGTCCGGGCGTACCCTGAACGTCGGCGCCGCTGATCGTGATCCGGCTGCTGGTCATTTGGGCCAAGCTGACCGCGCCGACGGTCTG
>Ga0351850_1265_pt1 | contig 10797 bp, 13 predicted proteins | sample TotcelHFGM3001N4_FD_206796 | JGI IMG/M metagenome (GOLD analysis project Ga0351850, IMG submission 206796) | Enriched cells from coal bed in the Powder River Basin, Montana, United States - Total cells FGM rep1 HSBNCT.FGM.300.1.N4 ...
ATTCCTGCCTGTTGCGCGGTTGTCTGCATCGGAGGATACCCGAACACCACCTTCAACGTGCCGGTTATGAGCGTCCTCTTTGAAGCGGCTGCGGCCGGCGCATCCGGCCTCGTGGCAGGGCTTAAGCGACAGGGCAAGAGCGACACCAATGTGGTCGTGTGGGCCGGCGACGGTGGCACGTACGACATCGGACTTCAGTCGCTCTCTGGCGCTGTGGAGAGAGGCACCAACTTCATCTACATCTGCTACAACAATGAGATGTACTCCAACACCGGCATCCAGAGGAGCGGCGCCACGCCTTACGGCGCATGGACCACCACTACGTGGACCGGCAAGACGGAGGTCAAGAAGGACCTGCCGGCCATCATGCGGGCGCACGGCGTGCCCTACATGGCCACCGCGTGCGCCAGCTATCCGGAGGACCTCTTCCAGAAGGTGCGCAAGGCCATGACCATCAAGGGGCCGAAGTACATCGAGATACTGTCCCCGTGTCCTCCGGGCTGGCGATTCCCGATGGAGAAGATGGTGGAGATGGGGCGGCTCGCCGTCGAGACGGGAGCGTGGCCACTGTACGAATTCGAGGACGGCAAGCTCAGTTTCAACCTCAAGAGCAAGGCCATCCTCGAGAAGAAGTCCGAACCCAAGCCGCTCGAAGATTACCTGAAGTTGCAGGGCCGCTTCGCAGGACTGTTCAAGCCGAAGCGGAACGAGGAAGCGCTTGCCATAATTCAGCAGGGTCTCGACAAAAGCTGGGAGCGTTTCCGCAAGCAGGTGGAGTGCGGGATCGCATAGGCGTCTAAGGACGCCGCTGTCCGCTGCCGCGATGGAGCTGTTCGGCGGAAAGGAGCGACGATGAAGGTCACGGCGGTCAAGACGTATCTGTACCGTCCCACATGGAACTGGCTGCTGGTCAAGGTGGAGACGGATGAGGGCATCTACGGCTGGGGAGAGGGCACGACACAGGCGCACGAGAAGGACGTGGAGGCGTGTATCCTCAACCTTGGCGACTATCTCATGGGCAAGGACCCACGGGACATCGAGTTGCACTGGTCCACTATGTTCCGCAATGCCTACTGGCGCCCCAGCTTCATCATCAGCAGCGCGATGAGCGCGCTCGACATGGCGCTGTGGGACATACTCGGTAAGAGCTTGAACGCGCCCGTGTACCGGCTGCTCGGAGGCGCGGTTCGCGACCGTATCCCGGTGTACCACAATGGATGGTGGTTCCCGGCGAAGAGCACCGACGACTACGTTTGGTTGGCCGAGCGGGAGGTCAAGGAGCGTGGCGCAAAGGCGTTGAAGTGGGACCCGTTCTGGGGTCTGGATGTGTTCACCTGCACCGATGAGGACATCCGGAAGGTGCTCGACAATGTCGCGCGCGTACGCAAAGCGGTGGGCGATGACGTGCAGTTGATGATTGACTGCCACTCGCGCCTCACGACTAAGGGGGCCATCCGGTTTGCCAACGCCGTTCGGGAGTACAACCCCGCATGGTTTGAGGAGCCCCTGCCAACAGACGCCGCGGTCGAGGACCTTGCGGCGGTCAACGCGGCCACCGACCTCGTCATCGTCACCGGCGAGCGCGTCGTGACGCGCTGGGGCTTCCGCGACTACTTCGAGAAGCGCGCGTGTGATGCTATCAATCCTGACCCGTGCCACGCCGGAGGCATCTCGGAGATGAAGAAGATCGGCGAGATGGCGCATGCCTACTACGTAGGCTTCAGCCCGCACAGCGCCGGAGGACCGGTGATGGTCGCGTCCAACCTGCACGTCGAGGCGTGTGCGCCCAACTTCACCATACACGAGTTCTTCGCGATAGATCCTCCCTTCTACAAGGAGATACTAAAGGAGCCCTTCCCCGCACTCGTGGATGAGTGCATCGAGTTGCCGTCGCGACCGGGCCTCGGAGTGGATATCAACGAGGAGGCGCTGTCGGCGCGTCCGTACCGCTATCACGACATGAGCAGCTTCTGGGATACCCCTCAGGTTCCCGCCGGCGGCAACTTCGGCGAATAGTAGGAACGCGAAGGGGCCGGCATATGCCGGCCCCTTCTCTCTTCACGGACTTCCCTGCCACGAGGCGGGACAGTTGCCCTGGTTCTACGCCACCTGAATGGCGAGCCTATCGCGCGGCGGGCTGCCTGCTCTGACGCCGAACGCGGCAGACTCCGGTGTTGGCGTGTTGATTAGTCTCGCTAATTGTCTCGTCCCGCCGCTTTCCTGAGTGGTTGTGACTCAGGACACCGCGACGAGTTCCCTGGTATTGATGCGTTGTGCCTTCTCTGAGAGTCGCTCGATGTCTTCTTCGCTGAACAGCCTCCAGCCGTGCCTGTCGGCGGTGCTCACGTCGTCGAAATCGCCGGAGCGGAGCCAGCGAAAGAACGTATTCTTGCTGATGCCGGCCGTCTCACATGCCTCGGCCGTCCTGTAGTAGGTGGTTCCACGTATCGTAGTCGGCATTGCCTTCCTCCTGTGTTACTACCCGGGTATAGTTGATTGTAGGTGGGGCACGCAGTCCGTATAAGACACGAAGGTACGGTGGAGTGCTTGACCATGGTCTCGGGACCTTGCCACTGTACAAAAGTCACCCTGTCGGGAGCCTCGGGACAATGTAGTGGTGGAGTGACGAAGAAAGGGCCGCAACGTTTCGTTGCGGCCCTTTCCCTCTCGGCGGAAGCCTACGTTGAAGCGCTACTTGTCCTTCAGTTCCTCCATCTCGTCCTCCACTTCCTCCGCCCCCTCGTCATAAAACCCTTGCTCGTCAGGTGCAAGCTCGTGCAGCACCCTGAGGAACTCGCCTGCGTGCACGCGCTCTTCGTCCGCGATGTCCTTCAATACTGCGATTGCCAGCTTGTTGTCGGTGGACTCGGCAAGCTGCATGTAGAGCTGGATGGCCTCGTATTCCGCCGCCACCATGAAGCGTATCGCTCGAACCAACTCCGCGTGCGTCAGCTTCCGCTCGTGTGCAAGTCCCGCGAATGGTGTTCCAAAATCGGGCATTTCATCTCCTCCTCTCTGCCACGTGGACTGGCGCCCCGTGGCATCCGTTGTGTCTCTGTGCGCAGTAATCGATGCGTGCGAGACCGGACATCGTAAAGAAGCGGAATGTGGGACTGGCTCGCCGGCACACCATGCAGAGTGGATGACGTCATGTCATGTCACCCGCGCCGTATCTCGCAACAGGGCGCCTGAGCGGTGCTGCTATTTGAGCAGTTCCATGTCCTCGCCGCAGCACACGAGCGTGCCTCCGCCCACTTTCGTCACGGTCACTTCATTGCCACAGACGTTGCACCTGTAGTGTTCGCCAACCTTCTCAACTGCCATGTCCTACACCTCCAGCGGCCACTGTAGACGTCGGCAACGCGCCTGTCAACCGGAGTCGGGCTTCCAGCCCTGCGACGTGAACCTCCGGCGTCGTCTGGTGGTGGGAATCGAGAAGACGACGACGCTGATGGCGACACAACCCTCTTCCCAACAGGGTCAAGTCGCGGTACTATTCCGCCGGCACGGCTGCCCGCGGAGTCGCGGCCGGGCGTCAGGAGGTTCGGTGAAGACACTGGTTGCATGGTACTCGAACAGCGGCACCACCACGGTGGTTGCCGAGCGCATCGCGGCACTGCTTGGAGCGGAACTGGAAGTCATCGAGGAATCAAAGCCGAGACCACGCATGGTAGTTGACGGAAAGAAGACAGAGGCGGGGGGCGGCACGCTTGTGAAGGCCGCGTTCGCTGCCATGCTTGGGATGGGTTCCTCGATTGTCGAGACGCGCAAGGATCCCGCGGAATACGACCTGGTTGTGGTGGGTACGCCGGTGTGGGCTGGTTCGCTGACGCCTGCAGTGCGCAGCTACCTGAAGCAGCATCGCAAGACGTTGCCCCGCGTGGCCTTCTTCTGCACCGCGGGAGACCCTGCCAAGTTTCGCGCGTTCGAGCAGATGCGAAAGATTGCCGGCAAGGCGCCGGTGGCCACACTGGCCGTCAAGTCGGATGATGCGCGCACTGACGCCTGTGCCGGCGCCATCTCTACGTTTGTGTCGAAGCTCGGGAAGAGCGGATAGGCTATCGCACTCGGGCGGGACGCGCCGCTTCCGGACAGTGGTGCTCACACACGTTGCATGAGGCTTGCCGCGAACAGGCGCGCTCTGTCGAGATCGGCGGCATCGGGATGCCCCCTGGCGATGCCGCCCAGTTTGCCCCAGGGACCGTAGGTATCGAATCCCTTGCAGGCGAACTCGCCGACCATCTTGTAGCCTTTGCTCTCGAGGATGGCGCGCAGCTTCCTGTGATAGTCACGGCCCAGTTTTCGGGGCATCTCGTAGCCGGTGCCGCTTGTCGAGAACAGGAAGGCAGCCCTGGATACCTTCTCCGGCAGCGATTGTGCGAACGAGAGCAGGCTGTCGTGGTGAGAGCCGAAGAATATGCCCGAACCCAGCCCCAGCAGTGCACCGTCCCGGACCGTCTCGTGCGCCGCGGCACCCGGTTCCAGCACGATACCAGAGGTCGCCGATGCAATTGCATCGGCGACCTTGCGGGTATTGCCGCGGCGCACCGAGGCGCTGACGACGACCAGGCCACGCGACGCTGTCACGGTTGGCAGCTGGCCGGAGAGACTGTCAATACCGGGGCTGTGGCGTGGCGCATGACGCGTTCCGCAACGCTGCCAAGCGACCATCGGGCGATTCCTGACCTGCCGTGTGTGGTCATGGCAATCAGGTCGATGTCGTGCGTCTTGGCGTAGTCGAGAATCTCATCGGCGGGATTGCCCTCAATGACTACCTGCTCTATGCCGCCGCAGCTGTTCTTGAAGCTGGCGGACACGTAAGAGAGGTATTCCTCGGCGGCTCGCATCGCCGCCTTCTGTGCGGCGACTACCTTGTCATCGCCGAGGTAGTTGGCGGCCGCCGGCGGGAATGGTTCCACCACTCTGAGCAGCACCACCTTCGGTACGCTGCACCCTTTGGCTATCACTCGAACGTGGTCGATAACACACTCGGATTCCTTGGACTCATCAAGCGGTACGAGTATCTTCTGGTACATCTGTCTCCCCCTCCCATTCTCGTCGTGTTGGTGAAAGCCGTACGACATGAAGCAGAACGATAACTTTGCAGCGGCATGCTTCAGCCGCCCGCGTTTCCCAACAATCAGTGAGTATAGCCCCGACGATTCTCTCGGTCAAAGACGTGGAATGGTCTACCACGGCGTCGCTGACACGCTATGCCGGACGCTGCGGCTGCCCATATTGTATACTCGCACGTGCAGTGTTCCGGCCACGACCGGGGCGCTGCTGTGAGGGGCCTGATTCATGAACGGTCGGCGCAGACGTATCGATGTCACCGTGCGGCAGATGGAGATAGACGACCTCAGCGTCGCTTACAGGCTCGGCGAGAGCCTGTTCACCAGCGAGGAGTATCCGATTCTCTATCGCACATGGGACCCGTATGAGGTGACCGGATTGTTCACCTCCGATCCGGAGTTCTGCCTGGTGGCGGAGGTTGAGGACAAGGTGGTCGGCTTCGTTCTCGCCACCACCGTGGTCAAGGAAGGGACGGCCTGGAAGCGCTATGGCTACCTGGAGTGGATAGGGGTGGCCGAGGGTTTCCAGCACGCACGCCTTGGCCTGCGTCTGTATCGCCGGCTGGAGGAACGCTTTCGCGAGGAAGGCGTAAGGATGATAATCGCGGACACCGTGATTGAGAATGAGAAGGCTATCGGGTTCTTCCATCGCCTTGGCTTCACGGCAACCGGCAGGCATGTCTGGCTGGCGAAGACGCTCCGTCGCGAGGACAGTCGTGAGGAGAAGCCGGAAGCCGTGGCGCCAAAGGCCACGAATCGGAGAAGCACCCGGCGCGAGCTGCGCGTGGCGCAAGGCGCAACTGTGACGTTGCCGGCGGGCGAGGAGCAGGTCAATGACGAACCATGAAGAGGGCGTGAATCCCGAGCGACTGCGCACCCTGCTGGAGCATATGGTCAATATCTACAGCCCCTCCGGCAAAGAGGAGGAGGTCATCACTTTCGTCGCGGAGCACCTGAAGGCGCACGGCGTCAATGTGCAGCTTCAGCAGGTGGATGAGCAACGCAGCAACCTCGTTGCCACCCCCGAGGGGCTGGACCAGATAGAGCTGTGCCTGGTGGGGCATGTCGATACCGTGGCCGCGTACGACCTCGATGACTATGGCTTCGAGATGGACGGTGACCAGGTGCGTGGTCTCGGGACGGTAGACATGAAATCAGGCTGCGCCGCCATGGTGGAGGCGTTCACCGTGCTGTGCGGCGAGGGTGGCCGTACTCCGCCCGTGGCGCTGGCGCTCGTGGTGGATGAGGAGGAGGACAGTGCGGGCGCACGTGCGCTTGTCGATGAGTACCATTTCCCGTGGGCCATCGTGGGTGAACCGACCGACCTTGCCCCGTGCCTCGGCCACTTCGGCTACCTGGAAGTATTCCTGCGCGCGAGGGGCAAGCGCGCGCACTCGGCATTGCCCGAGGTAGGCCAGAACGCCATCGAAGCGATGCTGCGACTGCTGCTTCACGTGACGGATTTCGCCGCTTCCGAGGGGTCGCGCCTGGTCTACAACATCCGCGAGTTGTCAGGTTTCCCGTCGGGCTTCGTGGTGCCTGACCTGTGCGAGGCGTGGCTGGACTTCCATCTTCCGCCGGACATGCGCATGGATTCCCTCAAGGCCGAACTCGAGAATATCGTCGCGCCGGACGCTGTTGGCCTGTCGTCGCTGGACCTGTACCTGCGTTTCGAGGACACCTACGCCGGCTACGAGATTTCGCCCAACCGGGCGTTCGTGAAGCGGTTGAGGAAGGTGTATGAGACGATGTCGCGTGAATGGAGTCCGCAGTTGTTCCGCAGTCATTCCGATGGCAATGTGCTGTGGGCGGCTGGAATCGATCCCATCGTGCTCGGTCCGGGACGCCTCGAACTCGCACACAGCCAGGACGAGGGCATTTCGTTCGCGGATGTCGTCACGGCGGCCGGGATGTATCTCAACATCGCCCGCTCGGTAGCCTGATGGCGCGTGGTCGTCGAGCCAGAAGGAGACGAAGCGTACATGCACACAGTGACGACTCTTGGCACGTTGGCCGACAACTACACGTATGTCATTGAGAGGGACGGCGACGCCGTGGCGATCGACCCCGGCGAGGCGTCGCCGGTGCTTCGAGTACTGGAGAGCTCGGGGTCACGGCTGCTCGCGGTGCTTTGTACGCACAATCACTTCGACCACACGGGCGGGAATGACGAACTGGCGCGGCGGACCGGCTGCCCGGTGCTGCTGCCTGACGCCACGGCGGCTGACGATGGTTCTGAGCTGACCATCGGCCCATTTCGTTTCACCGTGCTCAGGACGCCGGGCCATTCTGCTGACTCTGTGTGTCTCTACCTGCCCCCTGAGAATGGACGGCCGGGGGATGTCTTCACCGGCGATACGCTGTTTGTCGGCGGGTGCGGCCGCCTGCTCACCCGGTCTCCCGAGATGATGAGGACCTCTCTCCAATTGCTCGCGGCCTTGCCTCCGGAGACCCGTGTCTTCTGCGGCCATGACTACACGCTGGAGAACTACGAGTTCGCGGTCACGGTGGAGCCGGACAACCGGCTGGTGCAGGGGCGGCTCGATGAGATGCGGAAGCTCGCCGAGTCCTGCATGCCCACGGTGCCGTCAACAATAGCTGTGGAGCGCAACACCAATCCGTTCCTGCGTGCGGCCCAGCCGGCGATGAAACGGGCCGTCGGCATGGAGAATGCCACAGATGTCGAGGTCTTCGCGCAACTCCGGCGTATGAAGGACCGGTTCTGATGCGGCGGCATCACCTCGCGCAACCATCGAGACCCATCCGCGGAACCGGCGCGTTTCGCAGGGCTACCGCAACAGTCCCCAGATGACATGCCACACGATGTCCGCCGACGTGTGCACCGTTACCGCTGCCAGGTAGCCGCTCTTGCGCAGGAAGTACGCGGCAACAAGTGACAGCAAGCCGTTCAGCACGAAGATCTCAGCCATCATTGCGGGTGGAATCGCGGATAACGTGGTCACGTCCAGCAGGTACATGACCGAGGGGATATGGCCGGCCGCGAAGAATACGGCCGAGAAGATGGCAGCGTTCCAGAAGGTCAGGTGCTCCTGGGCGCCCTTCAGCACCACTCGAGATATGAGCCACACAAGGAACGGGATGAAGAAGAGGCGGAATACCATCTCCTCTCCGATGCCGGCGCTGAACGAGGCGACTATGGATGTTGGGAAGGGAGGGTGTGGCAGCGGTCCATACTGATGGAATCGACTGAAGATGTTGTCGGCCACGATGAAGATGAGCCCCAACCACAGCCCCACGATGCATGGTATGACGAAGCGCTGGCGCGTGGTCACCCGCGTATCCAGCAGGTCCGGGTAGCCGAGCTTGCGTGTCAGGCGCAGCCCGACGTAACCCAGGCCACCGTACAAGAACAGCACCGAGCCGGCTGCGATGAGCGCGAACTGCCACAATGGCGCCGAGTCCTCCGGCATCATCTCGTCCAGTCCCTGGGGCATGAACGTGGCGATTGCCGCAAGAGCGGCGGTCAGCAGGACGAGTCCGAAGAACACGATTGTGGACGGAGACATCTTCTTCATTGGCTGCATATCTTACCGCAACGCGCTCCCTTCCCGTTGCGCCGGTGGGGCACGGGTTGAAATTGCTCGCGCAGAGTTGTCGCCACCCGGGCCCGGTGTGCCCCGGTAGGGGCATGCTGCTGCATGCCCATCTGTTCTGGCGGTGTGTTGGACACGTAGGGGCGGGTCTCAGACCCGCTCGCAGGCGTATGGAGTTGCCGCGCCGGCAATGGAGATGCGTACCTCTGCATCCACCCAACAGTCTGAGGTAATAGTTCCGCGTGGTCTGCAGGCTATGCCACGGCTCCTGCGTAGACTCGTCGGCGCACCGCCTGCACGACGACCGCCGCGCTCACCAGCGCCAGCGCCGCGATTGCGGCAACCACGATGGCCTGGTCCGGAACAGCGGAGTCGCCCAGACGCTTCAGCAGTATTCCCACCAGCGCCCAGACGACCACAAGGCAGAAGTAGACGTCTCCTCGCCTGAATGCCATGGCGAGGGAGATTGCCGTCGCTACCGCGATGACCGTCACCGTCCAGAACTGGGCGCTGAGCCCCCAGGCTCCCCATTCGATCGAGGTCAGCAGCACCGCCACGTTTGCGATGGTGGCCACGGTTATCCATCCCAGGTACACGCTGAAGGGAAGGTGAACCAGCATCCGCTCTCCGCGGGCCACCTGCCTCATGCCGATGCCCAGCCGCAGATAGACCACCAGCAGGCTGCCGAGCAGCACCAGCATGAGCACGAGGGACAGCGGCAGCAATTCGTAGTGCCACGCCAGTATCCACGCTGCATTGGCAAGGCAGGAGACGAAGAACCAGATGCTGACCCTGCTCGTGAAGTCATCCGTGCCTTTCCTTGCGGCCATCCACTGGTAGGCCACGAAAGCGGTCAGCAGCAAGTAGATGACGCCCCAGATTGCGAACGTCAGGCCGGCGGGCGTGAACAGGTTGTCGTACTGGTCCGAGACGGCTCCCGTAGTCACCCCGTTGATGGGCAGGGCGTTGGCCAGTCCGTTGAGGGTGAGCATGAGAATCAGTCCCACTGTGTTGAGCGCCGGTAATGCGTATCTGTTCCCCGTCATCTCTGCACCTCGCTATCGTGGCTTATGTGGATAGCGTAGGCCCTTGCGGTCACTGTCGCAACTCGCCAGAGGGTGCTCACTGTGGGGCTATCGGACACAACGATAGCGAATCTCCGTATGAACGCGTCTTTCTGCATGTTCTGTGACGGCGCTTTGCGTGGACCGTCGGCTGCGCTACACTCACCGCACCAAAGACGGGATTGACCTGCAGCAAGGAGGGCGCCATGTCGCAACTTGACCCCAGCGTTCAGATTCGACTCATAGATGCAGTAACCGACCTTTTGAGCAGTACCCACACCCGGCTCAGGAATGAGGACCACGCCAAGAAGTACATTCTGAGCTTCCGGTACGTGTACTGTGGACTTGCCGCCGCCGTGGCGAAGGGTGAACTCCATGTTGACGGTGAAGCTGTAGAGTGCTTCCAGAAGCTCCCTCAGCCCCGACGTGGTGAGCTTCCCCCGGTGGTGTAGGCGAACGGCTGTTGTGGCGGCTATGGCCGCCCGGTAGCGCCTGTGTGGCGTCGAGTCGCGTCCCCCGCGGAACGGCTGCGATACGCGGTGGTTCCGCATCCCGTCGACCCGGCGCAGAGGGTTGGCGTACGTGGCGACTCGACGGATCGCGGGGAAGCCGGTTCTATTCCTGCTTCTCCGCCATGTAGGTGACTAGCACCGTGTCCGCGAAGCTGTCCTGTCTCTTCACGTCGTTCGCCCGTACAGACGTGTAGGTCCCGGTGATGTCCGCCGTGACGGTGACGATGGCCGTCTTCTCAGTCACCATTGTCACTTCCACTTCGTCTTCGTATCTGACGGTGATATTCTCCACCTTCTTCGTCTCGCTGCTCAAGAACCGGAGGAGGAGGTTGAGGCCCAATGGCAGTGTGTCCATGAACACGCTGCCGCTTCCGGACATCATGCAGGAAATGGCATCATCCCCTTCCTCGACTATCGTCGGGCCGGGGGTCACGGACTGCCCGAGTGTCTTGAACCAGAAGCTGCCACCGTCGTAGTTCCATCTCAGCTTCCCGTCCGCCTCCCGCTCCAGTTTCCATGTCGGACTCCGGGGTATGATCGTGTTGAGCACCTCATCGGGGATGTCGTGGTCCAGGCTGAGCTTCGTCCTCGTCAG
>Ga0351850_1272_pt1 | contig 10472 bp, 5 predicted proteins | sample TotcelHFGM3001N4_FD_206796 | JGI IMG/M metagenome (GOLD analysis project Ga0351850, IMG submission 206796) | Enriched cells from coal bed in the Powder River Basin, Montana, United States - Total cells FGM rep1 HSBNCT.FGM.300.1.N4 ...
ATCGCCTTGGACAGGATGACGCTCGTATTCCCTCTTCCGGTCGTCCACACCGGAAAGCGCTTGATATAGAAGCGGTCATCCAACCGGATCCCATTCCTGATTTTCGCTTGCTCAATCTCGTCCTGAGCCGAATTCAAGTCACATAGGCCCGCCGGGAGCATGAAATATGGGGCCGTATAGGCTGCCATGGCCACGTGATAGTCCGCATACAAACGAATTGCCTCTTTCCACGCTTCGGCATGCTCATTATCCGCGAACGCTTGCAGCAGTCCGACCAGGCCGGTCACGGCGTACTTCTCGGAACTCGTAATACTCCGTGGAAGTGGCATCCGCTCACGGCGTTCGTTTCCGAAGAAGAATCCCTTCAAAGGCACACGATCGCTCAAGCTATCCCGTTGTTGACACCGGACGATGTAGTTCCCATAGGAGATGGCCGCACTTCTGTATTGGTCATCTTCGGTTGCTTCAAAAAGCGCGAGGGAGGCATTCAATGCGATACCGGCGGTGTCCATGTCCAAGTCCTGGATACCCTCTACGGCAAAGCTCCAGTCCTGTTCCGCGCACCGCAGCGCGTAGTCCGCCAAGATGGGGTCCTTTTTCGATAACAGCGTAGCTGCCTTCGCTTCTGCGCGTGCCGAATGCAGATTGACCGTCACGTAGTTGTGCGTTGCCGCGTGGCTATCGCTGGGCTTAGCAATGACATCATCAACGGTACCGAGGATACCATCCGTCCAGAAATCCATCGTTCCCCAGTTGACTCGGTTGCCATCTCCGAAACGTGTCTTCAGGACCCAATCCAGGCCCCATTTTGCCTCTTCCAATAGCCGCTCGGAAAGTTCGGGATCGGTGTTTTGAAACTGTTCGGCCAAAGAGAGGAACGCATGCACAGCGCCGGAGGTGTGTTTCGTGCTTTGGGACAGGTCTCCCGCATCATGCCAACCGCCATTGATCACAATGCTCTTGTCACCGTGAGCACAGATGAAGTCGCTGTGACAAGCAGAGTGACGGCCAGGGATCTCCGTCCCACAGCGCTGGCAGTAAAAGAAGTTAATCAGCTTGATCAGGTTGTCTCGATACAGGCCGTTGAACTCACCTATTTGAAATGGTCTGGTCTGAACATCCCCTGCTCTCAGCGCGTAAGTTCCCGGCCTGTTGATCTCGCTGAAATCCAGGACCTGAAATGTTCCCTGCTGTGTCGTTCTTGAAGTGATCTGCTTCTCTAAAGCGACTTGGTTTGCGTCTACATCGATCACCTGAAAGGTCTTCGCTGAAGGATCCGCGGAAAGAGCCGTCTTGGGGAAGCCCGTTAGGTATCCCAGGTGATTATGTGCAATCTGACCGGGAGCCACATTCCAGCCTTCATAATGTTCCGGCTGCTCCACTTTTTCGAGGTACAACTCGTCGAAGTAGTACTTGACCGTGTCGGTCATCTCGCGTTGATTGCCCTGGAGCCTGTAGCGCAGCTCGAGCGCGATCACCTTATCCCTTCTGACATGCGGAATTTCCCAGTCGATCGTGTTCCATTTGTGATTCTCAAGCAGTTGGTAGTTCAGGCCGCTATACAAGTTGTAGTAGTGGTATCCATTCGCCGAATCGTAAGGCACAAACGCATCATCGTATTGCTTACTGTCAACGGTCGGGTCGATTGGGTTGTCGTTATGCAGCACGAGGTTAAACGAGACTGTCCGGAAGCCGGGCAAATCCGGGTACACCCACAACGTGATCCGATTCCACTCGGTCCAATCTTCGTTGTCGACCTTGTAGATGGCGCTGGCGGAACCCCAAGGTCGGCCACGGGAAGAGGTGAAGTTCGGCTCTTCGCCTTTGGTGGGAGACGTCAACAGAACGGAAGCCCGACCTTTGTAGAACTTATCCGTCGACAGGGAAATCGTCCCGAATGCCCTGGGATCGACCCAAGGCTTCCAGTTTTCAAGGCTTTCCATGTCTGACAGTTTCTTGGATGTAATAGCCGGTTTTTGAGATACATCGTAGGCAAGAGAATTCTCCACCGGCGCCGTCATGGGCATGGCGGGGAGACCGCCTCCACCGGAAATTGCAGCCTGGCCGCTGGTAGGACAATTTGCCCTTTCCTCCACAGGCGGTTTGTCCGAGCTGTCCTGCGCGGCGGGGAAGCCCGGCAGCAGGCTGGCGATGAGGCCGCAGACCAACAAGGCCGCGGCCGTCTGGTGAACAAACCGACGTCGGTTTGACATGGTAACTCTCTTTCTTTGCAATGCCGGCACCAACCGATGTGCCAGCGGGATCTGGGTTCACTTTGGGAAATGACTGCAAGGCATTCGCCGTTCAACCCTGCCGTACCGTCACCGCGCATCGCCGGGGATGATCGCGCCGTGGGCTCGGAGCAGGTCGTGGATTTTCTTGAGCGGCACTTCCAACGGGGTGGTTCCCGCCTCTGCGGCGAGGGTGGCCGCAGCTCCGGCCGCCTGTCCCATGCCCATGCACGATGCCTGCACGCGCAGTCCGGAATTCGCCAGCCGGTCGCTGCTCACACAGCGTCCGGCCACCATCAGGTTGCGGCTGCCCTTGGGGATCAGGGCCCGCAGCGGGATCGTCGGAACCGTGCCGAGCTTCAGTGGCTGCGGCTTCACCCCGGTTTTGGTGTGCAGATCGACCGGGTAGAAGGCGTAGCAGACGGCGTCGTCAAAGACGCGGCCGGAGGTGTAGTCGTTGACCGTGATCAATATTTCGCCCTGGATGCGGTAGCTTTCGCGGAAACCGGTCTCCGGCTGTAAGTGCATCAGTCGCTTGTTCTCCTCACGCACCTTGGCGAGGATGGATTTTCGCCCGGTCAGGTTCGCCACGGTCGCGGTCCGCGAGTTGGTCGAATCCGCGCCGTGGACGTACAGGCGGTGGATCTGATTCCGACCCGGCTCGTGGGCTTGCCCCAGCATGAAGAGAAACGAGCCGGGCTGATGCTCTTCCTCGCGCAGACGCGGCAGCCCGAGCAAGCCCACCACCTCGGCTCCGCCGGTACAGTCGATGATCTGCTTGCAACGCACCCGGCGCTTCGTGCCGAACCCGACGCAATCGACCTCCCAGCCGTCGCCGGTCTTGGTCACCGCCTGAGGAAATTCGTAGTAAGCGATCTCCACACCCGCCTCCGCGCACTTCTCCTCGGCCAGGATCGCGTAGAGAAACTGGTTGATGTAAACCTGATTATGATAATGACGCTGTGGCACCTTGGCGAAATCGGGAAGTTTTCCTTCGTCCAGTTCCACGCTTTCTTTGACCAGTTCCCAGCCGATGCCGGCAATGACCTGTTTGCCCCAGGCATCGAACAGTCCGGGAAATGCCACGCCACCCGTCGTCATCGTGCCGCCGAGCTGGCTGTTCCGCTCCACCAGCAGGACGCTCGCGCCGGCGCGCCCGGCCTGAATGGCTGCGATGGTTCCCGCGGTGCCGCCGCCGACGACGAGCACATCAACCTCCCGGGTGACCTCGGGCTCGGCGGCGTTGGGCACGCTGGCGGCGTTCACCTCGGTGGTGGAGGCGATGCCCGGCAGCAGGCCAGCGGTGAGGCCGAAAGCGGCCGTCTGGCGAACAAACTGACGTCGGTTTGACATGGTGATTCGTTTCCTTTCTTTGATTCCTGACTATCGACCTGGGGGTAGCCGGGAGAGACTGGCCAAATAACGGTGCGCGTGGGTCCTCATTTCGACACCTCCTCTCACTTGCCGGCGTTCAACTCTGCGCTCTCGGTCAGACAGTACAGCTTGGATGCCGTCCGAATGAGTAGCTTGTCGCCGACGATGGCGGGACTGGAGAGGCAGAGTTCGTCGAGGGGATTGCGCTGAAGGATTTCGAACTCCGACCCCGGTTTGATGACGTACGTCAGTCCGTCTTCGCTGAGACAAAACAGCCGTCCATTGAAAGCGAAGGGCGACGCGGTGAACGAACCGCTGGGCGAGAATCGTTGTCGACCATAAACCTCTTCGCCCGTCTTCGCATCGTGACAGGTCAGAAATCCCTGATCGTAGAGCGTGTAGAGATAGTCGCCGTACACGATCTGAGACGGGTTGTAGGGGCCCGAGCGGCCCTGGTGCCAGGCGATGAATTCGCTGTTCTCGAAGTCACCGTCCGCAGCGATGTTGCCGCTGGCGCCCGGCCGCAAGGCGAAGGTCGGGCGGGCGTCGCCGAAACCCGATGCGATGTAGCATAATCCGTGCGCGGCAAATGGGGAAGGAATCACCAGCTTGGACATCCGGCCGTCGAACTCCCACAGCAGTTTGCCGTCGAGCGAGTAACCTCGGTTGCGATTCTCGCCGGGCACCACGATTTCGGTGCGGAGGGGATTCGTCCAGACCAGCGGCGTCGCCCACGAACGCAGCTCATCGCGCGGCGTTCGCCACCGCTCGTTTCCGCTCTGCGCATCAAAGGCCGCAATCCAGGATGCTTCCAGGTTATCGTAGACGACGATTGTCTGGCCGTCATGGACGACGGGCGAAGATGCGGCGCCGTAGTCGAACTCGGTCTTTTTCGGTTCGATCTTTCGCTGCCACAACGGTTTTCCCTGGAGATCGTAGCACCACAGACCCAGGTCGCCGAACAGGACATAGAGCCGTCGGCCGTCGGTCGTCGGCGTTTCGGATGCGTACGTGCTCTTGGGATGTCGGGGCACCTGAGGTTGGCCTGCGTGAGCTTCGTGCTTCCACAGCATCTCGCCGGTGTTCAGATCGAAACAATAGACCATCCAACGATGAATGCCTTGCTCCGGCTCGCGAACACCTTCCCCCAGGTATAACCCCTTGCTGGGGACTCGCGTCGGCTGATCGGCAACCACGGCAGTCAGGAAGACGCGATCGTCCCAAACGACGGGGCATGACCAACCCCAGCCCGGCACGTCGGCCACCCACTTGACGTTCTCGGTTGTCGTCCAGGTGAGCGGCAGCCCGTGATGATCCGGCGCGACGCCGTCCGCACTGGGCCCGCGGAAGCGAGGCCAATGGGTCTCGGTTGCGGTTACCGATGACCAGCAAACGCAGGTGAACAGCCAGATGAAAAAGAGCGTTCGTATCATGGGAATTCTCTCCGATTTGGATTTCCAGCAGATTCAGGGAGGCCAGCAGATTGGGATTTCGAACTACACAGTTTGGGGCGAAGAAAGCTGGTTGGTGATCGGTGTGGTTGTTGGGTACTCCGGAAGTTTGGGATTGCCATGTCATTCTCAGTGCATTCAATCTGTTGGCCTCCCTGAATCTGCTGGAGAAAATGTGTTTGCATGAAGCGGACGACGAACGAAGCAAAGATCGGCGGTGGTTTTGCCGAAATGGAAGACGATGCCCCAGTCGAGCTTGAGCCAGCGAAGGTGGGTCTGCAGGATGGCACGGTCGGCGGCGTTGATGCCGTCGTTGAGCGCAGTGACCAGCACGGCGCAGGTGTCTTCGATGACGAAACTGGACATCGCGACGCCTGGATGACTGAGCACCGTGCCGGTTGGATTGAGACAGACTTTGTGCCCCGCGGATTGAAGCGCGGCGCTGACCAAGCCTTTCCAAGTGGTCTGCCGATAGCCAAGGCCGGTTTCGTTCAGACACTCGCCAACGGCTTGGAGGATGCTGGCGGCCAGCGAGGGGTTGCCGACGAAGTCCGGCGGCTTGTTTTCGGGAAGACTTGCGGAGTGAGAACGATAAAGGAGACGTTCCCAGATCAGGCTTTGCTTGCCGAAATCCACCAGCAGACTTGTGCGAAGCCGCCAGAACTTGCAGTAGCAGAAGACCTGAACCAGATGCTCGGCGGAAAACTCCCCACGCAGAGTTTTCAGTTCAGGGATGAAATGATCCTGGATCACAAAATCCGGCTCGAATGTGTCCGCAACGATCCCTCGATACACGAGGTCACGCCGTGGTTTGGAAAGATGCGAAATACCATCCGCTGTGAGAGCCACGACAAGCTCTTGATGATGAATCTCCTCATTCAGCCCTGAGCCCACCAACGAATGCACCTTCATCGCATGCCCGATGAATCTGTGGGTGATCGGATCTCTCACAGATTCTGGAAGGGCCGCAGATGTTTTTGTTGGGGGGTGGTTCATGGTTTGGATTTCCAGCAGAGGCCCTTTCGGGGGGCATGATTTGGATTTCCAGCAGATTCAGGGAGGCCAGCAGATTGGGATTCTAGGTTTGTATACTTTTGGAAAAAGGAAGTCGTGGTTGCCGGGTTCTATTTCATGCTCAATGAATTCAATCTGCTGGCCTCCCTGAATCTGCTGGAGAAAACCGTCTGCAGCAGGAAGATCATTCCTCCGGCTGCGGGACAAACGCTTTAAACTGACGGAATTCCGACAGCCAGTGAGTGGTATGCTGTCGAGCCAAGGCTTCGGCTTCCTCGGGCGATCCCGAGCGGATGGCCTGGAACAACTCGGTGTGCGCCCGGATCGTCATGTCGCGAACGGTGGACGTCTGGACCCGTTGTTCCAAAGACTCGTGAAACCGCCGCATCACCAGCGAAAACTGCGACAACAGGTTCTCCCAAACGCGTCTGAGTCGCTTGTTCCCTGCTGCGGCAAATATCAGACGGTGGAAATCCAGGTCGAGTCGGGTGACGTCATCGAGCCGGCTGACCGCCTTCAAGGCATCAATGTTCTCCTTGATCACATCGAGACCGGCCTCCGGCCGACGCTGGGCGGCAAGACGAGTCGCGGCAGGTTCCAGAACCATGCGCATCAGTCCCAATTCCCGAACGTCTTCCAGGTCAAACTCGCAAACCCGTGCCGTCCCCCGCCGATCGAACTCGACCAACCCCTCCCGTTCCAGCAAGGTGAGTGCTTCGCGGATCGGGGCTCGACTGACGCCCAGCATCTCGCCCACTTGCGATTCAGGCAGCGTCTCTCCGGGCTGCACGCTCCCGCAAACGATCTGCTGGCGAAGATGCTCGGTCGCTGCCGCGGTCACCGTGGTCCGAGCAAGCGCAATAGATTTTTGAACACGCATGTTGGGATCCTTGGGTCTGGAAGTTCTGAAATAGTATACAGTGGACGGTATACTGTCAACCGGCTTGGAAAAAGTTTCTTCCCTGGCACCTGGGAGATCGAAACGGCCGGTGCAGATATCCAATTGATTCACCCGAAGTAGTTACTCGCCCTGGATGTAATCCCGATAGGCGGCGACCGCCTGTTCGTCGCTCAGATCGCGGCCGATCACCAAGCGGGCTCGAGCGGTGACGGATTGTCCCGCCTTGACATCGCGGCCCAGCAGGCCCAAGTACAGCGAGCCGTGGCCATCTTCCCTGTAGGGCGTGTAGACGGCGAAGCAATCGTCCGGCGGGGACATGACCAAAGCCGTTAGCCCAAGCTGCGGATTACGGCGCATCGCCAAGGCACCAGCCAGCGGGTTGCGGATTGTCCAGGCGACCGGGTGGGGCGGATGCTGCCAGCGGCCATCGCCGACCAGCTTGGCAACCGCCGCGTCGCGCGGGAACACGTGCCAAACGGCATCGGACTTCAGCGCCGGAACGAACGTCGGTTGCCCGGATGCGGTATCTTGTGCGTACACAAACGCCTCGGTAAAGCCCTCGAAGTACGAGGCGACGAAAACCTCGAACTGGGGCAAATCCTTCTGCCCCTTGGCAGTGACGGCCAGGTCAGCCGTGTTGGCCGCGGTCCAGCGGTACACGGCCGTCATGTCCAGCGGAAATGTCTCGTTGGCCGCCCAACGGACTTCGACCGACCCGTCCGCCAGCTGCCTGGTCTGGCTGGCCCAATACCAGGCAGCGATCCCATGCTGGGTGCCGGCCGACAGGATGCGATAAGGCGACAGCCAGCCCATGCTCTTGGTCAAAAGGTTGCCCGTCGCGACATCGGACACGGGCAGCAACCCCGTCGATTTTCCACCGCCGTGCAAGACGCCTCGCAACACGCCAGTGTCGAATCGGTACTCGCCGTTGTCCGGTCCGAGAAAGCCCAACGCATCGGCCTCGGCGGCCTTCGCTGGCCGCTGGGACGTCATCGCGCAACACACCATCAGCAAGGCAACGAAACGAACGATGCGGATGACCCAATTCTGTTTGGAACGGCAGTCCATGATGGATTCCTTCGGGAAGGGATTTTTACATCTCAGATTTCAGATCTCAGATCTCAGATTTCAGATTTCAATGACGCCTCGCTCATTCTTCATCCCTGACACATACCACGCGAAAGCCGACGTTGTACACGGGCTGGTAAGCGCGATAGGGAAAACGGCTGGCGGAACGGCAGGATTCGGGCCGGTCCCGCCACGAGCCGCCGCGGGCCACGCGGGCGTCGGGCGAGGCGGCGTCGTTCCGGCCGTCGTGATCGTCGTACGGATAGGGGCGATACGCGGAACGCGTCCACTCGGAGACGTTGCCGTGCATGTCGCACAATCCCCAGGCGTTGGGTTGCCAGCGGCCGACGTCTTCGGATACGAACCCGCCGTCGTTGAAACGTTCGTCTTTTGGAATCCAATCGTCATACGGGCCGGGATTGGCGAACGGCGCGCGGACTTTGTTGTACGGGTCGCAGACAACCTCGCGGAGCATCAAATCGGCCATGTTGGCGTGCGGCGAGAAATCCGCCGCCCGATCGCCGAACGAGAACGGCGTGTCGGCGCCGGCGCGGCAAGCGTACTCCCACTGCGCTTCGGTCGGCAATTGGAACCGCCGTCCGGTCTTGGCGCTCAGCCATTGGCAAAAAGCCGTCGCCCGTTCCCACGACACACGTACGACCGGCTGGTTCGGTCCGTTCACATAGAAACCGCGGACGCCGAATTGCATGGCGTGTTTCGATTCGACGCGGCTGTCGTGCGACGGATCGAATTGGGCGAATTGCTCGTTCGTCACCTCGCACCGGCCGATCCAAAACGGCTGGTCAATTCGCACCACGGTCCGGGGCTGTTCGTCCGGATCGCCCGCGTCGTCCCCCATGACGAACTCGCCCGGCGGGATGGCAACCAGGTCGAGCGACAGGTCGTCGCCCAGAGCGACCGTCTGTGGCGGCCATCCCAACGCGGCTTGACGTCGTTGAGCTTCGGCCGCGTCGAACGGCCACCCCGACGCCCGGACGGCGACGGCGGGCGCGGGCACCGGCGGATCGGGGATCACGGGCGTTATGGGACCGCCGGCCGAGACGTGGATCGCTTCAAAGTCGACGTCCATGCCGGCGTATAATCGCATCAGTTCGCGGCGCCGCTGGGCCAGCGGCCTGACTCGGGCTTCGCCGGCGATTTCGATCCACGTGCCGTGGTACGGCGCATTCAGGTCGATCCAGGTGATCAGCCGATCCCAGGCTTCCGCATCCAGCCGCACGCCATGATGTCCCTTGCGCAACAATTGGACCAGTCGCGTCGTGTCGGCGTGGTATTCCATCGGCACCAGCATGTGATAATCGCTTTCCAACCCCGGACGGCGGACGTAGCGATGCAACTGGGCATAGGACGTGGAGAAGTGCCCGGCGTCATGGGCGCCGTAGTGGAACTGACTTGTATAGCCGGTGATCTTTTCCAGGCCGCGCAAGTCGGCCGGGGCCGTTCCGTCGGGCCGCGGTTGGCCGTCGTGACAGCCGACACAGTACCGGTCCAGCACCGGCTGGACTTCCCGCGCAAAGTTGAACCCGCGCGCCGGCCCGTACCACGGCGCGATCTCCGACGGCGGCCGGATGCCGGCCAGCGTCCGCTTGCTGGGCGGCCCGGAGCTTTGACTTTCGTGGCACCCCACGCAGGAGATCACTTCGCCGGGCATGGCCGTCAACCAGCTGCGCATCAACTGCAGCGATTTGCCGTCCTCGTCCAACGGCTGGATGGAGATCGGCGTGTTGGCGGGCACGCGGAACACGGCCGAGCCGTCCGGTTCGACCGGCACCGTCCCTAGGATGCGTTTGATGTCCCACGGTCCCTCCATGCCGATCACGCCCTGCGGCCCGCCCATGCCGGGATACAAGTAGTGATAACTCAGCACCCGCAACTGCTTGACCGCTCCCCGCGGCACGCCCGCCAGTCCGCCGCCGGCGTAGATGTCCGACAGGTACACCATCCCTTCCCGGCTGCTGAGGTCCACTTTGTCGGGGATCACCGGCGGTCGAGGGGTCGACCGCAACGGAACGGGCTCGAGCAACGCGTAACCGGGCTCCTCGCGCAACAAGTACATGCCGTCGAACACGTCGACCAGGTAGATACCCCACAGCGCATGGGGCGTCTGCTGGGCGGCGACCAGGAAATACCGTTCATTCAACGGGAAGGGATGCAGGAACTTGGGCCAGGAAGCGTCCACCAGGTTGTCGTCGATGATCGGTTCGACCTTCTGGCCAAAGCCCGGAATCCGCTGGACCGCGCCGTCCGCTTCGCGCCGTCCGCGCGCCACGTCGAACAGCACCAGCTCGCCCATCCGCGGCACGCCGTGATGGCCGCCGACGATGCCGGCGAACTGGGTCGGCTGGCCGGGGATCGGTCGGGCGTAGAACAGCGAGTTGGGCCAGTACGAGTTGCTGCCATAGTACTCCATCT